>ERZ1370068.5472-contig-4499_pt1 | contig 58861 bp, 92 predicted proteins | sample MGYA00561227_ERZ1370068 | MGnify/ENA primary metagenome ERZ1370068 (study PRJEB38410, sample SAMEA6850437) | metagenome | study: Metagenomic assessment of the ecological functions of the soil: analysis of the soil microbiota associated with the... | reverse complement strand
AGTTACGTATTGCTATTCGTCGGAAACGATCGTCGTCCAGACCAGAGCGCCGGAACGAACGAGGTGGACGGCCTGCTTCAGCCGGTCGCACGCGGTCGGCGCGCCGGTGGCGGTGTTCTGCGGCTTTGGCGAAGGGATCATCGGGCCGAGCCTCGCGTACACGACACCCTGGTCGACCGCTACGCCCGCGCACCGGCACAGAACGGATCGAACGCGCGAACGTCGGCTGAAGCTGTTCGGCGACGTCAACGGCGACGCGCGAGAAGCGTGTGTGTCGAGCATTTTCGCGACAACGGCGATGCTGCGCGCGCCGCCGCCGCACAATCTGTATTCGCAACGCAGATGGCGTTCGGACGCGGGGAGCAAGCCGACCGCGACGGCGCCGCAGATTCTGCCTGCAGCAACGTCTAACCGAATCCACCCGACGGAGACCGCGGCTCCGTCCATGCTTCAAAGCATCAATGGGCGCCGATCGGTCGGCACGCGCATGCGCTCGACGCTGCCATCGCCTGACCGCAGTGACTCCAGCAGGTCGGGATCCGATCACCCGCACCTGCTCAGATCAGCGCCGGCGCGGCGCTCTTGAACGTATCGCCCGGAACGTGTTCAACACCTCGATGACGGCCGGCTACGAGCAGAGACCAACCGCCAGCAGGCCATCCCCGCCGCCAGGTCACCGCCCTTGCAACGATCTATGCGTCTCGCGAGTCCGCGTGGACGGGCCGAGCGAGGCGCGCTGGCGATGGTGCTGACGCAGCATTCCTCACCTCCGCGTTGACCGTGCTCGCCGCGTCGCTCATGTTCCTCTCGCAGACGGAAACCTACGCCAGCATGAACTACAGGCTGATGTCGCTGGCGCGCTACGGAGCGGAGGCCGGCGTCGAGAAAGCGGCGAACGTTCCTGTTCGACTGACCATCGAGCTACGCACGCTGAGCACGACCGGCGCACGATCTTCTGAGCAGCTACGATCGCGACCACGTCTCCGGTGAGATACAACGGACAGCCGGTCGTCCTCTCCGGCGATGAACAACGTCGCCTCGAACTATCCCGGTGCCGACGGTCGTCACCGCGTTCAAGAACGCGGCGAAAGGGTTCGCTCACCGGCCGGAACATGCCGGTCGGTCTTACGCTCGCAACCGCGACGCTCATCCTGATGCAGACATTCGATCCCTACGGTGGCGGCGCGGGCGCGCCCGGTGGTGGTGCAGACCTGGCAGATCACGTCCGGATGGAAGCCTCGGCGGTGCGGAAGTCCGGCCATCGTCGAAGTGGTGGCGATCGCGGAGCAGCCGGTCTGGCCGGCGAACGCGTACGGCGCCGTTCGCCACCGCCAACGTCTGCGGGCGCTGTCTACTTTCACGGCAACGTCACCGATCGACAGCTACGATTCGACCGGGCTGAGCGGCCCGCTGAGCCAACCGGTTCGGCACAGCGGCGGCAACGTCGGCACCAACGGCAACCTCAACATCGCAGGGCAGCGTCGCCGTGAGGGCAACTCTACACGCCGCGCACCGGCGTCGGCACCTGCACCGCCGCCGCGGTCGATGCGCTGTCGAAGACCGGATCGGCGCAGGTGACCGGCAGCATCGTGCAGTTGCCCTCGAGCCGTCATGTATCCGACGCCACGCGCTGCCCAGCCCGCTGCCCGCACCAACACCGTCACGCTCACGAACTCCAGCGGCACGCATGCGCGGACCTGGACTTCACCGGCGCCACGTCAGGCTGGTGCACGACCAGCGGCAGCGGCAGCCACTCAGGTAAGGTTGACGCATCGACAGCGGCGGCGCCCCGATCACGCTGCCCGAATGTCGTCGCTCGGCTCTCAGATCACGCTCGAAATCGTGCCGCACAACTCGCCGGCGCAGATCGTCAACATCAACAGCCTCGATCTGACCGGCGGCGGGAACGATTGCCGTCGAAGGCGACCGCCAGCAATCAGAGCATGCTCGTTCAACCTGGTCGGGAAGAACGCTGACGGGACTCGAACATGGACACCGTGATGGATTTCGGCGGCAACTCCGGCGGCTCCGTTCGCCAACAATTCGACCTGCTCGGCGGTGCTCGGCATGACGCGTCGATGCTCCAGTTCGTGCTTACGCAGGTTCCGGCAACATCAGCGTTCGAGGGACACCGCGGCGCTGCGGCCACCGTCTACGCGCCGAATGCGACGGTCAACTTCAACGGCACCGCCGACCTGTACGGCTCGATCCTCGGCAAGACCATCACCAACGGCGGCAACGCCAACATTCACACGACGACCGACGCCCGAACCGGGACTTCTACGTGGCAGCGCGCGCGAAGCGCTCGGCACCTTCTAGCTGGAAGCGGTTCTAGCAGCGCGCTGAGCGGGCGCTGAGGGGTCTGATCCCTTTGCGGTTCTTGCCTTTCGAGCCCTGACCACCATCAGCAGTTTTCGCGACATGGAATTCGTGCGGCGCCGGCGTCTCCCTGAAGATTTCCCGGGCAGATACAACTCGCGGATACCGTCACCGCCTCTCTCGTGGATCAACAATGCGCCTTGCACTCCGTCTCCCGCGCCGCGAACGACAGTCGGGGCGCTGCATGCGTGCCAGCGGCTTCACGGCCGCTCGAAGTCCTCGTTGCCACCACGCTGCTCTTTGTCGCGGTTGGCATCCCTGGCTGGTTCTATCGGTGATGGCCACGCAGGCGAACGCTCACGCGAAAGACCGTCAACACATTCGCTGCGCCGCTGGCCGCGCGGAAGATCGAAGTAGCTGCCGCGCGCTGCCGTGGCCATGACGACGCGCTCGGCAATCCGCGTTCGGACGCCGGATTGGCCACCTCACCATCAGACGCGCTTGAACAGAACACGAGCGGTTACTGGCGATTTCTCTCGACGCGAGCGGCGTGTCGCTCGGCGGAGGAGTGTCGCCGCCCGCTTCAGACCGGGTATTCGTGCGGCGATGGTTTCCATCTGCAGCCGCCGCCGCTTCGAATCCGGCCAACGCGCTCGTGTTCCAGGTCGTGGGGCCAGGCGTCTGCGATCCGGCACGTCTGGCGCCGCCGTGGTGTTTACAGACGAAGCGGCGCTGGCCACAGCCAGGACGCGGACTGAACATGATCGACACTGCGAGAGCATCGGATTCTCGTTCGTGGAAACCCTCGTTGCCTTTTTGACGATCACGCTGCCGGTGACCGCCGGCGCCTGTCTGCTGCCCCCTGCCGACGCAAAGCCTCGCGGCGCGCGCAGCGAGACGGCTGACACGCAGCAGCGTCTTCGCGTGGCGGCAGACGCCGTCTACCGGGATTCTGGCCGCGGCTGGCGCGGGCGCGTATGCGGGAACCGGATCCCGGGCCGTTAACCGACGCGATCGCGGCTATCCCGTCGCGCACTCAACAAGCGGGTTCGACGCCCGACCTGCCGGGAACATTCCGCACTGATGCGTTGACTGTGCTGACAGTGCCGAGAAACAGCGCGCAACCGATCGCCACCACATACTGGCTGAGCGACCGACGCCGCGACGGCCACTCCACCAGGTTGATGTCGGTAGACGGATCCAGCGGTGTCGGCGACTGTCCCAGGTCGTCGATCACGCTCGTCGCTCTCGCCTTCGGTTACTTCCGGCGACCTCGCAACCGCCGCTGATGCGCAAAACCGCTGGCCGATGCGACCGGGCCCCTGACGACCCATGGTCCGAAGCCAGCGACCTCCGGCGGTTGCCGCGCCCTTTGCTCCTGGCGAGAACTGTGCCCTCGCTGACGCTGGGTCAGGCTCTGCCCCGCCCCGCCTGGCAACGCTCAACGGCGGAGCGCATCGCTCGTGGCGTTGACGGCGTCGCTACTCACCGACGGCCCGTGGTGTCCGGAGCGACGCCACCGCCTCCCCTGATCGCTGGGATGCAGATCTGCTGCGCGTTCGCAGCATTTGCCGTCCGGTTGCGTGTCCAGGCCGCGCCGACCGCCTTGCGCGGTCCCGCAGCAGCGTTGTTCGCTCACGGTGGAACGCGTCGCGCCGGAGGGCACCAATACCGGTGCCGGATCTGGAGGTGCGGATTTCAGCGCCTCGCCTCGAAACCTCAATGTGCCGCGATGAGGTGATGCAGCAGCGTCGGCAGGATCGCGGCGCGTCGCCCTGATTGATCGTTCTGCTGACGATGGTGTTGCCGTCCGCGCTGGGAGCGTGGCGGCTGTGGCTGGGCCACGAGCGCCGAGACGCGCATCGCGGGCAACTTCCCGCACCGCCCAGCAAAACAACTTCCATGCGGCCGAAGCCGCCGCCGACCGCGCGATCGACGCGACCTGGGGCACACTTGGTGCCGGACTGGTCCGCGCTTCATCGGGCGGCGGCGTTCTCTGGTCAGTTTGTCGATGGGCCGCCGGGCGGCGTCCGCAACTCGATCGACGGGTCGCTCGTCGATCTCGCCGAGGTCGTGGCCTTCGCGAACTCGTCAAAAGGCGGCCTGTTCGAACGCGGATAAGGCGGACGGTGTGACGGAGGATCGTCCGTGGGGACCCAACAGTGCAATCCCGCAGCTGGACGCTCTTCGCTCTCTCGGCCTTCGCGCTGCTCCCGCCTGCGCCATGGCGCCGCTCCCACGCCCGCCAGCGATGTGGCGGTGATGGCGGGCGACGACCCAGGCGAAATCGACAACGATCCGTCGCGCGATGCGCCGCCGGCACGCTGGGCGCCGGCATCGTCGCGTTAAAAAGCGCGCGAGGCCTTCTGGCTCCGGGCGGGCGACATACAAAATCGCTCAGAGCTCACGGTCGGCGCGGCGCGAGCGCGGTCCGGGTGCTGCCGTGGCGTGAAGCGCGGATGAGGTAAACGACGGAGGGCGAACGATCCGATATATTTAAAGGAGATCCATGTCTCGCCCCCGATTCACGGCCTTGTGTGTGCTGCGCGACAAGCCCGCGTTCGCGGTGCTTCGAGCGCCGTGCGCGGAATCGCTGGCGGATATCGCCCGCAAGGAAGAGGCGCGCCGCAAGAACATTCCTGATCCGGCCAAGGCCCGGCACTGAACAAGGTGACCTCAAGCCGGAAGCCGTCGCCGGCATCCCCCCGCTGGCGGCGTCGACGCCGGACGCGAAAGACCGGCGAGAAGGCCGCGCCCGAGAAGGGCGAAACCCGCAAAGCCCGCCGACAAGAAACGACAAGAACGACAACGCTGTGCCGGCCAAAGACCAGTGCCTACTGGGCCGGCCGATTGAAGGCGCCCAGGACACAGCTCGCCCGCGATCGAAACCTGCGCTGGCGCGCGTTGCAGAGCCGCATCAGCGCGCTGACGACCGATTTCGTGAACCGCGACGATCCGGCGCAGAGCGCGGTCATCGAGCGCGATCGGCTGAAAGCGATCGCCGAGCTCGGCTCGCCTGACCAAGCGCATCGACGACGACAAGAAAGCGCTCGCCGATCTCCTCGAAGAAGCGCGCCGCGCCGGCGTATCCCGCCCGGCTGGCTGCGGTGACCGCTCGCGCAGCATGCTCGGATCATCCCGAGCGCGGTCGAGGGATGAGCGCGCGCATCCGCCAGTCCGTCGATCCGCCGATCCTGCTCGTCGAGGACAAGGACTCGCTGCGCACGATGCTGCGCCACGCGCTCGAAGCGCAGGGCCACACCGTCGTCGAAGCGCGCGATCAGCCCGAGGCCGAAGCCGCGCTGCATCGCCAGCCATCCCGCCGTCGTCCTGTCCGATCTCCGCCTGACCGAAGGCGACGGCTTCGGCGTGCTGCGCGCGTCGAAGGAGCTCGATCCGCAGCTGCCGGTGATCGTCATGACGGCGTTCGGCAGCATCCAGGACGCCGTCGCCGCGATGAAGGAAGGCGCGCTCGATTTTCTGGCCAAGCCGGTCGATCCGGATCATCTGCTGCTGATGGTCGAGCGCGCGCTGGCGCAGCGCCGGCTCGCCACCGAGAACATGATCCTCAAGGACGAGCTCGCGCAGCGCCGCGGCGCGCCGCTGATCGTCGGCGACGACCCGAAGCTGAAGCAGGTGTCGCTGGCGCTGCACCGCGCGGCGGCGACCGACACGACGGTGCTGCTCGAAGGCGAGAGCGGCACCGGCAAGGAGCTGTTCGCGCGCGCGCTGCACGCGCTCAGCCCGCGCAACGACGGTCCGTTTGTCGCCATCAACTGCGCGGCGATTCCCGAAACGCTGCTCGAGACCGAGCTCTTCGGCCACGAGAAGGGCGCGTTCACCGGCGCGTCGCAGCGCAAGCCGGGCAAGTTCGAGCTGGCGCACCGCGGCACGCTGTTCCTCGACGAGATCGGCGATCTGCCGCTGCCGCTGCAGGCCAAGATTCTGCGCGCGCTCGAGGAGAAAGCGGTTCGAGCGGGTCGGCGGCACCGCGCCGCTGCAGGTGGACGTTCGCGTGGTCGCGGCGACCAACCGCAACCTGAAGGCGGCGGTCGCGGCGCGCCAGTACCGCGAGGATCTGCTACTTCCGTCTGTCGGTGTTTCCGATCGTGATCCCGCCGCTGCGCGATCGTCCCGGCGGACATCCCGACGCTGGCGCGCTACTTCATCGACAAGTTCTGCCGCGATCTTGAACAAGAAGCCGCTCGTGTCTGTCGCCGGCGGCCGAAGACGAGCTCTGCACCAGTATCCCTGGCCGGGCAACGTGCGCGAGCTGCAGAACTGCATCGAGCGCGCCTGCGATTCTCACCGAGGGCGACACGATTCATCCGCGTCATCTGAACCTGTCGTTTCGCGCGACCGAGCGGCGTCGCCGTCAGCCCGTCGACGAGGACGGCGGACCGTGGTCGAAGATCGATCTCAGCGGCACGCTGGCCGACGCGTCGCGCCGGAGTGCTCGCCGAGGTCGAGCGCCGCAAGATCGAACAGGCACTCCATGAAGCGGCCGGCAATCGCGGCCGCGCGGCCGAGATCCTGCAGGTCAGCTACAAGACGTTCATCGCGAAACTGAAGGAATACAGCCTCGACCTGCCCGTTTAGCGGCAGGCCCGCGCGCGTTCGAGCAACAGATCGCGCCTGCGCGCGTTGCGCGTGAGCACCTGCGCGCGCGCTCGAATTCCTCACGGGCCTCGTCGAGCCGTCCGAGCTTGGCCAGCAGATCCCCGCGCACGCTCGGGAGATGGTGATAGCCCTTGAGTGCTGGCATCCGACCGCAGCGTATCCACAGCCTCGAGGCCTGCGCCGGGACCGCCGGCCATGCCCACCGCGACCGCTCGATTGAGCTCGACGATTGGCGAGGGCAGCTGCGCGATCGAGCTCGTCGTACAGGCGGACGATGCGCGCCCAGTCTGTGTCCTCTGGCGTTCGCGCTCGCGCGTGCACGGCGGCGATCGAGGCCTGCATGACGTACGGCCTGCGCGCGCCGCCCAGTCTCTCGGCGCGCTCGAGCGCGGCGAGGCCGCGGCGAATCAGAAGAAGATCCCAGAGGGCGCGGTTCTGCTCGAGGAGCACGATCGGCTCGCCCGGACGGACCAGTCGCGCGGCCGTGATCGCGACGCCTGGATCTCCATCAGCGCGACGAGACCGTGGACCTCCGGCTCGTGCGGCGCGAGCTCGGCGAGGATGCGGCCGAGGCGCAGCGCGTCCTCGCACAGCGCGGGCCGCATCCAGTCGTCGCCGGCGGTGGCGGAGTAGCCCTCGTTGAAGACGAGGTAGATCACCTCGAGCACCGAGGCCAGGCGCGCGGCGCGAGCTCTGCGCCGCGCGGGACCTCGAAGGGAACGCGTGCGTCGGCGAGCGTGCGCTTGGCGCGAACGATCCGCTGCGCGATGGTCGGCTTCCGGACGCCAGGAACGCGCGCGCGATCTCGTCGGTGGTCAGGCCGCCGAGCAGACGCAGCGTCAGCGCGACGCGCGCCTCCGGTGGACAGCACCGGATGGCACGCCGTGAACATCAGCCGCAGGAGATCGTCGCCCACGTCATCGTCCAGCGCGGCGTCGAGATCGGGCGCGGCGGCCCGTTGATCGGCTTCGATCTCGTAGCCCAGCTCGGCATGCTTCCGCTCGAGCAGCGCGTTCCTGCGAAAGAAATCGATCGCCCGATGCTTCGCGGTGGCCATGAGCCAGGCGCCCGGATTGTTCGGCACGCCCTCCCGCGGCCACTGCTCGAGCGCGGCGACCAGCGCGTCCTGCGCGAGATCCTCAGCGACGCCGACGTCGCGCACGATGCGCGCGAGGCCGGCAATGAGCCTGGGCGACTCTATTCGCCAGATCGCATCGATGGTGCGGTGTGTGTCGGTGGCCGTCACGGCCACCGATCACACCACGAATTACTTCTTCCCGGCCACTTGCGCGCGCAGGCGCTCTTCCTGGGCGCGCATCTCGGGCGTCATCGATTCCCCGAAGTCTTCGGTCTCGAACACCTGACGGAGCTCGACCTCGCCCTCCTGGAACGGGGCGCGCTTGAGCCACTCGAGCGCCTCTTCCTTCGACTTCACCTGCCAGAGCCAGAAGCCCGCGATGAGCTCCTTGGTCTCGGTGAACGGACCGTCGATCACCGTTCGCTTGCTGGGTCCTTCAGAATCGGACCGCGCGCGCCCTTGGAGCTCGCCTGCAGCCCTTCGCCGGCGAGCATGACGCCGGCCTTCACGAGCTCGTCGTTGTACTTGCCCATTCTCGGCGAGGATCTTCTGATCCGGAAGCACTCCGGCTTCCGAGTCCTTGTTGGCCTTGACGATCACCATGAATCGCATTGTTCTGCCTCCTTACCTACACGTCGAATGAGGCAAGCCGAAATCGACAGCCAGAGCCGTTGGAGCTCCTCCTCCATGGGGTCTCGACCCTGCGGTCGCGACTCCGGGGTCAGACCCCCGGAAGCCGACGCGCTTTAAGGCCGACCGTATTTCGCCTTCCGTCACGTCGTCCACGATGGTCGTGGCGCCGATGGCAGTCGGCAGCACGAACCTGAGCCGGCCGGCGACGATCTTCTTGTCGTGCGCCATCGCCTCGATGAGTCTGACCCGCCGGCACGTCGCCAATCGGCGGCAGCGGCCGAGGCTCGCCACCAGATCGGCCAGCGCTTGCCGGTTGAGTTCGGCCAGCGCGCCTCGTGCGGCCGCGAGTTGCGCCGCAACGAGCATGCCGTAGGCGACGGCTTCGCCGTGCCGGATACTGGCGGTATTCTGGTGACCGCCTCGAGCGCGTGTCCGGCTGTGTGCCCGAAGTTCAGGATCATGCCGCGGACCGGCTTCCCGTTCATCCGCGGAAACGACGCTGCTCTTGATCCGGCACGATTCGGCGATCACCGGCGTCAGCGCTTCCGGGTGCGCGCGAAGATCGCCTTGCGTTCGCGCGCGATCCGATCGAAGAGCCCCGGGCTGGACGTCATCCCGTACTTGATCACCTCGTACAAGCCGGCCCGAAATTCGCGGCGAGGTAGGGTGCCCAGCACGGTGGGATCGACGATGACCGCGTGCGGCTGGTGAAACGATCCGATCATGTTCTTACCGGAGCGGATGGTTGACGCCGACCTTGCCGCCGATGGCGCTGTCCACCTGCGCCAGCAGCGTCGTCGGGACGTGCACAACCGCGATGCCGCGCAGATAGGTGGCTGCCGCGAACCCCGCCATGTCGCCGATGACGCCGCCGCCAAACGTGATGACCGTCGGATGCGCGATCGGCGTTCGCCTGGACCAGCGCGTCGTAGATGCGCGTCACGGTGGCGAGGTGCTTGAACCGCTCCCCGTCGGGCACGAGGATCGGTGCCGTGGCATCGATGCTGCGAGACAACCGTGGGCCGTGCAGGCGCCACACGAGCGGGCTGGAGACGACGAAGCGGCGCGCGGGGACGCGCAGATCGTCGAGCAGCGGTCCAATCCGATCGAGCGCGCCGTCGGCGATCGTGACGGCGTACGCGCGCGATGGCGTCGCCACGTCGATTCGAACCGGATCCATGCGGCTTGGTAGGATAGCATCCGCGTGCACTCGACCGATTTTCTGATCGTCGGCAGCGGCGTCGCTGGTCTGCGCGCGGCGATCGGGCTGGCCGAGGCCGGCCGTGTTCTCGTCCTCACCAAGGCGGCGCCGTCGGAGAGCAACACCGGCTACGCGCAGGGCGGGATCGCGGCTGCGGTCGGTGACGATGACACGCCCGACCTGCACGCGGCCGACACGATCCGCGCCGGCGACGGCTTGTGCGACGACGCCGCGGTCCGCGTCCTGACCGCGGAGGGCCTCGATACGTCGGTGAACTCATCGCCTGGGGCGCGCGATTCGATCGCCAGGCCGACGGGCGGCCCGCCCTGGGGCGGGAAGCGGCGCACGCCGTGCGCCGTGTGCTCCACGCCGGCGATGCCACCGGCCGCGAGATCGGGCGCGTGCTCTGGACGCGGGTCAGCGCGCTGCCCGCGGTGACCACGATCGATCACGCCTTCGTCACCGAACTCATCGTCGAAAACGGTCAGGTGAAAGGCGCGGCGTTCTGCGATCGTCACGGCGTGCGGGGTGAGGTTCGCGCGAACGCGACGCTGCTCGCCACTGGCGGCGCGGGGCAGACGTTTCGAGAAACGACGAATCCGGAGGTGGCCACCGGCGACGGCATCGCGCTCGCGTTTCACGCCGGCGCCCGCGTGGCCGATCTGGAGTTCGTGCAGTTCCATCCCACGGCGCTCGACGTCGCCGGGGCGCCGCGCTTCCTCATCTCCGAGGCGCTAAGAGGGAGGGCGCGCGGCTCGTGAACCGTCTGGGTGAGGCGTTCATGACGCGCTACCATCCCGACGGCGATCTGGCGCCGCGCGATGTCGGTAGCGAGAAGCATCGTGCTCGAACGCGAGCGCACGCAGGCGCCAATCTGTCTGACGCTGGCGCATCTCGATGCCGCGTACGTCGTGAAACGATTTCCGACGATCGCCGCGATGTGCGGCCGCCTCGGCCTCGATCTCGCGCACGATCTCATCCCGGTGGGTCCCGCCGCGCACTACATCATGGGCGGCGTCGACACCGACGAATGCGGAAGAACCTCGCTGCCCGGTTTGTTTGCCGCGGGAGAAGCGGCGTGCACCGGTGTCCACGGTGCGAATCGGCTGGCCAGCAATTCGTTGCTCGAGGGTTTGGTGTTCGGCGCGCGATCGGCGGTAGCGATGCAGGAGGAGCCGCGCGCGGCTGCGGTGAAGGCGCGATCGCGTCATGGCTGATGGCTCATGGCTGATGGCGAAGCATAGGGATGAACCCGAGCGTTTAGCCATGTCGGATATTCGCGATCTGATGTGGCGCCGCGCCGGTTTGTTTCGCACGCGCGAGGGTTTGACCGAAGCGGTCGACACTGCTCGACGACGTCGCCGAGCCGGACGGAAGCACGACGGAGTCGTGCCGCCATCGCAATCTCCTGACCATCGCCCGTCTCATCGCCCGCGCGGCGCTGCGTCGCGAGGAGAGCCGCGGCGGGCACTTCCGGCAGGACTTCCCGAATCGCGACGATATACACTGGAAGGTCCATTTCACCGACTGCGCGGATCGCTGATGGCTAAAAACGACCGACACGTTTCGTCACCGAAATCACACCCCGTTCGCAGGATTTCTCGCGCTGGTATCTCGACGTCGTGCGGCGAGCCGAGCTGGCCGACTACTCGCCGGTCAAGGGCTGCATGGTCATCCGGCCGTACGGCTACGCGATCTGGGAGCTGATCCAGCAGGCGCTCGACGCGCGGATCAAGGCGACCGGACACGTCAACGCGTACTTTCCGCTGTTCATCCCCGACAGCCTGCTGACCAAGGAAGCCGAGCACGTCGAAGGCTTCTCGCCGCAGGTCGCGTATGTCACGCACGCGCGGCGGCGAAGAGCTCGACGAGAAGCTCGTCGTGCGTCCGACCTCGGAAGCGATCATCGGCACGATGTACGCGAAGTGGGTGCAGTCGTGGCGCGACCTGCCGATCCTGATCAACCAGTGGGCGAACGTCGTGCGCTGGGAGAAAGTGACGCTGTCCGTTCCTGCGCACGACCGAGTTCCTCTGGCAGGAAGGGCACACGGCGCACGAAACCGAGGCCGAGGCCGAAGCAGAGACGCTGAAGATCCTCGATCTCTACACGGAGGTCTGCGAGTCGGTGCTCGCGATGCCGGTGATGAAGGGCAGGAAGATCCGAGAGCGAGAAGTTCGCCGGCGCGCTGCGCACCTACTCGATCGAGGCGCTGATGGGCGACGGCCGCGCGCTGCAGGCCGGCACGTCGCACAACCTCGGTCAGAACTTCGCCAAGGCGTTCGACATCACCTTCCAGGCGCGCGACAAGACGCGTCCAGCACGTGTGGGGCACGTCCTGGGGCGTGACGACGCGGCTGGTCGGCGCCGTGATCATGGCGCACGGCGACGACAGCGGCCTGGTCCTGCCGCCGCGCGATCGCGCCGTATCAGGTGGTCATCGTGCCGATCGGCCGCGACAACTGGCGCGAAACCGTCCTGCCGCGGGCGCAGGGAAATTCAGGCGCGAGCTGGTGGCCGCCGGCATCCGCGTGACGCATCGACGAGCGCGACGAGCGTCCCGGCTGGAAGTTCTCGGAATGGGAGCTGCGCGGCGTGCCGCTGCGGCGTCGAAATCGGACCCAAGGACATCGAGAAATCAGCGGTGCTGCGTGGCGCGGCGCGACACGCGCGAGAAGCAGAGCCTGCCGATGGACGGCCTGGCCGATCGCGCTGCGCGGCCTGCTCGACGAGATCCAGCAGAACCTGCTTCGCAGCGCGCCGAGCAGTTCCGCGAGGAGCACACGCAGCGCGTGTCGACCTACGACGCATTCAAGCAGGTGATGGACGGGCGGCCGGGATTCGTGATCGCCCCGTGGTGCGGGTCGGCCGACTGCGAGGCGCAGATCAAGACCGACACGCAGGCGACGATCCGCAATATGCCGCTCGGTGCGCCGGTGCCGTCCGGGACGTGCATCCGCTGCGACGCGACCGCGACGGCGGAGGCGTGGTTCGCGAAGGCCGTACTGACGCTGGTCAGGGGTTAGGGGCTGAGGGCTTAGGGGTTGGTTCAGGGAGTAGGGGTTCAGAGACTCACTACTCCCGAGTCCCTGAACTAACCCCTAGCCCTAAGCCCTAACCCTGACAGCGATCGCGCTACCGCGTCAGGTTCACGACCATGGCGGCGCGGCGGTTGAGGCGGCGCGTTTCCTCGCGCGCGTTGTCGCATGCTCGGCCGCTCCTCACCGTAGCTCACCGTGCGCAGCCGATCGGCGCCGATCCCGCGGCTGACCAGGTAGTCCTTCACCGCGTTCGCGCGCCGATCGCCGAGCGCCAGGTTGTATTCCGCCGTCCCGATGTTGCAGGTGTGCCCTTCGATTTCGACCCGCAGCGTCGCGTCGCTCGCCGCAGCGCCGCGACCGCTTCGTCGAGCACGCGCGTCGCTTCCGGCCGCAGCGAGTAGCGGTCGAAGTCGAAGTGCACGTCCTCGAACGTGTAGCGTCCGCACCGGCGGCTGCGTCACCTGGATGTTGACCGTATCCGACGCCGTCTTGTTGTCCGGTCGGACACGTCACCGTCACCGTGACCGGCACCGTCCCTCGGCTGCTTCGGCGCCGTCCACAGCGTCGACCGCTCCGCCGGCTGCGCCAACGTGCCGGTCGGCGCCGTCCAGCGATAGGTCACCGCGCAGCTGATCGAGTCCTGCGGCGATCGCCGTCACCGTCGACGGTCTGGCCGACTTCCACCGTGCACGGATTGCACTCCGCGCGCACCGTCAGCGTGTGTTCCGGCGGCGCGGCGGTGGCGGCGGCGGCGGCGGTGGCGGCGGCGGCGGCGGCGGCGGCGCATAGACGCGCACGCCCGGGTGATACCCGATCCGGAACTGCATGTCGTAGTAATCGCCCGCGGTGTCCTCGTCCGGCGTCTCCGAGAACGCGGAGGTCGCGCGCCTTCGGTCGGCACGTTCCAGCTCACGCCCGCGCCGAAGAACAACGCCCTTGCCCTGGCCGGTCAGCGCCAGCGGTCGCGCGGGTGATGTTCTCGGTGTCTGGAGATGAGCAGCGAGCGGCTGCCGTCGACGCCGATCAACGCGCGTGGTCGTCGTCGCATCGTCGCTCGACACCATGAAGCCGTTCAGTTCGCCGGTGACGCGCAGCCAGTTGCGCGACGGAAAGCCGACGCCGGCGCCCCAGCGGAACGCGCTGGTCGGGATGTCGAAGTTGTCGGGCTTGCCGCGGCCTTCGAAGCCGCGCGAAGCCCGAGACCTCGACCGGTCTTTGCCGCTTCCTTGCTCGAGGATGGCGTCAATCGAGAAGTCGGGTTTGCCGGTGCCGTTGCCGACGTCCTTGTCGCCGGTCGGCAGCTTGATCATGCCGCGCAGCGGCGAACGCGAAGGGATCGTTGTTCCGCCTCCGAGGTCAGATTGACCTTCGCGCCGACGTAGAAGTCGCCGACGTGATCGCCGGTCCAGTACTCGATTGACGCGCGGATAGCGATCGATGAAGCTGCCGAAACATCGGATCGGCGACGAACATCGGACGCACGTCGCGATCGATGCGCGTGTCGACGAGGAACGATCCGAAGATCTCCGCGCGGTTCTTGATGCCGACGCGCGAAGGTGCCGGCGAAGTCGGCGACGTTGGTGTAGCCCTCGAATCCAGTTCGTGCCGCGCCGATAGACGCTCGCCGACACCTTTCCATGCCGGCAAGACCTCGCCGGTCGGCACGAACCACAGGCCCGTGTCGCCGAAGAAGCGTCGTCGTCGCGGGACGTGTGTCGGGCGAAGGGTGACGGTGTCGAGGATGAGGGCGGCGCCGAGGTCTGGGTCGAAGTCGTTTGCGCGCCCGCCCCTGCGGCCCACAGCACGCACGCGGCTGCAAGACCCATGTAGCGAAGCGAAGTTGTCATCAAGCTCAGCCATATAGTAGCGGCTGAGATCACTCGTAAGTCAATCAACGACTTACGGGTTTTGGGGCAAATCGTCAGATTTCGCGAGTCAGCCTTGACGCTCTTCGGACCGACAACCCACGCGATGGCGATCCCGAGCAGGTAGAGACCGATCATCGGCGCCGCAAACACGCTCTGCGTGACCGGATCGCCAGTGGGCGTGATCACCGCCGACGGGATGAAGATGATGCAGGATGGCGTAAGCTGAATTGCTCGATCAGGAAGCGCGCCGTGACGAGCTTCATCTTGGCGAGGAAGATACACCAGCGTCGGCATCTGGAAGACGGCCGCCATCGCGAGCAGGAACTTCGTGTAGAGCGAGAACACCGAATCGAGCTTCGGCATGAACAGCAGGTCCTGCGTGTTGAAGCTCGCGAAGAACGACATCATCCACGGAAACATGATGTAGTGGTTGAACGCTGCGCCGCCGAGGAAGCCGAGCGTCGAAAACGCAGCACGAACGGGATGGCCATCCTCTTTTCGTTGGCGTAGAGGCCGCGGCGCGATGAACAGCCAGACCTGATACATGATGAACGGCGACGCCATCAGCACGCCGACGATCAGCGACAACTGATGTAGAGCGAGAACGCTTCCCCGGCTCGGTGTAAATGAGCTTGACTGCCTGGCGGCAGCTGCTCGCATCGTCGGCGCCATCAGGAAGCTGTAGATCTTCGTGGATGAACGTGAACGACGATCGAGCATGCCGACGGCGACTGCGATCAGCGAGTAGACGATGCGCTTCCGGAGCTCGTCGAGATGCTCCAGGAACGACATGCGTCGCGCCCGGCGAGTCGTCGTCGTCTGTCGTCGGGACGGAACCGGGTAGGCCCGGACTGGGGACCGGGAAACGGCACCAGCGCCATTACGAGGTGCGCTTACGCGCTGTCGCGGTGATCGCGCTGATCGCTGTGATCGTGCGCGACGTGGTTCTGCAGCGCTGGTCGTCGGTCGTCGGGGCCGGCCGGCGTCTGTTTGGCCTGGTGGCTTCCGGCGTCGTCCGTTGCTCGTCGAGCCGGATTTCCTCTTCGAGCGTGTTGCTTGCAGCTCGTTCGACGCCTTCTTGAACTCCGCGAGGCTCTTGCCGAGCGATCGACCCAGTTCAGGCAACTTGCGAGGACCAAAGATGATCAGAGCGATCACGAAGATGATGATCAGCTCAGGCATGCCGATGGAACCAAACATAGTGTCCTACTTTCTCAGAAATCCGGATCGAGAAACCGAGCGGCGCATTATAGCCCAGAAGTCGTTGCCCGCGTCATAAGTTATCTGTTACGCATGCCGACCATGCGACGTTACCGTCCTCTGCCCGCCGTGGTCTTCGCCATCCTCGTCTCCGCCCTCGTCGGCGGGCTTCTTCGGCCGGAGCGCGCTCGCGACCGACGACAAGATCCCCGAACACTACAAGGCATTCACCGCCGCGCTCGAGCGCGATCGAAACGCAGCTACGTCGACAAGGTCGAGTCCGACAGCGCTCGTCACGAGCGCGATCCGCGGCATGCTCGGCACGCTCGATCCGCACTCGAGCTATTTCACGCCGCGTGAATACGCGCAGATGCGCGAGCGCCAGGAAGGCCGCTACTACGGCATCGGCGTGTCGATTCAGGTCGTTCGACGGCGACATCACCGCGTTCACCGTGTTCGAAGGGTCGCCCGCGCTACAAGAAAGGCATCCGGCGTCGGCGACGTGATCGCCAAGGTCGGCGACCAGAGACGCCAAGGGCTGGACGGTCGATCAGGCGCATGCGCGCGCTGCGCGGACCGCGAGGCACGAACGTCAACGTCGAGATCAGGCGGCGCGGCTACGACAAGCCGATTCCGATCGAGCTGACGCGCGACGAGGTCTACATCCCGACCGTGCCGGCGTATTTCATGATCGACGCGACGACCGGCTACATCCGGATGCAGGACTTCGGCGAGAACACCGACCGCGACGTGAAGCACGCGCTGCACGAGCTCGCGTCGAAGGGCATGCGCCGGCTGCTGTTCGACATCCGCCGCAATCCAGGCGGGCCGCTCGATCAGGCGATCAAGGTCGTCGAACGAGTTCCTGCCGCGCGGCAAGCATGATCGTCTACACGCGCGGGCGGATTCGCCAACTCCGATCAGGACTACCGCGCGACCGACGACGGCGAGTTCACCGACATTCCGATCGTGCTGCTCGCGAATCGCGACAGCGCCAGCGCGTCCGGAGATCGTCACCGGCGCGCTGCAGGATCACGATCGCGCCTACGTCGTCGGCGAGACGACGTTCGGCAAGGCGCTGGTCCAGTCGATTTATACGCATCAGCGGCGCGGCCGGCCTCGCGCTGACGACGGCCCACTACTACACGCCGAGCGGACGCCTGATTCAGCGTCCGTGGGACGCGACGTTCGACGAGTATCTGAGCTACGGCCTGAAGGATCAGGATCGCGGACGCGGCCGCACAGCGCCGAACGAGTTGAAGCACACGGATGCGGGACGCCCGGTCTACAGCGGCGGCGGCATCGAGCCCGACAAACGGATCGCGGGGCCCGTCGAAGGGTTCAATCCGACGCGTTTCGGGCGCACGCTGTACGCGCGGCAGCAGTTCGAGCACTTCGCGCAGAGCTACGCGGCCGAAGGCGACACGCGCGATCAGCGGCGCGTCCGACCGGCCGCAAACTCGTGAAGCCGCAACTTCGTCGTCGACGACGCGATGCTGGCCGACTTCCGCGAGCAGCTCAAAACCGATCGGATCAAGATGGACGAGGACAGCTTCACGAAGGACTTCGACTTCATCAAGGCGATGATCCGATTCCGCATCGACGAAGCCGTGTTCGGCATCGCCGAGGCTCGCCGTCATCTGATCGTGGTCGATCCTCAGGCACAGGCGGCGCTCTCGATGTTCGGCGAAGCGCAGAAGCTGACGGAGCTCAGCAAGCGCGAATAAGACGAAGGCGCATTGAGGGGCAGCAACCCCAACTAATTGCGGCTGCAGTTTGTCGCTTGTCGCTATAGCTAGGCCTTGTTACACTGGCGACCGTTTCGAACCTAGGGGCCGTCTCCACCGCGTTGGTGAAGACGAGGGTTCGTAAAATCGGTCGATTAGTCTGGTTGAATCCCAGCCAATCTTCAGACACGCGAAGTGTTTTCCGGTGCGGATTGGGGTACCAGGCATGCGCCTGCAACGGCTCGAGATTAACGGTTTCAAATCGTTCTCCGATCGATCGGAACTCGCCTTCGATCAGGGCGTCACCGCGATTGTCGGACCCAACGGCTGCGGCAAGAGCAACGTCGCCGACGCCATCACATGGGTGATGGGCGAGCAGAGCGCCAAGAGCCTCCGCGGCGACAAGATGGAGGACGTGATCTTCAGCGGCAGCGACGCGCGCAAGCCGACCGCCGCCGCCGAAGTGCGGCTGAGGTTCAGCGGGTTCCTCAAGACGATCGCCGAGACCGCCGGCAACGGTCACTCCAACGGCCATGGCAACGGACACGGCCCCGGCAACGGCCATGGCAATGGTAACGGCCACCACGATCCGCGTCACGTCGGGCCTCAGTGCGATCGACGCCGACCCTGCGCACCTCGTCGCCGCCCTGGGCACGACGGACGCCGAGGAGATCATTCAGTCAGTCGCGCGCGAAATCGAGGTGACGCGGCGGCTCTACCGCTCCGGCGAGAGCGAATACTTGATCGACGGTCAGGCGTGCCGGCTGCGCGACGTCCACGATCTGCTGATGGACACCGGCCTCGGCGCCAAAGCCTACGCGATCATCGAGCAGGGCAAGATCGGGATGATCCTCAGCACGCGGCCGACCGATCGGCGTCAGCTGATCGAGGAAGCGGCAGGCGTCACGAAGTACAGGCGCGCCGCCGCGCGGCGGAGCTGAAGCTCGAAGCCGCGCAGCAGAACCTCACCCGCATCGACGACATCGTGTTCGAGGTCGAGAAGCAGCGCGGCACGCTGAAGCGCCAGGCCGGCGAAGGCGCGCCGCTATCAGAAGCTGCGCGACGAGCTGCGCGCGCTGGGAGAAGGTCCTGTTCGCGCGCAAGTACCGCCAGCTCGCCGAGATCGATCGAATCGGCGCGGGCGCGGCTCGGCGATGCGCGCGAGCGCGAGTCGGTCGCCGGCGGCGCGCGTCGCCGAAGTCGAAGCGGACCTGGGACGGCTGCGCATCGAGCTCGGTCGAGAGCCGAATCGCGCGCGACGGCCACGCGCGAGGCCGCGCACGCACGCGAACTGGCCATCAACCGGCAGCAGCCAGCAGATCGGCGTTCGATCGCGAGCAGATCCAGGCGCTCGACGCGCGCCGACGACGTCGCCGCCGAGACTCGACGGCGCTCGACAGCGCGCCGCGAACCGGCGCGCGCCGACGCTCGATCGCGCGGCGCGACTGGCGGCGGTGGACGCGAGCGTCGAGCGCGATCGCGCGGCGGCGACTGGCCGCGGACGTCCGACGCGCTACGAGGTCGCGCACCGCGAGATCGAGGGCCTCGAAGGCGACGTCGAAGCGGCGCGCAGCGAGGTGTTCTCCGCGATCAACTCCGCGACCGCGCTGCGTCACGCGCTCGAGCACGCGGCCGCCGCGCGCGATCGCGTGGCCGCGACGCTCTCGAAGCTCGACGTCGAGTCCGCCGACGTGCGGATCGAGTCGGATCGCGTCGCGGTCGAGCGCGACGGCGGCGAGCGACGGTCTGCGCCGCGCGCACGACGCCGTCGAAGCGACGCGCATCGCGCGGTCGGCGCGCGAGTCAGAGCTGGCGAGCGCGCGTATCGAGCACGAGTGGCGCGCGCGGTCGGTGCGCTGCGCGCGAGCAGGAGCTCGCCGGCCTGGAAGCGCGGCTGAAATCGCTCGAGGAGCTCGAGGCCGCCCGCGCCGGCTACGGCGACGCCGCGCGCGCCGTCGCTGTGCAGGCCAACGGCACGGTCAGCCAGCAGCGGCGCCATCGCCGACTACCTCGAAGTCGAAGCCGGCTACGAGCGCGCGGTCGAGGCCTGTCTCGGCGATCGTGCTGCAGCACGTCGTCGTCGAGCAGCCCGGAGCACGCGGCCGCCGGGTTCCAGCTCGTCCGCGACGCCGACGCCGGCCGCTGCGGCTTCCTCATCGCCGCCGACGGCGAGTCGCCGCCAATGCCGGAGATCCGAGCGAATCCGACTTGCCGGCGACGCGCCGGACGGTCGTCGTCGCGCTGTCGTCGGTCGTCCGCGTCAACGGCCCGTTCGTCGGACGCGATCCGCTGCGCGATCGGCGATGCGTGGATCGCCGCAGACCTACGATGCGGCGCCGCCGAGCAGCCGCGCGCTGACGCCGCTGCCGGTGGCGACCGTTGACGGCGACGTGTTCCGCGGTCCGCACGCTCGTTGCCGGGCGGCAGCCGTGCGGGCGCGCGCGGCATCCTCGAGACCAAGCGCGAGATCAAGGATCTGCGCGGCCGCATCGCCGGCGGAGCGCGACGACGCTCGTCCGACCTCGGCCGAGGAGACCGCGCAGCTCGAGGCGACGATCGCGCAGGCGTCGAACGCCGATCGCCGCGCTGAACGCCGAGCATCACAAGCAGGAAAAAGCCATCGTCGGCCACGACGCGCAGCTGCAGCACGCGGACGACGAAGCAGATGCGGCTCGCGCAGAAAGGCCGAGCAGCTTGTCGCGCGAGCGGCGGCAGGCGCGAGGAGGAGCGCGACGCGCTCGATCGGCGCCAGGAAGAGGCGCGCGACGTCGATCGCGCGGCTCGAAGAGGATCAGCGCTGCCGCCGACGAGCGGCTGACGTCGGCGCAGCGCCGTCGTGTTCGAAGCGCGCGAAGCGACCGACGAGCTGAGCCGCCGCGCCGCCGAAGCGCAGCCGCGCACGCGCGCTCGTCGAGCGGGCGAGCGCGCTCGACGCCGAAGTGCAGCGGCTCGAAGAAGCCGGCGCTCGAGCTCGAACAGCGCGCCGCAGGCGCTGGTCCGACGAGCTCGAGCAGTTCGCACAGCGCAAATCGAAGGACGCTCGCGCCGCGATCGTGGCCGGCGAGGCGCAACTCGACGCCGACGTGCTCGAGCTCGACGGCCTGCAGCAGGACAGGTGCTGCGCGGCGGACGAAGTCGTGTCGCGCGCTTCGCGCCCAGACCGACGAGCACGAGCTGCTCGATCAAGGGCGCGCGCCGCGCTCGAGACCGATCCGCGCGATCGTCGCCAGAGCTCGACATCGCGCGCGCCACCGCCGAAGCCGATCTGTCGCATCTCGCGCACACGTGCGAGGACGCCGTACACGCGACGCTCGACGAGGTGATCCGTGAAGTCGACGCGCTCGAGCGCGAGGAGCGGCGCGTCCCGGACGCCGACGCGTCGTGCGACCACGCGGCGAACTGGACGATCGAACGAGGCGACAGTGCGCGGCGACGCATGATCGCCGGCCGACGCCGAGGACTGCCGACTGAACGCATGGCGCCGCCGAGCAGCGGCACGGTCAGCGCCGAAGAAGCGATTGCCGCGCTGCGCGCCAAGATCGATCGGCTCGGCCCGGTGAACATGATGGCGATCGAGCAGTTCGACGAGCTCGAGACGCGCCACACGTTCCTGACCACGCAGCGCAAGGATCTGATCGACTCGATCGCCGCAGACCAGCGAAGCGATCAAGCGGATCGACAAGACGACGCGCGAGCGGTTCGCGCGAGGCGTTCGCCGCGATCAACGCGCAACTTCCAGGCGACGTTCACGCACGCTGTTCGGCGGCGGCCGCGCCGGCCTCGACGCTGCTCGACGAGAACGATCCGCTCGAGAGCGGCATCGAGATCATCGCGCAGCCGCCCGGCAAGCGCCTGCAGAGCGTGCAGCTGCTGTCGGGCGGCGAGAAGGCGCTCACCGCGATCGCGCTGATGTTCGCGCATCTTCAAGTACCAGCCGAGCCCGTTCTGCCTGCTCGACGAAATCGACGCGCCGCTCGACGACGCGAACATCGGCCGGTTCGTCGAGATGCTGCAGCGGCATGCAGGACGCACACGCAGTTCATCCTCATCACGCACAACCGCAAGACCATGGAGATTGTTCGACCGGCCTGCCGGCGTGTGCGGTGGAAGAGCCCGGCGTCTCGAAGCTGATCTCGGTGATCGAACTGACCGGGGTCCCGGCGTATTAGTGGGATGTCTGTTCCCAGGTCGCACAACGGGCCGCTCCGTTGTCGCGGCCCGAAGGCCCGTGGCCGGAAGCACGTTGTGAGTGCAACGCCTTCAGTTGAACGGTCCGCTAAAGCCATATGAAATACCTGTATGCGCTCGTCTCCCGCTGGCCCTGGTGCTGGCGGGCTGCGACATGGGGATGGCCCACCTCACCGGCACGCGACGAGAGTGGATTACCACACTTGTCTGGGCGGCGAAGCTCCGCATTGCCAACACCAACGGCAAGATCGACGTCGAGGCTTCCGGATGGGCCGGAGGTCGAGGTTCGCGCCGGGAGATCGCCAGAGCCGCCACCGATGCAGGCGCGAAGGAACTGCTGCCGCGCATCAAGATCGCCATTGAAGATGTTGCCCCCGATCGCGTGTCCGCATCCAGACCGAGGGGATCAGTGGATCTCGGCGATTGGCGCCGGGTTCGAGGGGCTGGTATCACGTCCGTGCGCCCAAGAGCGTGTTCGTCAGCGTCACGAACACGAACGGGCGGATATCGCGCTGAACGGCCCGGCGGCAAGGTCCATGCGCGCACCACCAACGGCGCGGTCGTCGCGAAAGCGATAACGGGCGGCGTCGCGAGCACGACCACCTGGCGATGGTAGCCAGTCCCCTGACCTCGCGTCGGTCGGCCAGGATCGCATCTCGGCCAAGACCACCAACGGGCGGCGTCGGGGCATCAGCCTCCCGGAAAGCGCAGGAAGCGCCGAACCTGTCGGCGTCCTGGACCAACGGCGGCATCAACGTGTCGCCGGGGATCTCAAGGTCGACATCTCCGGAGCAGATCAGCGCCGCCGCCGGCAGGGCGGATGAACGGCGGCGGCACGCCGATCGAGCTGTGCAGACGACCAACGGCGGCATCCGGGTGCCGGACTCACGCAACGCCCAGGCCGAGGAGCCCGACACCACCGAGCCGACACTGCACGAACTCCGCCCTCACGGCCCCAGCTCCCAGAGCCGAGCGTGAACGAGGACGTGAAGCCGTCACTGGATATCAGCGGCTGAAACGGCTCGCGAGCATCGCCGCGCTGATCGTGGGCGGTGGCGCTCCTCAGGCGCCACGCTCGCGTCGGCGCTGACGCGGTCACGCTCCGCGAAACTCGCCAGAAGCCGCGTCTGGCCGTCTCGTTCCTGTCCCCTGGCTGCCGAGCATCACGGTGGATCGCCTACGCCATCCTGCTGACGCTCCTCAACGAAATGGGCGGCCTGCCGCAGCCGTTTACAGCGGCTGCGATCACTCTGAAGCGCCGCTACGAGCCGTCGAATCGAGACGTCCAAGGAACAGCTGGCGCGCGATGACAGCTTTGAAATCGCTCGCAGGCCGTGGCCGGTGCTCGGCAGCATGGAGCCGCGGCGCTCGTCTGGCTGGTGCAGCCGGCTGTCGCCGGATCGATGGTGCGCCGCGGCCGGCGCCGCCTTCGCGCTGATCATCGTCGGCCTGACCAACCTGGCGCCGGTCGCTTCTTCTCCCCCGCTGGACAACGTCGTCGATCGCCGCTGGATCGCGGGGCGCTGCGCGCGAGGCTGCTCGCGCTGGCCTGATCGGCGCCGGCGCGCGCGTCCCCGGCGCCTGGGCCGAATGGGGCCCTCAAGCCGGAGAAGACGAAGAAGGCCAACGCCGCGCTGGCCGGCGCTCGGCGGCACCCCGTCGCATCCTCGTGTCCGGACACGATGCTCGCCGATGCCATCGGACGACGAAATCGAGGTGGCGCTGGCGCACGAGCTCGCGCACCACGTCCACGGGCGACATCTGGAAGGGGATCGCGTTCAGAGCAGTCTGATTCTCGCCGGCTTCTATCCTGGCGTCGGAGTGCTGGCGCTGCGATCGCGCCGGCGGATCGGGCTTGCGTGGCGTGGACGATGTGGCGGGACTTGCCGCTGCTGGTCCCGGCGGCTGGCGCGGTGTCGCTCGGTGATGATGCCGGTCGCGCACGCGATGTCGCGCGCGTTCGAGCGCGGCGCCGATCGCTTCGCGCTCGATCTGACCGCGCAACCCGGCGGCGTTCGTATCGGCGATGCGGCGGCTCGGCGCGCAGAATCTCGCCGAGGAGCATCCGTCCAGGCTCGTGCAATGGCTGTTCTACAGCCACCCGCCGATCCGGGAGCGGATCGCCGCCGCGCAGGCGTTCAAGGCTAGCCGAGCGCCGAGCTACGCGGCCAGCACGGCTGCCGCGACGGCAGCCACGGCGGCCACTTCCTCGACTTTCTCACCGGTCGTCGCCGGCGGCGCGCCTCGGCCTCCGCCTCGTGCGGACTGCGAATCTCCGCGAGATGATGCGCCACGTGGCGCTGTTCCCAGATCGTCAAACACGAATACAGCACCGTATTGACAGCGAGATGGGTTTGTCGACGGCTCAGCCACGCCGCCGCGTTGTAGGCGAGAGGCAGAGCGACGCGATTCCGAGCATTCCACGCGTTGCACGCCAAGTTTCAGCGGCTCGCAATTACCGCGCTTGAGGACAGGCGGGTCCAAGGTCATATGGCCGAGCCGGTGCAACGCGTGCCCACGGGCTTGAGCGCGTACGCCAAACCCTGCGCAGCGATGCGAGGCGGCCCTGATGGGCCACCTCACGCCTGGTCGTTGCCTTTCCCTGAAGTTACTGTTTGGTGCCTGCCGGTTCCGACTTCGCGGCTTCTTCCTGGAGAATGCACTTTCGGCTCAGGCGGATCTTTCCGGTTGGGTCGATGTTGATCACCTTCACCAGCAGCTGTTCGCCCTCCTTCAGCTCGTCGCGCACGTCCTTGACGCGGTGGTTCGCGATTTCCGAGACGTGCAGGAGGCCGTCGGTGCCGGGCATGATCTCGACGAAGGCGCCGAAGTCGGTGATGCGCTGAACCTTGCCCAGGTAGGTCTTGTTCAGCTCCGGCGTCGCGGTCAGCTCCTGGATGATCGAGATGGCCTTCTGCGCCGACGCGCCGTCCGCCGACGCGACGTTCACGCGGCCGTCGTCCTCGACGTCGATCTTCACGCCGGTCCGCTCGATGATGCTGCGGATCATCTTGCCGCCCGGGCCGATGACGTCGCGGATCTTGTCGACCGGAATCCGGATCGTGACGATCCGCGGCGCGAACAGCCGAGATGTTCTGCGCGTGACGCGGCGAGCGCTTCGCGCATCTTGTCGAGGATGTGCAGCCGGCCGCGGCGCGCCTGCTCGAGCGCCTTGCGCATCACCTCGGTCGTGATGCCGCCGACCTTGATGTCCATCTGCAGCGCGGTGATGCCGTCGGCCGTGCCGGCGACCTTGAAGTCCATGTCGCCGTAGTGATCCTCGGCGCCGGCGATGTCGGACAGCACGGCGCATTTGCCGGTCTTCTCGTCCATCACCAGGCCCATCGCGATGCCCGCGACCGCGCTCTTGAGCGGCACGCCGGCGTCCATCATCGCCAGCGATCCGCCGCAGACCGACGCCATCGACGACGAGCCGTTCGACTTCGAGGATGTCCGAGACGACGCGGACGGTGTAGGGAACGTCTCTTCGGCCGGGCATCATCGGCGCGAGCGAGCGCTCGGCGAGCGCGCCGTGGCCGACTTCGCGGCGGCCCGGGCCGCGCAGGAACGCGACTTCGCCGACCGAGAACGGCGGGAAGTTGTAGTGGAGCATGAAGCTCTTCCACGTGCTCGCCCTCGAAGCTCTCGATCTTCTGCGCGTCGTCGGCGGTGCCGAGCGTGCAGGTGACGAGCGCCTGCGTTTCGCCGCGCGTGAAGACGGCCGAGCCGTGCGTGCGAGGCAGCACGCCGGTTTCGATCCAGATCGTGCCGGACCTCGTCGAACTTGCGGCCGTCGAGGCGGACGCCGTGCGTCAGCACCTCTTCGCGCAGCACTTTCTCCTTCGAGGTCCTTGAAGATCTGCTTCGCCTCGACCTTGCGCTCGACTTCGCCCTCGGGGAGCGACGCGACGAGATCGTCCGAGCACCTGGTCGACGCGGTCGTAGTTCTCGAGCTTGCCGCGGATCCGCATCGCCTCGGTCAGCGGCACGAGCACCTTCTCCTCGACCTCGCGGTAGAAGTCGTGGCCGATCTCCTTCTTCTGGACCTTCAGCTTCGGCTTGCCGGCTTCCTTCGCCAGGTCGTCGATCGTCGGCGACGATCTGCTTGATCGCCGCGTGCGCCGCTTGCGAGCGCCTCGACCACCTGCTCCTCGGTCACTTCCTTCGCGCCGGCCTCGACCATCGACCGAGGCCGTCGCTTGCTGCCGGCGACGACGAGGATCGAGCTTGCTCTGCTTTGCGCTGCTCGAAGGTCGGGTTGATCGACGTACTTGGCCGTCGACGAGACCGACGCGGACGCCGGCGATCGTCTTCTGAACGGAATCTCCGACAGCGGCGAGCGCCGCCGAGGCGCCGGTGATCGCGCAGCACGTCGGTGTCGTTCTCACCGATCGGCCGACAAGCACGAGCGCGATGATCTGCGTCTCGAAGCGCCAGCCGGACGGGAAGAGCGGCCGGATCGGCCGGTCGATGCAGCGGCTCGTCAGCACTTCCTTCTCGGCCGGCTTTGCCTTCGCGCTTGAAGAAGCCGCCGGGAATGCGTCCCGACGCGTAGGTGTATTCGCGGTAGTCGACGGTCAGCGGCAGGAAGTCGATCCCTCGCGGGCGTTGGCGGCGCGGCAGGCCGTGACCAGGACCACCGAGTCGCCGTAGCGAACGATGACCGAGCCGTCGCGCCTGTTTGGCGAGCTTGCCGGTTTCGAACCGGAGTGTTTTGGAGCCGATGCGTGAGTTCGCGCGTATGCATAAGCAAAACTTCGAACTGGACGTGACACCGGAAAATTCGACCGGATGCGGCGGTGCGGACGGCTACTTGCGGATGTTCAAACGCTTGATGAGATCCGAGTAGCGCTGCGCGTCTTTGGCTTTGAGGTAGTCGAGCAGCCGGCGCCGCCTGCCAGCGAGCATCAAGCAGGCCGCGGCGCGAGATGATGATCGCTTGCGTGCGCCTTGAAATGTTCGGTCAGGTAGTTGATGCGCTCGCTGAGAATGGCCACCTGAACTTCCGGGGAACCGGTGTCGGCGTCGTGCGTCTTGTAGCTGCCAATGAGCTCGGTCTTGCGATCTTTGGTTAAGGCCACTCTGCTGCCTCCACGTGCGCCCCAGTCCCTGTTGACATGTCACGCGCGGTCGTCTTTGCCCCGCCCGGGACCGGATGCGCCGTATGTCCTGAAAATGCTTAGTCGAACAAGATCAACATGTTACATCAGAATAACAAACGGATGCAAAAGACCTGAGGCGCGCACGGGCTCGGCGATTCCGACGAGGCCGCCGTTCGGATGGAGCAGCCGAACGAGCCTCGGAACCGATTCTGGACCCGAATCCCGAATCCTGAAGCCCGAATCCCGACTGAGGTCCGCCGGCTCAGATCGCGTCCCTGAACCGCGCGGCGCACACCGTCGGCGGTCAGCACAGCCGCCGGCACGCGCGGCAACATCGAGACGAGCGGGACGACGGCCGCTCGAGGCGCGACCGGGATCCTGCTCGACGGTGGCGAGATCGTTCGCGTCGGCGATGGTGAAGTCGCCGCTTCGTGTGCGGCGCAGCCGTTCGAGATGCGCCCGGTTCCGAGTGCCCGGCCGAGATCATCGGCGAGCGATCCGGATGTAGAACCCGGCGGAGCAGTCGACACTCATCACCACACGATCCTCGTCGACGCGCTGCAACACGTCGATGCGAATCGCGGTGACTTGACTCTTTCCGGTAAGACCGCCGCCGCGCTGTCATGGCGGGCCAGCTTGTAGCTGCGTCGGCCTTCGATCTTCTTCGCGGAAAAGGCCGGCGGCTGCTGCAGAAACGTTCCGCGAAACGCGTCGAGCGCGCGATCGATCGTCTCGCGCGCGTCGGCATGAACGCCGCTGAACGGTGACCCGACCCGCGTGCCGGCCGCATCGGCGGTGTCGGTGGAGAGCCGAGCCGGACGGTCGCTTCGTACGATTTGTCGCTCGCGCTCAGGAACCGGGCGAGCCGCGTCGCGCGGCCGATGACCAGCGGCAACACGCCGGTCGCCAGCGGATCGAGCGTGCCGGTATGACCGATCCGCCGCTCGCCAAGCACGCGGCGCAGGCGCGCGACGACGTCGTCGCGACGTCGGACCTGCCGGCTTATCGATGATGAGCAGCCCGTCCATTGATGGCGGCTTCGATCTTCTCGATGAAGAGCTTCTGGAGCGCGTCGATGCCGCCGCGGCACCGTGCAGCCCGCCGCGTTCTTGTGCCCGCCGCCGCCGAACTCCTTCGCGACGGCGCCGATGTCGATGTCGCCCTTGGACCGCATGCTGACGCGGTACTCGCTCGCCCTCGATCTGCTTGAAGAACACCACCGCCTCGATCTCCTTGACCGTGAGCGGCAGGTTGATGAGGCCCTCGGTGTCCTCGTAGGTGCCGCCGGCCTCGCGCGCCATCTCGTGATCGACGTAGACGATCGCGATCCGTCCGTTCTGCGTCGAGCTGCATCGCGCTCAGCACCGCGCCGAACAGCTTCAGCCGCCCATGTTGTTGCTGTCGTACACGTTCCGCGCGACCAGCACCAGGTCGACGCCCGCCTCGAGGCACCTCGCGGCAGATGTCGAACGTCCGCGGCGAGATGCTCGAAGTAGTGGAACGAGCCGGTGTCGGTGAGGATCGCGAGGTAGATGTGGGTCGCGATCTCCGCTGGTCAGCGGACACCGGCAGCGCGCGACGAGGTCGTAGACCAGCTCGCCGCACGCCGCGGCGCTCGCGTCGAACCAGTTGATCTGCCCGTAGCCGGTGTTGCCGGGATGGTGATCGATGTTGATCACGAAGAACTGCTCGAGGCCGGCGACGCCGGTCGCGCCCGAGGTCGCCGCATTCCATGATGATCGCCGCGTCGAACTGGCCTTCGACGCGCGGCGCGATCACGATGTCCGGCACGCCGGGAACTGCATCAGCGGACCGGGCGCCGGATCCGCGTTCACCGCGACGACGTCCTTGCCGAGCTCGCGCAGGGCGTAGGCCATCGCCAGCTGCGAGCCGATCGAGTCGCCGTCGGGGCGGGAGTGCGAGGACAGCACGAAGCGCTGCCGGCTGCGGATCGCGTCGACGATCTTGCTGGATCGGACCGGGACTATTCGTCGTCATGCTCTGCGGCGTGGCGTCGGGCGCGTCCCTGTCGGCGGTGTTGAGCTCGTTGATCAATTGTTCGATGCGATCCTGGCCGGCGATCGACTCGTCGTAGATGAACTTCAGGTCGGGGACGCGGCGCAGGCGCAGGCGCGATCCGATCTGACGTCGGAGAAACGGTGCGGCGCGCTCGAGGCCGCGCTCGGAATTCCTGCGTGTCTTGCTTTCCTCGCCGCTTGGCCCGAGCGCGGTGAAGTAGACGCGCGCCTGCTGCAGATCCGCGCTGAGCCTGGACGCGCGTCAACGTGACGAAAGCCGATCCCCGGATCGTGCACCTCGCGCGCGAGCAGGTTGGCGAGCTCGCCGCGAAGTCTGATCCGCGACACGATCGGGACGGGAACCTTGCGACATCGGCTGGGTGAGGAACTCAACCTCCGTGCGCGTGATCAGCCCGGGCTCGACGCGCTCGATCTCGTCGGCGACGGCTGCCAGTTCGCGGTCGGCGTGCTTCTCGTCGGTGCTGACCGTGACCACGGCGAGCGCCGCACGCTGCCAGAGATCCTGGTGTTCGACCTCCGACACGGCGACGTTGAACTTCTTCAGCCGATCCTTGATCCGCCGCAGGACCATCCGCTTGTCTTTCAGCGACTGGCTGCCGGGGACGTGGAGCTCGACCGTCAGAAGCCTACAACCATACCGAAATTGCAGGAAGCACGGATTGCCCGCCCATCCTTCGCGCTGCTGCAACGTCAGCGTCAAGCGCGTCACCGGCACGCGCTCCGTTGACGAACACCTCGATCACGTCGCCGACCTTGAGGTCGTTGAAGCGCTCGAAGCCGATGCCGCACTCGAAGCCCGACTTCACCTCGCTGACATCGTCGCTTGAAGCGGCGCAGCGATCCGATCTTGCCTTCGTAGACGACGACGTTGTCGCGCAGCAGGCGCGCCTGCGTGTCGCCGGCGCGGGTGATGCGTCCTTCGGTGACCATGCAGCCGGCGATGGTGCCGAACTTCGGGACCTTGAACAGCTCGCGGACCGCCGCCGACCCCGATCCGCACTTCCTTGAACGTCGGCGTCGAGCAGGCCGGTCATCGCCTTCTTCATCTCGTCGGTGACGTTGTAGATGACCGAGTGCGACCGGATGTCGACGCGCTCGCGCGGCGGCGATGTCTTCGGCGTTGCGGTCGGGCCGGACGTTGAACGCGATGATGATGGCGTTCGACGCCGAGGCGAGCAGCACGTCCGACTCGTTCACCGCGCCGACGCCCGAGTGGATGATCCGGATCTTCACCTTCTCGTCCGACAGCTTCGTCGAGCGTGTCGGCCAGCACCTCGGCCGAGCCCTGGACGTCGGCCTTGATGATGATCGGCAGCTCCTTCATGCCGCCTTCCGCGATCTGCGCCTGCAGCGATTCGAGCGTCAGGCGGGCGCCTTTCGCGCCGAGCGCGCGCGTCTTCGCCTGCTCCTCGCGGAAGGTCGCGATCTGGCGTGCCTTCGCGGCATCGGCGACCTGGAAGACGTCGCCCGGCTGCGGCAGGCCGCCGAGGCCGAGCACCTCGACCGGCGTCGACGGTCCCGCCAGCTTCGTCGACCGGCCGCGATCGTCGATCAGCGCGCGCACGCGGCCGACGATCGGACCGGCGATGAACGTGTCGCCGACGGTCAGCGTGCCGTCCTGCACCAGCACCGTCGCCACCGGACCGCGGTCCTTTGTCGAGCTTGGCTTCGAGCACCGTGCCGGTCGCGCTGCGCTTCGGATTGGCCTTCAGCTCGCCGAGCTCGGAGACGAGCAGAATCATCTCGAGCAGCAGCTCGAGGTTCTGCTTCTTCTTGGCCGAGACTTCGACGGTGACGGTCTTGCCGCCCCACTCTTCCGGCATCAGGTCGAGCTCGGTCAGCTCGCGCTTGACGCGCTCCGGCACCGGCGTTCGGTTTGTCGATCTTGTTGATCGCCACGATGATCGGCACGTTGGCCGCCCGCGCGTGATCGATCGCTTCCCTGGTCTGCGGCATCACGCCGTCGTCGGCCGCGACCACGAGGATGACGATGTCGGTGACCTTCGCGCCGCGGGCGCGCATCAGCGTGAACGCTTCGTGGCCGGGCGTGTCGAGGAAGACGATGTTCTGGTTCCGTGACCGTCACGTGGTACGCCGATGTGCTGCGTGATGCCGCCCGCTTCGCGCTCGGCGACGCGGGTCTCGCGGATGGCGTCGAGCAGGCTCGTCTTGCCGTGATCGACGTGGCCCATCACGGTCACGACCGGTGCGCCGCGTCACGATGTCCTCCGCTTTCGCGTCGTCGCTGTCCACCTGCAGCAGCTCTTCCTCGAAGCTGCGCATCTGGACGTCGGCGCCGAACTCGCGCGCGATCATCGTCGCCGTCTCGGTGTCGAGCGTGGAGTTGATGGTCATCATCAGCCGCTTCATCAGCAGCTTAGCGAGCACGTCTTTCACGCGGACGTCGAGCTTGTCCGCCAGGTCTTTTACAGTCATGCCTTCAGCGAGCGTGATGTTGCGTGTAATCTGCGGCGCCGCGATCTGCATCGGTGGCGGCGACGGCCGCGACGTGTGGTCGCGACGGGGCGATGCGGCGGGGCGGCCTGGCCGCCGGGCCGCTGCTGGTACGACGGCCGCGACGGCATTCCCGGCCGCTGCGGATACTGCGGCGGCCGCGGCGGCATGCCCGGTTGCTGCGTGCGTACCCGGCTGCGACGGAAGCGGACGCGGCCCGCCGACCGGCGGGCGCGACGACGAGATGCGGAGGCCGCTGTCCACCCGGTGCGCCGACGCCGGCGGGACGCGCCGACGGCGACATCGGCGGACGGACCGTGGCGCCAGGCTGCCCCGGCGCGCCCGAGGTGGCCGGACGTGCTGTGGCCGGAATCGCCGGACGTTCGGGCTGCCTCGATCGGCCGCTGCACGACACGCGGCGTCGGTGACGTCGGTAAGGGCGGCGTCGGCGTCGTCGGCCGCTGCTCTTCGATGCGCAGGCGCAGCGTTGGCGGAACGACGCGCCCCGGCGTCGGCGGCTTCGGCGCGGGGGCGCGACGGGCGCCGCCGGCCGTGGCTCGACCACGGGTGGCGCGGCCGCGCGCGGCGCTTCGATCACCGGCGCCAGGCGGTTCCGTCAGCGGCGTCGGCGGCGGCTCGACCTTCGCGACCTTCTCGACGTCGATCGGCGGCGCCGGTGCTTGCGGCGACGACGACCGGCGGCTCGGGCGCAGCCGGCGCCGGCAGCGGAGGCGGCGGTGCGACCGCGACGGCTGGTTCGGGCGCGGCGGCGGCGCCTCGGGCTCAGGCGCGGGCGGCTCTGGTGCGCGGCGGCGGCGCCAGCTTGACCGTCTTCACAAGGCGCGGAGGCGGCAGCGACGGCGCGGCCGGCTTCGGCGGTTCCGGTGCCTTCTTCGCCGGTCCGCCTTTCTTGCCGCCCTTGACGACCGGGGTCTCGGCGAAGATGTCGCCCGTCGGCAACTGGATGTTCCGCTGCCGCGCCAGGCGATCGACGAACTGTCGCGCCACGACCTCTTCGATCGTGCTCGACGCGCTCTTCACCTCGATGCCGTGGTCGCGCTTCAGCAGCGCCGACACTTCCTGGCTCGTCGTGCCGAGCAGTTCCGCGACCTTGTAGATCCGAACAGTTGCCAACCTTAGTACTCTTTGATTACTCCGGGGGCCCCTGCCCCGGACACGCATTCGCGGGGCCCCTTCGCCCCGCTCCGCTTCCGATGCCGCTGAGACCTCGTCAGCCGGGGCCTCTCCGCGCGCGGCGGCGAGAATCTTCTCCGCGGTCTTGCCGCCGATGCCGGGAATCTCCGACAGCTGCTCGGCAGTTGCCGCAGCCACGGCGTCCTGCGTCGCGAAGCCCGCGTCGACCAGCCGCCGCACGGTCTTCTCGCCGATGCCTGCCAGTGTGCAGACGGCGCCGGCACGTCGCTCGCCGGCGCATCGCTCGCTGCCACCTCGCTCGCCGGTTCGGTTCCGTCCGCGGCCGGCGCGGCATCTTCCGTCGTCGCGTCCGCCTCAGGCGTATTCGCCGTGTCCGCTGATCCACCGAGCTCCAGTCCTTCGAACTGCGCCTCCACCTCGCGGCGCTTCTCCTCCTCGCTCTTGATGTCGATCCGCCAGCCGGTGAGCTTGGCGGCGAGCCGGACGTTCTGGCCCTTCTTGCCGATCGCGAGCGACAGCTGCTTGTCCTCGACGATCACTTCCATGACCCGCTCGCGATCGTCGACGATCGACACGCGCTGCACCTTCGCCGGGCTGAGCGCGTTGGTGACGAACGCGACCGGATCCTCCGACCATTCGACGATGTCGATCTTCTCGCCGCGGAGCTCGCGGATGATCGACTGCACGCGCGTGCCCTTCATGCCGACGCACGCGCCGACCGGATCGACGTCGCGCTCGCGCGAGTAGACCGCGACCTTCGCGCGATCGCCCGCTTCGCGCACGGCGCCGCGGATCATCACGGTGCCGTCGTAGATCTCCGGCACTTCCTGCTCGAACAGCTTGATCAGCAGCGCCGGATCGGTGCGCGACAGGACGATCTGCGGTCCCTTGGCGCTGCGGTTGACGCCCTTGATCACGGTGCGGACGCGGTCGCCGGGCGTGTAGCTTTCGGCGCGCGACTGCTCCTTGCGCGGCAGCACCGCTTCGATGCGGCCGACCTCGAGGATGATGTCGCCGTTCTCGAAGCGCTTGACCGTGCCGTTGACGACTTCGCCGATCCGCTGGTTGTACTCGGCGAAGATGTTCTCGCGCTCGGCCTCGCGGACCTTCTGGAAGATCACCTGCTTGGCGGTCTGGGCCGCGATCCGCCCCAGCACCTCGGTCGGCTTCGGGAACTCCATCTCGTCGCCGAGCTCGATGCTGTTGGCGACCTCGTCGCCGTAGAGCGGGCGATACATCTCGCGCGCTTCGTTGATCGAGATCTCGGTCGCCGGCGTTGGTCACGTCTTCGACCACGGTCTTGAGCGCGAACAAATCGACCTGGCCGGTCTCGGTGTTGAACCGCGTCTTCAGGTTCTCGCCCGTCTTGTAGTAGCTTGCGCGACGCGGTGGCGACGGCCTCCTCGATCGCGCTGATCACGATCGTCGGGCTCGATGCCCTTTTCCTTCGCCAGGGCCTCGATCGTCTGCTGCAGGGGATTCGACATTTAAAATTCCACTTCCAAGTTCGCGCGCCTAATCACGCCGAGCGGGATCCGGTGCCGCTTCCTGTCGTCGGCCTCGATCACCACATGGCCGTCGTCGACGCCGCCGAGAGTCCCGCGATAGAACGTCTGGCCGTCCACCGCCTCGCGCATCACCAGCTTCGCGCGGCGGCCGGCGAAGCGGCGGAAGTCGTCCGCCTGCCGAAGCGGCCGATCGAGCCCGGGCGACGAGACTTCCAGGGTGTATGCCGTGGGCACGACGTCCTCGACGTCGAGCATCGCGCTCAAATCGCGGCTGACGCTGGCGCAGTCGTCGACGCTGACGCTGTCTTCCGCGGTCGCCGCCGGTCCCGGACGATCGATCTGGATGCGAAGGACCATGCCGGCGGCCTCGCGCCGGAACTGGACGTCGAAGATTTCGAGCCCGTAGCTCTCCGCCACGCGGCCCGCCATGGTTCGAATCTGGTCGATGAGACTTCCGGCCCCCATCGTTCGGGCCCTTAAACTAAAAAAGTGGGCACATGCCCACTCGGTTTTTCACCTAGGCCTCGAATCCCAAATTCTACTACAAGTCCGGCGTCCTACGCAGGCTGGAGAATCGTCGGTCGGGCGATCAAATCGTAATCACGGGCGCCGACGATCTCGACCTCGACAAAATCGCCCGATCGAAAGGCCGACGGGTCGCACTCGGTCAGAAACACCGACGCATCGATGTCCGGCGCCTGTGTGGCCAGGCGGCCCCGGCAGCACGAGATCGTGATCCGGATGAGGGCCCTTCGATGAGGATGCGCGCCCGTTCGCCGATCCGCGCGCGCTGCCGATGCTTGACCAGCCGCTTCTGGAGGCTCATGACCCGATTGCGGCGTGCCGCCTTGGTCCTGGCCGGAATATCGTCCTCGAGCGCGTACGCCGCGGTCCCTTCTTCGTGCGAGTAGGTGAAGACGCCGACGTGGTCGAAGGCGTGATCGCCGATGAACGCGCACGAGTTCCTCGACGTCGGCCTCGGTCTCACCCGGAAAGCCGACGATGAAGGTGGTGCGGAGGGCGACGCCGGGCACGCGCTCGCGAATGCGCGTGAGCAGTGTGTCGTAGCTCTGGCGTGTGCCAGGGCGCTTCATGCGCTTCAGCACCGGGTTCGACGCATGCTGCAGCGGCAGGTCGATGTAGCTGCAGACCTTCTCGCAGTCCGCCATCGCCGCCAGCGTCGCCTCGTCGATCGTCGTCGGGTATAGATAAAGGAGGCGGATCCACTCGAGGCCATCGACCTCGTTCAGCTCACGCAGCAGCCGGGCCAGCGCACCGCGTTCGCCCCGGTCGATGCCGTAGAACGTCGTGTCCTGCGAGATGAGCAGCAGCTCGCGGACGCCGCGCGACGCGAGCGCTCGCGCCTCGCGGACGATCGACTCGGCGGGGCGGCTCCGATACTTGCCCGCGCAGCGTCGGGATGATGCAGAAGGCGCACTTGTAGTCGCAGCCCTCGGCGATCTTCACGTAGGCGTAGTGCTTCGGCGTCGCCATCAGCCGCGGGGTGTCGGCGTCGTAGAGATACGTTGGAAGGGATTTGGGATTCGGGATTCGGGATGCGTTGGGACTCGGGAATTGGGTTTTGGCGAAATCGTCCGACCGGAAAAACTGGAGGGGACGCCCTTCAGGGCGTCCCGACGCGCTCGAAGCCGATCGCGTTGACGATCTCCGGCACTTCGCCGGTGCCGAGGACCGCGTCGATCTCCGGGATTGCCTTCTGCAACTCGTCGCGATAGCGCTCGGCCAGGCAGCCGGTGACGATCAGGCGGCGGCACGCGCCGTCTTTCTTGTGCTGCGCCATCTCGAGGATCGTGTCGATCGACTCCTGCTTCGCGCGATCGATGAATGCGCACGTGTTGACGACGAGCACGTCGGCGTCTCCCGCATCGCGGGTGAGCTCGTGTCCGGCCTGCTGCGCGAGGCCGAGCATCACTTCGGAGTCGACGAGATTTTTCGGACAGCCGAGCGAGATCAATCCAACTTTCATTATGGAGTACAGCCTGTAGAGCATTCGCGGATACGGGATCGCTTCACGCAGGTGATCGAGCTTGCAGATCCACGACACGACGCGCTCGATGCCCATGCCGAAGCCGCCGTGCGGAACCGTGCCGTAGCGGCGCAGGTCGAGATACCACTCGAACGATTCCTGCGGGAGGTTGTGCTCCTTGATGCGCTCGAGCAGCAGGTTGAGGTCGGCAAGCCGCTCGCCGCCGCCGATGATCTCGCCGTAGCCTTCGGGCGCGAGCACGTCCACGCCGAGCGCGACGTCCGACGCGCTCGGGATCGGGCTTCATGTAAAACGCCTTCACGGCCGCCGGATAGCGATGGACCATCAACGGCCGCTCGTACGCTTCCGACAGCGCCGTCTCGTCGGGACCGCCGAAGTCGCCGCCCCATTCAAGCGGCAGCCCTTTGGCCTGGAGGGCCTTCACCGCATCGTCGTAGGAGATGCGCGGAAACGGTTTCTGCACCGATTCGAGCTTCGTCAGGTCACGTTCGAGGACCTTGAGCTCGCGCTGGCGGTGCTCGAGCACGCGTCCGACGATCGAGACAATCAGGTCCTCGGCGAGATCCATGACGTCGTTCAGATCGGCGTAGGCCATCTCCGGCTCGACCATCCAGAACTCGGTCAGGTGGCGGCGCGTCTTCGACTTCTCGGCGCGGAAGGTCGGGCCGAAGCAGTAGACCCTGCCGAGCGCCATCGCGTTGGCTTCGTTGTAGAGCTGACCGCTCTGCGTCAGATACGCGGTCTGCTCCTCGAAGTACTGCGCCGGAAAGAGCGTCGTCGTCCCCTCGCACGCCGCCGGCGTGAAGATCGGCGTGTCGGCGAGGATGAAGCCGCGCGCGTTGAAGAAGTCGCGTACGCCGTTGATGATCTCGTGGCGGATGCGCAGGATCGCCTGCTGGCGCTCGCTGCGGATCCAGAGATGGCGGCGATCGAGCAGGTAGTCGACGCCGTGTTCCTTCGGGGTGATCGGGTAGTCGTGCGACTCGCCAACGACCTCGAGGTGCCTGACGTCGATCTCGTAGCCGCTCGGGGCGCGCTTGTCGGCGCGCGCGGTGCCGGTGACGATGATCGACGTCTCCTGCGAGAGATGGTCGGCGGTCTTGAACAACTCCTCGCCGACCGCGGCCTTCGACATCACCGCCTGAATGAAGCCGCTGCCGTCGCGCACGATCAGGAAATGGATCTTGCCGCTCGATCGACGATTGTGCAGCCAGCCCTTGATGGTGACTTCCTCGCCTTCGTGCTTGCCGATCTGATCGATGTATGTCTGCTCAGCCATCAACGGTCTGCCATCAATCGTTCCATCCGCTCCCGCGCCGTTCTGGCACGAACGAGCGTCTCCTTCGTCGAGCCGCGGGCGTCGGTGTCGAAGACGAGCGGCCCTTCGTAGCCGATCTTCTGGACCGTCGTCAGCGCCGCCGCCCAGTCGATCGAGCTCTCCACGGGCACGCGCACCGCGATCAAGTGCTCGGCGACGGTCTCGATCGCGTCGACGAGATCGCCGCGGCGCTGCTCGCGGGAGAAATCCAGCCCGATCCCGACGTCGGTCTCGAGATCCTCCTCGACCAGATGGACCAGCGATCCCGGCGGCGACGCATCGTCGGGCCCGGCTTCCACGGCGATCTTGACGCCGAGCGGCTCGCCCAGTTCGGCGATCCGTTCGACGTGTCGTCGCACCACGTCTCGCGTCCCCTCGGTGCGGACCACGAACACCTTCACCGGAATCCGCCGGGCGATGAACAGCGCCTGGTCGACAACCTCCGCCGTCTCCGCGCCGAGCGGCGCCTGGACGCTGTGGGCTCGAGCCGCGCCTCGGCCAGCCACTGCTGGAGATCGGCGACGACCGCCGGATTGCCGCAGTCGACATGGGTCGGCGACGCGAACACCTCAATTGTCTCGAAGCCGTGCGCGGCGATTTCGAGCAAATGCTCCCGTTGGAGACGATGATGCTGGTAAAGGCGCGTCGACACCCCGAACGGTCGTTTTGACACAAGACGAACCACTCATTTTACCGCACGAACCCTTCCACCACAGCGGACACGGTGTACACTGGAGGAAAAGCCGTACCGTTTCGGCCTCCGCGTCCTCGTGTCCTCCGTGGTGGCGAGCTATTGGAGCTCTTCGATGTGGCTCGCGAGCAGATCGTGCAGCGCGCGCGAAGCGCGAAGTACTTCTCGAGATTGGAGCGCGCGTAGCGCAGCGTCCGCGGCATGTACTGAATGTAAACCGTGTTCGCGCGCGTCATCGTCTGGTAGCCGAAGGTGCCGAGCGCCTTCAGATTGCGCTGCAGCGCCATCAGATCGAAGCGGCGGCGGAACTCCGCCGTCCCGCCATCGGGGGCGACGCGAATCAGCGCCAGGAAGTACGCGAGCATGTCGTCGAGTTCGCGATCGGTGATATCGACGTGCGAGTCGCGCAGGAGCGACACCAGATCGTAGGTGTTCGGTCCCATGCGCGCGTCCTGAAAGTCGATGATGTAGAGACTGCCCTCGCTGCAGCATCAGGTTGCGGCTGTGATAATCGCGATGGCAGAGCACGCGCGGCTCTGCCGCGAGCTCCTGCACGATGGCCGCCCATTCCTCCGGTCAGCGCCGAACGTTCGGCGGGCGACAGTGTCACTCCGCGATAGCCGCTGACGAAGTGCTTGGTGAAGAACTCGAGCTCCCACGTCAGCTTCTCGACGTCGAAGGCGACTCTGGTGCGGCAGATAGCGATCCGAGTCGAGCTCCGCGCCGCGCCGCTGCAGCAGCTCGATCAGGGTCACCGCCTGGCGATACAGCGCCGCGTGCTCGGCCGCGGAGGACGCGCCGACATGCGCCTGCAGCGTGACGTCGCCGAGATCCTGCAGCGCGAGGATGCCGAGCTCGTCGGGTGCCCGAGTACCGCCGGTACCGGCAGGCCGGATCCGCTGCATCAGCTCCGCGACGTTGGCGAACGGCAGATCGACGAAGTCGATCGGACCGGCGTGCAGCGCCAGCACGATCGACGGCCCTTCGTTGAGAATGAGGCGGAAGTATTTGTCGATCCGACGCGTCGCCGGTCAGCGGCACCACGCGCGCGTCCGGGCGATGAGCCCGCTGTCGTTGAGGTAGCGATCGATTCGATCGCGGACGTCGGTAACCCTCAGTGGTTGGATGTTCGGGCATTGATCACCGCGCGTTGATGGGTCGCGCCGGCGGCGATCATTGCGCCGTCGGTCACGATGCACTCTTCGATCACCGCGTCCGCGCCAACCTCCACATCGTCCCACAGAATCGAGTCGACGATGCGCGCGGATGGATGAATCCGGGCACGCAGTCCAACGGTTGAGCCGGTGCGGCCTTCCCGCTGCGCGAATGCCTGAGAGGTGCGGCGGTAGTCGTCGACCGTGCCGACGTCGCAGAAGTCGGCCGCGCAGACGACGCCGCGAACCGCGCCGGGTGTCGCGGCCATCAGCGCGTCGTAGACGCCGCCGATGGAGCCGGCCGGCTCACCGGGCGCCAGCGGCGCGAGACGCGGAGGCGTGGGCGACCTGCACGCCGATGAAGTGATACGAACCCTTCGCCGACGGACCGCGCCGCACGAATCCGGTGACTCGCCGTTCGTCGTCGAGCAGCACGCCGCCGTAGCGGTCGTATTCCTCGTTCGGGACGAGCGCCAGCGTGACGAGCGCGCCGGAGTCGAGATGCGCGCGTGCGATGGCGCGAAGGTCGACGTCGGTCAGCGTGTCGCCGTTGATGACGAAGAACGTGTCGGCGGCGACGAGCGGCAGCGCAAGCCGCGGTCCGCCGGCGCTGCCGAGCACCCGCGGCTGCTCCCACGAGTAGCGGACGCGCGCGTCGAGATCGGCGCCGTCGCCGACGACCGCGGTCAGCGTGTGCGGCAGGTGATGCAGGTTGAGCACGAGATCGCTGACGCCGCGCGAGACCAGCCAGCGGATGATGCGCCGGATCATCGGCTCGCCGGCGACCGGCATCGCCGGCTTGGCGCGGACGTCGGTGAGCGGCCGCAGGCGCGTGCCGAGTCCGGCGGTCAGCACGAGCGCGCGATCGATCGCCGGCGTCAGCTCAGACTCCGATCGAACGGCCGCGGACGCGCAACACGCGCCGCAGGAACTCGTCATCGTGAAGCACTCGAGCGCGAAGGGCGGGAACCCGAAGTAGCCGGGCACCGGCATCTCGAAGATCTTCAGGTCCTCCATGATCGGCACCGTATAGTGCCACTTCGCGTGTGCCCAGAAGTTCCACAGCTCCCACAGGATGCCGCACAGCATCCCGCTCAGCGCAAGGTTGATCGTCCGCTCGAAGCGGCCGCCGCGCCACTCGGCGAGCAGTGAGTCGCCACCGAGCCGCGCGTTGATCGGATCGAGCAGGAAGATGAAGCCGAGCCAGACCGGCGCGGCGAGATACCGTGCGATCTCCGCTGACACGAGCAGCGGTGAGACGAGCATCGCGGCGCCGACGAAGACGGGAAGGGCTGGACGGGCGGGATGGGCAGGATGGGCAAGACCCTCCTGCCGGTCCCGTCCCGCCTGCCCCCGCCCATCCTGCCCTTCCCGCCCTCACGACTGCGATCAACTCCGCGCCCTCGAAGATCGCCGGCGAGATCGTCGCGAACGCCCACGCGTAGCCGAAGTGCCGGAGCCAGGAATTCTCGGGCAAGCCGGTGTAGTGCCAGTTCCTTATATAAGGTTGAACCACTCGAACACGAGCCACAGCGGAATCGACGCCAGCGCGAGCAGCGCGAACTCGCGCGGCGCGGAACGCAGCCAGGAGTCGCCGCGCGCGCAGAGACGACCTCGTCGGCGAAGATGATGAACCCGGTCCACGCGATCGGCGTGTTCCACGACCAGAACGGCTCGACGTGGAGCAGCGTTGCCGTCTCGGAGACCACCATGATCGCGAGGCCGATCCAAAGCATCTAGCTCTCCACCACGGAGGACACCGAGGACACCGAGACTCGATCGCGTAATATTCTCCTCTGTGTCCTCGGGTGTCCTCCGTGGTGGAGAGTTTTCTCTCTCACGTCACGCGCATCCGGTACGAGCAGCCACGCAGCGCCGGCGTTGCCGACGCCTTTGCCGAAGATGATGACCTTGTGCGTGCTGCCGAGACCGCCCGGCATCACCAGCGTCTTCAGGGCCCCCATTCGGCTCTCGGCGACAGCCTTCGCGCTCCAGTGGTCGTCGACGAGGCCGAGCAGAAGTACGTCTGGTCGAGAAAGCCGAGCGTCTGCAATCCTTCGCCTTCCGCCGCGGCGCGGACGCTCGTGAAGTCGACGTGCGCGGTGATGTCCTGGTCGCCGGGCGCCTGCAGCCAGGCGGGCGCCGGCGCGGACGATTCGCTCCCCACGCTGCGATGCCCGCGGAATGTCGTCAGCGTTCCCGCCAGAATGCGACGGCGAGTAGAGCTCACGTGATTCGTGGCCGTAGTCGACCACGATGATGAACCCGCGCCGCAGGCGTCGCGCCGCCTCGCGGATCCACTCGACGGCGCGCAGGTTGATCTCGACGCGCCATCCCGGCTGAAGCTCGACGCCGAGTCGAGCGAGGTATTCGCCAAGGGCCGGTGTCGACGGTGCGTCTTCGATCGCTCGTAGGGCGGGCCTTTGAGGCCCGCCGCGCCCCGCGAGTGTTTCCGCCTCCACGTAGATCTCGCGAAGGCCGTCGTCAGCCATGACGACTTGATGCGTGGGCAACGCGTCGAGCAGTTCGTTCGCGATCAGGACGCCGTCGAACGACGCGGGCAGCGACGGGCCGGACGAGGCGAGCCGTTCGGCAACGTCGCCGAGCACCGCCGTCTGCGCCGCGCGCGCTTCGGCGCTGGCCTCGACGAGATGCAGTCGGATCGAATCGTAGAACGCGCGATCTCGCGCGCGCGCACACACAGGACGTCGGCGGAGAGGCGGCCGTTGCCAGCGCCGGCTTCGACGAGGTCAAAAGTCTGAAGTCTGAAGTCTGAAGTTTGAAGCAGGCCGAACATCTCAGCCAGCTGGATCTCCAGGAGCTCGCCGAAGAGCGGGCCGACGTCAACGCTGGTAAAAAATCGCCCGCGCGGCCCGATCGTTGGGCGGCGCGGGCGTAGTAGCCGAGCTCGGGATGGTAGAGCGCGAGGTCCATGAACGCGGCCACCGTCAGCGGGCCGCGTTCGCGGATGATCTCTATGAGTCGGGATTGGGGATTCGGGACTCGGGATTCGTCATGCGTCGGCATCTGACGAATCCCGAACCTAAACCCCGAATCCTGGGCCGACTACTCTTTCTTCACCGGCACGAAGATCTCCTGCTCGTTGCGCCACACGCGCAGCTGCGCGAAGTGGTTCGCCTCGACGCGATCCGAGCTCCCGCTTCGCGTCGGCCGCGCTGGACACCGCACGGCCGTTGACCGACAGGATCACGTCGCTCTGCCGCAGGAAGCCGGCCGCGGGACCATCGGGATCGACGTCGGTGACGAGTGCGCCGGTCTGACCCGACGGAAGCCGCAGGCGCCGCGCCAGGTTTGCGGTCACGTTGTCGAGCGTCAGGCCGAAGCCGGTCGACTCGTGCTGGTCGGCCTGGTCGTCGCGGTCCGGGTTGCGTCCGCCGCCGCGGGTCTGCTGCTGCTCGGCCTCGAGATCGAGCTCATCGACCGTGACGTGCATCGTCTTTTCCTGCTTGTTGCGCAGGACCTTGACCGGCACCGACGTGCCCGGCTTGGTGGCGATGACGTTCTTCACCAGATCGTCGCTGTTGACCACCGGCCGGCCGTTGAACTCGACGATGACGTCGCCGGGCTCGATGCCGGCTTTCGCGGCCGCGCCGCCCGCCGGCACTTGCGCGACGAGCGCGCCCTTGCGCTCCTTCAACCCGAAGTCCTCGAACGCCTCGCGCGGAATCGGCAGCACCGAGACGCCGATCTTGCCGCGGGTGATCTTGCCGGCGCGCAGCTGCGGCGGCAGGTCGCGGACCGTGTTGATCGGTACGGCGAAGCCGATGCCGATGTTCCCCTCGCTGCGTGCGTTGGTGATGATCGCCGTGTTGATGCCGATGACTTCGCCGCGCACGTTCAGCAGCGGCCCGCCGGAGTTGCCGGGGTTGATCGCCGCGTCGGTCTGAGATCATCTCGTTGTTGCGGCCGCTGAGGACCGCGAACGGACGACCGATCGCGCTGACGACGCCGACCGTGACGGTGTGCGCGTAGCCGAACGGGTTGCCGATCGCCATCACCCAGTCGCCGGGCTGCGATCTGCGTCGAGTCGCCGAACTTCGCTTCGGGCAGCGCGTCCTTCGGCTTGTCGACCAGCTCGAATCAGCGCGCTGTCGGTGAGCGGATCGTGGCCGATCAGCTTCGCGCTGTACGACGTCGTCGTCGTCGCCGTAGAGGTAGACCTCGATCTTGGTGGCCTCTTCGACGACGTGGTTGTTGGTGAGGATGAAGCCGTCTTTGCTGATGATGAAGCCGGTGCCCGCCGCCTGCGTCTTCTGCTCGCGCTGCGCGCCGGCGTCGCGCGTCCCTGCGGCTGATCGTCCTGCTGTCCGCCGCCACCGCCGCCGCCGGGTCCGAAGAAGCGGCGGAACAAGTCGTCCTGCGAGCCGCCGCCTCCTCCTCCGAAGAAGTCGGTGAGCTCGTTCGGCTTCGCCTTCATCTCGGTGCGGATATTGACCACGATCGGCGTCGAGGCCTTCGCGATGTTGCGGAACGTGTCCGCGTTCAGCGCACCGGTGAGCGGCGCGCTGTTCATCGGCGGCACGGCGATCGTCTGCGCCGACGAGGTCGGCGCCAGATCGAGGCGCGACGCGATGACCATGCCGACCGCCAGCGACGCGACCGATGGTCAGCAGGAAATAGAAGAGCGTGGTCTTGCGAGTTGACATCGTTCCGAACCTCCGGCGGGTTCACCGCCACGCCGGGCCCAACCGGGCCCGGTCAGATCAGTCGAACAAGCTCGGTCTGCAGCGGTCCGGTGACCGCGGCGTCGCGCGCCGTGACGATCATGTTGATTTCCGTCCGAACGCCGAAGTCGTCGAAATAGAGACCCGGTTCGATCGTGAAGCCCGTGCCCGGCGGCAGCCGACGGTCGTCGTGCGTCTCGTAGTCGTCCATGTTGACGCCGGTGCCGTGCACGCTCTCGCCGAGGCTGTGTCCGGTGCGATGCAGGATGCGATCGCCGTAGCCCGCCTCGCGCAAGACGCTCGACGCGGCGCGATCCACTTCGAAGCCGCGCACCTCGCGTCCGTCACGCGCCGCACCCTGGACGAGCTGAATCGCCGCATCCCGCGCGCGACGCACCGCGTCGAAGGCATTCGCATACCGTTCCGGCACGTCGCGGCCCGTGTACCCGACCCACGTGATGTCAGCAAACACCGCGCCGGGAACGTCGAGCTTGCCCCAGAGGTCGAGCAGGACGATTTCGTTCGCCCGGATGGCGCGACGCTGCGCCGCGGTGGGCAGATAGTGCGGATTTCCTGCGTTTTCTGCGGCCGAGACGTTCGGGTCCGCGTCGCTGATGAGTCCTTCATCGCGGAACCAGCCCGCCATGAGTTGCTGGATGTCGTATTCCGTGGTGGGGACACTGTCGTGGATTCGACGAGCAACCTCGTCAGTGCGAGCGATCTTTGATACGGTACAGCTTGTCCGACGCCGACTGGTGCGTGGCAATGGCTTCATCCCCCACACCGCCGAGAAGCGCTGAATCAGATCGCCCGAGGAGACCACCTCGCGCGCCGGACTGGCGCACGAGTTCGATGGTGCCGGCGTCGACTCGCGCGACGTGCGGAATCGCGCAGGCGGCGGAGTATTCCATCGCCACTCTGCGGACGCCGCGCAGCAGACGCCGCAAACCGGCCTCGAGTTGATCGCGGCCGGCATATCGTTCCGTGGTGCCGGGGAGATGCGCGAGCGAGTTCTTTTCGATGGCGTGGACGAGGCCGCGCGGTTCGCCAGTGGCGGGAATCAAGTAATACCAGCGTCGCGTCGCCAGGTGGCCGCCCTGCGCGGGCAACCGCCGTGATGTCGGCAGCGATCGGATTGAGCCCGCGGAAATCGTACGAGCAGCCAGCCGTCGAGTCCGTCGGCCTTCAACGCCGCCTGAACGTCTGAGATATTGAGCCGAACGGTCGGATCGGCCGCGACCGGCGAGGACATCCCGACAAGTATAGCCGCCTTCGCGAGACGTATAATCGGGTTCACGCCGTCTTTGCCAGCCTCAGTTATGAGAGTTTTATGACAGCACGCGTCCGGATTGCCGCACTGTTCACGTTCCTTGCCGGCACCGCGCTCCTTGCCGGTCAGAATCCTCCGCAACCTGCGCCGAACCCGCCGCCGGCTGCCAGACCCGCAGACCGCGCCACCCGCGCCGACGCAGGGACCGACGTTTCGCGTCCGCGTCGACTACGTGGAGGTGGATGTCGTCGTCACGGATCGGGAGGGCAATCTCGTCCGCGATCTGAAGAAGGAGGATTTCAGGTCCTCGAGGACGGGAAAGCGCAGACGATCACCACGTTCTCGCTGGTGGACATTCCGATCGAGCGAGCCGATCGGCCGCTCTATCAGCCGGATCCGATCGAACCCGACGTGAAGACGAACGCGCAGCCCTTCGACGGCCGCATCTATGTGATGGTGATCGACGACACGCACACCAACGCCGGCCGGACGGCACGGGTGAAAGGTGCGGCCAAGCAGTTCATCCAGCGCCGCCTCGGCGCCAACGATCTGATGGCTGTGGTGCACACGTTCGGCGCGACGTCGTCGAACCAGGAGTTCACCAGTAATAAGCGCCTGCTGCTCGCCGCGGTCGACAAGACGATGGGCCGCAAGCTGCTGTCGGCGACCGCCAACAAGACCGCGAGTACAACCGCACCCGCGACTTCCGCCAGCAGAGCGACCCGGTGAACGACCCGGAGGATGCCGAGCGCGCGTTCAATGCGCGGTCGTCGCTCGACACGCTGCGCAACGTCGCCGAGTGGTTCGCGTCGGTGCGCGGCCGCCGCAAGACGATCCTGTTCGTCAGCGAAGGGATCGACTACGACATCTACGATGTCATCGCGCCGACCGGATCGACGCATCACGACGCGTCGAGCGTACTCGACGCGACGCGCGACGCGATCGCGGCGGCGACCCGCGCCAACGTCTCGATCTACGGCATCGATCCGCGCGGCCTCACCAACCTCGGCGACGAGACGATCGAGATCGGCTTCGTTCTCCCGACGACACCTCGCTCGGCATCGGCCAGGGCTCGCTCATGAACGAGCTCCGGCTGTCGCAGGACTCGCTCTCGCGTTCTGTCGGAGGAGACGGGCGGATTCGCGGTCGTGAACCAGAACGACTTCAACACCGCCTACGACCGCATCGTCCGCGACAACAGCTCGTACTACGTGATGGCTTACTACCCGCCGGATGCGCGGCCGGGACGCGTGCACAAGATCGACGTGCGCGTCACGCGGCCAGGATTGACGGTGCGCGCCCGGAAGGCGCACGTCACGCCGAAGGAGACGAAAGCGGCGCCGGTCAACGCCAAGGACGTCCGCACACCGGAAATCAAGGACGCGCTCGACAGCCCGCTGCCGATCAGCGGCCTGACGATGCAGGTGTTTGCGGCGCCGTTCAAGGGCGCCGCGCCCAATGCGTCGGTGCTGTTCGGCGTCGAGATACGAGGGCGCGACCTGCGGCTCGCGAACAACGATCGGCTGCAGTTGTCGTATTACGCAATCGATGCGCAGGGCAAGGTGCGCGGCGGCAACACCGACGCGCGTCACGCTGTCGCTCAAGCCGGAGACCAAAGCGCGCATCGAGCAGCAGGGCGTCAGGATGCTCAACCGGATGGACCTGCCGCCGGGTCGCTATCAGCTGCGCTTCGCCACGCACGACGCCGGCGGCGGCGCGGTCGGTTCGGTGCTCTACGATCTCGAAGTGCCGGACTTCGCCAAGGCGCCGATCAGCATGAGCGGCATCGTCCTGACCTCGATGGCCGGTGCGATGCGGCCGACGGTGCGTCCCGACGAGCAACTGCGCGGCGTGCTGCCGGCGTCGCCGGTCGCGCTGCGCTCGTTCCCGCAGGACGACGAGCTGGCGATCTTCGCCGAGATCTACGACAACTCGGCGTCATCGCCGCACAAGGTGGACATCACCGCGACGGTGACGACTGACGAAGGCCGGGTGATGTTCAAGACCGACGAAGAGCGCGATTCAGAGCGACCTTGGCGGGAAGTCGGGCGGCTACGGCTTCAGCGCGAAAATCCCGATGAAGGAGCTCGCGCCTGGTCCGTGCGTGCTGACGGTCTCGGCGAAATCTCGCATCGGTTCGAACAACACAGTCCAGCGTCAGGTTCGGATCAACGTCCTGGGCAAATAATCATGCTGCTACTGCTCCTGGCCGCGCTCCTGCAGAGCGCGGCCGCCGCCTGCGACGATGAAAAGCGTTGATAAGGGTTCGATGAGTGCGATTGACGCGCAGCGTCAGGTGATCGCGCGCGCGCCCGACGAATTCGCCACGCTCTGAAATCGCACGCCAACGACCGGAAGATGCCGGACGTGGATTTCTCGAGCAACATGGTGGTCGGGATCTTTCTCGGCACCCGGCCGACCGGCGGCTACGGCGCCGAGATCGTCAGCGCGCAGCCCGACGGCGGCACGTTGATCGTGAAATACAAGGAGACACGCCCCGGCCGCGGCAGCATGACGGCGCAGGTCCTGACCTCGCCGTTCCACCTCGTCGCCGTCCCCAAGTTCGACGGCCCGGTTCGTTTCGAAAAAGTTCCGTAGACGCGGCCTCGCGTCCTGACAGGCGAAAAAGAAAGAGGGCGGGCCCCGAAAGACCCGCCCTCTGTAATTCTGACTTCTGACTTCTGACTTTCTTACTGCTTCTTCGGCGCTGCCTTCGTCGCCGACGCCGTCTTCGCCGCCGGTTCTTTCGCCGCCGCGGGCGTGTCGAGCGACTTCACCGCGTGCGGCTTCGGGACGCCGCCGTTGGCGTGCGTGAACTGCATCATGCTGGTCTTCATCTTCGGATTGGCAGGCGTGCGGATTTCGAGCGTCGCGACTTCGCCCGGCTGCAGCAGGCCGTTGACGACCGCGTCGCCGCCGGGAATGAGGTTGCCGGCGTCGTCATGCCCACGTCTCGGCGATGCGCAGCCGTCCGATCGGCGCGGCCGACGTGTTCTTCACCATGATCTTGGTGACGAGCGTCGTGCCCTCGCGTTTGGTCGGCGTCTTCACATAGTCGACCTGCGCGTCGCCCTTGACCGGCGGCGTGAACTTCTTGCCGGCGAGCACCGATTTCATCTCGGGCGCCTGCGGCGCGGTGTCTGAGCGAAGACAGAGACGCCGACCAGGCTCGAAGCCGGCGAGCGTCGCGGCGAGAACAAAACGCGCGCGATTCATAACAACCTCCCTGGGAATTGGATGCGGACGTGCTGGCGCAAACAGCCGCGGAATTATATCAGCTAATTCGGGTCGCGACTGCCCACGGGAAGCATTACATCCCCTTACATCTCGCCGTTCCAGTCCTCGGGCTCGGGATTGAGGGAGCGGAAGATCTCCATGTGCCATTTGCCGCCGCCCCACGGCTCGATCACCTCGGCCGCGACGACGTCGACGAGGATTTCCGAGAAAAGGCGTCCCTCGGGATCGCCCTCGAGGTGATAGGCCGGCTCGTCCCAGCCGAAGTTGGGATACAGCATCAGCGTCAGAAACAGATCGTAGCCGTCGTCGACGACGATCAGCTGGCCGCATGGGCGCTTCAGCGTGGAGTGGTAGATGAGATATTTCTCGGCGCTGTGCGCGCGGATGTAGCGTTTCAGCGCGAACTCGCGCGCGACGATTTCTTCGACGGCGATCTTCTTGTCCCAGCAGTCGCGACGAGTAGCTCTCCTCACCGCGCGGCTCCGACACTTCCTTGGCGCCGCACAGCGCGCATCGCGCCTTGACGACCGACTTGCGTGGCATAGCTGAAAGTCTAGCACTTCAGACTTCGGACTTCAGGCTTCCTCGGCGTTCGAGCGCGGGCGCGTACATGCGCTCGGTGTATTCCCGGACCATGCGGCGCGCGGAAAAGCGCGGCGCCACCGTGCGGATCGCTTCCTTGACGACGGCGAGCCAGCGGTGCGGGCAGTTGGACTTGTCGCGATCGTAGAACGCCGGCACGACTTCTTCTTCGAGCAGACGGTAGAGCGCGTCGGCGTCGGCGGCATCGACGGCGTCGAAGTTGTCGTTGCGGGCCTCCTCGACGCGGCCGTCGATCACCCAGCCGTTGGCGCCGGTGAAGCCTTCGGCCCACCAGCCGTCGCCGATGCTCAGAGTGCGGCACGCCGTTGATCGCCGCTTTCATCCCGCTGGTGCCGCTCGCCTCGAGCGGCTTGCGCGGGTTGTTCAGCCACACGTCGCAGCCCTGCACGAGGAAGTGCGCGACGTGCAGATCGTAGTCGTCGACGAAGGCGACGCGTCCGCCGAACAGCGGATCGAGCGCGCGCTGGTAGACGCGCTGCAGATGGTGCTTGCCGACATCGTCGGCCGGATGCGACTTGCCGGCGAAGATGATCTGGACCGGCCGGCCGGACGCGTTGAGGATCCGCGCCAGCCGCTCCGGATCGTGAAACACGAGTTCCGGCCGCTTGTAGCCGGTGAAGCGCCGCGCGAAGCCGATCGTCAGCGTGTCGGGTTCGAGCAGCGTGCCGGCGGCGACGACGCGCGGAATGCCGACGTGCTCTTCCATCCAGCGCTGCCGCGCGCGATCGCGCACGAAGGTGAAGAGGTAGCGGCGCAGCGACTGCCGCACCGTCCACAGCTCCTCGTCCGGAATCGCCAGCACCGCCGTCCCACATCGCCGGATCGTCGTGACGCTCGAGCCAGTCGTTACCGAGGTAGCGTGCAGAACAGCTGCGACAGCTCGCCGGCGATCCAGGTCGGCACGTGGACGCCGTTGGTGACCGACGTCACCGGACGCTCGGCGTCGGGCAGGTCGGGCCACATCGGCGCCGAACATGTTGCGCGTCACCTCGCCGTGCAGCCGGCTGACCGCGTTGGTCGACGCCGGCCGAGCGCAGCGCGAGCGCGGTCATGTTGAACTGCGGGCCGGCGCCGTTGTCGTAGGCGCCGAGCGCCAGGAAGCTGATCGCGATACGTGCCGAGCGTTCCCCAGCAGCCGGCGAGATGCTTCTCGACGAGGTGGAACGGGAACGCGATCGTGTCCCGCCGGCACCGGCGTGTGGGTGGTGAAGATGGTCGTCGCTGCGGACTTCCTCGAGCGCCTCGATCGAAGCTCGATCCGTGCTCGACCAGATCGCGGATACGCTGCAGGATCGACGAACGCCGCGTGTCCTTCGTTCAGGTGGAACACGCCCGGCTCCGAGCCGAGCGCCTTGAGCGCGCGCACGCCGCCGATGCCGAGGATGATCTCCTGCTGGATGCGCGTCTCGCGATCGCCGCCGTAGAGGCGCGCCGACAGCTCGCGATCCCACGGCGCGTTCTCTTCGAGATCGGTGTCGAGCAGATACAGCTTGACGCGGCCCGATGCGCACGCGCCAGACCGCGACGAGCACCGATGCGATCGCCGAGCGGCACGGCGGTGATGCACGGCTTGTTGTCGGCGTCGAGCGCCGGCTCGATCGGCGCGTCGGCCCAGTTCAGACGCTTCGTAGCTCTCTTCCTGCCACCCTTCGGCCGACACGTGCTGATGGAAGTAGCCCTGCGGATACATGAAGCCGACGCCGACGAGCGGCACGCCGAGATCGCTGGCCTCCTTGCAGTGATCGCCGGCGAGGACGCCGAGGCCGCCGGCGTAGATCGGCAGCGACTGGTGGAACGCGAACTCCGCCGAGAAGTAGGCGACCGACTGGCCGCCGAGATGCGGAAACGGTGCGCGACCACCACGTGTTCCGCGCCGTGCGTGCGTCGTCCAGCATCGCGATCGCGCGGTCGTGCATCCGCACGAACTCGGGATCCTGGCCGCCGCGTCCAGCTTCTCCGGCGCGATCAGGCGCAGCATCAGGACCGGGTTGTGCGCGGTCGCGCGCCACAGCGTGTAGTCGAGATGCCGGAACACTTCGCGCGCCTCGGGATGCCAGCTCCACCACAGGTCGACGGCGAGTTCTTCGAGGCGGTTGATCGGTTCGGGGCAGTGGCGGGCGGCCGGTGTATCGAGTCATCGTTCGGAACAGGCGCCGACGAGCGCGGCAAACTGTGGCGAGATCGATGTTGCCGCCCGAGACGACGGCGACGACTACGGCGCGGCCCGAGGCCGCGCGTGAAACGGTGTCCGGCCGGCGAGCGCGGCGGCGATGGCGCAGCCGGCCGCGCCTTCCGCGATGATCCGCTTGCGCTCGGCGGCGAGCTTCATCGCGCCAGCCACCTCGTCGAGCGTGACGACGATCGATCCGGCGAGCTGCGAGAGCAGCGGCCACATGCTCGCGAGCACCGACTTGCCGCCGGCGCCGTCCACGAACGACGCTTTCCAGTTCTCGAAGTAGACGCGGACGCCCCGCGGCCAGCGACGCGGCGAGCGGCGCCGCCGTTTCCGGTTCGGCGGCGTAGACGCGCGTCTCGGGCTTCCAGCGCAGCCACCGCCGCGGCGATGCCGGAGAGCAGCCGCCGCCGCCGAGCGGCGCGATGATCGCGTCGACGTCAGGAAGATCCTCGAGTATTTCCAGGCCGGCCGTGCCGTTGCCGGCGATGAACCGATCGTCGTCGAACGGGTGGACGAAGTGGCCGCGCATCTTGTCGGAGGCATGCGCCTCGACCGTTTTCCACGCATTCGTCGTACGTGCGCGCGGACGATCGTCGCACCGAGCCGCGCGATCGCGTCGACCTTGGTCTGCGGCGCGGTGTCCATCACCATCACCGAGCAGGCCGCGCCGACCTTGCGCGCGGCATAGGCGACGCCCTGTGCCGCGTTCCCGGCGCTGACCGTCCACACGCCGTCTTTCAACTCGTCGCGCGACAACTGCCGCACGACGTTGTACGCGCCGCGAATCTTGAACGACGCGATCGGCTGCAGCATCTCGAGCTTCAAGTACAGATCGGGACCGTCGGGCAGTTCCACGCGCACGAGCGGCGTGCGCACGGCGGCGCCGTACATGGCGGTCGCGGCGTCCTGAATCGCGGCGAGAGGGATATGGCGGCCCGAGACTGTGGTCGGCAAGACGGTCGATAGTAGTCGCCTCAGCAGTGAGCGTCAATGCTGCTGAAGTCCGATTCAGCCTCAGCCGTTGGTCGGCCCGCGCGCGCTACGGTTTGCGCAGAAGCTCGCGCACTCTCTCGATCGGAATCGCCTCCGCCGTGCCGAATCGTGAAGTGACGGTCGTCGCCTGGAACAGCGAGTTGTAGACCGCTTCTTCGGTGGCTTCGAGTGCCGCTTCGAACAGCGACGACATGCCGTCGGCCGGCAGCACCTGCCGCGTGCGCGGCGCCGCGTCGTTGAAGCGGCTGCGCATGCCGGACGCGGTCGAGAACGCGATCGCGAAATCGCCGCTGCCGTTGCTGTACGACGATCCGGTGCGGGCGAGGCCGAAGATCGCGCGTCGCGCCAGCCGGCTCGAGGTCGCGCGCGTCGCACGGCGCATCGGTCGCGACGATCAGCATGCAAGAACCGTTTCCGTTGTTCGCCCGGGGGCCCTTCCCCCGGAGTCGCTCAGCGCTGCGTCTGCTCGGTGGCTGCAGCAACTTGAAGATCGGGCACGCCGGCGATTGTCAGGTTGCCGCCGAAGTTGGTCTGCGCCAGCACGCCGACGGTGTACGGCTGGCTCGCCGCGGCTCCGGCTTGTCGAAGGAACGCGCCGCGACGAGGTGCCGATGCCGCCCTTCCAGCCGTAGCAGATCGTGCCGGTGCCGGCGCCGACCGCGCCTTCGGCGACCGGCGCCGCTCTTCGCGCTGCGTGATCGCGGCGATGACGTGATCGCGCGTCACGTGCAGGCCGCGGATGTCGTTCAGGCCCGCCGTCGTTGGTTTCGCCGACCAGCGCGTTGACCGATCGCACCTGCTCGTTGCCCGGCTGCGCCGAGCGTGTAGCGGACCACCGCGTCCATCGCCGCGCCGACGCTGAGCGTGTTGGTCAGCACGATCGGCGTTTCGATCGTGCCGAGCTCGTTGACCTGCGTCGATCCCGCCAGCTTGCCGAAGCGCGTTGCCGACGAAGACCGCGCCGGCCACCTTGTCCTGGAACACGTTGCCGCCGTGCGGCACGACGGCGGTCACGCCGGTGCGGACGCGGTCGCCCTCGACGATGGTGGTGTGCCGACGCGCACGCCGTCGACGTCGGTGATCGCGTTCAGCGGACCGGGCGCGTGGACTCCGGGCGCGACGCCGAGGTCGCGCGACCGCGGCCGGCTCTGGGCGCTGACACGACGACGATGAGGCTGCCGACCGCGAGCGCGGTGGTCACGTGAACAAGACCGGTCATGGCGTAAGAGTACATGCCCAGCGTTCGCATGCGACACATCGTGACCGGGTCTTGCCGGTGATCTTGCTGGTGTTTGGTTGTGGCGTCGCCAGTTCGCGCGCAGGATCCGCCGCCCGCATCCGCGTCCGTTCGTGATCGATCCGCCACGGCACGGTGCCGCGATTTCCTTCCGACGATCAGGAAGCTCGCGGACAGCCGCGGGCATGGAGCTCGGCGGAACTGCCGGGCCGCGGCCTCGGGCTGCAGCTGGGCGCGCACCTCTATCCGCTGCGCTGGCGCGCGATCACGTTCGGCGTCGGCGGCGAGTTCGCGGCCGAGCCGGGCTCAGCCAAGACGCCGCCGAGCACGCGCGCCAGCCGCTGCGCGTCCGGCGACAGGAACGCTTCACGCTCGATCGCGCCGCAGCTGTCGTTCAACTTCGGCACCGGCAACGGCTGGAGCTATCTGAGCGGCGGGCTCGGGCGGTCCACGTGGGCGATCACGCCCGAAGGACAGGAGGGCTATCCCGCCGGACGCCGGAGCAGTTGAAGACGATCAACTACGGCGGCGGCGCGCGCTGGTTCATGAAGCCGCACCTCGCGTTCAGCTTCGACGTCCGCTTCTACGCGATCAATCCCGGCCTCGCCCTCGACGGGCGTTCCCGCAGCCCACGGACGACCCTGCATGGTCATCGGGGCGGGGTGTCGATCAAATAGTGGTAAGTTGGTAGTTGGTAAGATTCAGACAAGCTCGCGGACGGTTCGAATTTCGAATTTACCAACTTACCAATTTACCAATCTACCACTGCGCCTCACCCTGAGGCGCACTCATCGGATCGACGCGCGTGGCGCGGCGGGCGGGAATATAGCTCGCCAGGAGGGCGACGCCGAGCAGCGCGGCGGCGACGGCCGCGAACGGTGAGGCGGATCGGTGGCGCTGACCTCGAACAGCAGGCCGCGGATCAGCCGCGCGCCGGCGAGGCGCGACGACCGATCCCAGCGCGACGCCGACGATCGGCCAGCCGGCCGCCTTCGCCGAGCATCATGCGCACGCACGTCTCGCCGGTTTCGCGCCGATCGCCATGCGCACGCCGATTTCGTGCGTGCGCTGCGTGACCGAATAGGCGACGACGCCGTAGACGCCGACCGTCGCCAGCGCGAGCGCCAGGCTGCCGAGCAGCGCGAACAGCAGCATGTTCAGCCGGCGATCCGACGTCGAGTCCGCCAGCACCTGATCCATCGTCGCGACGTCGGAGATGCCGAGGCTTCGCGATCGACCGCGTGGATCGCCGCGCGCGCGTAGCTCGTCGCCGCGCGCGGATCGGCCGCCGTCCGCACCGACCCACGTCATGGTCGACACCGCCGGCGCGCTCCGGGCCGCCGTAGCGGAACTGCGTGTGCGGGCGTACATCTCCGGCCGCGGCAGCATGTCGAGGCCGCGATGGTGGATGTCGGCGACGACGCCGACCACGGTGATCCACCGGTCGTTGCTGCCCATCGTCAGCCGCCGGCCGATCGGCGCTCACGCCCGGCCAGAATTTCTTCGCCATCGTCTCGTTGACGACGATGACCGGCAGCGTGTCGGCGCGGTCGGCGTCGGTGAACGTGCGGCCGGCGCGCAGCGGCGTGCCGAGCGCCTCGAAGTAGCCGGGCGTGACCACCTGCCAGTCGGCGGCGAGGTTGTCGCTGACCGATCGGCCGGCCGCCCTTCGATGCGGATGCCCCAGTCGCCGCGCGTGCTCGCGAGCGGCAGGCCGGTGACGGCGCCCGCCGCCTGCACGCCGGGCGATTCGCGCAGCCGGCGGCCCGACTTCGGCGTACGCCTTCACCATCGCGGCCGCATTCGGTATAGGTCGGCGCTCGGCAGCGACGTGCGCAGCGTCAGCACGTGCGCCGGGTTGAAGCCGGCATCGACGTCGAGCAGCCGCGCGAAGCTGCGCGCGAGCAGCATCGCCGCCGCGACGAGCACGACCGACGCGGCGACCTCGCCGACGACGAGCGCGCGGCGCAGCCAGCCGGTGGCGACGCGCGAATCGCGGCCGCCTTCCTTCAGCACCGGCTGCAGGTCGGTGCGCGACGACTGCAGCGCCGGCACGATGCCGAACAGGACGCCGGTGACGAGCGACGATCGCCGCCGTGAACGCCAGCACGCGGCCGTCGAGCGCGATGTCCTGCACGCGCGGAATCTTCAGCGGATCGAGCGCGACGAGCGCCTGCGTCAGCCCGTAGCGCGAGCGCGATGCCGGCGGCGCCGCCGACGCTCGACAGCAGCATCGACTCGGTGAGCAGCTGGCGGACGATCCGTCCGCGCCCCGCGCCGAGGACGACGCGGATGCGCGAGCTCCTTCTGGCGCGCCTCCGAGCGCGCGAGCAGCAGGTTCGCGACGTTGGCGCACGCGATCAGCAGCACCGCGCCGACGGCCAGCAGCAGCACGAGCAGCGCCGGACGCACGTCGCCGAACACTTCGAGCGGCGCCGGCACGAGCGTCAGGCCGAACTGCGCGTGTCGTAGTTGTTCGGAATGCGCTGCAGGAACCCGCGCGTGATGGTGTCGATCTCGGCCTGCGCCTGCGACGAGCGACGCGCCGGGCGTCAGACGCCCGAGCGCGTTCAGCCCGTGATTGCCGCGCTCCTGCGGATCGGCCGGGCCGAGCGCGAGCGGCACCCAGATCTGCGTGAACGTGCGGCTCGCGTAATCGAGCGGCAGCCGCAGCGCCGCCGGCAGCACGCCGACGACGGTGTAGGGCGTGGCATCGAGCTGAATCGTCGCGGCCCGACGATCGACGGATCCGATCCGAACTGCGATCGCCACAAGCCCTCGGTCAGCATGACGACGTGCTCGTGACCCGGCCGATCCTCGTCCGCCGTGAACACGCGCCCGGCGATCGGCTGTCGCGCCGAGCGCGGCGAACATCTCCGCCTGCACCTGCGCGGCGCGGACGCGCAGCGGCTCGCCGGCCGCCGGTCAGGTTGAACGACGTCGAGCTGAACGCCGCCACGTGCTCGAGCGATCGCGCCTGCCGCTGGTAGTCCGCGAGCTCCGGCTCCGACAGCCACGTCTTCGTCCAGTTGGTCCAGTGGCTCCACAGCAGGACGACGCGGTCGGGCTCGTGATACGGCAGCGGCCGCAGCAGCACGGCGTTGACGATGCCGAAGATGGCGGTGTTGGCGCCGATCCCGAGCGCCAGCGTGAGCAGCGCCACCAGCGTGAAGGCGGGCTGTTTGACGAGCGTGCGGATCGCGTAGCGAAGGTCACTGCAGCAGTGTGGGCACACGTGTCCTCAGGCCAGCTTAGACGGGAACGCCGGGGGTCGCGGGTTGTCAGGACCATTCGCCACGAAGACACAACCACCGAAAACCCGACGACGCTTGCCGCAAAGCGCGCACAGGTCCTGAAGCACGCGAGTTTGTCCTGAGGACTTTGCGCGCTTCGCGGTCTTTTGCGTTCAGGTTACCTGTCAGTTCACCTAGTCGAACGGGAAGGCGGTTGCATGCCTCGTCCACCAGCAGGAGCATGTATGCGCCTCTGACGCGGATCAGCCACTGGAGAGCGCAGAAGACGCCGGGAGCTTGTAGAGCCCCCCGCGGATGAGCGTGGGGGTCACCGGGATGACGAAACCACGCGACAATCGTCGTGAGCCACCACGCGGTCAAGAGGCGAAAGGCCAGCACGATGAAATGCGGGACGGCGCGAGCAGGATCCGGGTCCGGACCGAGAGCAGATCGGCGCGGTTCCGGCCGGGTCGCGGATCGACCGTCAGCGTCGCGGGATACGGGGCATCGCCGAGCGGCGAGCGCTGGATCCTCGAAAGCAGCATCAGATGCGAGCGCAGCGCGCACGCGCCGGCGCGGGTAGTAAGAGCGTGTGCTGCCGGATGCCGGGGAAGTGCTCGTGCCGGAGCAGAATCGTGAACCAGCTGGACGATGGCGGGGATGGCCGCCACGAACCCGAAGCACGCCGGTCTCCGGGCCGAGCGCGATGATGTCGGCGCGCCCGGTGCGAAACACCATGCTGAACCCGATGCCGCCGACCAGGAACAGGTGTGGAATCGCGAGGGATCAGCCGGAATGCCGTCGTCATGCGATCGCTGGGGGACAGCACGGCGGCTCGCGCGCCGGACCGACACCGGATGGGGCGCGGATTCTTTTCTCGCGCGTTCCTCAGCGATCTCCGCGGTTAAGCGCGTGGCGGTCAGTCGGTCGCGTGGAACTGCCGGCCGCGCGTTTCGGGGCCGAGCCACATCGCATCAGGATGACCATCGCGCGCCGGACCCGGCGATGCAGGCGGCCATCGCGGTCGGCAGCGGCGAGGCCGCGGTCCTGCAGCATCCCGACCAGCGTCGGCGTGAACGATCCGAGGCCCGGCGCCGACGTGATACGCGAACCCGGCGCCGACCGCGCGCGCGACCGTCGGGAACCGCTCGGTCAGATAGCCGGGCACGACGCCGAAGTTCCCCGCGCCGAAGAAGCCCATCGTCGAGCGCGCCGATCCACAGCAGCGGCGCGTTGTCCGTGAACACGTACAGCGGCATCGACCAGGATGCCGACGAGCGTCGCGATCGTCGCCGCGCCGCGGCGGCCCGAGCCGCCCCTCCGACATCCGGCCGCACGACGACGCGCGCCGGCGATGCCGCCGACGTTCAGCGCCGCGAGAAACGGCAGCGTCGGGCGGTGCATCTGCGTGAGCAGCGTCGGATACCAGTAGGTGATCGAGTGGTACATGAACAGGAACGCGCCCATCAGGAGCGACGTGTGCAGCGTCGTCCACAGCAGATCGGGCTTGAAGAGCCGCACCAGCGACAGCGAGTCGCGCTCGCTTGTGCTCCTTCAGATGGCGCTGGCGCTCGAGCCAGACCGGGCTCTCCTTCACGCCCTTCATGATGAAGAGCACGAGGAACGCCGGCAGGATGCCGATCCAGAGCATCACCCGCCAGCCCATGTCGGTGCCTGTGGTTCACCAGCGGATAGCCGAACTCGAAGACGAGCGACGAGAGCAGGAACCCCATCGAGTAGCCGCTCTGCATCAGGCCCGACGCCGTGCCGCGCAGGTGCGCCGGCCAGTGCTCGAGCGTCAGCGGCATGCCGGCCGCCCAGACGCCGCCCATGCCGATGCCGAACAGCGCGCGGATCGCGAACAGCATCCCGTACGACGTCGAGAAGCCGCCGAGGAACGAGAAGAGCGAGATACCAGAGGATCGAGAACATCAGCGGGCCCTTGCGGCCCCAGCGATCGGCGGCCGTGCCGGCGCCGATGCCGCCGGCGACGCGGAAGATCAGCGTGATCGTGCCGAGCGCGCCCGCGAGCGCCTTGTCGACCGTGAAGCTGCGCTGAATGTCGACGAGGAGAAACGTGAGGATCGTGAAGTCGAAACCCGTCGAGCACCCATCCGAGATAGCA
>ERZ1370068.11346-contig-9968_pt1 | contig 58885 bp, 112 predicted proteins | sample MGYA00561227_ERZ1370068 | MGnify/ENA primary metagenome ERZ1370068 (study PRJEB38410, sample SAMEA6850437) | metagenome | study: Metagenomic assessment of the ecological functions of the soil: analysis of the soil microbiota associated with the... | reverse complement strand
GCCACCCCGTTCGTTTGTGTTGCTGCAGCTTCCACGTGGCTCACGTCCACTGCGCGCAGTTTGTCGACATATTTCAACACATCGCCGAGCTGCCTCTGGAAAAGCTCCGTCTCTGCGTCGGTCAAATTTAGCCGCGCCAGCTTAGCAACATATGCGACGTCGAGATCGGAAGGTTTGAGCATGATTGCCGATCAAAAATGCAGATGACTCATTAACCAGATGACCACTGCCGCAAGCCCGGTCACAAGAATGAGAAAGATCATCCGCCCCTCACGTCGTTCTTTGCGCAGCGAGCGTGGTCGGCGCGTGCTTCCTTTCTCATCGAAGTAGCGTCTGTCTTGCGGCGCGACCGAGACGTGGAACCGGCTGTCGGGTTTTGTGCGCCGCTCTTCTTGTCCCCAGCGAGACGCCTCCTCCGTGACTCGCGAGCGCCTGCCGAAATCATCCGTTCGAGATTGTCGACCTTATCGCGCAGCTCCAATTCCTGACGGGCTAATTCTTCCTGCCTACGGCGAAGCGGTGGAGCCGATCTAGGCGAACGACGAAAGCATGGCCATTACCGGCTGGCCATCCAGAAGAAAAGTAGCAAGGGCAACAAGACCAAAACGATCAGCGGCAAAGTGAGCGCGGACGCCGATTTGCATCCACTGAGAAAATGAGCGTCCGCCGTTGAGCTCGTAAGCCGATCGCAACCTCAGGTAAGACCATACCGCCGGCGCTCTCGTCACCTGCCTGCAGCCGACTGCGCTGCTCGCGCATCCGTGCGCGCGTCATCCACTGTGCTCAGAGCTCGGCTCAGTTCCTTGTGCAAGTCGGCCGGGTCCCAGCTTTTCGGATCGATGGCTTCAATTAATTCCAGGTGCTGTCCGAAACTTTCCCGAGGTCGTCGCGAAGTTGTTCGAGTCGCTTTTGTGCGCGTACGCTTCGCGCTCGAGCACAACGCAGCGAGCGCGCCAACTTGTCTGTCATTTCCGCGCGGCCGCGATCCAGTTCTTCCTGGCGACGGCTCAGTTCTTCGAGTTCGCGCTTTTGTTTTTCAATCTGCTCCTGCTGGCGCTTGAGCTGGAGCAGTTGCTCCTGCGCCTTTTGCATTTGCGAGTCGAGATGCTCGGCAGAGAGCGCCTCTTCTTCGCTCAATTCCAGCATTTGTCTCGATCGGTCGAATCTTTTCTGCCATGACAATCGTGAACTCCCCCGCAGCTTAGCCGCTCAAAGCTCGATCAGCGCCATATGCCATATTAATTACGCCACCCGAGAATGCCAGGATGTTTCCAAAGGAAATTTCCGCTGCAGCTTGTCGATTTCCTGGCGTCCAGGGCGCTATCTCGAGCAGCATTTGGAACATGGGAATCTTGCCGGTGCGGACAAGCGGGCTTTCCGCCTGTTGTTTCTTTTCAAAAAGACAGGCTGGATCGCTGTGTTCCTACCTGTCCCGGCATCATTTCGAGCAAAACGCCTTTGAAATATTCCGTCTCCGGCAAAGTGGGGAGCACCGGATGATCGGGCGCTTGCTCGAAACGGCGAAGCCGGCGAGCCGAACGCCGTGCGTCCACCAGCGCATTGGTGATCATGTGCGCAAACGCATTTTCACTGACATGATGCGAACATGAAAATGTCAGCGAGGACGCCATCGCGAGAAAAGCAATTTAAAGGCACGAACATGGAGATCACGATAACCGCGCATCGCGTCGCGGAGCCCGGCTTTTCTTCGGTAAATGACGGTGGATCGAGAACGATCAGATCGCTACTGTGCTTCCGCTTTTCCAGCCTCTCGCAGGAATTGAAAAACATCCTGCTCGCTTCAATTCTACTCGTAACTGATTACGCTGGGCATTTTTTGCGCCACGGCAATGCTCTCTACCTATTTGCCTCCACGCCGGTCACCTCGTTTGCGCCAGCGTGGGCGCACGCCAGCGCAAATCGCCGCCTGATTCGTGAAACAATCGAGCACGCCGTCCTATGAGCGTTTCGCGCGACGATCTCGTAGTTCTCTCTCTGATCGAGATAAAACCAGGTTTTTTGCCCGTGAAGCAGATCAACTTCTAATTGGAGGGATGTCCGTCCGTGGGTTCCATTTGATGTCGATCAGGACTCGTCTCGGCGGAGCAGAGTCCTCCAAGATGCGCGGTATGCAACTCCAAGCCCTCTGCGCGGCGGATCGGCGCATCGTTGCGTTCGATTAATATTTTTGCACCAAAGAGTTCGATAATCGCGCATGCGCGATCAATTCTTTTCGCATGTCCATGGCGAGAGTTAGCGTTTGCAGCACAAAAATGTTCACCGTAACGATCGATGACTACCCTGGAAGTCCGTCGCTCTCGCCCAGACGACCCGGCAAAGTTGCGGATCGACCCGCGGCGCGCGCGCGGTATTCGGCCGCTTGTGCAGATGCGCCGCTTAAAAAGTCCAGATCGAGATCCTGCTTCCGCCGTGAGAAACGACGCGCCACAATCTGAGATTTCGAGTTGTAAAGTGCGCTTCCGATCAAATGATCCTACCATCCTCGAGCGGGATCATCATCGCCGTCGGCGGGATTTCCAAAAACTTTCAGAACTTCGCTGGAAAAACCCAGTCGTGTCCGTGTAAAATTCGCGCACGTGGTTTGACGACGATTCCAGCCATGCAGTAATGATGTCGCACTCTATGGCCGTTGCTTTACAATCCTTTTCGATCTTCCTGGAATCAAAAAACTGCGCCAGCGGAAAACGTACGCGAAGTTTTTGATCTCGGGAAACGCTGCCTTCGTCGCGACCGATCGCCTCTCTGCGTTTGGACGGCGATTTTGCCAGATCCGATTCTCCCCACAAGGGCGCGGTCTTGAATCAGCTCTGCGTTTTGGTTCAGGCGCTTTCACAGATCGAAAATCACTTTATCACCGCGCGGATTTGACTGATTTCCGAAGCAGTTAGCAGCTGTTTCGCTCACAGCTCGCCGGTCGCTCGATGATTGTACGGAAGGCGAAGCCAATAGCGGTGGAATGCGTCGTCGCGGATATCTGGCGGGCTCGGGGTGGAAAGAATATCAGCAGTCGCAAAGCGTGTCGTGTGGCGCGAAGTACCGCCAGGGGCTGACGCTCGCTTCGCAATTGCCGGCGCAATCTTCACCCGGCGACGAAAAGCGCTCGGGACACGATCTCAACATCGATTGGGAGTTGGGATGATGCCACCACATTCTGGCGCGACGGATCGTTCGATCGCGCGAGAGCCCTCAGTCTGCAAGTTTATGCAGAGGGCAGCTGAACATGCCGCTCGGCGCGGGATTATTGTTGCCGACACAAAATTGAATTTCGGAATTGTAGACGGCAAATTGGTTTTGATTGACGAATGTTTGACGCCGGATTCGTCTCGTTTCGCTTAGCCAGCCGATCAATGCGTTGTTGGTGCAAGTCCGCCGAGCTTGACACCAATTTGTCCGCGATTATCTCGAAACCCTCGATTGGAACAAAGATGCCGCCGGCGCTGAAATACCAGGGATGTCATCGCGAGAGCACGCGCCAAATATGTCGAAGCGTTCGAGAAATTAACCGAACAAAATTGAGGTAAGTCGCAAACTCCGGATACGCCGGAGGCGAGAGCACGGTGAGTCGGCCTCCTCGTTCGATTCTTTAGCTAATCAGTTCGCCTACCAGCGATTTTTCTTCCTTTAGCTCCGCGACTGACTTGTCGATCTTATCGCGACTGAATTCGTTGATTGAACTTCTGCACAATGTTCCCATTTCCCCCACGAACACGTACGGGAAAGGATGAAATCAAGCCTTCCCATTAATGTCGTAACTCGCCGTCAGAACAGACCGCGACGCTGTGCCAAATCCTCTCGCGTGGCGTGTCGTTAATTAAAAGCCCAACCGTATCGACGATAGCGTTTCGCGCCGAACCAGCCGAAGAAACCCCACGCGCTTTGATCACTGCCGCGCCGCGTTGCTGCACGGCTGAAATAAACGCTTCTTTCAGCCATTGCTCGTCACCAATCGCTCGGTCTGCGGGGCGATTATCGATCTTTGCATTGTAGAAATCGAGTGCTGCGTCGCCGGAATGATTGCCCAAATCGTCATGTTCGTGACGCGGGTGATCTCGACACCCGCTTTGTGCGCGAGCTGCGCGCGCCCCGGTTTTCATCCAGCCGCGTCAGCGGCAAACCAGCGATCACGCGGAATTTCTTTCGCGTTGTTCATCGCGATCAGACAGTTGGTGTTGCCGGGTTTCCGATCACCAGGACACGCACATCGGCTGCGGCATTTCTCTCGATGGCTGACCTTGCCCGATGAAAATTTTGCCGTTGATCCCGAGCGAGATCTTTCCGTTCCATTACCGGCTTTTGCGGGGAATGCTGCCAACCAGCAACGCCCAGTTGATGTCGCGGAAGCCTTCATCGAGATCAGCCGTTGGCACAACCGATTGCAGCAGCGGAAAAGCGCAATCGTGCAATTCTCATAACCACGCCATCAAGCGCGCCGAGCGCATTCGGAATTTCAATCAGATGCAGCGTGAGCGGTTGATCCCATCCGAACATTTCCCCGGAGGCGATGCGAAAGACAAGCGAGTAACCAATCTGTCCGGCTGCGCCGGTGACAGCGACCTTAAGCGGAGACTTCATTTCCGACTTTCAACGCTCAACGCTCAAGTCTCAACTCTCTTGAAGCCACATCATCTCAACTCACCCGCGCTTTACTCATTCGCGCGATCTTTCCTGACCAAGATAAGCTGGAGAAATAGCCAGAATAGCGTTTTTACAATTCTGGACGCTGCCAATCTTTGCCGGTGAGTGTGCCGCGGCAATTGGGGGCGCCGCATTGGCACTTCACTGAATAAGTTGTCGTGGTCGGTGGTCGCCCAATCGTTGAGTAAGTTCTTCACCAGCTGGGATGTCGCGCATTGCTACGAATGTGATCTCGCCGCGAATGCCGAGGTTCGCGTCACACGAATGGTTGCTATAAAGCATTGAGCCTTCGCGCTCATCGTGCTGTCACTGGCGCGATGAATAGATCATCGTCGATCTGAATTTCCACCGGACCGAGCTGCGGCGTGATTTCTTCTAACTGTTCCCGCGTGACGATGTGACCGCCTTTTACCCCCACGATTTCGTCTTTGGCAATATCATTCGTGGCAAACAAACCGTGTCCATGGATTGGACTCGGCCGCACTGCGGTCTTCGCCGAACGATAAGAGAGCGAATTCATCCAGGGACTTGCAAAGATCTCACCAGAGGCTGGTGGCGCACCGATTCGCTTGTTCCCGATTACCGCGTCACGGCCGGAGACATGGCCGGCGGCGGGACGCCAGTGGCCGTTTTGTTTGACCAGGGTATCGGTGAATTGGACAACCTTGTCGATCGGTTTGCCGTTGTAGACGCCCTTTAGTTTCGTGCGGCCCGTGACGACGGCTGTGGAATCGCCATAAGAGACGCACCTTCATATCGTAATCTCTCAAATTCGGCGTAGCGAACTTTTCCCGACATCGCATCGGCGATATCATCAGCGCGCGCGCTGATTTCACCCTCTCGAGTTGGTGAGGGTATAATCCTCCGTTAAGAAGTTTGCGATTTTCTGCATCGCCGTTCAAATAGGCGGCGCATCCGTCGCGTTCTGGCTTGGAGGACCGCGGTCGTTTCCTCGACTGGGCGTTTGGGCAAAAATAGTTGCACCGCCCATGAAGGGAGGCAATCAACAAGCCGGGAAATAATTTCATGCGCTTAAGGATAATGCCGGCAACGGAATTCTGCCGATCAAAGCTGATCGGAAAAGAGCACAAGTGAAAAGGTTGCTGCTCTCCACTTCATCGCTCATCGCTCGTCACTCGCCACTGTTTACTAGTTCAGAATGAAAGCACGCAAAGCCGCGGTCGTTTTTATCTTCGATCACAGTCATGCCTCGACATGCTGGCGCTGGGGCTGATCGCGCCGGTGCTGCCGAAGTTGATTCTCGATTTTTGGGCGGCAATATGAACTCAGCCGCAAATTGGAACGGCGTTTTCGGCACGGTCTTTGCGCTGATGCAATTTTTCTTTCGCCAGTCCTCGGCGTGTTGTCGGACCGATACGGACGGCGACCGGTGATCTTGCTATCAAATCTTGGTCCTGGCCTCGATTACATCGTGATGGCGCTTTCGCCTACGATCGGCTGGCTCCTTCTCGGCCGCGTAATTTCTGGAATTACCGCGTCCAGCATTCCAACAGCGATGGCCTACATCGCCGACCGTCGTTCCGAAAGAGAAGCGTGCGGGAGCGTTCGGCATGATCGGCGTGGCATTCGGTCTCGGTTTTATTCTTGGACCAGGCATTGGCGGTCCGCTGGCGCGATATCGATGTTCGGCTGCCGTTCCTGGTTCGCTGCTGGATTTAGCCTTGGCCAACTGGCTTTACGGTTACCTCTTTGTGCCGGAATCACTGCGGCCGGAACATCGAAAAGAATTCACCTTCCGCCGGGCGAACCCGGTCGGGTCAGCTCGCGCTGCTGCGTTGTCATCCGGAACTGTCCAAATTGGCGACGCTGCAATTTCTCGCTTACATCTCGCACGAAGTTTTCGTTATTTGGGCGCTCTACGCCATCTATCGCTACACGTGGAGCCAAACCATGATTGGTGCGTCGCTCGCGGTCGTGGGCATCTTTGCGGCGGCGATTTCCGGTGGCCTCACCGGACGACATCGTGGCGTGGCTCGGCGAACGACGGACACACTCTATATCGGCCAGTTTTTGGCGCGGCTCGGCATGGTCATTGCCGGGCTCGCCAGAACCGGGATCGTTTACATGGCCTCCATCCCAGTGATTTCGATTGTGGAATATTTCACTTCCCCGCAGCGCAGGGGCATGATGACTCATCGCGTGAGCGAACGGGAACAAGGTGAATTGCAAGGAGCGATCCAGAGCTTGCGCTCGATCGCGTTTTGTCGATCGGGCCATTCCTCTTCTCAGGAATATTCGCCCGGTTCATTAATCCGAGGCATTCGTTTCATATTCCCGGCGCACACGTATCTATCTGGCGGCTTGCAGTTGTTATTCACGGCAATGCTGTTGGCGACGCGCGTCGAGCAACCGCAATTTGCCGCAAAATCTGACAGCTCCGTCCGAGGTTCCCGACGTTGTGCCGCCGGAAGGCGTGAACTCTCCGCTCGGTGGCGCCCGAACCGCCCCATTCGATTAGCGCGTCTGTCCTCGTTTTCTGGACTTCGAAAGCTCCTTCGTCATCTTCGCACAATCTGCAAGCTCAATCCGTTGGCGAGCGGAACGTCAAATTCTTCGCCCGGAATGTAACCGAACGCAGCATAGAACCTCACGCCTGTTAAGGTCGCGGCAAGTTCGATCGCGCCGTGAATCCGGCGTCGCAAATAGCCTTCTCACATGCGTTTGCGAGAATCGCCCGCCAATACCGCGGCGTGCGTGATCAGGGATGAACAGAAGAATGCACGAATGCGCGCGGCATCTGTCATTGGATCGAGTTCCGCATCGTCGCGAGTCGTGCAGATGATCGCTGCCGAAAAAGTGTTTTGCGTTTGCTCCAGCCCCCGCAGCCGATGGAGCTCGCTCATCAAGCTCGACAATGAAATAAGTTCCATCGCGAATCAATTGTCGATCCACGCCGAAGAGCAGGAGCCGAGCGCGGCATCCATGTTGCGCAACGGAATAATGCGACACCTGCAATCCGCGAACCGAAAGCGGGATCCAACTTTTGCAGTGCGGGAATGTCGTTTTCGCGCGCGAGCTGTAATTTCCAGATTCTGTTGCAACAAGATCGATATCTACTCCAGCAAAGGGTGAAAACCGAGGGCCGATCGATGATCCAAAAGAAAACGTTTGGAGCGTTCGCCGCGATTTCGGCGAATAAAGTAATCAGTGACCGCCGAAACGGACTTCGGCGCGCTGCGGGGATCGCTCTGATCACGATCCTATCGCTGGCTCGCGATTTCGAATCGCTGTGCCTTTTCTTCAATCGTGACAAAAGGATGACAGCGCAAAGCGGATGCCCATTTCATTCCAAGCCGACGGCGCCACAAAACGCAATCAGCGGGAATCCAATGCTGCAAAAATCTTGCGCGCGGTTGTTCCTACAGTTGCAAAAAGCTGGCTGCGCGACGCTGATTTTCCAATGTTAATTTCTGTTTCGAGGAATTGGCGCTCCATCGCAAACTCAGAAACGCATCGCCGCCGCTGGTCTTCGATACTGGGCCGCCCGGCACGACACCGTTCGCTCAATTAATTGGGAGCATGCTGGCGCACGCTCCGCCGTCTCGCGTTTAACTGTGGTGGCGGGCATGTCGCCTGCATTCAAAAACCCGCGGCCGACGACGGCCGCCGCTACTGGCCTCCTTTTCGGGGCGCGGAGCGTCCTGACCTCCAAATCTTCTGAAGCCAAATTCAACATGACATGGGGAAAACACATTTTAATTCTCACCAGCGCAATCGCGCTCGGCACGAGCGTCGCGGTTGCGCAAGGGCCCGAGCACGAGCACAAGCGAAGCAGAAATACACCTGCGTGATGCATCCGGAGGTTGTGATGGATCACGCGGGAAATTGTCCGAAATGCGGGATGAAACTCGTGCCCCTGAAGACAGAAAACCGAGAACCAGACGCTAAGATCGAGAATCACTCGATGAACGGGATGAAACACGACGAGCACGAGCAAGAGGCGCATGGCGAGCACAAGATGCGGATGTCGATGCGATCGTCGGTGAACATTGCCGATCCAATGAGCCGCGAAAGCTCCGAGGACGACGTGGGTCCCGGATTCCACGCCGATGTATGGCAAGATGTTCATCGTTCGGCGACGACATGCTGATGTTGCACGGCGCGATCTTTCCCGCGCTACACGAATGTGAGCACACGCCGCGGCGACGATCGAGATCGACGCGCCGAACTGGATCATGGGAATGTACTCCCATCCGCTCGGCGAGAGTGCGCAACTCGGCGGCCGCTTAATGATGAGTCTCGATCCCCTGACTGAAGGCGGCCGCGGTTATCCGCTTCTGTTTCAAAGCGGCGAGTCATGGCATGACGAACCGCTGCACGACCGGCAACATCCGCACGATTTGTTCGACGAGATTGTCGATCAGTTACTCGCAGAAATTTGGCGGCGACCTTGGCGGGTATCTCGTATTTCGGTTATCCCGGCGAACCGGCGCTCAGGCCCGCCCACTTTCATGCATCGCACATCCGCAATGGATGATCCGGATGCGCCGCTCGGCCATCACTGGCAGGATTCGACGCACGTCACATTCGGCGTCGCACACATGCGGGCTTGGTTTGGCGCAACCGTGAAAGTCGAGGGCAGCATCTTCACAGGCCGCGAACCGGATGAAGACCGTTACAATTTCGATCAGCCCGATTCGATTCATACAGCGGCCGCATTTCCTGGAATCCGACGCAAAACCTGGCCCTGCAAGTTTCGTATGGTTACATCGAGAGCCCTGAAGCTCTCGACCCCGATGTCAATCGGACATCGCACGACTGCATCGATCATTTATAATCAGCCGGTTGGAAGGGACAGCAATTGGTCGAACAGTTTGTGCGGGGACCAGAACAACGATTCGGGCGAAGGAAGACGCAGTCGTTCCTGTTCGAATCAAACTATCAACGCGGCTGCGATACCGTTTATCGCGCTGGGAGCGCGTGCAGAAATCTGGTCACGAGCTGGTTCTCAAACCGCGCCGATGAGTCGCGCATCTTTCCGGTGAGCGGATACACGATTGGTTACGTCCGCGACTTTATCGCATGGCAACGGCATTGATATCGGACTCGGCACTCAATTTACGATTAACGATCGCCCAGACAGCCTCGATGGCTACTACGGCAATCAACTCGGGCTACGCATTTCCGAGTTCTTTCGCGCATAAGGCCGTCGCGGCACGATCACGTGGCCTGCACCAACCAACCTCCGAACATAGTGCCACTGGAATGGAGAAATAGCTTTGGTGGCAGGGCGTCGCGACTGCGAGCGTCGCCTTGTCATCGTGAATGAGTGATGTGAATCTTATCACTCTGCATGGCGCGATTGCATCGACAGAATTATTACGACATCGAGCGCATCATCGAATTCGATTTCGTGCGCGCGACGGAGGCTGCGGCGCTCAACTCGTTGCGTTGGCTGGGGCGCGGCGACAAGGAAGCGGCCGACGCGGCGGCGCTGCGACGCGATGCGCGGCATGTTCGATCTGATGAACATCTGCGGCGAGGTCGTGATCGGCGAAGGAATCAAGGACGAAGCGCCGGGCATTTTTAAAGGCGAACAACTCGGCACCTGGATGCCCGGTTCGCCGCAGTTCGATATCGCGATCGATCCGATCGACGGCACGACCAATATTTCGAAAGGCGCGCCGAACTCGATCAGTTGCATCGCGGCGGCGAGTCCCGGAGAAAGGAGTAAAAGTGTGCGCTGCGCGATGTGCCTTCGTTTTACATGATGAAGTTATCGTACGGGCCGCGCGTGATTCAGTACATGCAGAAACGCGGCGATGCGCTTGCAGCTGGAAGCGCCCATCGCCGAAACGCTCGCGATCGTCGCGCGCGCCGCTTGAGAAACGGGTGCAGGACGTGGTCGGTGATGATGCTCGATCGGCCGCGGCACAAAGAGATCGTCGATGAAATTCGACAGGCTGGTGCGTCGTTGCGTATGATCAGCGATGGCGACATTGCAGCGGCGATGGCGCCGTCGATTCCCGACAGCAATGTCGACCTTTACATGGGCATCGGCGGTTCGCCCGAAGCGGTGCTGGCGGCGGCCGGAATCAAATGTCTCGGGGGCGAGATGCAGTGCAAGATGTGGCCGCGCGACGAGAAGGAACGAAAGAAATTGATCGATGGCGGCTACGAAAAAGATTTGGGCCGCGTTTTCTCGGCGGACGATCTGGCTAACGGCGAAAACATCGTCTTTTGTGCGACTGGAATCAGCGACAGCGCGCTTTTGCGCGGCGTCAAAGGGCAAGGGTGCCAGCGGCCACCACGCATTCCATTTTGATGCGCGCGAAGAGCAGGACGGTGCGCTTCATCCGCGCGACTCACGATTTGCAGACAAAGACGATCCGGCTGCGCTCTGATAATCGCGAGCACATCATTTGATTTTTAGCCGCGGATTATGCGGATAGCTACAGATGATGAAATCAAACAGAACGCTATCCGTTAAGTTACGCGAAATCCGCAGTTCAATCTCGCTACTCGACAGCCCGCGTTTTGATTTGGTGCAAGATAGATAACAAACATCTGCCGCTTATGAGACAAATACCGAAAACTGAATTGTCGCCGACCAACGGCTGCATCGTCGACACGAAATGGACACTTGGTCTCGCTGAGCTATCACGCCAGCGCCGCTGGGAAGGTAAAGGTGGAGCCGTCCAAAGAGATCATCCGCCTGCCGGAGATCGTGCTTTACGATCACGTCGGGTTTGCCGGGCGCATACGCGCGTACTCAACCTTAGTTTTCATTACGTCGGCGATTTCTGGAATGACCGGATCAGTTGGTCTCATCGTGGTGAGCGGTGTCTGGCGGTTTTATCGCGACGACTATTACAAAGGGCCCTTCCTGGGACCTCGGCCCCGGATATTACGAAAGCTTTTCGCCGAAAAAGGCCCCGACGACGTCGTCAGCTCGCTTTCAGGCACTCGCGCTGACGTGACGCGCGACATGGATTAGACAGAATTATTCCGTCTAATTCCCGTTAGATGAAGTGGCGCCGTTTGTCTCGTCAGGCTAACCCGAGCCGCCATCTACCAACTTGTTCGTTCACCCTGGCCAGCCAGAGCCGACGTCAATCGGTTTCAGAGAGGCTTGCTCACGCGATCTTTACCGTCCCGCTGCGCGCGCTGGCATGTTGCTTCCTTGAATTTCGCTGCATCTGCGCGCAGCTCGCTCGGCGCGCTCCAGATTTTGCCGCCAAATTCAGCATTAGCTCGTTTAGGACCATGATGGGGACCGGCGCTAGCGACCTATTCCGCGTGAAGGAACCTTTTGCCCAACTACACGCCCGCTAGCTCTTGCTATTTTCGATGCACTGGCTGGCAATGAGCGACGAGCTGTCATTCCTGCATTATCAGAGCAGATCCCATTCTGCTTTCTGCAAAACCCGATCTCGATCGGAGTTGTCCACCAGGTTCGCTGTAACTAGAATGAGTCCCTACAAATCATCAACCAGACGATGCAGCCAACCGCTGGCTGCTATTTCGCAATCCCCAAAACCTTTTCCGCGCAGCCCCACGAGAGGGTGAAAGCCCGGCGCCGCCGTGACCGTAGTTGTGAATGACGCATGCGACCGTCGCGTAGGCGATCTGCGCTCGAGAGCGAACACCTGATTTGCGGAATGGACGGAGGCCGACGCGTTCGGCCAGAACGTTCGGATCATCGATGTTCAGCACGCGGCTGCATTCGTCGACGATGCGCGACGTCACTGTTGGATCGGCGTCGAGGTTTGTCGCTGAATTCGTTTGTGCCGCCGAAGACGCAATCGTTCGTGCGCGGGATCGCGTATATAAGCGGCGGATCGTCGCAGACAATCGCGCAGGAGAGATTATCGATCTTCGGCACGATCGCGACCTGGCCGCGATGCGGTTCAAGATCGACATCTTGAACAGAGTTCCTTGCGCCGATGCCCGCGCAGTTGATCACGAGATCAAATCGCTGGCTGACATCTTCGAGTCTTTCGAAGCGCAACGTTTGCGCTGATTGACGCCGCCAGCATGTCAGGAAGCGCTCTGCGAGATAATCCAGATAGATTGTCGTATCCATCAGTGGAACGCCGCGAACCGCTGTGAAACCAGCGACTTTGAATGCAGAGCCGGTCGTTGAATCCCGGACACAGAGAGGTCACCGAAGGCGCCGAGACAGATCGCCGAGCCGAACGGCCCAATTGTTGAATTTCACCGGTGCGGGAAAATTGGCGCAGCTCGATTATCGACACGCCGCGTGCGCGGCTCGCGGCTAAGATCGACAAGCACCTTGTAGGTCTCGAGCTGCCCACGCGATCACCGCATCGGCTGGCTCGGCGTCGTAGGGATACCAGATCGCTGCGGCGGCGGCCGGAAGTTGTGCGCTGTGCCGGTCTCCTCTGCGAAGATCGCCGTGCGATATCCGCGCTCGGCAAAAGGAACGCCGCAAGTAAGTCCCGACACGCCGGCACCCACAATGGCCACCCGGTGCTTCATCACGAATGATCTACGTGCAATGAGCCGCCGCGTCATATAAAATGGCCGGCGATGGTTTCGCTAAATCGAGATGCGCTGACGGAAAAGGTTCTCGCGGGCGAACGGATTTCGGTCCGAGGAGGCGCTGGAATTATATCACTGGCCGCTTGGAGGAACTGGGAGTATCTGGCAAATGCGCGGCGGAATCTGGCCAAGGCGGCAAGCTACGACGGACGCGGCGCGCGAGATCGTGACCTACATTGTCGATCGAAACATCAATTACACCAATGTCTGCAACGTTTACTGCAAGTTCTGCGCGTTTTATCGAACGGAGAAAGATGAAGATCATTACGTGCTTTCGCTTCGAGCAGATCGATCAGAAACTCGACGAGCTTTCCGCCGCGGGCGGCGTTCAAATCCTGATGCAGGGCGGGCATCATCCGAAATTGCCGTTCCAGTGGTATCTCGATCTTTTGCAGCACATCCGGGAAAAATATCCGCACATCAACATCCATGGATTCAGCCCGCCTGAATTCCAGCATTTTGCGGAAACGTTTCCGGATGCCGCTGCGCGAAGTGATTTCCGAATTCAAAAGCGCGGGGCTCGGCTCAATTCCCGGCGGCGGCGGCGAGATTCTGGTTGATCGCGTGCGCAAGAAGAATTTCGCCGCTCAAAATCAACAGCGATCAATGGCTGGAAGTGATGCAGGTCGCGCACGAGCTCGGATTGAAATCGAGCGCGACGATGATGTTCGGCCATGTCGAGACGATCGAAGATCGGATCGAGCATTTGCAGCGGATTCGCGACCAGCAGGATCGCAGCGGCGGATTCACGGCGTTCATCTGCTGGACGTTTCAACCGCAGCACACCGTTCTGAAGGTCAAGCATCCGACAGGCGTGGCGGAGTATCTGCGGACGCAAGCGCTCGCTCGGATCTTTTTGGATAACATCGACAATGTGCAAAGCTCGTGGGTAACGCAAGGGCCGGGCATCGGGCAGGTCGCGCTCAAATATGGCGCGAACGACTTCGGATCGGTGATGATGGAGGAGAATGTCGTGAGCAGCGCCGGAACAACATTTCGGCTAAACGCCGCAGAAATTGAATCGCTCATTCGCGATGCCGGCTACGAACCGCGCCGGCGAAATAACTGCGTACGAGCTTGTGAACTAAGAACGGCGGCCGAGTTGTCTATGGACAAACCGCCCGCTTCCGCGGAAAATCTCGCCTTGACGATTGCCTTCTTCTTCTCCGATATAGCCGCCTGTCCCGCGTCGGTTCGTTGCGCGGGACTGCGCTTCTTAACTTATGAGACATTTTTCTGGATGGATGCGCCCTGCAGCCCTTTGTAATCTCGCTCGCGTTCATTTGCGCACTGCTTGGGCGCGGGATCAGCCCAGAGCACAGGGTCCTCCGATCGTCCGGTCAATCGACGTGGAGTACCGGGCCGAGGACGGTGAGCAAGGAGCGGATTCTCGCGCAAATACGGACTAAAGTCGGCCAGCCGTATCCGATCAAGTGGTCGCAGCAGGATATCGAGGATCTTTACAAGACCGGCGCCGTTCTAAACGTTCGCATCTTCGCTCAGCCGGAAGGCGACGGCGGCGTGAAGGTGATCGTGGCGGTGCAGACGCGCTCGATCGTGCGCGAGATCGAAATCGATGGAGCCGAACGGATCAAAGCCGAAGAGGCTCCGCAAAGAAATCAAAGTGAAACTCAACCAGCCGGTGAACGAGGAACAGCTGGAGGAAGCGCGCCAGAAAATTATCGAGGTCTATCAGGCCGCGGCTTCAACGGACATTGAGCGTTCAAGTTCCGCGTCGATGCCGATTGACGAAAAGCGAGGCAACTGCGCGGGTAGTCTACACAATCAACGAAGGGTGAAGGGCGCTGATGCGCAGGATTCGCTTTCGAGGGCAATGAGCACTTCAGCGAAAGAGTGTTGCGCAAGCAGATGAAAACGCGAGGCAAAACGCTCATTTCGTTTTTCGATAAATCCGGCCGACTCGACGAGACGCAGTTGCAACAGGATCTGGACAAGCATTCGCGAGTGGTATCCAGAACCACGGCTATATCGACGTGGAAATTAAAGATGTGCGCAAGGAACACAGCGAGAACGGTCCGATCATCATTACGATCGTGATCGCGGAAGGCCCGCAATATCACGTGAGCAAGATTTCGATTTCGGGAGAGAAGGCAACGACGGAAGCAAAGCATCCGCGCAGTGTTGAAGATGAAGGAGGGCAGCGTCTATTCGCCGAAAGCGCTGCACGACGATGCGAAGGCGATTGCCGGATGCCTACGGCAGCGGCGGTTATGTCGATCTCGTGGTTTTGCCGGAAGAGTGCGCCGGCTGGTCCCGCCCGAATCGACGTGCACTATAAAATCGAGGAAGGCGACCGCTCGTTTCTGCAACGAATCAACATTGCCGGTAACACGCGCACGAAGGACAAGGTCATTCGCCGCGAAGTTCTGGTCGCACCCGGGCGATGTCTTTAACACGGTTCGCGTGGATACGACCAAGAAGCGCCTCGAGAACCTGGGCTACTTTTGCGAAGGTCGAAACTTATCCCGAAGATACAGATATTGCCGGCCGCAAAGACCTTGACCATCCTGGTGCAGGAGAAGCGCACCGGATCGTTTAGCTTCGGCGGCGGGTTCAGCACGATCGACAAGCTGGTCGGCTTCGCGGAACTTACGCAGGGCAACTTCGATTTGATGAACTGGCCGGCCTTCACCGGCGCTGGTCAAAAGTTCAGATTGCGCCTGCAGTATGGCACGGAGCGCAAAGATTTCATTCTTTCATTGACGGAACCCTATTTCCTCGATCGGCAAGCTGTCGCTGGGCGGTCAGCTTTTTTACGGAGGCCAACTACTTGAGTGCGGACTATGACCAGCGGAATTACGGGTTTTCTATCGAGGCTACGCAAACCGATCAACGCATATACTGTACGCGACCTTGGGCTATCGCCTTGCAGGACGTCGATATTTTCAACGTTTCGACCCAAGCGCATCCGGAAGCGATCCAGTCAGTCAAGAAGGTTCGACTGTCGAAAGCGAGATTTTCACCAGTCTTGTGTACGACCGGCGTGATAATCCCTTGCTGAGCCAGCCGCGGGCAACGCGTCGCCCTTTCGCCTTATATCGCGGGCGGTTTTCTCGGAGGCGACGCGCAGCTTTACGGAATCGACGTCGAGGCGTCCCAATATTTCCATCTTCCGTGGGATACGATCCTGCTCATCAACGGCGAAATCGCGACCGTCAACACCTGGGGAAGCGGCGATTTGGTTCCGATTTTCGATCGGCTCTACCTCGGCGGCTCGAACAATCTGCGCGGATTTCCATTCCGCGAAGTCGGCCCACAAGATGAGGACGGCGAACCGATCGGTGGCAATCAATGGCTCGCATGACGATGGAATATACTTTTCCAATCATCGAAAAAGCGCGCGGCGCAGTCTTTTATGACACGGGTTTCAACAACAGTGACGCGTGGTCTTTTGGCTTCAATCATATCGCGTCCGATATCGGCGTCGGAGTTCGACTTGATCTGCCGATCGGTCCGCTCCGGCTTGGACTACGGATTTCCGATCCAGCGTGATGGCTACAACGGTGGCGGGCACTTCAATTTCAACGTCGGGTATCAATTTTGAACGAATCTAAATAGTTGCAGTCTAACGCGGTTCCAATCGACCGTTATCTCTGTCTTATGAAGAAGCTTGTCTCTACAACCCTGGCTTTAACGCTCGTGTTTCCGCTCGCGGCTTTCGCTCAGGGCACACTTAAAGTCGGCACTGTCGATATGCAGCGCGCGTTCAAGGAATATAGCAAGACCAAGGACGCGGAAGCGAAAATCAATGACGCCAAAAACGCGGCCAAGAAAGAATACGATGATCGCGCGGAGTCCTACAAGAAGGCGCTGGATGAAATCAACAACCTGAACAAGCAGCTCGATGCTCCAGCCTTAAGTGCCGACGCCAAAACACAAAAGCCAAGGAGCGCGACGACAAGATCTGCCAACATCAAGAACATGGAGCGGGAAATCAGCGAGTTCCGTCAAACCCGCGAACGGCAGCTGCAAGAACAGGCGATGCGCATGCGAGAGGGTATCGTGAAAGAAATCACCGACATCGTAATGGACAAGGTCAAAACCAACCACATGGACCTGGTGTTCGACAGATCAGGCATGAGCCTGAACGGCGTGCCTGTTGTAATGTACGCCCACTGACAATGTCGATTTTACCAACGACATTATCGCCGTTCTAAACAAACCTGGCCGCAGCACCGCGATTTCAACCGATAGGACCTCGGCGAGTCCATCTCGCAACACCGGCAAGAGCTTCGAAACCTTAGTTTAATTTCGGCAATGTCAGAAATGCACGCGGGCCACAACTCGCGTGTGTTTTTCGTTCAGGTGAAAAGCAGGCGCGCACGTCGCGAAGCAAAGACTTGTGAGCGGTTGCAAGCCGCGAACGCTTCGATTCGATTTTCACGAGCGGATGGCGCATCGAACTGGATTTCGGGACCAGACACTCGGCTGCGATCGTTCTTCTGCTTCTTGTCTTCCGGCTTCACGCTCAGTCTGCGGCGAATTGGCAGGTCAACGCTTACTAAAGATCCGCCCGGAAATTTCCCGGAGCTTCGGCCTCTCCGTGCAACCTATCGTTTTGGCTGGTCTGGATTGACGGCTGCCACCGGAGAAGTCCATTTTACAAAATCGTCCGAAGGCAGATTTCAGCTCGACGGAACAGGGCGGACGATCGGCTTCGTCCGCGCCTTATGGAAACTGGACGTAAATTATCGTGCGCTCGCCAATGCGGAAACGTTGCGCCCAGTCGAAACCCGGCAAACAGAGAACTATCGATCAAAGAAAATCACCACTCATCTCAGCTTTCACAAATAACGGTGTCAGTCGCGCGCGGACCAGAAGGCCAAGGCGGCTCTGCCGGCACAAAGACGCGCGAGTTTAGCTTTCCCAATCTGTTCGATTTGCACTCGGCGATGCTTTATCTTGCGTAGCCAGCCACTCGTGGGATCGCAGCGTTCACCGCGTCGTCGTTTATCCGGCCACCTCCGCTTATCTTGCCACCATCACCGTGGTCGGCCGCGAAAAGATCTCGGTGCGCGCTGGCACTTACAACTGCGATAAAAGTCGATTTGCAGCTCAACCGGATCGGCAAAGCTTGATTTGCAGCCACACCGGAAATTCCGGCGCGCCACAATCTGGGTCTCCGGATGATAGCCGATCGAATTCTGCTTCGCATCGAAGCACAAGTTTTTGTCGGCACGGTTTTCGCTGAACTACAGTCGCTGCGCTTTCGACAGCGCAAGGTCGTGACGCAATCGCAGCAGCGATCCCATGAACATTCCAACTCGACGACCTATTCAGGAATCCACGTCGCCACGCACAGGTGGCTCGGGCCGAGGACGGAGACGCTGGCGGAACGGATTGAAGATCGGTGCACGCGCCCGCGGCAACAACTCGAGCGCGGCAAGTGTTTCCAAATCGAACCGGCCCGTAACCGGAAGTCCTGCCGCGCTTGATAGGCGCGCAGCGAAAATTCCATGGCCGGTCCATAGATGCCGTCGATCTCACCGCGATAGAGACCACGGCGCGCCAGCGCTATTTGTGCGGAGAGCACGAGATTGCGTTGCACATCGGGCAGCGCACTTCGTATGGAGTTCCAGCAAAGAGGAGTCCTGGTGAAGCGCCAGGGACCACAGGATTTGATGGATAGAGTTGTCGATCTTGCGGCGGGTTGGTGAAAGGCTGCACTGGCGCGGGAACAGCACCAGCTGTTTCGCCGGACGATTCCGCTCTGGGGCCAGCGGCACCGGGGCTGGCGACGGGCTAACCTTTACCGCCGACTGTGCAGACGCAGAAGAATCAATTCTTAGTGAACGAAGCGTTTCACTATTCAGTTCACCGTTCACCTCGAGTCCATTGCGAATTTGATAGCGGCGAATCGCCGCCGATAGATTTGCATTCGTCTCTCCGGTTATCTCGCCATAATAGAAACCCTGATCCTTCAGCGCCTGTTGCACGCTTTCGATCATTTGATCTCGCTCGCACGAGCGCAACCGATCCGAGAATAATCAAGCGCGACCACCTTGGCTTTCATCTCCGATTGTGGTTTTGACGCCACGACTTTTTGCTTATTCAGCGTTTGCCCGACCCGGTCGCCGCCACTGCTGATTGACGCTCCTTTAAAGCGTCGCGATAACGTAGAATTCCGTCGCTGACCGCTGCGGCAATTTGCTCGCGATAATCCTCGCTCGCCAGCCTTGAAATATCCTCCTTGTTGGTGAGAAATCCTCCTTCGATCAAAACAGCGGGTGAAGTCACATTTGCGATTACAAAAACTGCTTCGGCCTTTATCCCCCGATCGAGTGCCTGCGTGCGCGCGACCAGCGCTTCCTGAATAAATCCGGCGAGGCTTTGACTTTCCAGCGTTCGGCGATTCAGGAAAGTGCTCGCCACAAGAAAGGCAGCCACGAAGTCACGAATGATCCGGGAGTCATTTGATGGGCGGCGTAATAGGTTTCCACCCACTTGGAAACCGGCCGGTTATCTTCGTTAAAATGGATGCTGACAAAATGCAATCACTCACGCGATTGGCGAATGCTGCCCGATCTGCCAGCGAAACGTAAGTGTCGCCCAGGCGCGTCATTGCGGTCGCGATTCCTTCCGCCTGCAACAATCGATCGACGCGGTGCGCCACGTCCAGGGTCAAATCCTTTTCAAGCACGCCGCCGCACATTGCGCCGGAATCCTGCCCGCCATGCCCAGGATCAAGAACTACGACCGCGAACGGACCCGGCGTTCCGGAAGGTTGTGTCATTGCTCAACCGAGCGGATTGCGGTTTCGGAATCCGCTCCATCCAGATAAAGGATGTGATCATCAGGAACAACCCAATCAAGGCCAGTATGTTTCGGACCGCTTGTCTCATTGGTGCTCTTCGGGCGAACATCTCTCTCCATATTTTAATCGTGAATCAACGCGCGTAGCTCCTTATCCATTAACGCACGATAACGAATTGCCCGGCTCGGATCTCGCTCGAGGATCCCTGCTTCGATTCCGGTGTTGGCGAGCTGTTCTTGCTCGTATTTTCTGAGGGCAGCGTGCCCGGGCAGTTCCTTCGCGTCGCTCGTCTGTAAAGTCATATGCCCGACAGCCCACGCATCGAGCCCGGATTTAAAGGCGGCCTTCGAAGGCTGGCGTCCGGCCTATGTTCGGCTTTGAGAAACGATTCCATCATCTCCCTTGATTGCGTGGTCCCGCTGAGCACCGGCGAAATCCTGACGCAGCCTGCGCAAATGTCGCGCCGTTGCTTGCGATCTCACCATCGAATTCCACCCGCAGAAACAAATCTTCGTCCGAGTCATTCCGACTTCTGCAAAGAGCATCCGTGCCAGATACGGCGCGCCATAAACCTGTTCGAACGCGCTCTTCATCACCGGACTGAGCGAGTAGTGCACCAGTCGCCGCAGAGAAACATCCCCTGCCGAGCGCGTGAAACCCTCGGTGCTGGCCAGCTCGATGGCAGCCATGCGCAAGCGTTCAATGTCGCCCGGGTGACCAATGGCACCCATCGCGATCCGGTCGTAAATTTCAAAGATCTTTTGCCGCGTCGGGCCAAGCGTTAGAAACAGAATGCCCTCGCGATAGCCGAGCGCCGCGATCGGACTGCCCAGAAGCCAGTTGCGTTTCAATGTACTCGCGACGATTCGCGATCGCTTCAACCCAACGATACGGCTCCTCGATCATGCCACCGTTTCCTTAAAGACGCTGGCGACCTTGTCTTCTGGCAATGTCGTGATCCCTCGCGCGACACAATCTTAATGAGCGGATAGATTTTCCCACTGCGATCCACGCCGCCAGTCGATGTATCCGGATTCCGCGGCTGTGTCGAGCGCGCGCAACGCGATCGCTGACCGCCTCGTCTTCGCTCAATTCCTGGAGCGGCTTCACGCCCCAATGATTTTCGTAATAGAGAATGCCGCGCACGGCCGGCGATCCCGATCCGGTTGCGGCGTAATCAGTCACTTCAAACTGTGCGCCCATCGCATCGTAAAAATAAAGTCGCGCTTCGGGCTTAGGATGGAATCGTAGGTTGCGAAAATCGGGACGACCATTCCGACGCCTTGCATGACAAATCCAAAATTGTCGCGCAATAGTTTGGAAAGAGCGCGCACTTTTCCATCGACACTCATTTCCTGCAATTGCGTTCGCCGAAAATATTGGAAGGAATGTTCGAGCACGCGCGCCATTTCCCACGCTGTCGCTGGCACGCCGGCAATGGCCATGATCGAATGTCGATCAATTTCCAAAACTTTGTCCGCGCGATCGTAAACCACGGTGTTTGCCGGAAGTCGCACGCCGATCGCCCGCCACCAGCACTCCGCCGGAAAACTTAAAAGCGAGGATCGTGGTTGCCTCAGTCGGCTGCCATGCTTTCTGGTATGGCGGTTCCCACCTGCGCAGTTCGATCGAAAACCGGCGCCGGACCAAGCAGCCCTTTGCGTCGCAGCAACGCGGGAAAATCATCGGCCGCGCCAGAAAAACTCTGGTCAAGCGCCACCAGGGACGGCTCCATTATTCGCCCGTGCGCTGGCGATAGCGTTTGGATTGATTCGGATCGACCTTGCGCATTTTCTTTAAGAGATCCTTCGTGTCCGGCCTCGAGATGTCCGGTGAACGCGGCCCACCGCCATCGCCTTCTTTTGGGCCCCACGGAACCGGTTCAACTGGCTTTTGGATGCGCTCGGGCATGAAAAAATTTAGAAGGAAATGTTGGAAAGGCAAGCAGCGCGCTTATTCTGTTGCTAACTTCGGCGCCTTGCCAGACAAATCCGGTGATGCCAAAATTTTGCGCAATGAAACTGGTCGCAATTTCTTTTAATACTTTTCTTGCGCCCTCACACTGCTTCCGTCAGTTTCGGCCCAAACGTCTCGCCGGATCCGTTAAAACCGTCCAACGCGCCGCAACTTGAAGCATTGGCAAAAAGATCGACGAACAGAACGCGAAGATCGACGCGCTCTCGCAAGAGATTCTCAAGCTGGAGCAGCAGATTGCGCATATCCGTCCGGGCGTAATGGTCGGAGAGAATACGCCTTCACCTTCCACGCCTGCGGCTCCGGCTGAGTCCGCCTCGCATCCGATGAACGGGAATACGCATACAGTCGCGCGCGAGAGACGCTTACCTCCATCGCTAAGATGTGCAAGGTGAGTGTCGATGAATTGCAAAAGGCCAATAATATCGAAGATGGTCGGAAATTGCAGGCCGGACAAACAATCGCGATCCCAACCTGCGCCGCTGCCAGCGCCTTCTGCTTCACCCGCGCCGGCCAATTGAACGGAAAGAGCTCCGCTGCGGTTTGAATGTCGCGCGCATTGCACATTATATCGACAGTTGCTCGTCGGGAGCAGGAATTGGCAACGATCGCAATTTCCTCAGCCGTTCCCTGTTCAGGCTGCGCCGAGGTTTCGAGTAAACTCTGCTCACACAGCCGTGCATATTTTCCGCCGAAGGCGAGCAATTCATCGTGCCTGCCGCGCTTCTATGATTCGGCCGTGATCGAGCACCAGAATTTGGTCCGCGTGCACAATCGTCGAGAGCCGATGGGCGATTACGATGGATGTCCGGTGAAACATCAGGCGCTCGAGCGCTTCCTGAATCAGCCGCTCGGTCGCGGTGTCCACGCTCGCCGTCGCTTCATCGAGGATCAAGATTGGCGGATCCTTCAGCAGCGCACGCGCAATCGAGAGGCGTTGTTTTTCGCCGACGCTCAATTTTACGCCGCGTTCACCGACCACGCTTTCCAAACCGGCCGGCAACCGCTCAATGAAGCCTCGAGCATTGGCTGCGTCCACGGCCCGCCATAATTCCGCATCGGTCGCCTGCGGTTTCCCATCAAAGGTTTTCGCGAATAGAGCCATTGAACAAAAAGCTCTCCTGGGTCACCACGCCAATTGCTTCGCGCAAGCTGCGCAGCCCATATCGACGTAATCGGCCTTCCATCCACGTAAATTTCGCCGCCGTTGAATTCGTAAAATCGAACAAGCAAGTTCACCAGAGTCGATTTTCCTGCGCCCGTGCGCGCCCACCAGCGCGATCGTTGCACCCGGCGGCGCATGAAAGGAAACGTGATCAAGCGCGGGAAGCCCGTCTGCATAACTGAAGCTCACCTCTTCGTAGCGAATGTCGCCTGCAACGCGCGCTGAAGCGTTTGCTCTCTATCCAACCGGGCTCGATCCGTTCATCAAGAATTTCAAAAACACGTTCGCCTGCGGCGCGTCCAGCTTGCATAGAGTTGGTTGAGCTGATGCAATCGGCTGATTGGATCGTAAAGAAATGCCGTGAGCATAAGGAACGCGACCAGATCGCCGATCTGCATCCCGCCCGCCAAGACGGCGCGACTCCCAAACCCAAGCACGAGCATCGCGCCAAACGCCTCGAACATCGACATCGAGGGGCTGTAAACGGCCCAAACCCGCATGACTACGAGGGTGGCGTGCCGCAACTGATCGCTCACTCGATTGAACCGCCCATGCTCTTCGTTCTCGCGCACGAAGCTCTTGATCTGGCGAACCCCGGAAAGATTATCGTGCAACAGCGCGTTCATGGCTGAAGCGGCGCGGCGTTGCAAACGATAACGGCGATGCGCGGTCAAAGTGTAAGTGAGCGCGCCGGCGATCAGCAGTGGAAACGGCGCCAAGCGCAAGCAGCGCGAGCTTTGCGTTCAAATAAAACATCACGACCATTACGATTATGACCTGCAACAGAGCGACCACGCCTTGCTCGATGCCATCAATCAGCACGCGCTCGACGGAGTTCACGTCCTCGATCACGCGGGTCATCAGATCGCCGGTGGCTCGATTGTCGAACCAGCGAAGCGGGCAGCAATTGAATATGCGAATACAAATCACTGCGCAGATCGAAGATCACCTTTTGCTCGAACGTGTTGTTCAGCACAATCCGCAGCGCGTTGAACCCGTGCTGAAGCAGAAACGCCGCCGCCGCCAATAAAATCAATGGCAACAACTTCTCGGGATGATTCGCCCGCACGACGTCGTTGATAATCCATTTCGTCACAGTCGGAAAAATGATCACCATGAGCGTCCCAAGGACCGCACACGCCAACGTGCCCACGGCGAGCCACGGATAACGTCTTAGATAAGCAAACACGCGGCAGACCGTTTTCATTGCGGAATGAACCTCAACGCGCGTGCCATCACGTCAAGAAATGCTCCGACGAAACCAGTGTTGCTCTGATCGGCAGCGCAGTAATCTTGCCCCATGCCCACTGAGCCAGATTCTTCCTCTGATCGGATTCACATCGAGCAACTCGAGATCTTTGCCCGCGTCAGGTGTTCCCGAAAGAGAACGCGCAACGTCCGCAGCTGCTAACTGTCAGCATTACGTTTTGGCCACAGCACCACACGCGCGATTCTGGAGATCAGTATCGATAAGACGGTCAATTATTCGACCGTCGCCGAAGCAGCCGAGGAATTTCGCGCGCGATCAGTCGGTAAATTTGATCGAAACCCTGGCTGATCGGCTCGCATCACATCTGCTGGCAAATTTTGCCGTTCAAAAGATCACGGTCGAGCTACGAAAATTCGTTCTGCCGGATGCGAAACACGTCTCCGTTACCGTGACGCGGAGTGCGTCCGTTAATTGACGATGCGAAAGGAAGATTCAACAAGCCGGCTGCAGAGGTAGCGCAGCGCTACAGCGAATCGGTTTCATTCGACTGGCGGCTTTATCGATACGATATCGCGGGATCGATCGCCCACGCCGCCGCCGCTCGTCGCAAGCAGGCATTATTTCCGCCGACGAACGGCGACAAGATCGACAATGGATTGCGCGCGATCGAGCAGGAGATCGAATCGGGGAAATTCAGGTGGGACGAGTCGCTCGAAGACGTGCACATGAATATCGAAACGGCACTGACGAAGCGAATTGGCGCCGCAGGCGCGAAGCTTCACACCGCGCGCAGCCGGAACGATCAGGTCGCGCTCGATCTGCGTCTTTACGTCAAAGCGGAGATTGCGGAGCTGGATGCCGGGCTTCGCTCGTTGCAGACCGCGTTGCTCGATCTCGCGGAGCAACATGTCGATGTTGTCATGCCGGGTTATACGCACTTGCAGCGTGCCCAGCCAATTTTCTTCGCGCATTATTTGCTGGCGCAAATCGAAGCGTTTCGAGCGCGACGCGGAACGTCTCCGTGATTGCAATGCACGAACCGATGTTTTGCCGCTCGGTTCCGGCGCGCTGGCTGGATCTACAATCGTCCTCGACCGCGAGCTAATCGGCGCAGCAGCTCGGGTTTTCGCGCGTGAGTCAGAACAGTCTCGATGCGGTCGGCGATCGCGATTTCGTTTGCGAATTTCTTTTTGCCTGCGCGATGATCGGAATGCATCTCTCGCGGTTGAGCGAAGATTTGATCACCTGGAGCACGCACGAATTCGGTTTCGTCGAATTCAGCGACGCTTTTTCCACCGGCTCCAGTTTGATGCCGCAGAAGAAAAATCCCGATATGGCGGAGCTCACGCGCGGCAAAACCGGCCGACTCTACGGCAACTTGTTGTCGATCTTAACCACGTTGAAAGCGCTGCGGTCGTCTTACAATCGCGACATGCAGGAAGATAAGGAGGCGCTTTTCGATTCGGTCGATACCGTTCGCGCCGCGCTGGAAGTGTTTTCAGCAATGTTGCCGAAAATCGAGATCAATCGCGGCCGCATGGAAGCCGCAGCAAGCGATCCCGAATCTTCTCGCAACCGATCTGGCGGAATATCTGGTTAAGAAGGGGATGCCTTTTCGTGAGGCGCACGAGATCGTCGGCGCGCTTGTCGCGCACGCTGTGAGAAGCGGGACTTGCCGACTAAACCAGATTCCGCTCTCCGACATGCAATCACTTCTCGCCACTTGTTTGATATCGATGTTGCGCACGTCTTTCGATGTTCGCCGTTCGCTTGCGCGAGCGGCGGCGATCGGCGCGCCCGCTCCGGAAAATATCGCCAGCGCAGATCGCGCGCTGGCGATAAACTGCTCGACTTCGAAAGCTGCTCGCAGCGCGAATCCGGCAGAAGTTTGCCGCTGGGGACAGCGGCCGCTACAGTTTCGCCGCGTGAAGCAGAGCAATCTCGTGCGCGATGGCGAAGGCTGGGAAACGATTTCGAGCGACCGGCATTTCGGGAACGCGCATCTCGAGGTCGTGACCGATCACGTCCGAACCCCGACGCGTGAGGCAGCCGCGCGCCTGGACGGTTGTGCACCGCAAAGCCGCCGTCATCATTGCGCCGATGACTCGTGACGGGAAAATTGTTCTCATTCGCCAGGAACGCGTGCCGATTCGCGCAGCGATCTGGGAAATGCCTTCCGGTCAGATCGACAACGTGGTTGAGCCGGATCAGAGAGAAATCAAAGCGGTCGCGTTGAGCGAACTTCGCGAGGAAGCCGGCTATGAACTGGCCAAAGACGGCGAGCTCATTGCGGCTCGGTCATTATTTTTCTTCGCCGGGATTCACTGATGAACACGGCTACTTTCTCCTGGCACGTCCGAGTTGAACCGTGCGCCGGTTATGTCGCGCGATGAAACAGAATCGATTCTCGATTGCCGCGAATTCAGCCTGCGAGGAATTGCGGCGCATGATCGCCGAGAACGAAATTCGGGATGCAAACACTTTGAGCATGTGGGCGCGGCTCGGCGCTGGCCGGTTTTCTTTCGCCCGACCGGCGCTGAACAATTGTCGATCCAAATGGCGCTGCAAGACATTTTCAAATTTCGCGAACTGCCGGAGAGCCGAAACTTCAAGCCGTTTCTGGAACACCTGGAAGACTTGCGCTGGACCATCGTGAAGGTGGCGATCACGCTCGTGGCGGCGATGATCATCTGCTTCGCCTTTCGCTCGACACTTGTGCGGGTGATGCAGGCGCCACTCCACGATATCGATCCGCAGGTCGGCGCGTTGCGTGCTCTTGGAATCACGGATTCTACTGGTGATTTCATTTCATCTCGCGTTTTACGCCGGCATCGTTCTTTCCTTTCCGCTCCTTCTCTATTTTTTGGCGGAATTTGTTCTGCCCGCGCTCACCGCCGTGGAGAAGCGCTTTTTGCTTCCCGCCATTTGCGTCAGCTTCGCGCTATTTCTGCTTGGCGTGCTGGTTTGCTATTTCTGGTTGCTGCCTAAGACGATTCTCTTTTTCTTCCGCGACACCCAGTCGCTCGGCTGGGCGCCCACTTGGACGGTGCAGCAGTATTATTCCTTTGTGACGCGATTCACGATCGGTTTCGGTCTGGCTTTCGAATTGCCGGTGGTGGTTTTGGCCCTCGTGCGCTTCGGCTTGATCACCTACAGATTCATGGCGCGCACGCGGCCGTGCGCGATCGTCCTCATTTTTATCCTGGCTACAATCATCACGCCGACGCCGGATATTCTGACGTTGATCGCGATGGGACTCCCGATGTGTCTGCTTTACGAAAGCTGCATCTGGATTGCCTGGATAATGGAGCGCCGCAGATCGAAATCGATCGCCGGCTGATCGCGTGGACAATTCGGTTTACCAATTTCTCTTCAGCGCATTTGCTTTCGTTCTCGGCGCCGCGGTCGGCTCGTTTTTGAACGTCTGCATTTATCAGCTTGCCTCTCGATCTTTCGGTAAACGAGCCGCGCCGCTCTTTTTGTCCAGCGTGCAAGAAGCCGATTCCGTGGCATCTAAATCTGCCGTTGACCAGCTGGCTCGTGCTCCGCGGCCGCTGCGCAAATTGCGGGAGCAAAATCGCCTTTCGCTATTTTGCCGTGGAATTGCTCACCGCGCTTCTTTTCCTCGCCATCTGGCAAAGCTTTTCGTGGCCGATGGCGATCGCGTACTGGATTTTTGTTTCGTTCCTCATCGTCGGGACATTCATCGATTTCGAGCATTTCATCATTCCAGACCGCGTGACGATCGGCGGAATAATCGTCGGGATTCGTTGCCAGCCTGGCAGTACCTGGAGTTGATGGACACCGATTCGCGAGTCGCTGCGGGTATTCGTTCTGTGCTCGCGGCTGTCTTGGGCTATCTGATTCTTTTGATTGTTCTGGAAGCGGGCAAGAGTCGCCTTTGGGAAAAAAGAATTCGTTTCGACGCCCCGACGCCGTTTACCTGGAAGAAGACAGGGCGACGATGCCGATTTCGTGGTCGGCACCGAACAAAGTGTGTGGAGCGATCATTTCGCGCGCGAGAAAGATCGATTGTTGCTCTAATGCGACGAGGCGAAGATCGACAATCACACTTACGGAAGATGCGATACTGGACTTTCATCACGACCGCGTCGCGGTTGAAGGCAATGAATTTGTGCTCGATAATCGTCACCGCAAATTTCGGGCGTCGTGCGTGAGCTTCAGATTCCGCGCGAGGCGATGGGTCGCGGCGACTCTGAAATTTCTCGCTGCAATTGGCGCATTTCTGGGATGGCGCGCTGTGTTGTTTAGTCTTTTTGCCGGATCGCTGCTCGGTTCAATTGTTGGATTGATCACGCTCGTCGTCGGGAAGCGTGTTTGGTCGGCGAAGCTGCCGTTCGGACCTTATCTGGCGTTTGGCGCGCTAACCTGGATGTTTTTGGCGATGCTTTTCTGCGCTGGTATCTCGGACTTGGTCAGTGCGCAATGAACAAGACGATAAATCGGCAGGTCGCCGGTTTCGTTTTACGCTTGGACGGCTTCAGTTCGGGCCGTCGCCGAAGCCTTACTCGCGGGGACAGCCGCTCGCGCAGCCAACATCAATCTCAGATTAATGAGCTCACATTTCCACCAACGCCGCAAGCCCGTGCCAGATTTGCTTCCGAAGCGAGCGTCCGGAACAAATCCATCGTAAAGCTCGCGCCATCCGGCAGTTCCGTCTGCCATAGTATCCAGTCGCCCACCGACGCTTCGCCAGCGCGACCAGACGGCGATTATAAAACGTCATCGCAGCGCGGGCGAATCCGGCCGCCGAGGCCGTTGAACGGCAGATTGAGAAATTCATCGTTCTGGATCGCGGTAAGCGGCTCTGACCAAGCCCGATATAATAGCTGCTGACATCGAGCAGAAGCGCGGCCGACATCAGATCGGCATCGCCCATGTAGTAATATTTGTCTTTATATAAACTCTCGAACCAGTAGCGATAGGTGATCGGATACTGCCGGTTGTAATAGCGAATCCGGTCCGCGACATCTTCGCCCGCTAAACTGCGCGCCAGCAAATCGGCTACGTAGTAAGATGTGTAAGAACAAAAATCGAGACCCGGACTGTAAAGCGGATCGATAAAACCGGTCGCGTCGCCCACTGCAGCCCAGCCGTGATCGCAAACTTTCTCGGCTGTGATATGGCAACATCGACAAGGCATGCACGTCGCCCTCGATGACGCGTGCCGCGCCGAAGATTTCGCGACCCACGGGATTGCTGAGAATGTGCGCATGCAACCGCTGGCCCAGGCTCGGTCCTTCCGGGAGTTTGAAAATGCGATTGTCATAAACAATGCCGGCGCTGACGTCGCCGCCGCTGCAAAGGAATGATCCAGACCCACCAACCGCGGCCGAACAGGTGATTGGTGGCCCATTCACGGCTCGTGCGAGCACGGTTGGCGTAATCGGGAAAACGTTCTCGCCATTCGTAGCTGTCCCACTGCTTTGACGCCGCTGAATCGCGCCCAGACCGCATTGATCGGATGCTCGTTGTTCGGGCGAAGATGTCCGAGCTTTCGCGCGAGCATGCGTGCGCTCGCCCTGTGGCATCGACAACCCAACGGCAAGCTCGACGCTGCGCTCAGTCAAGATCGACAACGGCATTTACGATTTGCCCGTTCGCCTTGTTCAGCTCGCACTTCGTTACCTTGGCCGGACGCCACAGGTCGCAGCCCGGCTTCTACTGCGAGTTCGAGCATGTGCGAATCAAGTTTCGCGCGATCGACTTGAAAGCCCGGCAAACGGCTCTGATAACGTGAGCCAACTTCGACGCAATCATCGAACGATTGGTCCGGCCGATTCGAAAACCACAGGCGCAATCCCTGTTTTGCCAGCTGATGATGACCGAGATAATGGGTCAGGCCCAAAATGCTGCGTCATGTAACAACTGCTCACTTCGGTAGTCGATTCCCCGACTTTGCGATCGAACTCGGCCGTTTTTTCGATGATGAGAACGCGCGCTTCCGGCCGTTTCCGTTTGAGCATGAGCGCGGTCGCGGCGCCGGAAAACGCGCCGCCGATGATCACGACATCGTATTCGAAATCCATCGCAACCCAGAAAATGCGCCTTTGCGGGTCGTAAACGCAATCAGTTCCGGTAGCACGATTTGACTGTTGGACGTCTGGCGTGCTTGAGCGTTGAGGCTCGCTCTACCGACAATGATCTTTCGAAACGCGCGCTTGATTTTCCCGGATGGAATTCGTGAAGGCCTGGAGATCGTTACGCAACAAGGGAAAATTCGCGGAGATCCGGCGACAAACGACGGCTCGCAAAATGATGTTGTCGATCTTGACGGAAATTATCTCGCGCCCGGTTTTGTCGATCTTCATGTGCACGGCGCGATCGGCCGCGACACGATGGAAGCCTCGCGCGGAGGCGTTTCGGGCCATCTGCGATTATCCACGCGAGCGGCGGAACGACTTCGCTGCTGCTGACGACTGCGACGGCGCCGATCGATGCAATTGTCGATGTGCTAAAGGCGGTTCGCAATTGTCGATCTTCCATCAAGCAAATCGCCGGCGTTCACGTCGAAGGGCCGTTTATTTCTAAAGGCGAAATGCGGCGCGCAACGCGCGGAGTTCATTCAGAATCCGTCACCGGCAGCCGTGCAGCAATTGCTCGAGCATGCTGACGTGATCAAACGCATCACGATCGCGCCGGAATTGCGCGGGAGCGCTCGAAGCGATCGAAGATTTTCACGCGCAGAAGATCAGCGTAAGCGGCGGTCATAGCGATGCATGGGATGACGAAGCGCGGCGCTGCGTTTGACGCGCGGAATGCGCAGCGTGACCCATACATTTAATTGCATGTCATCGGCGCGCCGGCGTGGCATTTATCGTGTCGCGGGCCTGCTTGAGTTCGCATTGAGCGAACCGGAAATTCTCTGTGAGTTGATTGCCGACGGTCATCATGTTTCGGCGACGTTGATGAAAATGTTGTATCGAGCGAAAGGCGCAGCTGGAATTTGCCTCGTGACTGACGCAACCGCTGGCGCGGGTTTGCCGGATGGATCGCAATTTTCGCTTTTCGGTAATGATTGCGTCGTCGAAGACGGCGTTTGTTTGCTGGCTGACCGTTCGGCGCTGGCCGGGCAGCGCGTCGCGCATGATCGATCTTGTCCGAACGATGGTGAACGAGGTCGAGGTTACCGCTGCATGAAGCAATCACGATGGCGACCGAAAATCCGGCGCGCGCGATTGGTCTCGAAACGAAAGGCCGATTGGCGATCGGAGCAGACGCGGATCTGATCGTTCTTTCTCCGGAGTTGGAAGTGTTGCGAACGTTTGCCGGCGGCGAAGAAATTTTCTCTCGTTAGATCGACAATAAAAACTCCGCGATATCGAGTGATGCCCGCGGTCTGCTCAAGCCGGCTGGATGTTCGCGGCCCATTCGCGCCATTGTTTTGCGTCGTCGGCAAACGCGCGCTCGAACTTGCGCGACGACTTCAGCGGTGAAGTGCGCCACCACGCCCGAATTCGTTTCGACGATCAGCCGGGCATTGCCTTCTTCCTGACCGGAGACGACGTGATTAATGATCATCGGACAACCGGCGGCGATCGTTTCCTGCACCGTCGCGCCGCCGGCTTTTCCGATGAGCAAATGGCTGGCATGCAAGCATGCGCGGAAGCTCTTCGGTCCAACCGACGATCTCGATCTTGCGACGACCTGCCGCCTCTTCGATCGCCGCGCCGAAGTTTGTCGGCGCGGCCGACGGTGACGGTCAGATGAATATTCGAGATCGACAAGTCGTCGCACAAGTTCCGGGCGCCTTCATGGTAGGTCGGGATTCACCACGTAAAGGACTCGGCGGTCGTTATTCGAAGGCGATGGTCGATCTGCGCATTAGGTCGGCAAATTTCGGACTCACAGGAAAACCGAACGTTTTGATTTTTTGCGGCGCGACTCCGCCGTCGCGCAGCACTGCGCGCGCTCTGTTCGTTTGGGACGAGGAAGTAATCGGCGGCGCAGCGATACCAGATTGCGTTGACCGTGATCGAGTCGGTGACGACGACCACGCTTTTGCAGCGTGCGTTCCGGCTCCCAAAATTTGATTGCAGCAGATAGGGAAAAGGCGGAAAGGTTGAAACGACCACGTCCGGTTGAAAACGATCGAGCAGGCGAGCAGAAATGATCTTTGAGCCGCGAGAAGTCGTCGGAAATTCGCTCATCGAAATCTTCTTTTGCGATCGAGCCAGCGATAAACGTAACCCCATGATCGCGGCCAGCGGTTGATCACTCCGAGATAAGCCCTTGCGCACAAGTTCATTGAGTGTGCCGTAGGTCTCGGCGAACAGATCGCGCAATTCGACATCGGCTGTTGGCGCAACACGGGCCAATCCATCGCGAATTCCTCGCGCGGCGCTATTGTGACCCTCTCCGAAACCGGCGGTGAGGATCAGGATTCTTTTCACGATTCGTTAGGCGAAGCAGCCGCAAACGGGAATGCGGACGGAAGTTTAATGGATATTTATGTCCGGCAAAGTAAACTCCGGACGGAGATGAAATATCTCGGATTTGTCTGGCGAGTCTTGCGCCGTTTGGTTTGGGAAACGGCGACCGATACACACCACCGGTCTGGCTGCGCAGATGGCGTATCTGCTTCTTTTCGCGCTCGCGCCCGGGTCTGCTTTTCCTCTGGCATCTGCTCGGTCTTTTCGGCACCGATCCGGCGAAGCTCCATCAAATGTTCGTTCTCTTGCAAAGCTTCATGCCGCCGGATCCCAAAGTGCAGGACATTCTCGATACGGCCGGTGGCCAGCGTGGTGGTGACCGGCTCCAGCGGCGCTGCTCGCCAACGCCGGCATTGTCGTCGGGATTTATTTCGGCACCGTTTTCATCGCCGACCATTTCGCGAGCGCTGAGCGCAAACGCATGGCGTCGACGAAGATCCGCAATTGGTGGTCGAAATACATCATCTCGTTCCTGCTGCTCTTCTGGTTCGGCATCATCATTCTTTTCTGCTTTAACGCGATGGTCTTCGGCGAAACGCTCGCCGGAATCGCGGAAGTTAATTTCCAGCTCAAGATCCCGCTGCAGGAATGGGTTGCTGCGTTAAATTTGCCGTTCACCGCAGTGGCGCTGATCATCCTCGCGCTCGCTGCTTTATCTGCTGACGCCGGAGAATTATCTCACGCATTCGGCAGGCATTGCCCGGGTGCGATCTTTTTTCGGTCGGCTGGATCATCGCGACCAAGCTCTTTCAGCTCTACGTGGCAAGATACGATCGCTACAACCCGACTTATCTCGCGCTGGCATCGATCATCGTGCTGCTGACCTGGATGTATCTGACCTGTTTGCTGCTGCTTGCTCGGCGGGAAATTGAACGCGATTCTCCGCCGCGAACGCGAACGAGCGCGAAACAGACCGCGCAGCGCGGCGACGTCAGCCGACTGCTAGCCGCGCGAGCTGACTGCGTGATTTGCAGAGCGTTTCGCGGTTGATCGCGCCGCGTGCTCTGTTACGCTCCGCAGCAGTGGTGCGCTTTCGCCTCTGGCTTGCAACTGCGTTCGCGCTCAGCGCGATCGTCGGCAGCTCTGTCCTTCGCGCGCAAGTCAGCAGTGACGAGGAGCGCAACGCGACGAGAATTCCGAGAAAACGGCATACGACGCATCGAACCTCTCGCCAACGCCGGAGAAATCACCGAGCCCGATCGCCGAAGCCAAAACCGGCAGCAACACAAGCGAAAGAAACTGGCGTCATCGGCGCACAGAGGAATCGCCTCAGCCCGAATTGCAAAAGCGACAGCGACGAAAAATCCGCCGAAGAAGAAGAAGCCCGAAGTCCCAAACCGAGCGAAACGCCTGAGCCAAGCTGCGGCTTCACGAAAGCGAAGAAATCCACCGAGTCGCGTCGCCAAAGGGAAAAGCCGGAAAGAAAAATCAACCCGGAAGAAAACGCGTCGCCAACACCAAAAAAACCGGCGAAGCGCAAAGCAGAGCAACCTCAAGCAAGCGAAACGCCAAAGCGCTGAGAAAAGTCCCACCGCCGACTCCAGAGCAGTCCCGCGTTCCATCTGAAAGTCCGCTCCGCCGCCACCGCACGCGAGTTGCCGTCGCCAACGCCTACGGCATCGCCGCAGTCGAAAATTCCGCGCGCTGTTCCGGCTGACGAGCGGGCCCAGATTGTGATCGAAAAATCCGGTTTCGAGAGAAGACCAGGGCGCTCGAGCCTCCTCCAACGCCGCCGCCGCGCAGATTCGGTTTCTGGCCCTGGTCGCGGTCGAGGTCGAGCGACAGTTATCGTTATCTCTACGAGATCAGTCATCGAATCAAATCCGCCGCGCGCCGGTCGCAGCGGCGTCGCTGGCAATTTATTGTTGTCCATAATAGCGGCACGCGCCAGGGCAACGCGCGCGTCTTCGATTATTACCATCGGCATGTCCGGCGGATGCAGAATGGGCTCGCTTATCACTTCGTCATTGGCAATGGGACTTCGACCGGCAACGGCCAGATCGAAGTGGGCGACCGCTGGCGGCGCCAAATCAACGGCGGCCATGTGCACAGCGATTATCTGAACAACATCTCGCTCGGCATTTGTCTGGTGGGCGATTTCAATCGCGACCAGCCGACCCGCGCGCAGCTCGAATGCGTGCGAAGAACTAATTCGCTACCTGCGGCAGCGCTGCGGCAAGACCGACGGGCACGATATCCGTTGTGCGGCCACATCGTGAAATGAATCCGCCGCGCTGGGCTACCGATTGCCCGGGAGACGCTTTTCCCTATTCCTGGTTCCGAAGATTCTGAGACGAGTGATTGCGTTGAAGGGAACCAGATGGTTGAGACGACGTCACTTGCGTTCTGCCACCATCAAATTGGCTTCCTTGTAGTTCCAGCGATAACCGAATCCGAACTCAAGCGGCGGCGGATTGCTTTGCGCGAAGAGCTCCTGCAGTTTCGGGCTGGTAATGTTGTTTGAAGAGCTCGATCGGGCCGAGGTAAGTGCCGAAAAGGCGCAGGTTCCATTTGTCTGGATCGAAATAAGCCAAGCGGAATTCCGGAATCGTCCTGCACAATTCGTGTTGCTGTGCTCGAGAATGAAATTGCGGATCGTAGCGAAACCTTCTTCGAACATCAGATACGACGATGACTTGAGAAAACTCGAGCCGACGCCGAATCGCTCGCAAAATTTTAAGAAACCGGGAGTCGATTTGATTCCGCCATCGGAAATGTCGGTGGTGAAATAATACAGCGTTTGTGGAATCGCCCGATTGGTTGTCGGTGTAGTTGATCCGCACCCCGGAATGCTGCCGCCTTTCTTCCCGGCGCGCTTTCCTGAAATGCGCCGCTGCTGCTCAGAGAGCCGAACGTCACATTCGGTGATCGATTTATCGGCGCGCGCGATGAAAACGTAAAGGATCGGCAACACGCCATTGAGGTTCTGCTGTTGCAGATCGATTTTCATGTCTTTGGTGATGAAGTAAGTCGTAGCGAGCGAGGACTTCATTGCGTTCTCCAGGTTGCCGAGCGCGCCGGAGAGGTTCGCGATGCGCAGCGGATCGGGTGGCGGCCCCATCGATTCCTTTCCGCAAAGCACGTAAACGGAGGCTTTCGGGAAAAATTGATCGACGTAAAGAAAATCGGGACCGCTGAACATGTAAAACGCGACCGGAATCGGTTGCGTCGCTTCCTGGAAAATAAGTTTCCTCCCACGCGTGCAGCTTTTGCGAGTTGCGCGCAGATTGAGTTTGGTGAACTCCTTTTCAAAAATGCGGAGTGCTCCTGCCATGCCGGATCGCGCGTGAGCGGCGCGAGCGGAGAATTCTCGGCGACACGGCATTCCGGCGAGAAAGCGCGCGATATCGTTGGGCCCCGGCGGCTACGCGGGCAGTCGCAATCTCCGGATTCTCCGTTGCGCGTAAAGAGGAGACGCAGCTGGCAGAAGATCGACAATGCGATCTTCGCGATTGTTTTGCGAGAGAGTTCTTTTCATGTCGGAGCGGCGGAGGCGTTTTCCGCGCAAAAGTAAAGGAGCAAACCCAACGACGCATTGTGGCCAGTCCGGCCAGTGATTCCGTCGTGTGTCGAACGCAAGAGATAAATCATCATCCAAATTGTGACAGTCGCGAAGAGCGAGCGGCGGCAGCGGATAGAGCCCAGACCCGATAAGGGCGCGGCAGATGCAGGTTCGGGTCGCGCGCAGAACGATCGACGCCGAGCACGGCAAGCAGCGAGCAGAGCAGCAAACTGAATTGAATGTAAACAACGACGAGCTCAAAACTGCGCGTGAGCAAAAGCAAATTTACGATCAGCAACTGCAGGATCATCGCGTTCGTGGGAATGCCGTGAGGATTCTTGCGGCCAAGCAATCGCAGCAGCCAATGATCTTCGCCCATCGACATGCGTAACGCGCGGCCCGATCCACGTCATCGAACTGATCGACGGAAATCAGTCCGAGGCAAATGACCGCGCCGGCAATCGCGTCCGCCGTTCTGCTCCGAAAATGTGTTTGCCTGCGATCAAGGCGACTTCGAGTTGACCGCGCATTTCTGGACTCCGGCGTAGTCGCGAGAAAGACGGCATTGAGGAGCACATAAAGCACGATGACGACGAGCCGTGCCGGCGAGCAATGAGCGCGGAACATTTTTTCCGGCTGCTTGATTTCGCCCGTGATGTAGACCGGCTGCGTTCCAGCCGGAGTAGGAGTACATCACGTAAACCAGCGCCACTGCGAACGGCGCGCTGAAGATCGACATCGTATCCGCGGCGCGCCGGCAAAAAGCTGATCGGCTGCTTCGGCTCGAACAAGAAATCCCGCGACGATGAGCGCGCCGATCAGAAGCAGTTTCACGAGTGTCGAAAGATTTTGGAACGCGCTGCCAGTGCGCAGGTTTCCGAAATGAAAAAGCGCGACCATCCAGACGATGACGAACGAAAGCAGCACGGGCGAGCCAAAGCCGAAAACGCCCTGCGAAATATTTGCCAAAAGCCATCGCGGCGAGCGCAATCGGCGCGGCGAAACCGACCGTGGCAGAAACGAATCCAGCCATGAAACCGAGCGCCGGGTGATAAATCTTCGAGAGAAAATGATATTCGCCTCCGGAGCGCGGCAGCGCGGCGCTCAGTTCGCCGTAGCAAAGCGCGCCGCAAAGCGCCGCGATCCCGCCGACGATCCAGAGCATCAGCAGCGCGAATCCGGATTGAATGTTCGCCAATTGAAAACCGAGGCTCGTGAAGATGCCGGTGCCGATGATGTTGGCAATCACGATGGAGCACGCCGTCACGAAACCGATCGTCCGCCGCGGGGCTGGCGCTTTCACGGAACGCGAGGTTCACGCGATCGGTCGGTCATCGGTTGGATCGACAGTTCACATTCGAGTGCATGCTTAGCGAACGAGACTCGCGGCTATCGTGGTTCTGCGGCGCTGCAATTGGTTCCTGGCTTAAAGATGATCACCGAGTCACGTGCTCCAAATTTTGATGAGTTGTCAGAAGCGATTCCCGGCATCACTTTGAAAGTGCGCATGAACCCACATCCCAAGCTCTCCATCGAATCGGCCACCCAGCTCGCGGTCTTTCTTGCAAATCGTCCCGGCGCGCTTGCCCGCGTGTGTGAGGCGCTCGCCAAAGCCGAAATTAACATCCACGCGCTCGCTACTTCCGACACGGTCGATCATTCCGTCGTGCGCCATGGTGGTGAAGCGATCCGACCAAGGCGCTCATGCTTTTGGGCGAAGCCGGCGTGCTCGCGCTCGAGACCGGATGTGCTCATGATCGAAACCGCAGAACGAACCGGGCGTGCTCGCAAAATCGCCGAGCGCCTCGCGGAAGCCGAAGTCAACATCGAATACGCTTATCTCGGCGAGCGGTCGCAATAGCCGAAAGGTCTCATCGTCCTGCGCCCATCAGATGTCGAAAAAGCGCAGCAGCGTTGCGTGACTTGTAGCGCTTGTTAGACGCTTCAGTAAACGCACGGAATCAACCGCTTTCGTCCGCTGCGTATAGGCGCGGTAATCTCTCGCCGAGCGCGTCAGCGAGCGCGCTTTCCTCGATCCGGATGCGCCAGAGGAATGCGCCGATGATCGGCACAGTCATAAACAAGATCGACAAGCCAATTCCCAAAACAAAATCCCAGAGCCGACGAAGGCCAAGAAGCGCGCCGGCGTAGGTGGGATGCCGGATATATCGATACGGACCGGAATCGATCAGCTTGTGTTCGGCTCGAGATCGAGACATCAACTGTAAAATAGCGACCGAGATAACCGATCGAGTACCAGCGCAAAATCAGGCCACCTAGAAATAAGACGAAGCCGAAAAGATAAAATCCGCGCGGATACGGGAGGGTTGCGCTCGGAAAAGCCAGACCATTTGAATACCGAGCCAAAGGCTGACAATGATGACCGTCCAGAGCAGAATGAGGGAGCGGCGGTCGTGGAAACTGCTTGCGTCCGCGAGTGCCGGGTGAAGGCGAGGTAAAGCTCCGAAAGGCCGTAGAGTCGCGGCCAGCAGCAATGGATTAGGCAATCGCATGAGGAATTTACTTTTGGAAGAGTCGTGTCCGGTCGTACGATGTGCGGCTCAGGCGTAGCTCGACAAGCTGAAACGAACGCCGGTCGACGAACTTATGGGCGAATCTCGATCGTCGTGCCGTCTGGTGTAACCCGCCAAAGCTCTTCGATTTCTTCGTCAGTAGGCGCGATGCAACCCGACAGTCCAATCCTTCCAACGATGAAACGCGCCGATCCAGCCGCAGTCCATTTCGAATTCCGTGGATCATGATGTCAAAACCGGCGGAGACACCGCGCTCTGCCGGCGCGTGCCTTATCGTCATCCGACGGATAGGAAATGTGCAGCGCAAGATGAAAGCTGCTTTGTGCATTCCGGCTGTCGATCTTGATAGATTCCTTCCGGCGTTTTCATGTCGCCCTCCTTTTCGCTTCGGCCCGACTAGGGCTGCGGCCCAGCGCAACGCGATAAGTCTTGAGCTTCCTGCCGTCGCGAAAGATCGACAATTTCCTCGCCGCTTTTTCGACGACGATCCGATCGATCGTCGTTCCGGCGGGGTAACGCACGCCAATGGTCGTGCGTATAGAAGTAAAGGAGCCAGCGCCAGCTGCGACAAATAGTGATGCATGGCAGGATGATCACCGGGCGACTCACACGGTGAGGTTTTGACTGGCTCTGGCTGACAAACGCAAACGTAGCAGACCGCCGAGAGTGCGGTCTGGCATCGTATTTGACTCTCACCGTTCGTGATTGCCAATGCGCGTTCCATGCCGGATAGATGCGCGGCGCGTTTATGACTCCGGTAAAGACTTGGCTCGGTTATCCCTATCCGCTGGGCGCGACCTGGCTGGGCAACGGCGTCAACTTCGCCCTTTTTTCCGAAACGGCAGCTTCGGTTGAGCTTTGCTTGTTCGACAATATTGAGGCCACCGAAGAAAACGTTCGTATTCCGGTCACTGAGCACACCGATCAGGTCTGGCACGTGTTTTTGCCTGATGTGCGGCCAGGACAATTGTACGGGTTTCGCGTTTCCGGCCCGTACGATGCAGAGCGCGGGTTGCGGTTTTAACAGTTCGAAACTTCTCCTCGATCCCTACGCGAAAGCCATCGCCGGAGAAGTGAACTTGGGCAGATGAGATGTTCGGTTACGTCGTCGGAGGCAAAGACGAAGATTTGACTCAGGATTTCCGTGATGATGCGTGGGGCGTGCCTAAGTCGGTTGTAATCGATGCTGCATTCGACTGGCACGGCGACAGGAGACTCGGCATCCCGTTGCACCGCTCTGTGATCTACGAGCTGCACGTGAAAGGCTTCAGCAAACTTTGGCACGATGTGCCAGAAGAATTGCGCGGCACCTATGCTGCCCTCGGCAGCCCGGCGGCCATCGACTATTTCAAAAAGCTCGGCGTGACCGCAGTCGAGCTGTTGCCCGTGCACGCGCACATCGACGACAAAGCTTTGATCGATCGCGGTCTGACGAATTATTGGGGATACAACACGATCCGGATTCTTTCGCACCGCACGCGCAGTACTCCAGCAGCGGGCAATTCGGCGAACAGGTCGTCGAGTTCAAGTCGATGGTGCGCAATCTTCACGCGGCCGGCATCGAAGTGATTCTCGACGTGGTTTACAATCATACTGCCGAAGGAAATCATCTCGGTCCGACGCTCTGCTTCCGCGGGATCGACAATCTCGCTTACTACCGGTTGCGGCCGGACAATCCGCGCTTCTATCTGGATTTCACCGGCACGCGGCAACACGTTTAACCTGCTAAATTCCGCGCACGCTTCAACTGGTGATGGACAGCTTGCGCTACTGGGTGCTCGAAATGCACGTGGACGGATTTCGATTTGATCTCGCTTCCAGCCTGGCGCGCGATCGACGAAGGCGTGAACAAGCTGCACGCCTTTTTCGAGATTATTCACCAGGACCCGGTGCTCTCGCAGGTGAAGTTGATCGCGGAACCGTGGGACGTGGGCGAAGGCGGCTATCAAGTCGGAAATTTTCCCGTGCTCTGGGCCGAATGGAACGGCAAATATCGCGATACGATGCGGAGCTTTTGGAAGGGCGACGAGGGCCGCATCGGCGAGATGGCTTACCGGCTCACCGGCAGTCCCGATCTTTATCAGCACAATGGGCGTCGTCCCATACGCGAGCATCAATTTCATCACTGCGCACGATGGGTTCACGCTGACCGATCTGGTCAGCTATAATGAAAAGCACAACGAGCTGAACGGCGACGGCAACAAAGACGGCGACAACAACAATCACTCCTGGAATTGCGGTGTGGAAGGTCCAACGGATGACCCGGAGATCAACGCAGTTGCGCGAGCGTCAGCGCCGGAATTTCCTGACAACCCTTTTTCTTTCGCAAGGCGTGCCCATGCTATCCGGCGGCGACGAGTGGGGCCGGACGCAAAACGGCAACAACAACGCGTATTGCCAGGACAACGAGATCAGTTGGTTCAATTGGGAGCGCGATGAAAAACAGAATCAATTCCTGGAGTTCACGCGGAAGCTGATTCAGCTGCGAAAGGATCATCCGGTTTTTCGCCGGCCAAAATTTTTCAGGGCCGGCGGATTCGAGGCTCGGAAATCAGGGATGTGATGTGGTTCAATCCCGGCGGTAGCGAGATGAGCGAGGAAGAATGGGCATCGCCGTTTGTTCGCTGTCTCGGAATGCTGCTGAGCGGCGACACGATGGACGTGCTCAATTTCGAAGGCGAACCAATCCGCGACGACACATTCCTGTTACTGATCAATGCGCATTATGAGCCGATCCCGTTCGTTCTGCCGGGACAGGAACATATAGAGTGGCAGCTCATTCTCGACACCATGGATCCGAACGGTTTCTTGACGGAGCCGAGAAAATTCGCCTCCGGCGACGATGTCGATCTTGGCGGTCGCGCCGCATGTCTGCTTCAACTGGTAAGCGGCGCGCAAGCTCAGGCGCGCGAGGAATCGTGGAAAAAACGGCACGTCGAATTTCCCGCGCTCAGCGCAGAGGAAGAACGCGCTCGCGGGAAATAGGCAGCGATTAGCGGCGACATAGAAATTCGGGCAACGCAATCTTGTCGCGACAACACGAATTAGTTATAGAAATGTAATGTGCGCTTTTCATGCGCGGCCAATCTTGGTCAGTGATTCGCCATGACACCGAGTTCTCTCATCATCGTCACTGATCGCGGCAGTTTGAAAGCATATCAGGGTGAATGAGACGCCCACGCGCGGACCGAGCTTACAACTGGTGCAAGCGTTCAATATCACGGACGCGCATGGAAAACTGGTCGACAAGGTAAGCGATCTGGCGGGGCGATTTCCGGTGAGTGATGGCGCGGGCGGGCGTCACGCAAATTCGATCGCGGAGCGGACGCAGCTCGAAACCGAAACCGACCGGCGCATTCATAAAGAGCTCGCCGATCAAATTGCGAAGATTGTAGAGAGCGATGGCGTAGAAGGCTGGTCGTTTGCCGCGCCGGCGTCGATCCATGCCGCCATTGTCGATCTTTTACCGGCGAGCGTGCGCGACCGGATCGTCGAGCACGTCAAATCCGATCTGGTCAAAACTGAGCCGTCGAAATTGCCGGCGCACTTTCGTTCGCTGCAGCAGATTTGAAGACGCTGGATGCTCGATGCCTAATCCTGGATACTTGATGGAGAGCGTTGCTCGATCCCACTTCAGCATCAAGATCCGGTCGTCGCATGGACATTTTGCTTCGCGTCAACGTCGAATGGGCGAGTTAATGTCCAATAGTTATGCAACTGCCTGTTAAAATCACTTATCGGGGTCTGGAAAAATCGGACCAGATCGACACTCTCGTTTTGGATTATGCAGCGCGGCTGGAAAGATTTTGCGATCACATCAACCGCTGCGACGTCGCGATCGAGCAGACCAATCACACGCATCACAAAGGAAATCCATACCGTTGTCGTATCGATGTGACTGTTTCGCGTGGTCACGAACTTGTTGCCGATGAAAAGCAAATGGACAACGGCACGCACCAGCCGCTCAACAAAGTAATCCACGACGCTTTCAAAACGATGGAGCGGGAGTTGTGCCGTGTAGTTGACAAGCAACGGCGCGATGTAAAGACGCACGCCGATTCACGTTCGCCGAAATAGATGTGTCGGGGGCGGCTTGCCTCACTGAGAAGCGTGTCAGGTAAGGGGCGAATCGCCCGCCAAGGTGAGCTGCAATATAGCTTCGAACTGGCGCTGGTCTCGAAAGCAGCTCGATCCCTACCAACGCTCCGCGTGACGGGCGCGAACCTACGCTGGCGCGCCGCCGAGGGCGCCGGGAAGCGGTGGCGTGACGTCGGGCGCGGCTACAACCTGCTTGGGCGGTTTTTCGGCCGGCATTTTTTGGCCGGGCGGCGGCGTTGTGTCCTGGCGGCGGATTAATCAAGCGGCCGTGCTCGACGATCTCTTTGATTTGCGAGCCGTCCAGCGTTTCGAACTCAAGCAATGCTTTGGCGATTACCTCCGAGCTTGTCGCGATTCGCAGTGAGCGTTTTCTTCGCCAGGTGATACGCGTCATCGAGTAGTTTTCGCACTTCCTGATCGATTTGTTCCGCGGTCGCTTCGCTGTAATCGCGCGCGCGCGAAATGTCGCGACCGAGGAAAACGTAATCTTCGTGGTCGCCGTATTCGACCATGCCCATTTTCTCGCTCATGCCCCATTCGCAAACCATGCGGCGCGCAATCGCCGTAGCCATTTTGATGTCGCCACGCGCGCCATTGGTGATGTCGCCGAAGACGATTTCCTCTGCCACGCGCCCGCCCATGCTGACGGCAAGACCGGCGAGCAATTCGTTTTTGCGATTGGTGTATTTGTCTTCCTCCGGCAACCACATGGTCGATCCGAGCGATGGGCCGCGCGGGATGATCGTGACTTTGTGCAGCGGCTCGGTATGCGGCAGAAGTTCGAGCAACAGCGCGTGACCAGCTTCGTGATAGGCGGTGTTCTGTTTTCTTTTTCGCTGAGCGCGAGACTGCGGCGTTCTTTGCCCCAGCGAACTTTGTCGCGCGCTTCTTCGAGCTCGGCGAGCGTGATTCCCTTTAATCCGCGACGCGCGGCTAGCAATGCCGCTTCGTTGATCACGTTGGCGAGTTCCGCGCCGGAATAACCCGGTGTGCCGCGCGCGACCACGGCAAGGTCGACGCCTTCCGCCAGTTTCACTTTCTTGGCATGGACGCGCAGAATTTCTTCGCGCCCTTTCACGTCGGGCAGATTGACGGTGATCTGGCGATCGAAACGTCCCGGTCGCAACAGTGCCGGATCGAGAACATCGGGGCGGTTGCGTGGCCGCGATGATGATCACGCCTTCCTGCGTATCGAAGCCGTCCATCTCGACGAGCAACGCATTGAGCGTTTGCTCGCGCTCGTCGTGGCCGCCGCCCACGCCGTGACCGCGATGACGCCCGACCGCGTCGATTTCATCGATAAAGATGATGCAAGGCGCGGATTTCTTGCCCTGCTCGAACATGTCGCGCACGCGCGAGGCGCCGACGCCGACAAACATTTCAACAAAATCCGAGCCGCTGATCGAAAAAACGGAACATCCGCTTCTCCTGCGATAGCGCGCGCCAGCAAGGTCTTGCCGGTGCCGGGCGGTCCGACCAGGAGAACGCCCTTGGGAATGCGGCCGCCGAGCTTTTGGAATTTTTCGGATCACGCAGGAACTCGACGAGCTCTTGCACTTCATCCTTTGCTTCCTCGACCCCGGCGACATCGCGAAATGTGATTTTGTTTTTGTCGCGCGCGAGCATGCGCGCTTTCGATTTTCCGAAATTGAGCGCGCCTTTCCCAGCCATGCGGATTTGCTGGCGGAACAGAAAGTATAGCACGAGGAGGAAAAGAGAGCGATCGGGAGGAAACCGACCACGGTTTGCGCAAGCACGTTTGATTCAGTCTTGATGGCCGGCTGAATGCCGGCGGCAGCGAGCTTTTCCTGCAAATTGCTCGTGAAACTCAGATAGATCGTGGTTCGAAACGGAACCTGCTGCGGCAGGCGCTGGACCCACTCCCTGGCGGATGTAAGCGCCGCGCAGAGTTTGCGTCGGCCGGCCATCTTCGACGACCAGTTGGAGCGGATAATTTTTATCGGTGACGATCTGCTTGTTCTCGAGCAGCTCGAGAAAACGGTTGTAGGGCACGTCTTCGACTGGCTGCATCCCGTCCGCGATAAAAGAGCATCGCGAGCGCAATGAATCTGAAGCGCGATCACGATAAGAATGACGCCGCGCCAGTTGAAATTGGGCTCGTTGCCGCGGGATTTATTCTCTTTGTGAGAGTTGCGATCGGATTGAGGCATAAGGAATACGGAATCTTAACGCCGGGTGAACAGGTTACCATGAACAGATTGGCAATGCAAAAAGGGCGCAGCTCTGTGCTTCGATCATATGGTTAGTGAAATGTGATTGACGATCGGAGACGTTGAGATGTTGAATAAGGTGGTTCGACGACTGCCACCATTCTATATATCGTGGCCGCAGCATTGCGTCGCTCGTCGATTTCGGTAAAATTCGAGCCCAAACATCGACATGACAGAACTGGTCTCATCGGTTGCAGATAAGATCGATCGCGCCGTGCAGCGCGTGACGCCGTTTGCCTATCGGGTGCGACGGACCGGCCGCCGCTGGGTGCGCCGGGCTTTGCGCAAGCCTCGCAGCGTCTCGGAGGGGCCAAACCTGCTGCCCTTGTTGATTCAAGTGCTGGCCGAGTTTTACCAAGGCGGATGGTGTTCTGCTCGAGGAAGAGATCGACTCGAGCCTTGGTTTTCTGCGCTACGATTATCCGGAAGCGGTTTACTCGGAGCTGCGACAGTTGTTCCGGCAGGCGCTTTACGAGCAGCAGGATCTCGCGGCGATGGCGCAGAAACTCGGCGCGCAGCTGAGCACGGAGCGCAAGATCATGCTCGGCGTTCAGCTTTACGACCTGATCTCGCAAGCCGGATTGAAGCAGGAGCAGGTCGTCGCGTTCTATTCGTTCATGTCGCAGCTCGGCATGGCTGCGCAAGCGATCGACATCGTTTACCAACTCAATGCCTCGGAGGATTCCGATCCGTCGATCTACCAGCGCGGCGCGTCGCCGCTCGAATCGCTCTCTTTCGGCACGAACGGGAAGGCCGATGTGACGCTCAAGAACCTCGATCGACAACGATCGCTTGATGGCGTTCCGCTATCACGATCTCATTTTGCTGAAGAATTACAGCGGACAGAACGTGTCGGTGCGCGGACGACCACTGGTGCGTGGCGGGTTCTGCCGAATTTATCCCGGCCAGCGTATTCTGGTTGGCGATCAGGTGCTCAGCTATCAGGAGCTGGCGCAATATTTCAACGCCAAGAAGAATGTTTCGCTTCCGCAGATTTTCATCCGTGTAAACAAGGACTCGGACGAAGTGGAACTGGAGCGCTCGCGGACGCGCGAAAGCTCGCTCCGGAGTTACTTTCGGATTGAAGGTGCGGCGTGAAGGCGTTGCGCGATGTCGATGCTGAGCTCAACGGAGTGAAATTGAAGGCCGGCACGCAAGGTCGAAGCGACTCTGGAAGACAAGATCCTTTTCCACAACGACAGCGAGATGGATTTGATCGATCTGCGCCGGCGGGCTCGTGCGTTGGGCGGCCGGTTTCAACTTGAAGGCCTCGAAATCCGAATATCTGGTTTCCAACGACCCGAGCCGGCTGCAAGCCGACGATATTCTGCTTTCTCCGGGCACGAGCGGTGACGTGCTGCTGAAGATTTTCTGCGATTACGACCAGCGGGTCGGGCCAGTTGGAAGTGATCGAAGCCGATCGTCCGATCCTGGTGGGCGATACCGCCGTGCGCACGACCGCGCCGCTCAAGGACGGCGACACCATCCGAATCGACGTCGGACAATTTCTGCGTTGCAATTTTTCCGAGCGAATCATCGAGGAAGAGCGCAATATCATTCGCACGCTCGAGGTGAACGAGGTCACGCATCGGTTCAGCAAGGGCGAGATCGGGCTCGAGGGAATTTCCTTCAGTGTCACTCGTGGCGAGCTCGTTTGCGTGATGGGCGCGAGCGGTTCGGGAAAAAGCACGCTCCTCAAAGTGCTGGCCGGACAACTTCAGCCCACCAGCGGCGAGGTCATCCTGAACGGACAATCGCTTTATCCGAACCTCGACGCACTCAAGCACTACGTCAGTTACATGCCGCAGCAAGACGCGTTCGACGAGCATCTCACCATCGGCGAGAATCTGCAGTTTGCGGCGGCGATTCGTTCGCCGCACCTCTCGCGGCGCGATCGCATGCGGCGCCTGGAGGCAAAACTGATCGAGCTCGGCCTGGGCGAACGCCGGGACGCCGTGGTCGGCAGCCCGAGAAGAAAACGTTGAGCGGCGGCGAGCGCAAACGCCTCAACATCGGGCTCGATATGATCGGCATGTCGGACGTTTATCTTTTCGATGAACCGACTTCCGGCCTCTCCTCGAAGGACTCCGAGCACGTCATGGAGATCATCCGCGGAATGGCGCACAACAAGATCATCATTGTCACCATTCACCAGCCGAGCTCCAAACTCTTCCAGATGTTTCACAAAGCGATCCTGCTCGATAAAGGCGGACGGCTCGTCTTTTTCGGCACGCCCTCGGACATGCTTCGCTATTTTGCCGAAGCGGAACACCAGCATCAGTTCGGCGCCGAACTGGGCGCCTGTCCATCCTGCGGAACGACACGCCCTGAATTCATTTTTGACGTGCTGGAAACACCGCTGCGCGATTTAAGCGGCGACATTATTTACGAGGAAAACAGTCGTGGCCAGCTTGTCGCCGCGCGCCGTTACTCGCCGGAATTCTGGCGCGATAAGTACGAAGCATTCCGATTAATCCAGGACGTCAAACAAGTTTCGCTGCGCAAAGAACCGGCTGCGCCGTTGCCCGCTGCGCCCGGCCCAGAAGAAGCGCCTCGCCATTTCGCTGGCACGACGAATGGACGCAATTTCGCACGCTGCTGCGCCGCGCATTCATTAGCAAACTGCGCAATCGCGCCAACCTCGTCATCACCATCGGCGTTTCGCCCGTGCTGGCGTTGCTCATCGCGACCATTCTGCGCTACTCGGAAAGCGGGAAATACGATTTCGCGTCCGCTTATCACATCCCGACGTTTTTGTTCCTCGGCCTGATCGTCGCGATGTTTCTCGGTCTGACCAACAGCGCCGACGATATCATTCGCGACCGCGCCGTGCTGCAACGTGAGCGCAATCTCAACGTTCGCCTGCTCGTACTACGTCTTCTCAAAGACGCTCACCCTCGGCGGTCTTTGCGCTGATCCAGTGCGTGCTTTTTGTCCTGATCGGCAATTACGTCCTGCAAATCCGCGGGATGTTTTGGATTTATCTCGGGCATCATGCTCATGACGGCGATGGGCGGCCTGTCGCTTGGTCTGCTCATTTCTTCGCTCGTCGCCGATCCGAAAACGGCGGCCAACATCGTCCCGCTCGTCTTGATTCCGCAGATCATCATGGGCGGCGCCCTCATCAAATATGAGGACATGAACCGAAACCTCGCTCTGGTTTATACGCTCTCGCATTGGTTCTCCGAACATCCGAGCACGGATCAAAGCAAGAAGATGGAGAGCAAGCTGGAGGTGCCATTTGTCTGTCAATTTATCGCCATGCGCTGGTCGTACGAAGAGATGATTGTCGCGCAAGCCAAGCTCAATCCGCTGACGCGCCGGCAGGATCGAGCGCAGCGCGAGATTCAACAGATCGTCGCGCAGCACAGCGAGATCACGCCTGAGGAACGCAAGCGTCTGGACGACTTGAAGGAAGTGCTCGCTGTTGCTCTCCGGTCTGGAAGCGACATTCCGTCGAGCGAGCTCGATCGCTATCTCAGACTGGTCGATCCAGATCCTCGACCGCAAACGACCAGTTCGACCGCACGCTCTTTCCAAGAACGCGATCGGCCCGGTCACGGCCGAGCAGATTTATGTGAATCAGAAGGTCTCCGATCTGATCTCAAACGCCGAGATGGAGCAAAGCGATTATCGCCGCGGCAATCGGCCGAACGTTTTCTTCGGCGCGCAAAAACACTATTTCGGCATTAAAATTAGCGCGTTTGTCTTCAACACGACTGTTTTGATTGGATCGACAGCTTCGGATTGCTCGCGCTGCTCCATTGGATTTTGCGAAGGCAACTCGGAAGTCGCGACAGCGACGTCCGAGCATCGAATCTGCAGAGTGAACTACGCCTGATGCGTCAAACTCGAGTACGGTTGCCCTCGATACACTCGCATGAGCGTGAGAAGACTAACTGATGCAAGAATCAAGCGCGCCTGATCGTTGCGGCGAGCGAAACCGATCCCGACATGCTTTACGCGACGAAGTTTTGGGCGCCTGATCCATTCATTTTTCTGGAGCGAAACGGCAAGCGCACGCTCGTGTCTGAGCGATCTGGAGATCGATCGCGGCCGCAAGACAGGCCGACGCCGGACGAGTTCGTCATGTTCAGCGAGCTCGAGCGCGAAGTGCAGGGAAAATCGAAAGAAGGCGCCACCTTACGAAAAAGTTCTCGCGCATTTTCTGCGGAAACGCGGCGTGAAGATCGGCGATCGTTCCCGCAAATTTTCCCGCTTGGCTACGCGGAGGAACTCGCCGCAAATAAAATCCGTGTCCGGGCGACCAGACGGACTTTTCTGGCCGGAACGCGAAGCGAAATCCGACAAGGAAATTGAACTGATCGGCCGCGCCTTGCGCAATTACCGAAACAGGACTCCGGCGTGCGATTGAAATTTTGAAAGCGTCGAAACCCGGCGCCGGAAAACGATTGCGCTGGAGCGGGCAAAACGCTGACTTCCGAAATGCTGCGCGCGGAAATTGATTCCGCGATTTTGCGCGCCGGCGGCATTCCGACCGGCACGATCGTCGCCGGCGGCGACCAGGCGTGCGATCCGCACGAGCGCGGCTTCGGTCCGCTCTACGCGAACTCGCTGATCATTCTCGATGTTTTTCCGCGCGACGCGAAGACCGGCTATTTCGGCGACATGACTCGCACGGTTTTGCGCGGGCGCGCGAGCGAGGCGCAGCGAAAACTTTGGGAAACGGTGAAAGCCGGGCAGGCGCTGGCTTTGAAAAAGATCAAGGCCGGCGTCGATGGAATGACGATTCACAAGGCAATTCAGCAATTCTTCGCAGAGCGTGGCTTTCCGACGGAGATTCGCAAAGGCCGGCGAGTCGGATTTTTCCATGGAACCGGCCACGGGCTCGGGCTGGAGATCCACGAGCATCCGCGTTTGCAAAAAGTCACGCTGAAAGATCGACAAGTGCTGACGGTTGAGCCCGGATTGTATTATCCCGGACTGGGTGGAGTGCGCCTGGAAGACGTGGTCGTGGTCACGAAAAGCGGTTGCAAGATGCTTTCCCGTTTTCCGAAGCGGCTTGGAAATCTGAGGTGGATCCAGCTCCGTCCGCCGGACGATGCTACAATCAGGCGCGCGGCTTTGCCGCTCTTAGTTTCGCATCAGAGCAGGCGACCGGCCCGATCCAACGTAATGAACGAAGCGACGCGGTTGCGCGTCTAAGTTTCGGCGCAGACATCAGCTTAAGACAGGCATGTTTTATCCTTACGGTTTCGGCGGCATCCAGTTGGCTGCTGCTTACATAGGCGTGCCGCTGATTATCGGGCTTTGGGCGCAGTTTCGCGTGAGCAGCGCGTTTCGAAAATGGGGCGAGGTGCGCGCGAGCCTCAAACATCACCGGCGCAGAGTGCGCCCGCGAAATTCTGCAGGCGGCCCAAATTCACGATGTCGAGGTTGTCGAGACGAACGATTTTCTTGGCGATCATTACGATCCGACGAGCAAGAAGCTTTGCACTTGTCGAGCAACGTTTATCAACACGCCCTCGGTCGCAGCGCTCGGGCATCGCCGCGCATGAGACCGGTCACGCCATTCCAGCACGCCAAAGCGTATGCGCCGCTCAAAGCGCGAATGGCGATCGTGCCGGTGACAATGATCGCGTCGCAAATGCTGCCATTTGTGATTATCGGCGGGCTGTTTTTTCACATCACCGGTCTGATCACGCTCGGCATTTATTGCTATCTGATTCTGCTTGTCTTCCAGTTGATCACGCTGCCGGTGGAGTTCGACGCGTCGCGCGCGCGCGAAAATCATTCTGCAACAAATGGGGATCGTGCAGCCGGGCCCGAAGTTGCCGGGGTAAACAAGGTGCTGAACGCGGCTGCGCTCACCTACGTGGCGGCATTTATCGCGGCGCTGGGCAACTTGCTCTGGTTGATGTCGATTCGCGACCGGCGCTAATCGACCGCGCCGTTGAAGAAAATGATGAATCCCTCAGTCGCGTTGCCTGCTCGCCGGATTTCCGATTTGTTATCGTCCGGTCTCGGCGCTCGTGCTAAGTCTAAGCGCGACGCGATGGACCAGCCGAGAACCGACGAAGATCAGGAGTTGGTGAGCGCGCACGCAATCGGGCGATGCCAGCGCGTTCGATCAACTGGTGATCAAATATACGCCGCGTCTTTACGGCTTGGTTTACAACATGACCTCGAACCACGAGGACACGAACGATCTTTTGCAGGATATTTTTTCCAAGGCCTACAAAGCGATCCGCGGGTTTCCGCGGCAAGTCGTCCTTTTACACCTGGATCCATTCGATCGCGGTGAACATGACGCTGAACTTTCTCAAGAAACGCGGCCGGCGTTTTCAACTGAGCCTGGACGATGTCGATGCCAGCATTCAAAACGACAAGGAATTCCTGGAAGCTGACGGCGACGAGCAGTCCGGTGCGGGAAGCGGACCTGTCCGAGCTGCAGCGAAGATTGAACGAGGCCATGATGAAATTGTCTGATGAACACAGAGCCGTGGTCACCATGTTCCATATCCAGGGATGCCCCACGCGGAGATCAGTAAAATCTTGCGTGTTTCGGAAGGAACGAGCACGTTCGAGGCTCTTCTACGCGAATCGGCAACTGCAAAATTATCTGGACGAATTTCGGAAAAACCCTGTTTCTTAACCCGCGCTGAAATGGACGAATTTGACGACAACGAAATCGCGAGGCTGCTTCGGTTGAAAGCGTTACGAGCAACCGCCGCCTGGTTATTTCGAGAATTTCCTGCACGAGTTTCATCGCCGGCAGCGCGATGAATTGCTCCGCCAGCCGCTTTGGCGGATCTGCCTGGAGCGCGCTCAGGATTTCATGTTCCGATTGGATGTTCGTTCGCTGGCTTCTTATCCGGCGGCTGTCGCGGCGGTCCTGGCATGCGCCGCAGTCATTTCATTGAAGATTTATCAGGCAACCGGAGACCGCTCAGCGTCGCTCTCCAGAGTCCGCCGGCGTTATCGGCGCCGGCGAATGCTGAAGGCGAATGGACGCTTGCATCTCCGGTGGCCACGCGGATTTTCAGGACGCAGCCGCTTCGCAGTTTTGATCAAAGCGCCCAGACTCACCCGCAGCTCGCGGGACCCGCCGCGCTACGTGCTCGATAGCGTCCCCGTGAGTTATGAGTCGACTTTCAGATTTTAGTGCGCGCGCACCGAGCGGCTTCGTCTCCCAGGCTCTGGTTCGCGTCAAAGTCTGCCAACGCTTATGTCCTCGCTGCGTTCGTGGCTTATTTCGCTTGGCGCGGATCCTCTTTTTACGCTCAAGAGCAATCCGCCACTACGCATCAGCCAGCAGGTTAAAGACATCTTTCGAGCGCGCCGGCCAAAGCGGTGGTCAAGATTCACGGTGTCGACGAGCACTGCGAAATTTCGGGCACTCGGATTTTTCATCGATCCCACCGGGACCCTTTACACAGCATACACGGTCGGCGGTGAAGCGGACAATTTCACGATTGAATTTAACGGCAAGAAATATCCGGCGCGCCAGCTTTTGGCAGGATATCCGGCAGCGGAACGGCCGATGTTGAAAATAGACGCAGTCACCCCGGCGCTGCCGATTGGAAAATCCGAGGAGCTGGAAGTGGCAACGCCTGTCGTCTCGATCGGTTATCCCCTGGATTTGCCGAAGACGCCGAGTTTCGGAATGGTCGCGGGATTTGATCGGAAATATCTCGGCCGCTACTTTTCGACCACTCACCTGCGTCTGAATCTGCCAACCCAGCGCGGAGAAGCTGGCGCGCCGCTCTTGAACATGAAAGGGGAGGTGGTTGGCATTGTGGTCAGCAGTCCTGGAAAACAATTCTGCGTGTTATGCCGTTGCCGATCGAAGCGGCGGAGAAAATCCGCAGCGATTTCGTCCGTTTCGGCGAGGCCCGGCACGGCTGGGTCGGGATCAATGCTTCCGAGGCGCGCCGAGCCGGTAGAGGGTTCACGAGCGGAAATGACCCAGATCATGGACGGCTCACGCCGGCGGCCAATTCCGGATCAAACCGGGCGACATTCTGCTGCAAGTGGGACGAACCAAAGTAACTCAACCGGAAGATGTGCTCGGACGCCTCGTTCTTTATCACCGCCGGCGACATCGTCCCGATCACGTGGTGCGCGGGGACGGCAGAAACTGACCTTTAATGTGCAGGCTGAAATTCATCCAGCCAGCGAACGCAGGCTCGTTACATTGCCTCGCCCACCTGACTCGCCATTCCGCTCGACGCTCGAGATTCCGACATCGGACGACGTCACGCCTTCAAGCTCGAGCTAACTCGGAGGGCGAACTAGCCCCCTTAGCGCGCGTAGCGATCAGTCGCAGGTCAGCGCGCTGTCCAGATCATTTTCCGAAACTCCGCGTCATCGATAATGCGGACGCCGAGTTCTTTCGCCTTATCGAACTTGGCTGCCCGGCTCCGGCGCCGGCCAGCAGCGTAATCGGTCTTCTTGCTCACGCTGCTGGTCACGTGCCCGCCGAGCGCTTCGATTTTCTCAGTGGCTTCCTCCCGCGTCATTGAAGGCAGCGTTCCGGTCAGGACAAAGGTTTTTCCAGCCAGCGGCAACTCCGCTGCTTTTTTCGCCGAAACTTTTCGCTCTTCGGTTGAATTCCAAGTTCGCTTTAGCCGTTGCAAAATCTTTTTGCCGGTCGCGGACGCGAAGAAATCGAGAACGCTTTGCGCGACCACCTGGCCCAACTTCGGTGACGATGCCGCGCTCTTTGTCGGCCTTGCTTTTCGATCGCTTCGCAAAACCGGCTTTAATCAGCCGCTCGGCGATTTCTGTCTGCGCTCTGTTTCTTTTCGCGTTTCTCGTGGTAATCCAGAACGTCGCGGAGCAGCAGCTGAATTGGCCACGCCCTCGATGGCTGTCGTGGAAACCGAGCAAGCTGTCGTTGCGCGTGGTCTTCCCGACATCCGGAATGGCGAGAGCAAAAGCCAGCGTGAAGCGGCAAAGTTCTGCGCGCGCTCGATTGCGTGGATCGCTTTGGTCGCATTTTTCTCACCGAAAATCGCGCGGCGCTTCATCCGTGCCGAGATTCAGTTTGGCGAGTTGCTCGGTCTTGAGCTCGAACAGATCGAGCGGTTCGCGCACGAGCCCGCGCTCGACCAGTTTGTCCGCCACAATGCCGCCGTACGCTTTCGATGTCGAGCGCGCCGCGCGCCGCGAAAATTCCACGCGCCGCGTTGTTTGCGCCGGACACTGAAGATTTTCGCAGCGCCAGGCGACGAACTCGCGGATCGCGCCGGATCGGACCGCCGCACGACGGGACATTTGCCGTGAATGTGCTTGGAAAATCGAACGGCTCTCGCGCTGCGCGGCCGTTTCCGATTTTTACAACTTCGACAACCGCCGGAATCACCTCGCCGGCTTTTTCGATCACGACCGTGTCGCCGATGCGAATGTCTTTGCGTTTGATTTCGTCCTCGTTGTGCAATGTCGCGCGGCCAGACCGTGCTGCCGCTCACGAGCACCGGCTCGAGCACGGCGACTGGCGTGAGAATTCCAGTGCGCCCGACCTGAACTATGATGTCGCGTCAGTCGCGTTTCGACTCGTTCCGCTGCGTATTTGTAAGCAATCGCCCAGCGCGGCGATTTGGCGGTGAAGCCGAGCCGCTCGCGTTGCGCGAACGCGTCCACTTTCACTACCGCGCCGTCGGTTTCGATAACGGAAAATTGTGCCGGATCTCGTCGAGCTCGTGAATCGCATTCAGAATTTCGCTCAACCGAATCGGCCAGCCACCAACGTTCGCTGCGTGGCAGGCCAAGCTTCTTGAACAACGGAAAAATTTCGGAATGAAGATCGACATCCACTCCTTCGGTCGCGCCGGTTCCGTAAAAAACAATGCCCAGCGGGCGCTTCGCGACGATACCCGGGTCCAGATGCTTCAGCGAACCGGCTGCAGCATTTCGCGGATTGGCAAACAACGGCAGGCCTGGCTTCTTCGCGTTCTTCGTTTAGTTTCTGAAGCCGTGTTTATCCATGTAAACTTCGCCGCGCAACTTCGAAAACTTTCGGCGCACGCGCCGCGCAGCTGCTCGCGGCACCGAACGAATGCGTTCTAATGTTTTGGGTGATGTCGTCGCCGACCGACCCATCTCCGCGCGTCGCGGCATGACGCGAGCCTGCTCGTTCTCGTAAATGTAGCGAAACCGCGACGCCATCCACTTTGGCTCGATCACCACCGGGATTTTCTCGTTCAGGCAGCAGCCGCGTGGATTCGCGCGTAAAAACTTGCTCACTTCTTCTTCCGAGTAAGTGTTGTCGAGGCTCAGCATCGGCGCGCCGATGCTGGATTTGCGCGAATGCCTTCGAGCGGTTTGCCGCCCGACGCGCTGCGTCGGCGAATCCGGCGTGACGAGATCCGGGAACTGCGTCTCCAGATCGACAAGTTCCTTTGTAGAGCCGGTCGTATTCGCGGTCGCTGATGATCGGGGCGCGCGGCTTGCTCGTAGTAGAAGCTCGGTCGTGCTTCTACGAATCTCCTCCCGCAATTGCGCACTGACACGCTTTCGCGGCTTGCTTTGTCCGACTCGTACTTGAGCGGCGGACGATGGCTCGGCATCCGGCACTGCGATCTAAGCGACGGGTTTAAACCGTCCGATTTAAGCCGAGCTAATGCAGAACCAGATCGTGAGAACCCGGCAGAAATATCCTCGGAGTCGAAGGCGGCGGAACAAAAACCGCCTGGGTGCTTGGTTGAAGCGCGACGGCAGCGTGCTGAACTGCGCGTTCTCGATCAGGGCAAACTGCCGCCATCGAATTTTCGACTGGCAACGCCGGAGCGCTTTGAGAACAATCTTTCCAGAGCTTGCCGAAGCAAATTGATCGCGCCGGAGTCTTCCTCGCGCGGCTGCAGCACTGGCACAGGTCGATCCAATCGCTCTCTCGCATTTGCGCTGAAATCTTGGCCACCGCGAAAATCATCACCGGCAGCGATCGCGATTCCGGCTTGGCCGCAGCCCTCGAGCAGTGCGACGGTATTGTCGTTAACGCTGGAAGCGGCTCGTCGGTCACTGGGCGGCGCGGCGATCGGATCGAGAAGGCCGGCGGTTGGGGACACATTCTCGGCGACGCCGGCGGCGGGTATTCTGTCGTCATTCAGGCGCTGCGCCCTGATCTCTGCGCGAATACGATCTGCATCGTCGGTGAGAGTGCAGTTCACCTGCGAAAATCCTGCACGCGCTTTGCTGTTGAACAATCTTCGACGAGCTTGTTCGCTGGGCGCAAACGGCAGACAAAATGGAGATTGCAATGCTGGCGCCGGTCGTGTTTGAAGCCGCAGCCGGCGGCGATGCGCGTGTGATGGAGATCATCGAAGAAGGCGCGCGTGTCCTGAGCGAATACACTGAGGCGGTCGCTTCTCGGCTGCATCTGCTCGCGCCAAAGTCGTGCTGATGGGCGGCTTCTTTCACCGTCGACTCGATCTACACGCACGCGTTTCGACGCAGACTGAAGAAGAATCTGCCCGACGCCCGCGTAGCAACGTGCGGAGCGACCTCCCGAGCTTGGCTGCAGCATGGCTCGCAGCAGAGAAAGCTGATCGCGTCGCTTTTCAACTCAAGCCTCTCTGAGAAGGAAATCGAAAATCTGGCTGCGGCGCTTACCGAACAGCGCAATCCGCGCTCGGAAAATCTGGAAAAGATTGAGTTCGCGCGGCCACTGGTCGAACTCTTTGTCGAGGAAGAGAAATTTGTTGAGGACGCGTTGCGCGGAGCGACTAGCGGATCTTGCCCGAGCGATTGAAATCGTGACTGAATCGTTGCGAAATGGCATGGCCGCTGTTTTATGTCGGCGCCGGCAGCAGCGGACGCATTGGCGTTCTCGATGCGAGCGAAATCTCGCCGACTTTTGGCGCGTCGCCCGATCTTGTGCAGGGGATGATCGCCGGCGGCGCGACTGCGCTTTATCGCAGTGTCGAAGGCGCGGAAGACGAGGAAAGTGCTGGCGCATTGGCGATTGCATGAGAGGGGAATAAGAAATGGCGATGTTGTCATTGGGATCACCAGCCAGCGGCCGGACGCCTTTTTAGTTCTCGGCGCAGCGTTGCTCGCGCAAAGTCGTTGGGTGCAAAGACGATACTGCTCACGTGCAATCCGGCTCGTAGCTGCGTGGGCGTTGACCGCGGGTGCGCCGCAGCCGACGCGCCGGTCGAGCTGCGATTATCGATCTTGTGATCGCACCTCGCCGTTGGACCAGAAATTCTTGACTGGATCGACCAGATTGAAGGCGGGAACGGCGACGAAAGCTGCGCTCAATATTATCAGCACCGGGGCGATGGTGGCGCTCGGGAAGGTGCGCGGCAATCTGATGATCGATCTGCATACCACCAGCGCCAAGCTGCGCGATCGCGCCAGTGCGAGTGGTCGCCGAGTTGGCACAGTGCGATTACGATTCCGCGCGCACAATGCTTGAGGCAAGCGGCCTGGAATCTGCGATGCCGTAGTGGAGAACAGTTGTAGCCATGGCTCTGTGAGGCGTACCGCACATAGCGATCGACAGAAATTTTTATTCCGATAAGCGCAGCGGAACCGCCATCCCACGAAGGAACAGCGTAAGACTCAACCGAAAGGAAACCTTATGCTCTGGACAATATTTCGTGATCTTGCTGGTGCTCTGGCTCGCTTGGATTGGTCAGCTCCTACACGCTGGGCGGATTCATTCACATCCTGCTCGTGATTGCGATTGTGGTGCTGATTATCAATTTGATCCAAGGCCGCCGACTCATTGTAAGCTCGCATCAATGAAACCGGCCGGCATCGTCGGCATCATTCTCATCGTCGTCGGCATCATCGGCGTTTGCCTATGGCGGTTTGGGCTGGACGACGCGCAAAGAAAGACGACGCAACTGGGCCGCTCGAGATCACGCACAAGGAAGAGCCACGGGATCGCTTTTCCGCCGGTTGCTCAGCGGGATTTGTCTGATCGGCGGGATTGCGCTGCGTGATTATCGGCAGCCGCAAGAAGCTACGCGTTAATCGCTGCCGGCCTTTAAGACGGCGAAGGTCTTGCTGCCTTTGCGATCGAGATAGAGAAGGACGCCGCGTCTCGGATCGGCTTTAGTGAGCGCTTCGCGGAACGATTGCACGTTCGTGACCGGTTTGCCGTCCACTTCAGTGATGACGTCCTCGCGCTGAATGTCCTGCTGCGCGGCGAGGCTGTTGTCCTCCGACGTCTGTCACGATGACGCCTTGCTGAACGGCGAGATGAAGACGTTCGGCAACCTCTTTCGTCAATTCCTGCACCTGCAATCCGAATTTGCCGACATCTTCCTGCTTTCGGCTGCGGCGGCTGGATCGGCTCGTTTGACGCTCGCGCGATCTCGTTAGGCAATTCACCGGTCTTAATCGGGCACTTTGATCGGTCTGACCTTTGCGCCAAACGCTCAGCTCGACATTTTGGCCGACCTTCTTTTTCAAAATCTCATGCTGAAGCTGCGAGTCGGTTTCGACCGGTGTTCCATCGACATGCGTAATCACATCGAACGGCCGCAAATCGCTTTTGTAAGCGGGCGCATCGGCTTCAATCGTGCGCACCACCACGCCTTTGTCGGCGCCTTTGAGCAAATCGCGGATCGACGGATCGTCGCCGAGCGTCTCGATGCGAATGCCGAGCCAGGGCCGCACGATCTTGTGACCGGCGATCAAGCTCGGCGCCGATCTCTTTTGCCATGTTAATTGGAATGGCGAACCCGAGCCCGCGATTCATGCCGTTGATCAGCGTGTTCATGCCAATCACTTTGCCGTCGATGTCGCAAAGCGGGAGCAATACGTAACTGAAATCCAATGGCTAAC
>ERZ1370068.2424-contig-1578_pt1 | contig 58899 bp, 70 predicted proteins | sample MGYA00561227_ERZ1370068 | MGnify/ENA primary metagenome ERZ1370068 (study PRJEB38410, sample SAMEA6850437) | metagenome | study: Metagenomic assessment of the ecological functions of the soil: analysis of the soil microbiota associated with the... | reverse complement strand
CAGTTACGTATTGCTCACGGTCACCGTCGTTCCCATTCCGCCGTGTTGGGGTCGTGGCGACCGAGCGCCGCTCCCAGACCAGGCGGTTCGCCTCGCTGATGATCGCCTCGAGACTCTCCTCGTCGGCGACGGTGCGGCGGCCGTCCCTTCAGCGCGGCTGCGGCGATCCCGGCCGCCACCTCACCCCGCCCGCGCCGCCCATCCCGTCGGCGATCGCGAAGAGCGGCGGCTCGTAGACGTACGCATCTGCTGCGGAGTGTCTACGCCCGGTGTCGGTCATGGCCGTCGACCAGGCCCGACCTCTTCACGACTGCACCCGTAGCTCGGTCGCGCCGATCTGATCACGTCGCCGGAACTGGCGAGCTGCGCGCTTTCCAGCTCTTCGCCGTTGAGGAACGTGTCCCGTTCGTCGAGCCGAGGTCATCGACCCAGGCGTCAGCGTTCGCCGTGGCTCGATTCGCGTGGCGCCTGGATGCGAACTCGTCGCGGTCGAGCCTGATGCCGCTCTGCGCGTCCCTTCCGACGACCGTCGAGCAGCGATCTCGATGGTCGAGTCGTGGAGCCTGGCTCGTGGCCACGACGGCAGCGGGCGATTCAGCCTGCCGGCTCGGAGTGCTGCCGCCTCGGCGGCCCTGATGATCGATGCCTGGGGCGCCTGCTGTGATCCCCCCGACGCCGAGCGCACTGACGAGCACGATGAAGCCGTAGAGCAGGTGACGGCGTGGAATCGCGATCTCTGAGGATCAGCAGCAGCGTCTCGTTTGGCCCCGGAGCTGCGCGAGGAGAGCAAAGTCACGACGGCAGCGAGCGCCCGAACACGACCTCCGTCGGCAGCCCATCGTGATGCGATGTCGCACGCGGGCGCGGTCGGTGCGCTGCCGCCGACCTCGAGACCGTTCAATGAGCTGGAGATCGACGATCCAGTAGCCGGCGCCCTCCTGGTTGAAGCCTGCGGCTTATGACGCGAGACGTGCTGATCCTGCGACGCGCACGCCTCGCCCAGCGGAGAGCATCCGGCACCAACATCGGCTTCGTGATCTCGTGTTTGCGCCTCGGCAACGGTCAGCGTGACGACTCGCGCACCGGTTCGCCGTGGGCGCACGGCGATGATCGAGTGCGCCTGGGTGATTCATCACCAGGCGCTGGCCTGGGCGATTGGGAGCCTGTGGCGGGGCGTGGTTCCGCCGCTCTCCTCGCCACGCGCGAGCTCGCGCGGCGATGCCGAACTCACCGACCGCGAGTCAAGTCGGTGGTCAACTGACGTGGAACGTCCAGCGCGTACTGCTCACGGCGTGTGTCGGCGAGGTACCCAGCTTCCCGCGCGAGAGAGGATCCTGTAGCCGTCGAACTCCATACGATCCTGGCCGAAGCGTGATGCATGTACCTGCCCGGGACGCGCGGCGACACCGGCATCGCGCCGCGCGGTCGTCCATCCTTCACCAGTTTCGAGCTGGTACCGATCGAAGGGATGTGTGCGTGAGCACGTCCCAATACGCTCTTCGAAATAGCTCTATTCCTTTATCTGAGCTGCGCAGCATGGCATGGACGGGTATTCGCGACAGCGCAGTGGTCGCCGGCGCACTGGCTAGAAGCGCGCTGGAACGTGTAGCGGCGAAGAAGCCCGCAGCCGCCCAGACGCACCACCGCAGACGGCGTCGCGTGACGCCTTTGCTCCGGGACCGCGACGGTGCCGGCGTGACGATCGGCTGACGTTTTTCACCGCGGATGCCAGCCGGCGAGAACCTCTTTCGCCTGGCAGCAGCCGCGCGCTGGGTTCTGGCAGGACGCGCGTCACAGCGCCGTCGCGTGATGGCGCAGTGGTGCCCAAGAGGCGTTGTTTCGCGCTCGAATACCTGGCGTGAGCGGGCTGATGCCGATGGCGCCTGGCGCTCGCTGGTCAAGGGAAGCCGCGTCCTGGCGACGCTCGGCAGCAGGCCGCCGCCGGCACCGCCGCGTGAAGTGGCGCAAAAGGGGAACACCTCGCGGCCTGTCCATCGGCTCGTTGCACGACGAGCGTACGCGTTTTTGGCAGCAGGTCAGCGGCGTGCCGTGCGTCATTATCCGGTGACGAACAGATCACGGCGTCACGTTTCAGCGACGAGCTGGCCTGCCGCGATGTTCGGCACGCGACCGCAAAGTGGTTTCGCCACATTCCTCGAGCAGGCACAACTCGCGAGAACCAATGCTGAACGGCATCGGTGGATCGAGCCAGCACGCGATCGCGGTGGCGACCACGATCGCGGCTACGAGTTCCGGCGGCCAGAACGGGAGAGAACGTCGCACCGAGAACGGCGGTGACGACGCCGAGCGCGACCGGGCACTGCGCGATTCGCATGGCGCTGTGCCAGGCGAGTGTCTCCCCGCTTCGTGGAGCGTTCCTTGCGGAGCAGGGCGACTCTGCGGCGACCGCAGTGCGTTCCGCAGCTCCGCGGCGAGGTCGGACGCATTCGGTCGCGCCGCGGATCGATCGCGAGCGCAGCGTCGCGGCGGCGACGAGGCGGCGAGGGAGCCCCTGCGCTCGGTCGCCAGCGGAGGAGCACCGGCCTGGATGGAGTTGCGAGCACTCCCGAATGGGCACTCCCCAGAAGGGATGCCGATCGGTGAGCGTCTCCACGCGGAGGTGACCTGACGCCAGACGTCGCCCGGGCGTCGCGTCACCGCCGGCGAGACGCTCAGGGAGATGTACGCCAGGTCCCGGCACGTCCCCGACCGCCGTGAGCGTGTCGGCGCCGTCGAACTGCGCGAGTCCGAAGTCGAGAAGGCGGATGGCGAGCTCGTCGCAGTCCTCGACGAGGATGTTGGCCGGCTTCACGTCACGGTGGACGATCCCCGCGCGATGAGCGTGCGCCAGCGCGTCGAGCACTTGTGCTGCGACCGCCACGGCATCGCGATCGGAGAGCGCGCCCGCGCGGAATCGTCTCCACGCAGACGTCCTCCCGGGCGACGTACTCGTAGGCGATGTACGACATGGCTCGAGATCGTGCCCCACGTCGTACGCGCGGAACACACCGTTCGTGACGCAGGCGCCGTGCTGCGAGCGCCTCTCGCTCGGCGCCGCGCGCCGCCTTTACCTTCGCGGGGGATGATCTTGAGCGCGACGTCGAGGCCGTTCCGCTCGTCGAGGTGCGAGGCCAGACGTGAGCCGGAGCCTCCGCTCCCGAGCGGTCGCATCGGCCGATAGCGACCTAGAACGAGCTCCTGGGTGGATGGGACAGCTGCGACGGACGACACCGTGTGACACTCTTGGCCGCCGATGGGCCGACTCCTTGCGACCTCGTGTACGTTGCTTCGCCCAGGCGGAGGTCGCTCCGGCCAAGCATCTAGAGTCCCCTGGCGGCGCATGAGTACGCGCGACGACGACATTCTCGACTTCGACTTCTTCGACGAGGAGGACGCAACGTCGTGGGAGGAGCCCGAGGGCACTCGAGATCCCCACCTCCGAGCCCCGAGCGGGGTCGTCGTGGGCGTGGCTCGGGCTTCGGGCCGCTTGCGAACCTCACGCCGCTTCTTCGCCTCATCCGGGTTGATCGCGCTCGCGATCCTCGTGATCGTCCTGCTCGGTCGTTTGGGTCGAGGGCTGCACCGAGGCGCGCAGCGAGACCGAAACAGCACGTATCTCGCCGACATCGGCTCGATCGGGAACGCGTCCGCCAAGCTCGGTCAGCAGGGTGTCCACGCTCCTGACGACCCCTGGGCTGAACAGAGGAGGACCTCGACGCGAGAAGCTCGGCGGCTACGCGCAGACGGCCGACAACCAGATGCAGCAGGCCGCGGATCCTGAACGCTCCAGGCGCCATGGTCGTACCGAATGCCGGCGCTGTCGAGGCGCTGCGCTATCGCGGCAAACGGCCTCCGGGGCCTGCAGGCCGCGTTCAAGGAAGCGACGGACCGAGACCGACGCGAGCGCCGCCGGTGAGCAACTCCTCGCGCAGACGCGCCGTCTGCTGGCGAGCGACATCATCTGGACGGACTCGTTCCAGGAGCCTGCGAGAGTCGTCCTCTCCGACGAGGGGATCGAGGGCTGGACGTGCCGTCGTCGCAGTTCGTCACTGCGGACGACCTCGTCAGCCAGAGCTCGCTGGCGGCGATCTGGCAGCGCATCCAGGGTGCGTCGACGGGTGGCACGCCGACCGGCCTCCACGGCAGTGGCATCGCATATGTGAAGGCGCTCCCGAGTGGCCAGCTCCTGTCCGCCACGACGGAGACGACGATCACTCGTCACGGAGGATCTCCAGTTCGAGGTCGGCGTCGAGGACACCGGCGAAGCCGGAGGTCAGCATCGAGGTCACGCTGACGATCCCGAAGCAGCCCACTCCGATCGTCAAGACGGCCACGATCCCGATCATCGACGCCGGTGAGACCAAGTCGGTCGTCTTCACGATCGGCGCGCTCGTTCCGTTCGGCGAGCAGACGACGGTGAAGGTGGACGTCGACCCGGTGCCCGGCGAGACGAACACCGCGAACAACACAGCCGAGTACCCCGTCGTCTTCTCGTTGTGACCGCGTCACTCGCGGTGGCGATTGCAGCCTGTGTGGCGGCGGGGCTGGCGCTCGTGGTCTGCCTCGCGCTGTGGCGGCGCCTCGCGCACGTAAAGACCGCTCAGTCGGTCGTGCTCGGAAGCGGGAGCGGCGATCTTCTCGATTTCGCCGTTTCGCTCCAGGGCCGCGTCGACGACCTCCATCGCGCGCCGTCGACGAGGTCGCCGCAGGCCTCTCGCGCGTCGATCGTCGTGTCGACGGCTCGCTGACGAACACCGCGGTTGTGCGCTACGACGCCTACGAGGGAACAGGGGGTCAGCAGTCGGCGTCGGTTGCACTGCTCGACGCCAACCGCACCGGCGCTGTCGCTCACCGCCATCCAGAGGCGCGACTGCGCGCGGATCTACGTGAAGGACCATCGACCGCGGTCGCTCGTCGGTCGCGCTCTCTCCAGAGGAGCAGGAAGCGGTCGACCGCGCGATGGCGCGGTAGCTCGTCTCAGGCAGCCGCGACGGCGGCGCCCGACGTCGAGCCCGGGAGATACCGCCGCCACGTGTCGGGGACGTGGTCGGTCGCTAACCGGATGAACAGCACCGGCGTAGGCGGTCGCGGCGGCGTGCGGAGCGTCATGCTCGTCTCTTCGAGCAGGCGGTCACCCTTGCGGTGGTTGCACGGCGCGCACGACGTGACGACGTTCTCCCAGACGGAGGTTCCGCCGCGCGAGCGGGGACGACGTGGTCGAGCGTGAGACGGTTTCCTCCGTGCCGCAGTAGACGCACTTCCAGCCGTCGCGCGCGAACAGCACACGCCGGGAGATGCGCTTCGTCACGCCGCGGGGCACGCGGACGTACGTGACGAGGCGGATCACGTGCGGTCGAGTGAACGTCGAGCACGAGGACCGGAGTGGCTTCCGTGGCTCTCGATCACCTCTGCCTTGCCCTTCCAGACGAGTACGTGCGCACGGCGCAGCGAGCAGACATTCAAGGGCTCGTAGCTCGCATTCAGGACGAGGACCCGCTCCACCGCGCGCGCAATGTACCCACTTCGAGCGCCCGCCAGGGCCGATTTGAGCGGTACCGCATGATACGCGATCAAATCTGCATAATACGACGATGGCGACCGTCGCGATCGTGGGGGCTTCCGGCTACGCGGGTCAAGAGACGCTCGACCGCGTGCTCCACCATCAGGCGCTCGAGCTCTATGCGCTCGGCTCCGACTCTCTCGCAGGGCAGGCGCCGTGCGACCTCGATCCGAGGCTCGGCCGGAACGGGTGGCGCACGATGCCTCGGTTCATCACGAACGAAGCAGCGCTCTCGTGCGGCGCCGACCTCACGTTTCTCTGTCCTTCGCACGAAGAGGCGGCGGTGATCGACCCGCCGACCCGGGGTGTCGTCGTCGACCTCTCCGGCGCGCACCGACTGTCCGATGCCGCCGCGTATCCGCTGTGGTACGGCTTCGAGCACCCGCGGCCGCGGACCTGCCGCAGTGGTCGTACGGGCTTCCCGAGCTGAACCCCGAGCGGGCGCCTCATCGCCAACCCGGGCTGCTACTCGACAGCCGTGTTACTCGCACTGGCGCCGATCGCAGGGGCGATCGAGCCCACCGGTGTCGTGGTCGACGCAAAGTCGGGTACGACGGGGCGGGTCGGACCCCCGAGCGTCCTCTCACGCCGGAGCCGTGCTCGAGAACGTGACTCCGTACCGCGTCGGCGAGCACCAGCACGCACCCGAGATCGCCCAGGAGCTGGGATTTCCCGTCACTTTCGTTCCGCACCTGCTCCCGATCCGTCGCGGACTCATGGTGACCTGCGTCGTTCGTTCGCGCGGAGCCGACGTGAGAGAGCTGCTGGAGGAGAGCTACAGCGAGAGCCACATCGTCGACGTCCTGCCCAGGGGTCGTGCCCGAGCTCGCGCGCGTCCAGCACACGGACGGTGCGGAGATAGGCGTCTTCGAGGATCGCCTCACCGGCGACGCCATCGTCGTCTGTGCTCTGGACAACCTGGGGAAGGGCGCTGCCGGCCAGGCGATCCAGAACGCGAACTGCCTCTTCGGATGGGACGAGACGATGGGGCTGCGCCTCTCGGGAGTGCTCGTCTGATGTCCGTCACCGCGGCTTCAGGGCTTCGCTGCGAGCGGAGTCCGCGCCGGCATCCGACGGTCGGGACTGGACCTCGCCGTCGTTCGCTCCACCGAACCCTCCGTCGGCGCGGCATTGTGGACGACGAACCGCGTCCAAGCAGCCCCGGTCATCGTCTCCAAGAAGCACCTCGCCGCCGCGGAGCCGCAGGCGGTGGTGATCAACGCAGGTGTTGCGAACGCCGCGACCGGCGCAGGCGGGATCGCAGCTGCCGAGCGCACGGCCGCCGAGGCCGCTACGGCTCTGGGTCTGCGCTCGGACGAGGTGGTCGTGCTGTCGACCGGTGTGATCGGTGTTCCGCTGCCGATGGATCGTGTCCTCCGCGGAGTACGCGACGCCTGCGCGACCCTCGATGCTGGCGGCGTGGCGAGCGCGCCGCTGCCGCAATCCTCACAACCGACCGCTCACCCAAGCAGGCGGTGGTTCAGTGTGACGGCTTCACGGTCGGCGGGATGGCGAAGGGCGCAGGGATGATCCATCCCCGCCTCGCGACGATGCTGGCGCTGATCACGACCGACTATCCCCTCGCTGCGGGTGAGCCGTCCGACTTCCTGCGACCAGCCGTCGAGGCGAGCTTCAACAGGATCTCCGTCGATGGCGAGTGCTCGACGCAACGATGCGGTCGTACTGCTCGCGAACGGCGCGAGCGGCGCCGAGCGCACGGATGAGCGCGATCAGCAGTTCGCCGCCGCACTGGGCGACGTCTGCGCCGCGCTCGCCCGCGAGATCGTCGCCGACGGAGAGGGATGCCACGGTGCTCCTGGAGATCAGTGTGTCGGGGGCAACCTCGAGCGCCGAAGCGCAGGCCGTTGCGCGGCGAATCGCGACGTCCCCGCTCGTGAAAACGGCGGCGTTCGGACGCGATCCGAACTGGGGGCGCGTGCTGGCCGCAGCCGGTTCGGCGCCCTGGAACGGAGGTTACGCGCATATCGACCTCGACAGGCTCACTCGTCTCGTTCGACGGCACCGAGGTCTTCGTTCGTGGCGAGCCGACCGGTGCGCAGCCGGAGCTTGGTCCGCGCGGCCGTCGCGATCGACCTCGACCTCAGGCTCGGCGCCGGCAGTGCCTCGTATCTCGCGTCCGATCTCACCGTATGACTACGTGCGGCTGAACGCGGAGTACACGACCTAGTGTCCATCCGTGTCGTGATCAAGCTCGGCGGGCGCGTTGCGGGCGATGCTGTCGGCGTCGTCCTGGAGCGCCACGCGGCCGGGGAGGAGGTCGTGGTCGTCCACGGCGCCGGACCGCAGATCACTGCAGAGCTGCACGCGCGTGGCATCTCGACGGGGTTCGTTCGCGGACGCCGCTACACGGATTCGGCGACTCTCGCCGTCGTGCGCTCCTCGCTGGTGGCCGTCGGGGCTGAGTGTCTGCCGCAATCGGCCCCGACGCCGTCCATCTCGTCGGTGACGAGATCGGGCTCGAGGCTGTTCGCCTGCCCGAGCTCGGGTTCGTCGGCGAGCCAGTGCCCACGCCTTCGCCGGCAATCGAGCACACCCTGAGCGCGGGAAGAATCCCGGTGGTCACGCCGCTGGCGGTCGGCCCGCTCAACGTCAACGCCGACGAGGCTGCGACGGCGCTGGCGGAGGGGCTCGGCGCGGACCGCATCGTCTTCGTCGTCGGACGTGCCGGGTGTCTATGTCGCGGGATCCGTTCTGTCGCTTCTCCACGCGGATCACGCGACGGAGCTTGATCGAGAGCGGCACCGTGGAGGGCGGCATCGTCCCGAAGCTCCTCGCGGCGGCGCGGGCGGCGCGGCTGGGGCTGACCGTGGAGATCGGCGCCACGGCGGTTGTCGCATGAGCGTGGTTCCGGCCGATGTCGCTTCCCGAGGGCTCGAGCGGCTCATGCCGACCTACGCGCGCGCGGACATCGTGCTGGTGCGAGGGGAAGGCTCCCGGGTGTGGGATGCAGACGGCCGCGCATACCTCGACTTCGGAGGCGGCATCGCCGGTGGTGTCGCTCGGGCACCTCCACCCCGTCCCGCTGGCCGCAGCGCAGGCGCAGCTCGAGCGTCTCTGGCATGCGTCGAACCTCTATCGGACACAGCCGGCCGAGCGGCTCGCGTCTCTCCTGTCCGAACGCTTCGGCGGCGCTCAGGCGTTCTTCTGCAACTCGGGCGCCGAGTCCATCGAAGCGGCGCTCGAAGTACGCACGCAAGGCAACCGGACGATTCGGTGTCGTTGCTCTCGAGGGTGGCTTCCACGGCAGGACGCTCGGCGCGCTGTCGGCAACCGGGCAGCCTGCGAAGCGCGAGCCATTCGTCCCACTCGTGCCCGGCGTTCGCTTCGTCGAGCCGAACGACATCGGTGCACTCGTCGCAGCCGTCGACGACGAGGTCGGGCTGATTCTGCTCGAGCCGATACTCGGCGAGGGCGGAGTGATTCCGCTCGAGGACGAGTTCGTCGAGGCGGCAGCGGCTTTGCCGCCTCTTCTCGGCTTCGACGAGGTTCAGACCGGGGTCGGGCGCACCGGGTCGTTCTTCGCCTTCGAGCAGCTCGGCGTGCGGCCAGACCTCGTGACGCTCGCCAAGGGCCTTGCGAACGGCCTTCCGATCGGAGCGCTTCTCGTCAGCGGATGCGGCGGCTGGCTCCGTTCGCGCCGGGGACCATGGCTCGACCTTCGGCGGAAATCCGGTGTCGTGCGCTGCGGCGTGCGCCGTCGTCGAGATGATCGACGACGAGCTGCTCGACTGGTGTCCGTGCCAGGAGCGCCGAGCTGCACGACGGCGCTCCAGGGTCTCCCGGGCGTCGTCTCGCTGCGTGGGCGTGGGCTGCTGATCGGCATCGAGGTGCGGACGTCCGCGGCGGATGTCGTCGCCGCTGCCGCCGAGCACGGACTCCTCGTCCTCACCGCCGGAGAGCACGTCGTTCGCCTCGCGCCGCCGCTCACCGGTGAGTGCGGACGAGGTGGACGAGGCAATCGACATTCTTGGCCGCATATTGTGCTAGCGTTTTCGCATACTATGAACCGGCGCGAGAGACAGAGCGCGATCCTCGAGCTCGTGCGCGAGCGCGCGCTGTCCACGCAGGCCGAGGTCGCATCCGCCCTCAGGGACACCGGCTTCGACGTCGTTCAGACGACCGTCTCCCGCGACATCGCCGACCTCGGGTCTCGTCAAGGTGCGCGCGCCGAGTGGACGGCTCGTCTATGCGCCTCCGGGCAGCACGGACGGCGACCGGCTGCGCGCGCTCGGATCGGCGATGCGCCGGTACGCGATCACGGTCGAGGCTGCCGGCGCGCTCGTGGTCGTGACGACGCCGTCCGGCTACGCGAACGCGCTCGCCCAGGCCGATCGGACGAAGCGGCGCCATCCGGCGATCGCCGGCACGATCGCGGGCGACAACACGATCTTCGTCGCCGCGCGCGACGGCGTCTCGGCCAGGTCGCTGCGCGACGAGCTCGCGGGCTATCTGCTCCAGGGCGCCGCGTGAGACGCACGGCCGTCGTCGCCTACTCGGGCGGGCTCGACACCAGCTGCATCCTCGCCTGGCTGAAGGAGGACTGGTACGGGTTCGACGAGGTCGTCGCCGTGCTCGTCGACGTCGGGCAGGAGTTCGACCTCGAGGAGTCGATCGCGCGCGCGAACGCCGCCGGCGCCGACGACGTTCTCCTCGTCGACCGCAAGGACGCGTTCGCGGACGAGCAGTGCGCGCGCGCGATCGTCACGAACGCGCTCTACGAAGGGCAAGTACCCGCTGGTCTCGGCGCTTTCGCGGCCGGTGATCGCGCAGGCCGTCGCGGAGATCGCGCTCGACATCGGCGCCGAGGCGGTCGTCCACGGCTGCACGGGCAAGGGCAACGACCAGCTTCGCTTCGAGCTCGCGTTCAAGGCGCACTACCCGGACGTGAAGGTCATCGCGCCGCTCCGCGACCGCATCTGGACGCGCGACGAGGAGATCGAGTACGCGCTCGGCAAGGGCATCCCGGTCACCCAGACGGCGAGCGTCGCCGTACTCGATCGACGAGAACCTCTTCGGCCGCGCGATCGAGGCCGGCGTCCTCGAGGATCCGTGGGCCGCGCCGCCCGAGGAGCCGTACGCGCTCACCTCCGACCCAGCGGGCGCGCCTGCACCGGTCGAGATCGTCATCGGCTTCGAGAAGGGCATCCCGGTGTCGCTCGACGGCGAGGAGCTCTCGCTCGCCGAGCTCATCGCAGAGACCAACCGTCTTGCCGGTGCCTACGGGATCGGCCGGATCGACATGATCGAGAACCGCGCTGTCGGCATCAAGAGCCGCGAGGTGTACGAGGCGCCGGGCGCGATGACGCTCATCGCCGCGCACTCGGCGCTCGAGGACGTCGGTGCTCACGAAGGACGAGGCTCGGCTGAAGCGCCCGCTGGAGCAGCGCTGGACGGAGATCGTGTACGAGGGTCGCTGGTTCAGCCCGGTTCGCGAGGCGATCGACGCCTTCGTGGACTCCACGCAGGAGCTCGTCACCGGCGAGGTGCGCCTCGAGCTGCGGCCCAACGCGGCCGTCGTCACGGGTCGCCGCTCACCGCACACGATCTACGCCGCGGAGCTCGCCTCGTACGGCGACCGGCGAGACGTTCCCGCACGACGCCGCCGAAGGGTTCATCCGCATCTCGTCGCTCGAGACGGAGCTGCATGCGGCCAGGGCGCGCTCCTTGACCAGGGCATAAGCTCCTCGTCGATGACGACGTGGGCGGGACGGGTCGAGGTGCGCTCGACCCCGACGTGTGGCGCTTCCTGCGCGTCGACGACGCCGAGCTCCTGCCGTACGACTGCGAGGCGACCGCCGAGCACGCGCAGACGACTCGCCGCGGCAGGGCTCCTCACCGACGCGGAGCTCGACGAGGTCGAGTCGCGCCTCGCTGAGATCGCGCAGGATCCCGACGGGTACCTCGAGTCGGACGAGGACGTCCACTCGGCGATCGAGCGCCTCCTCGGGGACGTCGGGCGCAAGATCCACGCCGGACGGTCGCGCAACGACCAGGTCGCTGCGGCGTTCCGGCATGTACGTGCTCGACGCGTGCGCCGAGGCGCGCGAGGCGATCGACGCGCTCGCGCTCGTCGTGCTCTCGTTCGCCGAGTCGGAGGCCGAGACGGTCATGCCCGGCTACACGCACCTCCAGCGCGCGCAGCCAGTCACGCTCGGGCATCACCTGCTCGCATGGGTCGAGATGCTCGACCGCGACCGGACGCGCTTCGCCGCCGCGGCCGAGGCCGCCGCGGAGAGCCCGCTCGGCGCCGGCGCGCTCGCCGGCTCGACGCTCGAGCTGCCGCCTCCGCCGCGCCAGATGCGCAACTCGATCGACGCGGTCGCGGACCGCGACTTCGCGCTCGACTACCTCTACGCGGCGGCGGTGCTCTTCACGCACCTCTCGCGGATCGGCGAGGAGATCGTCCTCTGGGCGACGCTCCGAGTTCGGCTTCGTCCGCGCTGCCGGAGACCGCCGCGACCGGGTCGTCGATGATGCCGCAGAAGCTCAACCCCGACGTCGCCGAGCTCGTGCGCGGCAAGGCGGGGACAGCGATCGGCCGCCTCGCCGGGCTCCTCGCGACCGTCAAGGGCCTTCCGCTCGCCTACGACCGCGACCTGCAGGAGGACAAGACGCCGGTGTTCTCGACGCGACGCGAGACGCGGCTCGCGCTCGAGGCGCTGACGGTGCTCGTGAGCGGGCTCGAGGTCGATCGCGAGCCGCTCGCGAAGGCGGCGTCCGACCCGCTGCTCCTCGCCACCGACGCTGCCGAGGCGCTCGTCCGCGACGGCGTCCCGCTTCCGCGACGCGCACGAGCAGGTCGCCGAGAGCGTTGCGCGACGGCTCGTTCAAGAAACCGCGCAAGGGCGCGAAGCGCGCGTCACCCGGGCCGGGCGGTATCCGCGAAGCGCTCGAGGAAGCGCGCCACCGCTTCGTCGACAACTCTGTAGACGCGTACGCTACGTGAGAGACGGCGTCGTGGACGCGGCGCTGGAAGTCGGCGATGAGCTTCTCGCTCTCTCCCATGAGGCGGCCCTGCGGAACGGCGCCGGAGTCGAGGCCGCGCTGCACCGACTGCACGAGCGAGACGTCCTCCTCGGCGACCTGGTTGTCCCAGGCCATGCAGCTCGTCGATCTCGGCTCGTCGAGGCGTCTCGATGCCGAAGTAGTAGTCCGTGACCTCGATCGTCCGCCGGAGGCCGTCAGGGAGGTAGCGCTCCAGCGAGATGTTCGGGATGCCCGGCGCGATGTTCAGCGTCGTCGTCGGGAAGAGGAAGTGGTACTGCGACTGCGTGACGCTCGCCGCGCGGCGTCGTAGGGCGCCTTGCCGTTGCCCGGCGAGCGCGGATGCGCGAACCGGGCCGATCTGACTCGAGAAGGTCGCGATGCACCTGCAATGCGATACGCAGTCGGGGTCGACGTCGATGACCTTGCTGAAGCCGGGATGCGCGGTCGGGCAGTGGTAGCACTCGAGGAAGTTCTCCATGACGACCTTCCAGTTCGCCTCGATCGGCCACTCGTGGTGCGAGTGGAAGCGGATGGCGTCGACGTCGAGCCCGCTCCCGGCGACGATCGCGGGCAGGCCGCCGAGCGCCGCCTGCGAGCGGCGGCGCGTCGGGGTCGGCGTTCACGAACACGAACGGCCCCCAGGTGTCGACGGAGACGGGCGCGAGCGAGAGGCCCGACGGGTCGAACCCTGGCTCGCGCTCCGAGCGCGGGCGCTCGTCGAAGCGTGCCGTCGAGGTTGTACGTCCACGCGTGGTACGGGCACTGGAGCGTCTCGCGGCAGCCGGTGCCGTCGACGACGAGGTGGCCGTCGGTGCCGGCAGACGTTGACCAGCCCGCGCAGCGATTCCGTCCGAGCCGCGGACGACGGCGACCGGGACGTGCCCGATCTGCGCCGCGAAGTACGAGCCGGGCTCGGCGACCCACTCGGCCGGCCCCGCGTACGTCCACGCGCGCGCGAAGATCCGCTCGCGCTCGCGCTCGTGAACGACCGGGATCGACGTACCAGCTCGCCGGCAGCGTCCATCCGTCCTCGAGCGGGTGCTCGAGCGTCGGGATCGATGCTCGTCACGTCGGTGCGACGCCCGCATGCCTTGCTCCTGACTGTCCTGTCAGTCAGGATACTCGAGATGGCCGGAATCGAGCAAGCGGCTCTCGTCGCCGGTGGCGACCGCGCGCGTCGACGAGATCCTGCGCGCGCCGCGTGTCGAGTCGTGCGTCACCGGCGGCGCCAGCGACCTCCGCATCGGCACCGTTGCGCAGGAGGCGGGCGTGTCGCGCACGCTCGTCCACTACTACTTCACGACGCGGCAGGAGCTCCTGCGCGCCGCGTTCGCGTACGCGGAGAGATCTCCGCGTCGCCGCTCTCGAGGCCGAGCTCGCGTCGCTCGCGACCGGCGCCGAGCGGGCGGAGCGCGCGCTCGTGCGCACGATCGAGCCCGAGCTCGAGGAGACGCCCGCCCTCTGGAACGAGGTCTGGTCGAGCCTTCGCTACGACGCGGAGCTACGACCGCTCGTGCAGGAGCGCTATCGCGAATGGGTCGGATCGGATCGTTCGTCTGCTCGACGAAGGTCGCGAGGACGGCTCCGTCCCGAGCGGTCGGTCGATCCCGACCGGTGCCGGGTGGCGGCTGGCTGCAGCTGCGGACGGCCTGGACTCGATCCTGTACCTCGGCCTGCTCGATCGTGACGCCGCGCGGGATGCTTCTCGCGTCGTGCATTCGCGGGAGCTGGAGCCGTGACGCGTCGCTCTCAGTCCGTGGTGCTCACCGGGCGTCAGCAAGTCGTTCGACGACGTCGCGGCGGTGGACGACATCTCGCTCGAGGTCGGCAGCGGCGAGTTCTTCTCGCTGCTCGGCCCGTCCGGCTGTGGAAAGACGACGAGCGCTGCGCATGATCGCCGGGTTCGAGCGTCCCGACGCCGGGCGCATCGTCATCGGCGACGCGGACGTCACGGAGATGCCGCCGCACCTGCGGCCCGTGAACACCGTGTTCCAGAGCTACGCGCTGTTCCCTCACCTCTCGGTCGAGCAGAACGTCGGCTTCGGGCTTCGCTTCACGGACGTCTCGAAGGACGAGCGCCGCGGGCGTGTCGCGGAGGCGCTCGAGCTCGTCCGGCTGGGCGACGCTGGGTCAGCGTCGGCCGCACCAGCTCTCCGGCGGGCAGCAGCAGCGTGTCGCTCTCGCGCGCGCGCTCGTGCTCTCGCCGTCGGTGCTCCTGCTCGACGAGCCACTCGGCGCGCTCGACGCGAAGCTGCGCCGCGAGCTCCAGATCGAGCTGAAGAGCATCCAGCGCGAGATCGGCATCACGTTCCTCTACGTCACGCATGATCAGGAGGAGGCGCTGACGATGTCCGACCGGCTGGCCGTCATGGCGCACGGGAAGGTCGAGCAGCTCGGGACGCCGCGCGACGTGTACGAGCGACCCGGAGACGGCTTTCGTCGCCGACTTCCTCGGCGTCTCGAACCTGATGCGTGCGCGGGTGCGTCGACGGTCGGCGCGTCGACGTCGGCGGCGTCGACGCTGAACGCGGCGCAGGGCGAGGCCCAGCCCAGCCGGCGTCGTCCGCCTCACCATCCGACCGGAGCGGGTGCGGATCGAGCCGCCCTCGACGCTGGGCGAGAACCGCGTGCCGGCGACCATCGAGCGCTTCGTCTACCTCGGCTCGACGACGCAGGTCTTCGTCGCGCTGCCGGGTGGCGATCGCGTGCAGGCGCTCGTCGCGAACTCCGGCGACGTCGACGAGTACGACGTCGGCGCCGCCGTGACAGCCCATCTTCCCGCCGACGCGCTGCGCATCCTCGCCGACGACGAGGCGGTGACCGCGTGACCGACGTCGTCGTTGTCGGAGCGCGGCCTGGCCGGGACTGGCCGCGGCGCGCGATCTCGCGCGGCGGCGGCGCGGACGTCCTCGTGCTCGAGGCGCGCGACCGTGTCGGCGGCCGCGTCGAGCAGGTCTCCGTCGACGACGGGCGGCCCGTTCAGCTCGGCGGCGAGATGATCGGGCGCGCGCACACTGCGTATCTCGGGCTGGTGGACGAGCTCGGGCTCGACGCTCGACCTCGACGTACACGTCCGTCGCAGGTGCCACGACGTACGACCTCGTCGACGGCGTGCTACCGCTCCGAGGACGGATTCCCGTTCGCGACCGCAGCCGAGCGCGCGGACTTCGAGCGCTGTCGAGCAGCTGTTCGGCGAGGCTCGCGGCAACCGTGGATCCGGAGGATCCGTGGTCGCATCCCGATGCAGTCGCGGCTCGACGGCGTTTCGTGGGCGGCATGGCTCCGCTCGGTCGCCGCGCTGCCCACGACGGTGCGCGCCGTCGAGGCCGGCGCGCTCGCGCTCGCCGCCGGCTCGAGCGAGCGCACGTCGCTCCTCGCGGAGCTGCGGAAGGCGGCAGCGGTCGGCGACGCCGGCTTCTACTCGTACGACCTCTGGGAGTCGCTGCAGGTCGCCGAGGGCTCCGCCGAGGTCGCTGCTGCGCATGGCTGCCGAGCTCGGCGGACCGTGTTCGTCTCGGAGCCGTCGTCACCGGCGATCTCCGTGTCGTCGCGCCGGATGCCGCGTCGACGCTCGACGACCGGCGAGGTGATCAGCGCGGGAGGCGGTCGTCTGCGCGCTTCCCGTGAGCGTGCTCCACGGAATCGAGATCGACGGCGTCTCGCCCGACCGACTCGCCTCGCTCCGCGCGCAGCGCCAGGCGCCGGCGGCGAAGGTCGTCACCGTCTACGACCGCTCCGCTCTGGGCCGACCTCGGCGCGAACGGCCTCTCCGAGGGCGAGCGCCTGCTCGCGTCGACGTGGCCGCAGCGCGACGGCGTGCTCTCCGGGCTCGTTCCGCCCGAGCGAGTCATGCTGGCTCACGCGCGACGGCCGAGGAGCATCGGCTCGCCCGCGCTGTACGCGGAGCTCGAGCGGATGTACGGCGAGGAGGCCGCGCGGCCCCGCCACTCGTTCCTCCGGCATGTGGGCGACCGATCCGTTCACGCGCGGCTACACGACGCACTGGTGGCCCGGCGACGTGCTCCGCGTCGGGCCGCTGCACGGCACGCACGAGCCGCCGTTCTACGTCTGCGGGTCGGACCAGTGGGCTGCCGGGTACATGGAGGGTGCCGTCCGCACCGGACGCGCGGCTGCGGCCGCGGCGCTTGGGAGGAGCGAGGCGTGGGCGCCCGCCTGATCGAGGCCGACGTCGCGGTCGTCGGCGCGGGCGTGGCGGGCCTCGCGGCTGCGCCGAGCCTGGTCGCCGCGGGACGTGACGTCGTCGTCCTCGAAGCTCGCGACCGTGTCGGCGGACGGCTCTGGAACACGGAGATCGGCGGCGAGGCGAACGAGCTCGGCGGCGAGTGGGTCGCGCCGTACCAGTCGCGGCTGCACGCGCTGCTCGACGAGCTCGGCATCGAGCTCTTCCCGGCGTATCGCGAGGGCGACGACGTCTACGTCGACGAGGTCAGGCCGCGCGCATCGCCACTGCGGGCGACGAGCGACGGCCTCGTCCTCCGCGGAGGAGCGAGCGCTGGAGGAAGCGGACGCGAAGCTCGACGCGCTCGCGAAGGAGCTCGATCCCGAGGCGCCGTGGGAGCATCCTCGAGCGCGTGAGCTCGACACGATCACGTTCGACGAGTGGCTGCGGACCGAGGTCGGCGACGAGACCGCACGCGAGAACCTCCGCTCGTACCTCGCGGACGGCTTCCTGACGAAGCCCGCGCACGCGTTCTCGCTCCTCCAGGGACTGTGGGTGATCGCCGGCGCCGGCGGGACGTACGAGCTGTTCGCGCCGGAGCAGTGCCTCGCGTACCGCGTCGTCGGCGGCTCGCAGCTGATCCCGCTGCGCATGGCGGAGGAGCTCGGCGAGCGCGTCGCTGCTCGGTGCGCCCGTGCGCGCGATCCGCTGGTCGGACGGCGGCGTCGAGGTGGACGCCGGGACACGCGCGGTCGACGCGCGCGCCGCTGATCGTCGCTGTCGCGCCGAACCTCGCCGCGGCGATTCGCTTCGAGCCGGCGCTTCCGGCGTGGCGGATGCGGCTCCAGCAGGCGAGCTCGCAGGGCAGCGTGACGAAGTTGCTCGCCGTCGTATCGACCGAGCCGTTCTGGCGCGAGCGACGGGCTCTCGGGCGAGGGCTTCGCACCGCATCAGTTCGTGCGCGAGCTCTACGACAACTCGCCGCCGTCGGCATCTGTCGGCGTCCTCTGCACGCTTCCTCCCCGGCGAGCAGGCCGAGTCTCGCGGCGCGCATGAGCCCTGCACGCGCCGCAGGGCGCCGTGCCTCGAGGGAATGGCGAAGCTCGTCGGCCCCGCGGCGCTGCAGGCGACGGCGACTACATCGAGACCGACTGGTCGGCGGAGGAGTGGACGCGCGGGGCATACGCCTCGACGTTCGGCATCGGCGGTCTCACGCGCTTCGGCGCGGACATGCGCCGGCCCGGTCGGTTCCATCCACTGGGCGTGCTCGGACATCGCGGGCTTCGGACACATGCACATGGAGGGCGCCGCTCGCTCGGGCGAGGCGGCCGCCGACGAGCTGTGCTCGCCCGCTAGCGGATGGCGTCGGCGTCCGAGCGCCGCGAACTCGCCGACTGTCGATCCCGACTGACCCGCGGACGGCTCGAACTCCCCGCCAGAGCAGGAACCTGACGAGCGGCGATCACGATCGTGAGCACGAGGCGTCAGCGTTGCGAGCGCGTTCAGGGCGGGCGTCGGCGCCGTGCGGCCCTGTCGAGTAGATCCGCACCGGCACCGTGTCCGTCGACGTGCCCGACGACAGGAACGCGCTGATCACGAAGTCGTCCATCGAGATCGCGAAGACGATGATCCCGCTCGCCGACGATCGCGGGAACGAGCATCGGCAGCAGCGCGAGCCGCAGCGCCTGCAGCCGCGATGCGCCGAGGTCGCGCGCCGCCTCCTCGTACTGCGGGCCGATCGCGAGCAGTCGACCGCGGACGATGATGACGACGAACGACGAGCGAGAACGTGATGTGCCCGATCGCCTGTGCGGGCGTGCCGAGCGGGATGAACGTCAAGCAGGTGCACGAAGACGAGCAGGAGCGCGGTCCCCATGACGATCTCCGGCGTGACGAGGGTCGCGAGCGAGATCCCGCGAGCGTCCCGGCGCCGCGCCCGCGCCAGCGCGTCAGCCCGATGGCGAGCGCGAGCCCGAGCGGCACGGTGACGAGCACGGCGATCGCGGCGAGCCGCAGGCTCTGCATGCAGCGCCGAGCTCGAGCTCGGAGTCGTGGAGCACGGAGAGGTCGGGGTCGCCCGTGTACCAGCGCAGCGACCACCCCTGGGCGGTCGAGCGCGAGCGGCCCTCGTTGAACGAGAAGCGGATCGCGATGAGGATCGGGACGATCGACCAGACGAGGTAGAGCGCCGTGAAGAGGACGAGGAAGCGCGGCTTCCCCACGGGTTCGCCCACCACTCGCGCGACGCGACTCATGCGCGCCCAGCCTCCGGCCTGCGCGCGCGCTGTCGCATACGAGGTAGTAGCCCATCAGGACGAGCAGGAAGAGCATCGAGCACGACCACGAGCGCCGCGCCCACCGGGATCTGCTGGCCGCCGCGGATGTAGAGGTTGATCTGGTTGCCGATGAGGCTCGTCTGCGGCGCGCCGGAGAGCAGGTCCGGCGTGTAGTAGTCGCCGAACATCGGCAGCGCGATGATCACGATCCCGGCGAGGATCGCCGGGCATCGAGAGCGGCAGGGTGACCATGCGAAACGCCTGGAACGGGCTTGCACCGAGGTCGCGCGCCGCTTCGAGGCAGGCTCCGGTCGATCCGGTCGAGGAACGCGTACAGCGGCAGGATCATGAACGGCACGTACCCGTAGACGAGCCCGAGGATCACCGGACGACGCTCGCCCGTCGAGCCAGTTGCGCGGCGCGTCGAGGATCCCGAGCCAGACGAGCACGTCGTTCACCCAGCCGTCGTCCTGGAGCAGGTTGATCCAGGCCAGCATCCGCATGAGGTAGCGAGATGAAGAACGGCGCGATCAGGCCGACGAGCAGCAGCCCCTTCCAGCGACCGCCGTAGCGGGCGACGTAGTACGCGACCGGGTACGCGATGAGCAGCGACAGCGCCGTCGCGACGACGACGTAGACGAAGCGTACGCACGAAGACCGTCTGGAAGGCAGCGCCACTCGTGAAGAGCCCTCTCGAAGACGAACTCGAACGCCGACGTGTTCCAGTTCGAGCGGGTTCCACTCGGGCGAGGGCGTCTGGAAGATCGGGTCGACGCTCCCGAGCGCGACGCACAGGATCACGTAGAACGGCAGCAGGAAGAAGATGCAGCAGCCAGACGACTCCGGGGAGCGCGAGGCCCGCCCAGAATCGCGTCGCCCGACGTATCTGCGCCTAGACGGCGCTCGGTGTCAGACACCCGCCTTGAACTCGGCCCAGGCGTTCTGCCAGTCCGTCTGGCCGGTCGGCGTCAGCTCGGTGAGCGGCATACCCGCGGTCGAAGTCGCTCTCGCGCACGATCGCCGTCTTGAGGTTCGCCGGGACGACGCCGTCAGCCACGAGCCGGTCCGGATCGAGCTTGGTGAGCGGAGGCATGGTAGCCGACGTAGTTCGCGAAGTTGCTCGTAGCCGTTCTTCACGTCGAGCAGGTAGTTCAGGAAGTGGTGCGCGAGGACGGGGTTCTTCGCGCCTTCGCGGCACGGCCATCATGTCGCTCCCGATCGTCCCGTGCCCGTCCGTCGGGAACCAGTACCCGAGTGCGTCCGGTACCGACGCCGTCCGGCAGGTACCACTGGGCGGAGACCGCGCTTCCCGACCACATCTGGTGCACCCACGCCTTGCCTTCCGGCAGGTTCGTGTAGTCGTCGGTCGAGAGCTTGACGTTGACCGGCATCGATCAACGACTTGAGCTCGTCCTTCGCGAGCTTGATGTCGGCGACATCCTCGGTGTTGATGTTCGTGATCCCGTTCTTCAGCAGCATGTGCGCCGGCGCATCGCGGCTGTCGTCGAGCAGGTACGTCTTCCCCTGTTCGCCTCGTCCCAGTAGATCTCGTACGGGTTCGAGAAGTCGAGCGGGCGTCTTCGAGACCTTGTCGGTGCGGTACCCGATCCCGGTCGTCCAGGTCATGTACGGAACCGTGTACTGCGAGCCCTTGTCGTACCAGGGATCCTGGAGCGACGCCCAGACGTTCGCGAGGTTCGGGAGGTAGCTGCGCGGTTCAGCGGCTGGAGACGCTTTCCGACGACGAGCCGGCCGATGCGATCCTCCGTCGGGAAGAAGACGTCGAACTCGATCGCCCCGAGGCGATCTTCGCGACCGCCTCGTCCGTCGTCGAGAAGAACGTCTCCTCGACGTCGACGCCGTACTCCTTGCCGAAGCCTTTCTTGATCTTCGGATCGAGATAGCCGTTCCAGTTGTAGATGCGGAGCGGGCCGCTCTCGGGATCGAGACCCGCGGCGATCATCGGATTGTCGTCGAAGAGGGTTGCGTGACCGGGTTCTCCGGGCTCGCGAGCTCGAGCGCGGGTGGCGTGAACTGCCCGTTGTTTCCACCTCCGCAGGCTGCCAGCAGCGTGCTCAGGCTCGACAGCCCGACGACGCCGACGGCGGAGCGCCCGAGGAACTCGCGCCGGCCGTACCTCGACTCACGTGGATGCATCGTGTCCCAAACCTCCCAGGCTGTCGTCAGCCCCCATCCGAGTGAACCAGAGAGAGCGGCCGCGGTCAATCCGCGAGGACGACGAGCGCGTCGACTGCCACGGTGTCAGCCGTCCCGACGATGAGCGGGTTGACCTCCACGGACGTCGATTCGCGGATGTGCGAGCGCGAGATCGCCCAGAGCCGCGAGGTCGCGGCGACGACTCCGTGTGGATCGTCGATCCCCGCCTCGGCGACAAGGTCAGCGCGCGGCGGCGACGTCCAGCGGGCGCGCTCGCGAGGTGGACGCTGTCGAGCTCCTCCACGGCCACGCCGCCTCGGCCGACTGCGAGGATCGGCCCGAAGTCCGCGTCGCGGGTCATTCCGCAGAGCACCTCTGCGCCGGGATCCACCTGACGCGCGACGAGCACCGAGCCGCCGAGGCGGCGGGCCGCTTCGGCGGCCCCGTCCGCTGTCTCGATGCCGAGAACGACGCCTCCGCTTCGCGCCTTGTGCGCGGGGCCGTCGGACTTGACCACCACCCGTGCTCCGATCGCAGCGGCCGCTGCTGCTGCCTCTTCCGGTGTCGCTGCGCGGATCCGCTGCGCGAACGGAACGCCGAGTCGCTCGAGGACGAGCGAGGACTTCGTGCTCGGAGAGCGCGCCCGTGCCGCTCAGGAGGTCCGCGAGGTCCGGCACGTCGGCGGCGGCGCCGATCGCTGCGAACGGGCGCCGCCGTGCCACGTTGGCCAGGGCGAGCATCGAGTCGCGCGGGCCGCGCAGCAGCGGCACGTCGAGCTCTCGTGCGAGCTCTTGGAAGTGGCGCGGCGGATCGGCGCTGTGAACGGTCGTCATCGCGCAGAAGAGCGCCTCGTCGTCCCTCGCAAGGCGCGCAAGCGTTCGCAGCGTGAGCTCACACCATTCGTCGTTCGTCTCGTCGCGGAACTGCGAGAGGTCGGCCTGCGCGAAGAGCACGTCGAAGTCGCCCGACTCCGCGCGAGGAGCTCGAGCGAGCGCGGGTACACCTCGGTCTCGTCGGCGATGCCCCAGGCATCGAGCGGGTTCCCGGGCGCGAGGTAGTTCGGAAACGCCGTGCTCAAGCGCGTGCGTGAGCTCGCGACGAGAGCGGCTCGAACGGGATGCCGGCGGCTTCCGCGTGATCGGCCAGCAGCGCGCACTCACCGCCCGACTCGGAGATGCCTGCGATGCGCGTCCCGACGGGCCAGCGGTCACGGCCGAGGATCTCGAGCGTCTCGACGAGCTCGTGGAAGTCGCCGACCTCGACCGCGGAGTAGCGCCGGAGCACCGCGGAGAACGCCCGCTCGGAGCCGACGAGCGCACCGGTGTGCGACAGCGCAGCTCGCGCCGCCGCGTCCGAGCGGCCGACCTTGAGGCAGCACGACGGGCTTGCCGGCCTCGGCGCACCGCCGCAGCGCGTCGACGAACGCGTCGGGTCGCCTGCACCGTCTCGCAGGAACAGACCGACGGCCCGCGTTCCTGGATCCTCGGCGAAGAAGGCGAGGAAGTCGGCAGCGTCCGTGACGGCCTCCGCTCCCGAGGAGACGACGCAGCGCAGACCGATTCGCCCTCCGAGCGGAGAGGAACGCGTCTGCGAGCGAGCCCGACTGGCACAGGACCGCGACGTGTCCCGGCGGCCGTCGTGTCCTGCGGGCGGCCGTTCCACGCTGCCGCGCCTCCCGGGACGAAGAAGCCCATGCAGTTCGGCCCGAGGAGCGTAGCGCCGAGCTCGCGCGCGCGTCGCGCGAGCCGCTCGGTCGTCGGCTTCGCCGCCTCGCCGGCCTCGGCCCCGACGCCGGGCACGACGAACGCGCGCACGCCCGCCGCCGCAGCCTCCTCGAACGCAGCCTCGACGCGCTCGTGGTTGACCATGAGGAATGCGCACCCGGGCACCTCCGGCAGCTCCGCGACGCTCGGGTAGCAGCGCAGTCCCGCGACCTCGTCGCGGTTCGGGTTCACCCCCAGGCGCGAACACCGCTCGCGACCACGGTCTCGACCGCCGCGAGGTTCCGCGGCGACGCGCCGACGACGGCGATCGACGCCGGGAAGAGGAGTGAGCGGATGTCGGCCATCAGCGCGCATTCTCACCCTTAGGATCCCGCCCCATGACCCATGAGAAGCGCGTCGAGATCCGCTGGAGCGACGTGGACGCCTACCTGCACGTCAACAACGCCGTGTACGCGACCTACCTCGAAGAGTGCCGCGACGAGTGGGTCGACGCGACGCTCGGCGACGCGGGCGACTCCTGGGACTTCGTGCTCGCGCGCGTCGCGATCGACTTTCGCCGCGAGCTGCGCCTGGAGGACGAGGAGGTCGTGGTCTCGTGCGCGCTCGAGCGGATCGGCAACTCGAGCCTCACGCTCACGCGAGCAGATCCGCACGCGTGACGGCGAGCTGGCCGCCGAAGCCGAGGCGGTGCTGGTGGCTCGCGACCGCGAGCGCGGCCGCTCTCGCCCGCTGAGCCGAACGCGAGCGCGAGGCGTTCGAGCGGTCTCTATAGGCTCCCGGCGCGATGATCGTCCCCGAGCTTCCCGCCGACGTCCGCGCTCTGAAGGAGGCGGTCGGCCGCTTCGTCGAGGACCGAGGTCTACCCGCTCGAGACGCGCATCGCCGAGCGCGGATCGATCGATCCCGCAGAGCTCGAGGCGCTTCGGCGCAAGGCGCGCGATGCCGGCTTCGCGATGCTCAACATGCCGCCCGAGCTCGGCGGCCGCGACCTCCCGATGCTCGGCCAGGTCGCGCTCGAGGAGGAGTCCGGCAAGGCGACGAACGGGCTCGGCTTCGCCGTCGTCGATCGTGGCCCGCGCGAGCTGCACGAGATCGCGACTCCAGATCAGGTCGAGCGCTACGTGCGTCCCATCGCGGAGGGCCGAGTATCGAGAGGCGTGGGCTCTCACCGAGCCGGGCGCCGGCTCCGACCTCACCGCGCTCGCGGCGACGGCGGTTCGCGCGACGGCGACGAGTGGGTGCTGAACGGCGAGAAGTGGTTCGTGACGAGCGAGGGCGAGCCCGGCGTCTACATCGTTCTCGCCGTCGCCGAGGGCGAGCAGACGCTGTTCCTCGTCGACCCGGGGACGCCCGGCTTGGAGATCCGGCGCACGCCGTCGTTCCTCCACGATCCGTACATCGACCACCACCCCGAGGTCGTCTTCACGCGACTGCCGCGTTCCCGACGCGAACCGCGTGCCTGCGAGCGGCGACGCGGGAGCGAAGGAGTGGATCCTCGTCGAGCGGCTCTTCATCGCCGCCCGCTGCTGCGGCGCTGCGCTCCGGCTCGTCGACATGACGGCGGAATGGGCGCAGGAGCGCGAGGCGTTCGGCTCGCCGATCGCCGAGTACCAGGGCATCTCGTTCCCGCTCGCCGACTCGCTCACCGAGCTGCACGCGGCGCGGCTGCTGACGTACCACGCGGCGCACGCGTTCGACGTTCTCGAGGACCGCAAGGTCGTGCACGGGAAGGTGTCGATGGCGAAGCTCTTCGCCTCCGAGATGGCCGGTCGCGTGGCCGACCGTGCGGTGCAGGCTCTCGGCGGCCGCGGCTACATGACCGAGAACGCGGCGGCGCGCTTCTACCGCGAGCTCCGCGTCGACCGCATCTGGGAGGGACGAGCGAGATCCAGCGCTCGATCATCTCCCGCGGCGTCTTCAAGCGCGGCGCCGCGGCGTATCTCGTGATTAGCGCAAGACCGGAATCCGGCTAGCGCCGGACTCCGGTCGCGCAAAGATCCCTGAAGGCGTCCGCTTCGCGGCCGCAGTCGCATCGCGTGATCGGCTCGACGACGGCTGCTCATGTGACGCGCGCGCGCGTGCGGCGGCGTACCTGCTTCGTCACCGACACAGCGGAGGTTCCAACGATGAAACGCCTGCTTCTCCTCACTGCCGCCGGGCTCACCGTCGTCGCGCTCGCCGGCGCCGTCGGGCTTCCCGACCTCGCCGGCGCGCAGGATGCCGACAGCGACGCCCGACACGATCACGGTCTCGGGCGTCGGCACCGTCGACGCGGTGCCCAACGAGGCACAGATGTCGTTCGGCGCCGAGACGCGGAAGCCCACGGCGCAGGCGGCGGTCGCCGCGAACGCCGACGCGATGCGCAAGATCATCAACGCGCTGCGCCAGGCAGGCGGTCGCGAGCTCGCGACGCAATGGGTCAGCGTCTACCCGTACACCGACGACACGGGCAACGTCACCGGATACTCCGCGTCGAACAGCGTCTCGCGCGGTGAGCGACGTCGGCGACGCTCCGGCACTGATCGACGCCGCCGCGGAGGCCGGCGCGAACCAGATCAACGGGCCGGGGCTCAGCTCGTCGCAACGCCGAGGCTCTCTACCGACAGGCGCTCGCAAAGGCGGTCGACGCGGCGCGGCTCAATGCCGAGGCGCTCGCGAAGGCATGCCGGCCGCTCGCTCGGCTCGATCACCGCGATCGTCGAGGGCGGGCGCGACATCCCCGAGCCGATGTACCGGACGGCCGCTCAGGCGGACTCGTCCACGCCGATCGTCCCGGGCGAGCAGGAGACGACGGCGACGGTCAGCGTCACCTTCTCCCTCCGCTGAGTAGCCGCAAGGGCGCCGCGTTCCGGCGGCGCAGGCGCCTCGCGGCTGCATGGCACGGCGTCGCGCCGATCGACGCCCGGCGAGCCTGCGGGAAGATGCCGATGTCCGAGCTCATCGATCGCAGTGCCCGCGTCTCGACGCTCGAGCTCTTCTTCGACCTCGTCTTCGTCTTCACGATCACGCAGCTGACGAGCGTGCTCGTCGCGGGCGGCGACGCGGCCGCAGCCGTGCAGGTCGTCGTGATGCTCGCTCCTCGTCTGGTGGATGTACGACGGATACGCGTGGCTGACGAACGCGATCGCGACGGATCGCCTGCGCTACCGGATCGCGCTGATCGGCGGCATGGGCGGCTTCTTGATCGGCGCGCTCGCGATCCCCGATGCGTACGAGAGCGACGGACTCGCGTTCGGGCTCGCCTACCTCGCGGTCGTGCTCTTGCACGGCGCGATGTATGTGAAGGGACGTCGGTCTCGGAGGTCGCGGCGATCCTGCGGATCGTCCCGTACAACCTCGACGACGGCCGGGCTGGTCGTCCTCGGTGGTGCACTGGGAGGCGACGCCCAGTGGGTGCTCTGGACCGGAGCCGCCGTCCTGATCTGGTGCACGCCGTGGCTCACCGGCACCGAAGGGTTCCTCGTCTCGGCGTCGCACTTCGTCGAGCGGCACGGCCTCGTGATCATCGTCGCGCTCGGCGAGTCCGTCGTCGTGATCGGAGTCGGTGCCGCCGACCTTCCTCTCGACCTCGATCTCGTCGCGGTCGCGCTCCTGCGACTCGCCCTGAGCGCCTCGCTGTGGTGGCTCTACTTCCGGGCGAGGACGATGTCGAGCGCGCGATGGAGAACGCAGAACCGTCGAGGCGCGCTCGCCTCGCAGTCCTGGCGTTCGGCTACTGGCACTACGGGCTTCTGCTCGGCGTCGTCGCCGTGGCGGCCGGGCTGAAGAAGGCGGTCGGGCATCCGTACGACGAGCTCGGCATGCTGGGTCGGCGCTGGAGCTCGCGGTCGGCGTTGCGCTCTTCGCCGCCTGCACGGTCGGGTTCCGCGCGACGCTCGGACTCGGGATCAGCCGTGAACGGCTGCTCGCGGCGGGCGCCGCACTTGCGACGATTCCGCTCGGCCTGCACTGGTCGGCGCTCGCGCAGCTCGTCGCGCTCACGGCGATTGTCGTTGCCGCGCTTGTTCTGGAGGCACGCAGCGAGTCGTCGCAGTTGAGCTGACCCCCGCGCTGAGCGCATGATCTGCGGATGCGCGGGGATCTCCCGGCCGGCACGGTCACGTTCCTCTTTACGGACGTCGAGGGATCGACGAGGCTCCTGGACGACCTAGGGTCCGAGGACTACGCGGCGGCACTCGCGGAGCATCGACGAATCGTGCGCGAGGCCAGCGCACGGGAGGGTGGAGTCGAGGTCGACACGCAAGGCGATGCGTTCTTCGTCGCCTTCCCGACCGCACCGGGAGCGATCGCTGCCGCCCGGGCGGTCGTGGACGGACTCGGCTCGGGACCGGTTCGCGTTCGCATCGGCGTCCACACGGGTACGCCGCTCCTCACCGACGAAGGCTACGTCGGTCCGGATGTCCACCGCGCCGCCCGCATCGCGGCGTCGGGTCACGGCGGCCAGGTGCTCGTCTCCATCGGCGACCGGGGCGTCTGCTCGACGGCGACCTCCTCCGACGACCTCGGAGAGCACCGGTTCAAGGACCTCGCAGCCGCCGAGCGCGTCTTCCAGCTGGGTGACCGCGAGTTTCCACCGCTCCGGAGCCTCTACCGGACGAACCTCCCCGTTCCGGCGACGCCGTTCCTCGGCCGAGAGCGCGAGCTCGGCGACGTCGTGGAGCTGCTCGTGCGCGACGACGTGCGGCTCCTGACCATGACCGGGCCGGGCGGGACCGGCAAGACGCGGCTGGCGCTCCAGGCCGCTGCCGAGGCTTCGGGCGAGTTTCCGGACGGCATCTGGTGGGTCGGGCTCGCGCCGCTTCGTGACGCCCGGCTGCTCGTCACGTCGCTGGCGCAGGTGCTCATGGTCGAAGAGCGCGCAGATCGCGACCTCGCCAGAGCTCGTCGTCGCGCACCTCGCGAGCAAGCGTGCGCTGGTTCTCGTCGACAACGTCGAGCACCTCCTGCCCGAGGTCGCGACGGAGATCGCACGCCTCCGCGACGCCGCCGAGTCCGACGATCCTCGTTACGAGCCGAGAACGGCTCCAGCTCCAGGGTGAGCACGTCTATCCGGTTCCGACGCTTGCAGACGACGATGGCATCGAGCTCTTCCTCGTGCGGGCGCGCGCGCTCGCCTCCCGGGTCGAGCCGTCGGACGCGATCGGCGAGCTCTGCAGTCGCCTCGACAACCTTCCGCTTGCGCTCGAGCTGGCGGCGGCGCGCACGGTCGTATTTCCGCCGGAGCAGCTCCTGGCGCGGCTCTCGGAGCGGCTCGACCTGCTCAAGGCCGGTCGCGACGCCGATCCGCGGCAGCAGACGCTGCGAGCGACGATCGAATGGTCGTACGACCTGCTCGAGCCGGCGGAGCAGAGGGTGTTTCGCGGGCTCTCCGTGTTCGCCGGACGGATGCACCTACGACGCGGCTGAGGTTCGTCTGCGGGGCGGATCCCGACGCGATCCAGGCGCTCCTGGACAAGAGTTTGCTTCGCCGCAGCGAGGGCGTAGAGACCGCGCTACTGGATGCTCGAGACGATCCGCGAGCTCGCCTCTGGAGCAGTCTCGGCTCGGTGGGTGAGGACGCAGCGGTTCGGCGGAACGCACGCGGAGCACTACCTCGCGCGTTGCTCGCTCCGCGAACCTCGACGCGGAGGCGCCGGGCCCGCAGCGGCACGATGTCGTCATCCCAGAGCGCGACAACATGCGCGTGCAGCGCTCGCGTGGGCGGTCGATGCCGGCGAGCGTGAGCTCGGGCTCGAGCTCGTCGTCGCGCTCGAGAACTGGTGGGTGACGAGCAGTCCGCAGGAGGCGGGAGCATGGATCGAGGCTCTGCTCGGGGACGCGTCCGACATCCCGGAGGTTCTCCTCGTTCGCGTGCTGCGTGTCCAGGGCGGGATGGAGAACGTGCTCGGCGAGCCTGAGCTCGCCGACGAGCGCTGGGAGCACGCTCTGCGGATCGCGCGAGGCAACCGGCCAGGAGCAGGCTGTCGCGGTTCCTCCAGCACCGCCTCGCGGACATGGCGAGGCGATTGCGCGGAGATCTGGCGGGCGCACGAGCGCTGGCTGAAGCGAGCCTGGACGGCATCATCGTCGCAACGGCTTCCGAAAGGGCGAGACACAGGTGCTGACCGCACTCGCAGACGTCGAGCTGGCCGAAGGCGGACTCGAGCAGGCGCTCGAGCTCCTGTACGAGAGCGCGCGCATCGCCGAGGAGATCGGCTTTCGCTGGTGGCTCTCCGGCGTCCGAGCGCCGGATCGGTGCCACCTGCCTCGCGCTCGGGCGGCTCGAAGAGGCGGCTGCGAACACACGGAAGCCCTTGCGATTTCGGCCGCCATACGAGACCGCAGAGCAATCGTCGCGGAGCTCATCCTGCTCGCCGAAATCGCTGCTGCTTCAGGCAGCCGCAAGCTCGCCGGGACGCTGTTCGGTGCGGCCGAGGCAGAAGCGAGCGCGCGCCTGCGAGTCGCTTGGTTCCATGCACCGCACAGCCCCGAGCGTGTTCTCGCGCACGCTGACTCGGAATTCGAATGCGGGCGGGCGGAGGGCCGCCAGCTGTCGCTCGAGGCGGCCGTTTCGCTCGCCCTGGAGAACGCCGCTACCTGACGAGGTCGATCGCCCGGAACGAGTCGGGGATCAGGTCGTACTCGGCGTACAGGTCGAGGAAGGGCTGTGCCATGCGAACGCGTAGCCGTGTGGCGTACGAGAATCGCGCGGTCCTCGCGATGACCTTGGCGTCGACGCCCGTATACCTCGCGAGGATGCGCCCGCTCGTCGGCTGGTTGCGCTTTTGGTTTGCCCACACGGCAGCGGCCTGGACGGCGTTGCGGAAGCGCGCTGCGAGGTTGGGGTCCACGCTCGCGCGAGCCATATACGCCGTCAGCAGGCAGACCTCGGAGCAGGTGGCGTCGAAGGGCGTGGCGAAGCGCTTCGCTCCCCGTTGTATCGCGAGCGTTGCGTAGGGCTCGGGAAGCCAGGCGGCGTCGATGCTCCCCGTGTCAGCGGCCCGAGCAGCTGCTGGGAACGGCGACGTCGTGATGTCGACGTCGTCGCGGGAGAACACCGCCGCGCTGCAGCCAGCGCAGCAACCCGATGTGCGCGATGCTGTTCAGGAAGTCGAGCCCCACGCGCTTGCCGACGAGGTCACGGGCGCGCGTGATCCGCTTTCCGGGCGCGGCGACGAGCACCGAGGTGTTCGTTCCGGGCTCGTAGACCGCTCCGGCGGCGATGGCCTTGACGGGCGCCTTGTTCGACTTCAGGATCGCGAGCGCCGCGACCGGGACGGCCGCGAACTGGGCCTGGCCGGAGAGCACGGCTGGGACAGTCAGGGTCACGTCGGCGACGATCACGATCTCCGCGTCGATCCCCTGCTTCCGGAAGAATCCTCGATCCTTCGCGTACATCACCTGCGCGCGCGGCTTCGACCGCGATGATCCGCGACCTTGACGTCTTCGCTCAACGGCGGGTTCTGGCTCGCGGACGCGGGCGCTGCGCCGGCCGATCGTTGCGACGGCGAGCGAGACGAGGAGCGCCAGAAACTCGCGGCGCGCGTGAGCGCCGCTTCGCCTGCCCGGCGTCCAGCCCGTGTGGTCATCGGCCCGCGGATACGGGCGATCGTAACGCGTTTTGCGATGAAATCACATGCGTGGATCTCGTTCCGCGTCTCGAGGAACCGCGCCGAGCTTCCGCGTCTCCGTCTGCGAGCGCGGGCGGGGGAGGCCGATGTCCACCGATCCGATGACGCGTCCGGATGGGAGCCGAAGACGAGCACGCGGTCTGCGAGGTAGACGGCCTCGTCGATGTCGTGTGTCACATGGACGACAGTTGCGGGACGGCCCTCGCGGGTCGCGTGCACCTCGAGAGCACGTCCTGGAGCTCCGCCCTGGTGAGGGCGTCGACCGACGCGAACGGCTCGTCCAGCAGTAGGACCTCGGGATGGGAGACCATCGCGCGGGCGATCGCGACACGCTGCTGCATGCCGCCCGAGAGCTGCCACGGGTACTTCGTGGCGACGCCGTGGAGGCCCATCTCGGCGAGGACGGCCTCGGCTCGCGTACTTCCGTTCCTTCTTCGACAGCTCGGAGCGACGGAGTGGAAACATGACGTTCCGAACGACGGTCAGCCAGGGGAAGAGCGAGCGGCTGTAGTCCTGAAACACGATTGCCACTTCTCGCGGCGGTGCGTCCACCGGCTTGCCGTCGAGCAGCACGACGCCCTCGGTCGGTGGCATCGAGACCGCAGATGAGGCGGAGGAGCGTCGTCTTGCCGCACCCCGACGCACCCACGATTGCCAGGAGCTCGCCCTCGCTGACGTCGAACGTGACTCCGGAGAGGGCTGAGTGCGCCGTCCTTCGCGTAGCGCTTCGCGAGTCCCGACACACGGAGGACAGGCTCTCGCTCGATCGCAGGGACGCGCGGCTTCGGGGCGTCAGCGGGCAGGGTCGCCTGCCGCCCCGTAGTGCCACGCGAGCACCCGTCGCTCGACGAGAACGAACACCCGGTTGAGCACGTACCCGAGGAGCCCGAGGAAGAGGATTCCGGCGTACATCTCCGGGACGTTGAACTGCCCCTGCTGGTCGAGGATGTAGTGCCCGAGGCCGCCGCCCTCGCCGACGAACTCGGAGACGACGACCAGCACGAGACCGATCGAGATCCCGATCCGGAGCCCGGCCATGATCGACGGCAGGGCTGCAGGCGAAGTAGATGCGAAGGAGACGCTCGGCTCCGTCGACGTGCAGCATCGAGGCCGTGTCGCGTACCTCTGGAGATACCGCCCGCACGCCTTCGAACGTGTTGACCAGAACGGGAAGCAGACGCCGAATGCGATGACGCCGATGCGCATGCTGTCCCCAAAGCCGAGCACCACGATGAAGGCCGGCACGATCGCGATCGGCGGGGGTTGCCCGGAGGAGCTCGATCGATGGCTCGAGAACTCGCCGCCGCGTCGTGCGGGAGGCACCCATGAGGGCAGTCCGATGGCGATCCCGAGCCCGGCTCCGATGACGAATCCGGCCGCGAGGCGCTTCACGCTCGATGACGCCTCGGTCAGGAAGTCGTTCGTGGGCCACACATGCCAGGCGCGATCGAGCACTTCCGTGAGAGGCGGCACGTAGAACGAGTTCTCGGCCCGGGCCCAGATCTCCCAGATCACGAGTGCGCCGACGAAGACGACGCACGCCGAGGAGCCGCCTGCCGACACTCGCGACGCGTTCTCACCTCCACGAGGTCCGCTCCTCACCGACCCAGAACACGGTCCGTCGCTCGGCAGCCCGAAGGCCAACGTTGATCGAAGCCGAGCAGGGCGGTCAGCACGATCGCCGCGTACATCTTCGGGAGCTCGAACGCATCCTGTTGCTGCCCTCATGTAGGAGCCGATTCCTCCGGAAAACGTGACCCACTCGGCGGTCACGCCCACAAGCGAGTGCGATCGGCGCAGCCACCCGGATTCCCGTCGTGATGCTGGGGAGCGCCGCCGGGAGGGTCACACGCATGACCCTGCCGGCTCGTCCGATGCCGGACGTCCGCGCGACGTCGTGGAGCAACCGATCGCCCCCACGTACGCCGTACAGCGTGTTGACCAGGATTGGCCAGACTGCGGCGTACGCGATGACGAATCGGATCGTCGGAGTCCCGAGTCCGAGGAAGAGAAGGGCCACGGGGATGAGCACGACCGCCGGAATCGGGCGCAGGAACTCGATCACGACGAAGGACGCATCGCCGAGCGTGCAGGAGCTCCCGATGAGAATCCCGAGCGCGACCCCGCAGACGATCGCGACCGCGAGTCCCTGGGCGAAGCGTTCCAACGTCGAGCCGATCTCGCTCGACAGCGTCCCGGACGAGCTCGCTCCCGAGCGCACGGAATGTCTCCGACGGACGTGCGATGCTGTCCTCGAGGCCGAGCCGCCGCGTGACGAGTTCCACGACGATCGCGAGGAACCCCACGAACCAGCCAGCCCGGGAGGTTTGCTCGACCGACGGCGTGGCGCGCCCGCTCCACGTCAGATGACCGCGTTCGATCGCTGCAAGGGCATCATTCCGGCGCCTACTATCGCGCTCGCTTCACCTTCGGACAACCCGCCGCGCGTTCCGCGCCGGTTGACCTCGTCCAGTCCGGCCGCTAAGGTGCCCGAGTTGTGAAGCTCCTCGCGCGTATCTGAGACACCGGTTGCCGAGGCCCGCCGATAGGGCCGGGCACTGGCTTGCACGATTCTCGCTACGCACAAGACCGAAGGAGCAGCAAGTGATCGACGTACAGGAAGTAGTCATGGAGGCCGTGCCCGTTCAGAAGGGCGTAGCCGTCGAGGTCCACGAGCTGCGCAAGGAGTTCCGTCGCAAGGACTCCCGCAAGCGCGGCGAGAAGCGCGGCGAGCGCCGCTCGCGCGTGGCACTCGACGGCGTCTCGTTCACGATGGAGAAGGGCGAGACCGTCGCCATCCTCGGCCAGAACGGCTCCGGGAAGTCGACGCTCGTCCGCCTGCTCTCGACGCTGCTCCTCCCCGACGGCGGCATCGGCGCGGATCTTCGGGCACGACGTCGTCTCGGACGAGCGCGCGGTGCGACGGCTCGTCAACCGCGTCTCGGTCGGAGGCGTCGCTTCTTCAAGAAGATGTCGTCGTCCGAGAACCTCGGCTACGCGTCGCGGTTCTACGGCATGACGTCGAAGCAGACGCAGGGACGAGATCCCGCGAGATCCTCGAGCGGGTCGGCTTCCCGCCGACCGGCGCGGACGAGCCGATGGAGAACCTGTCGCGCGGGCATGCAGCAGAAGGTCGCGCTCGCGCGGGCGCTGCTCACCTCGCCGGTCCTCCTCCTGCTCGACGAGCCGACGACGGGCCTCGACCCGCGCTCGAAGCTCGAGGTGCAGGAGTTCATCCGCGAGATCCGAGACGACGCACGACTCGACGATCCTGCTCTGCACGCACGACCTCGACGAGGCCGAGGCGCTCGCCGACCGCGTCGGGCATCCTCGACCGCGGGAGGCTGCTCGCGCTCGAGCCGGCCGACGACCTCAAGCGCCGCTACGGCGCCGAGCACGCTGCGAGGAGGCGTTCTTCGCCGCGACCGGGCCGCGAGTTCGAAGCCGGAAGGCGACGACGACGACGACGACGGGAGGTGTTCGCATGAGAGCGATGTGGGGAACGATGCGAGCGCGAGCTCGTCGGAGCCGGCGGCGTCGTCGAGCGCAACGCCTACCTCACCGAAGCGCTACATCTGGTGGGACGCTCGCGTGGTTCATCTGGACCGTCGCGAACACGCTCACGATCGTCTTCATCGCCGAAGGGCGTGGAGTCGAGCGGCGTCGAGTTCGACGTCAACGAGTACATGACGTACCTGCTCATCGGAGCCGTCGTCTGGGCCTACCTCGGCATCCTCTTCGGGTTCCTCGATGGAGACCGTCGCCTGGGAGCGCTGGGAGGGGACGATCGAGTACACGTTCATGGCGCCGCTCTCGCGTGCCATGCACCTGCGGCGGCCAGGGCGTGTTCGCGATCCTCTACGGGCTCGTCCGCGCGCGTCTTCCTGTTCGGCGTCTGCGCGCTCTTCTTCAGCCTCTCGATGCCCGACGCGAACTTCCTCGCGGCGCTCGTGATCCTCGCGCATCGCGTCGATCTCGTTCATCGGGATCGGGATCGATGACGTCCGTCCTGCCGCTCATCTCGCCGGAGAAGGGGACGCAGCTCGGCTTCGTCGCGCAGGGCACGCTGCTCGTCGTCTCGGGCGTCTACTACCCGGTGAGCGTCCTGCCCGAGTGGATGCAGTTCCTCGCGAAGTTCTCGCCCGCGACGTACGCGCTCGAGGGCATCCGCCGCGCGATCCTCGACGGCGCACGGGCTCACGAGCTGCGGGACCAGATCTGGCCGCTGGTCCTCATCGGCGTCGTCTCGATCCCGCTCGGCCTCTGGGTCTTCCGGCGGGGTGAGATCTACGCGAAGCGCCACGGGAAGCTGAAGCGGAGCGGATGATGGACGACGGCGGTACGCGTCGACGCGGCTGCTCAAGGTCTTCGACGTTCGCCGAGCGCGAAGCGGGCCTGCGAGCGGCGGCGAAGGGCCTCGTGCGCCGCAAGACGCGCGAGGTGCGCGCGGTCGACGAGATCTCGTTCTCGATCGAGCCGGGCGAGGTCGTCGGCTTCCTCGGGCCGAACGGCGCGGGCAAGACGACGACGCTCAAGATGCTCTCGGGCCTGCTCTACCCGTCGGGCGGCGAGGCGCGCGTCCTCGGCCACGTCCCTCGAAGCGAGCAGCGTGAGTTCCTGCAGCCGGATCACGCTCGTCATGGGCAACCGCAACCAGCTGCAGTGGGACCTGCCGGCGCTCGACTCGTTCGAGCTCAACCGCGCGATCTACCGGATCCCGCGCGAGCGACTTCGTCGCGATCGCGCGACGAGCTGATCGAGCTGCTCGACGATCGGCGACCTCGTGCGCAAGCCGGTGCGGCAGCTCTCGCTCGGCGAGCGGATGAAGGTCGGAGATCGTCGGCGCGCTCCTCGCACCGCCCGCAGGTGCTCTTCCTCGACGAGCCGACGATCGGCCTCGACGTGACGATGCAGAAGCGGATCCGCGCGTTCGTCGCCGAGTACAACCGCCGCCACGGCGCGACCGTCGCTGCTCACGAGCCACTACATGGCCGACGTCGAGGCGCTCTGCGAGCGCGTCATCGTCATCCACCACGGCCGGATCCTGTTCGACGGCGCTGCTCGCGCGGTCTCGCCGACCAGTTCGCCGCGTACAAGACGATCGGCGTCGCGCTCGAGAACGGGCAGGCCGACCTCTCGCGCTACGGCGAGGTCATCCACCGCGACGGCGACTGGGTCACGCTGCGCGTCCCGAAGGCGGACACGTCGCGCGTCACCGCACGGCTGCTCGCCGAGCGAGCACGTGCTCGACCTGAACGTCGAGGACCCGCCGATCGAGGACGTGATCGAGCTCGTCTTCGCGCAGGAGCGGCCTGAGTGAGCGGTCAGCCCGTCGCGGTCCGCTCGGCTCGCCCGGACGCCTGCAGGTCGATGGTCGACTTCTACCTCGCCGACGATGCGCACGGCGATGCAGGAGCAGTTCCAGTACCGCGCCGCGAACTACTTCTACATGCTCGGGATGGTCGCCGAGCCGGTCGATCTACCTCGTCGTCTGGACGACGATCGCCGATCAGCAGGGCGGGTCGGTGCAACGGCCTCACCGTCGGGCTAGTTCGCCGCCTACTACATCGTCTGGACGCTCGTCCGGAACATGAACATCGTCTTCGGCGCGCCGTACTGGGAGCACCGGATCCGCGAAGGCGACTTGAACCGCGACCTCCTGCGGCCGATCCTGCCCGCTCCACTACGACATCGCGTACTTCGCGGGCTGGAAGGTCGTCGTGATCGTCCTGTGGATCCCGCTCGCGTTCGCGCTGTCGCTCCTCTTCGACCCGACGCTCTCGCCGAACGCCGCAGCAGATCGCGGCGTTCGCCGTCGCGATCTGGGGCGCGTACCTCATCCGCACGATGTTCCAGGAGAGCCTCGGGATGCTCTCGCTTCTGGACGACGCGCGGCGCTGCCGTCTTCGACCTCTGGATGGCGGCGGAGCTGCTGCTCTCGGGACGCCTCGTCCCCATGCCGCTCATGCCCGACTGGGTGCAGGAGCTCGCGCGCTTCCTGCCGTTCCAGTGGGCCTTCTACTTCCCGATCGAGACCCTCGTCGGCGACCTGTCCGGCACGCGAGCTCCTGCGCGGCCTCGCCGCTGCAGCTCCTCTGGATCCTGATCGGGCTCGCGATCTTCCGCGTCGCGTGGCGCTTCGCGATCCGGCGCTACTCGGCGGTCGGGAGGCTGAGACTCAGGTGAACACGCTCCGCGTCAGCTGGCTCTACTTCAAGCTCGGGGTCGCTGAACGAGCTCCAGTACCGCGTCAACTTCTTCGTTTCGCTCTTCCAGATGGCGATCGCGCTCGTGACCGGACTCGTCGTGCTCGTCGCTCGTCTACTCGCAGACGCAGGAGCTGAACGGCTGGACGCAGCCCGAGCTGCTCTGCGTGTTCGGGATCCAGATCCTGATGGGCGGGCTCATCCGGACCTCGATCCAGCCGAACATGACGCGCCTGATCGAGGAGGTGCGCGACGGAAAGCTCGACTTCACGCTGACGAAGCCCGAGGACGCGCAGGTGCTCGTCAGCGTTCGCGAGGTGCGCATCTGGCAGGTGGTGGACATCCTCTCCGGCGCGATCGTCCTCGCGGTTCGGGCTGTCGCGGATCCAGACAGACGTCGGCGCCGGTGACGCTCTCGCCTTCGCCGTCACGCTGGCGCTGGGTGCCGTCCTCATCTACTGCTTCTGGCTCGTCCTCGCGACGATCGCCTTTCCGTGCCGTGAACATGTGGCACGCAGTCGAGCTCTTCGATGGGATCTTCCAGACGGGGCGCTGGCCCATCGGCATCTACCCGCCGTGGCTCCGGTTCGGGGTCACCTTCCTCGTGCCGATCGCGTTCGCGGTCACCGTGCCGGCCGAAGCGCTCACCTCCCGACTCGACTGGCAGACCCTCCTCGTGGCAGTGGTGTTCACCGTTGCCCTGTTCGCGCTTCACCCGCCGGTTGTGGCGCCTCGGCCTGCGCAACTATTCGGGTGCCTCGGCGTAGGCCATGAGTGGCTGGCGAGCCGATCGCGTCTGGCTCGTCTATCGGGGCGCGGAGTCGTTCGCGATGGCGATCGGATGGACGCTCGCTCCCGTCTATTTCGTGCAGGAGGTGGGGATGGACCCTCCAGCTCGTCCTCACCGGGACGTTCATGGAGATCGCCTACTTCCTGTTCGAGGTCCCGACGGGGATCGTCGCGGACTCGTACAGCAGGAGGGTCTCCGTGATCAGTCGCGCAGGCAATCATGGGGATCGCCTTCGTCGTCACGGGCCTCGTCACGAGCGTGCCGTTGATACCGCCGCGGCGGCGCTTCATGGGCTTCGGTTGGACGTTCAAGAGCGGCGCCATCGACGCCTGGCTCGCCGACGAGGTGGGCCAGCAGCGGCTCGGCCGCGAGTATCAGCGCGGAGCGCAGGTCGGACGCATCTTCACGCTGGTGGGAATCGGCGCCGCGGTCGGGCTCGCACTCGTCGAGCTGAGGCTGCCGATCGTCGCCGGCGGCCTCGTTCTCCTCGCGCTCGCTGCGTTCCTCGTGTTCGCGATGCCGGAGTCCGAGTTCGAGCCGGCCACGCGCGAGGAGGTGTCGGCGCTTCGGTCCATGACGGGCACAGCCAGGCGTGGCGGAAGGCTCATCTGGGCCCGGCCGATCCTTCTCCTGATCACCGGAATCACGTTCTTCGGCGGTATGTGGAGCGAGAGCGTGGACAGGCTCTGGGAGGCGCACTTCCTCACGGACATCGGTGTTCCCGGAGTTCGCCGGGTTCAGCTCGATCGTCTGGGTTCGGGGTGCTGAACGCCGTGGCGGTCGTGCTTCGCCATCGCCGTCGCGCAACCCTCTCCCGCCGCTTCGCGGGGGCGGGGTGGCGCGGCATGACGTGCGAGTCTCTTCGTGCTCGACGGCGTCATGCTCGGGACGACGCTCGCATTCGCATTCGCGGTGAGCTTCGGGGCCGCGGTGATCGCGTACTGGGGGATCTGTGTGGCGAGGTCGCTCGCTGCTCCGATCTACTCGACGTGGCTCAACGCGAACATCGAGGACTCGAGCGTGCGCGCAACGGTCATCTCGATGACCAATCTCGGTGACTCGGCGGGTGAGTGAAGGCGGCGGGCCGGCGCTCGGTCTCGTGGGCAACGCGTACGGCATCCGGGCGGCTCTCGCGACCGGCGCGGCCTTCCTCTCGCCGGCACTCCTGCTCTACGGCCTCGCCGCTCGCGTCGCCGGATCCGATGCCGCACCGCTCGACGTGCTCCCGCAGGCCGAGGCCTGACCTCGTCACCTGCCAGAGTCGCGCGGGTCTGTGAGGCGACGTGGCCTCGGGCGGCTCTGCCGTCCGAGGCTTTTTCATTTCAAGGGAGGTGTCATGGCACGACCGAGGACGCAGGCACGCGGAACGATGGTCAAGAGCAAGCGATCGCGCGACGTCGAGTTTGGCCGCACGGCGCGCGGTGCTCAAGCGGATCAAGCGACGAGGGGGTCGAGCACGTCCTCTTCTGGTTCACCGACCTCGAGGGACATCTCAAGTCGTTCGCGATCACGCCCGTCGGAGATGCGAGGAGGCGCTCGAACGACGGGATGGGCTTCGACGGCTCGTCGATCACCGGCTTCAACGCGATCGAGGAGTCGGACATGGTCGCGATCCCGATCCGGCGACGTTCCAGCTCATGCCGCGGCCCGATCGACGAGCACGGCCACCCGATCGGCGCCAAGGTCGCGCGGATGATCTGCGACGTCGTCACGCCCGACGGCGCGCCGTACGAGGGCGACCCGCGCTACGTCCTCGCGCAGGCGCTCGAGCGGATGAAGAGCATCGGGTTCGACACGTTCAACGTCGGCCCCGAGCTCGAGTACTTCCTGTTCGAGGACGACAAGGGCACGGAGACGCTCGACGAGGGCGGCTACTTCGCGATGACGGCGCAGGACGCCGCCACCGAGGTGCGCAACGACACGATCCACGCGCTCGAGTCGGTGGGGATCCCGATCGAGTACCACCACCACGAGGTCGGCCCGTCGCAGCACGAGATCGACATGCGCTACGCCGACGCGCTCGCGATGGCCGACTACACGATCACGTACCGGCTCGATCGTCAAGGAGGTCGCCGCGTGGCACGGCTACTACGCGACCTTCATGCCGAAGCCGCTCTTCGGCGAGAACGGCTCGGGCATGCACACCCACATGTCGCTCTTCACGGGCGGCCGCAACCAGTTCTTCGACCGGCGCGACCGAGCACCACCTCTCGAAGACGGCGAAGGCGTTCATCGCCGGTCTGCTCGTGCACGCCCGCGAGATGTCCGGCGGTGCTCGCGCAGTGGGTGAACTCGTACAAGCGGCTCGTGCCCGGCTACGAGGCGCCGGTCTACGTCGCGTGGTCGCAGCGCAACCGCTCGGCGCTCGATCCGGATCCCGCTCTACAAGCCGGGCTCCGAGCAGGCGACGCGGGCCGAGATCCGCTGCCCCGATCCCGGCCTGCAACCCGTACCTCGCGTTCGCGGCGCTGCTCCACGCCGGTCTCGAGGGGATCGAGCAGGGCTACGAGCTGCCGGATCGCGATGGACGACGAACCTCTACCGGCTCTCCGCCGAGCGAGCGGCGCGAGCAGGGCATCGTCGCGCTCCCCGAGCTCGCTCGGCGAGGCGATCGACGAGCTCGCGGCGTCCGATCTCGATGACGCGCGCGCTCGGCGACCACATCTTCCCGCGCTACGTCGAGCTCAAGCGGCGCGAGTGGGACGAGTACCGCGTCCAGGTCACGGAGTGGGAGAAGGAGAAGTACCTGGCCGCGCTGTGACCACCTACCCTGAAGGGCGCGAACGCCCGGCCGCGGCGGCCTTCAGGAATCTCTGCACGACAAGTGGCACTTGCAGAGATCCGGCGAAACTTGGATGATGCGCGCTGCAGGGACTGCCGCAAGGCGAGCGGTGAGCCCTGTATCTGACGTGCCGATCGCGGGCTCCCTGGCGTGGAGCCCGTGGTCGCTCTGCGCGGGGACACCTACGGTTTCCCCCACGAGCCCCCTTCCCTCCGCAGTGTGCACACGCAGCGCGTCTGGCCCTCGGTCGGCGAAGCCGACCTTCGGCTGCGCTCGCGTGTGTACCCAGAGCGTGTCAGTTGGGCTTGCCGGCCATCGCCCACACGGCGACGAGCGCGGCTGCGAGCACGATCCAGGCGATCACCATGGCCGCCTTCAGGAGGCCTGCGCCCTCCGCCGGTGCGCAGGCGGCGCACCCCGATTCCGCCGAGGATCAGCGCGATGAGGACGAGCAGCGCCCGACGTCGGCGCACGATGAAGCCGATGCCGGAGCCACGTCGGATCGTCGACTCCCGCAGGAAGATCGTCCCCAGCCTTCCTCTCGAATAGATCCACTGCGCGCCGATCCGCATGATCACGTAGCCGGGCAGGACGCGACGGCCAGGAGCGTCCAGTAGCCGAGCCTGAGGAAGCGAGCGTGTCGCCCCGTGCGAACAGGAGCGTGCTGGCACCGGTCAGCAGGCCTCCGACCAGGATCATCGCGCCGAGGACATGCACGAAGAGCGGGAAGTTCCACTCGGTCGGGCGGCTGACAGCGAGGAGAGTGGTCATGCGCCCGGCTTCCAGATCATGTCGATGAGGATCAGCAGCAGTGGCGACGCTCGCGGTCGTGTGCAGGACCAGGCCGGTCTGCGTCCGGTTGATCGCGAGCAGCTCGGCGTTCGGTCCTGTCTGGCCCGCTGCCTGGAGCTCTTCGCCTTGTCCATTCCCCTCGTGTACTCCTTGCCGGTGCGCCCGCCGATGCCTCCTGCGATCGCCCACAAGACGATCGCGGCGATGATCCACGGAGTCCCAGATGTCGTATCCGCCGTACGAGAACGCGAGCCAGATGCCGAAGACGATCGTTCCCGCTGCGCCGGATCCCCGTACCGATCGTCCCGCACCTTCACGATCGGCTCCATCCCGATGTTTCCGTCCGGCGAGTCCGTCCGGCGCACCGCGACGATCAGCACCCAGAAGACGATCATGCCCGCGACGTACGCGAACGCGCTGAGCAGGTGGAGAGCGAGGATCCACTGGTCGAAGCGACATGCGTGCCGATCCTATGACACGGCGGCCGTCGGGCTAAACATGACAATGAGTCGCGTGGACGCCGACCGCCCGGCATCTCCGCCTGCTTGACCGAGACGATCGCTGCGGTCAACTCGTCGCTCGACCTCGCAGGAGGTGCTCGAGCTCGTCGCGAGCAAGGTCGCCGACGCGCTCGGCGCCGACGCGTGCTTCGTCTACCTCTACGACGAGCGCGCCGGACGAGCTCGTGCTGCGCGCGACGCACGGCACGCGCGTCGAGGAGCTGACGCGCACGCCCGCGGATGCGCCCGGGCGAGGGGATCACGGGCGTCGCGGCGGCCGAGCGCGCGCGCCGGTGATGATCGCCGAGCAGGCGCACCTCGACGCGCGCTTCAAGGAGTTCCCGAACCTGCCCGAGGACGAGTACGAGTCGATCCTCGCCGTTCCGATCCTGCGCGCGCGAGCGAGCTGGAGGGCGCGCTCAACGTCCGCACGCGCGAGCCGCGCGACGTTCACCGCGCGGCGAGATCGAGCTGCTGCGTGGCGATCGCCGCCCAGGTCGCGCAGACGATCGAGCACGCGAAGCTCTACGCGCAGCGCGCAGCGGCGCGTGGCCGAGCTCGAGGCGCTCGCGCGGATCTCGGAGGCCGTCTCGGAGTCGCTCTACCTCGAGGAGTCGCTCGAGGCGATCGTGAAGACGACGATGGACGCGCTCGCACGCGACCGGCGCCGCGCTCGTGCTCGAGGACGGGCAAGATCGCGTGGCCCGAGGGCGGCGCCGGCGCGCACGCCGATGCGCATGCCGCTGCGCTGGAAGCGGCGCCAGATCGGCGAGCTCGTCTGCGACCGCGACACGCCGTTCACGGCCGACGACGCGCGCGCTGCTCGAGGCGATCGCGCACCACGCGGCGGTGGCGCTCGAGCACGGCCGCGCGGTGATGCGCGGCGTCCTCGCCCAGGAGATCCACCACCGCGTCAAGAACAACCTGCAGATCGGTCGCGTCGCTCCTGCGGCTGCAGGCGCGCGGCGGAGGACCGTCGACGCGCGAAGGCGCTCGAGCGACTCCGTCAACCGGATCCTCGCGATCGCGGCCGTGCACGAGGTGCTCACCGAGCAGCGCGAGGACGACGTCGACCTCGGCGAGCTGATCGACCGGCTCCGCGCGATGCTCGTCCAGGGCCTCGGCGCCGGCAAGCGACGTCGAGCGCCGAGCTCGAGTCCGTTTCGCTCGCGGGCAAGCGCGCGACTGCGCTCGCGCTCGTCTTCACCGGAGCTGCTCCAGAACGCGCTCGAGCACGGCGGCGAGCACGTCGCGATCGAGCTCCGCGCAGCGAAACGGCGAGGTCGTGCTCGCGATCGCGGACGACGGGCCGGGATCGACGGCGAGCCGACGGGCACCGGGCTTTCCATCGTGCGCGCCCTCGTCCGCGACGAGCTGCGGGGCGAGCTCGCGCTCGAGAACGCAGGCGGCCTCCACGCCGAGGTGGTGTTCCCGGCATGACGCGGGTCCTCGTCGCGGAGGACGAGACGCTGATCCGGCTCGACCTCAGGGGCCTGCTCGAGGCGGCAGGTTTCGAGGTCTGCGCCGAGGCGCGCGACGGCGAGGAGGCCGTCGAGCTCGCGCGCGAGACGGAGCCGGACGTCGCGCTTCCTCGACGTGAAGATGCCGCGGCTCGACGGGATCGAGGCCGCGCGGCGCATTCTCGACGAGCGGCCGATCCCGATCGTGATGGTGACCGCCTACGGCGAGCGTGAGCTCGTCGCGCGTGCCGTCGAGGCGGGGTCTTCGGCTACCTCGTGAAGCCGTTCCGCGAGACCGACCTGCTCCCGGCGATCGCGACGGCGACGGCGCGGCACGAGAGCTTCGGCGCTGCGCGAGGAGGCCGACTCTCTCGCGGAGGCCCTCGGCAGCGCGCAAGGCGATCGAGCGCGCAAAGGGGATCCTCATGCAGCGCGAAGGCCTCTCCGAGGAAGAGGCCTTCGCACGGCTTCGCGCAAGGCGAGCCAGATCTCGGGGCGTCCGCTCAAGGTCGTCGCGGAGGCGCTCGTCGCGACGCTCGGGCCTGTCGACCCTCGGGCGTGAGCTACGTCGCGAGAAGCCGCTCCTCACTCGTGGCGACGGTAGACGCCGGCGTCCGAGCCAGGCTGCGAACGCGACCAGCGCGAACGGCGCGAGGACGATCAGCAGCCCGAGGGCGACGACGCCCTCCCACGCGAGGACGTTCAGCGCCTCGTCGATGGTGCGGTCGATCACGCGATCGGGGCGCGACTGCACCGGAAGCGCCGGGCGTGACGACCGCGAGCTGGATCGTCGACATACGCGCCTCGCCCTCGGTGGACGATATGCCCGTCCGGAGCTGCGGTCAGCTCGCTGCGAAGCGTCTGCAGGCGGGCGCGGAGTGACGCGCCTCGGTCTGCGGGTCGAGGCGTCTCGGACTCGAGCCGGGCGCTGATCCGCGCAATCTGGCCTTGACCGGAGTCGCTCCCGCTTCTCGAGCTGATCGAGCGGTCCCCTGCAGGTCGTCGATCGTGACCTGCTGGGAGACGATCCGGCCGAGCCCCGAAAGCCCTGCGATCGCCTCCTGCACCTTCGTGACCGGGACGCGGACGGTCAGCGACGCGCTCCCTCCTCGCCCGTCGCCACCGACGACGAGACGACGTAGCCGCCGAGCGACCGGGTCAGGTCGAGCGCGTCCTGCGCTGCGCGCGAGACGGCGTCCGGGTCCGGATACCTCCACCGTCAGCGTTGCGCTGACGCGCTGCGCGCGATCGGTCGACTGGTCGAACGTGGAGCCCTGCGTTCGCCCCGGAGCCGGTGCGAGGCTCTCCGATCTGGCTGCTCGCGGCGCCGCTCTCCGCCGTTGCCTTGTCGAGCGCTTGCTGGCGGGAGGCCTCGGGGGCGACGTCGGAGCGCGCGAGCCCGAGCACTCCGGCGCTCGCGATGCGCGAGCGCGGCCGCTGGCCGGGACGGCAACGAAGCGTCCCGCGTCGGACCGGAACCGCCAGCTCGACCCAGCGCGCGCGGGCGGGCGGCTCGGCCGCGCATCACGCGCACACGAGCCCGCAGCTCCGCCGGAGCCGACGGACGCGACGCCCGCAGCTCGTGGATCAGTTCAGGCGCGACGTCATGGTCTCTCATCCTCTCTTCGAGCTTCGACAGCGCACGGCTGAGCCGGGTGGACACCGCCGTGGGTGAGATCCCGAGTAGGCGCGCAGCTTCCTCGCCGTCGAGATCGAGAACGATGCGGAGTGCCACGACCTCGCGCTCTCCGGCGCGGAAAGGGCGCGAGGCTTCTCGGCGAGCTCGGGCGAGAAGCCCTCGCCGAACGAGCCCGACTCGTCGCGCCGCTCCGCAGCCTCGGCACGCTCCTCGCGCTTGCGGCGTCGCGCGTCGGCGCGGAACCAGTCGAGGGCGGTCGAGCGTGCGATCGCGAGCAGCCATGCGCGCGGTGTCCCGCGGCCCGGGTCGAAGCGACGCCACTTCCGAATGCAGCCTCGAAGGTCTCGCCCGTGGAGGTCGTCTGCGACCGCCCGGTTCTTCGTGAGGTACAGGAGGTACCCGTAGACGTCGTCGAGGAGCTCCTCGGCGACCGCTGCGAACGACTGCGTCGTCGGCGCGAGCCGCGCGCGGTGCGTCGATGGTCACTGCATGCACGTCATCCTATACGCCGCCGGCGGCTGCTCGCGTCACGTCGCGTGCGCTTCGCCGAACACCACCTCCCAGCGCTCGAGGCAGCGCCACGAGCTCGTCCCGCGCGGCGCGGTGCGCGCCGAGGACGTCCATGTTCGTCCAGTCCTCCGCGAGCTTTCCCCTCGAGCTCGGCGATCCGCGCCTCGACACCGGCGATCCGTCGCCTCGAGGAGCTCGAGCTCGGACGGCGTTCGCCGACCGGCCGGGGCCGCGCAGGCTTGACAGGCTCGCTTGCGCTCGGTTCCGGCTCGTCGGCTACCGACGTCGCTCCCGCCTCGCGCTCCAGGTCGGCCCAGCCGCCAGTCGTACGAGCGAAGCAGGCCGTCCTCGAACGCCACGATTCGATCCGGCACGGCATCGAGCAGCGCACGGTCGTGCGAGACGAGCAGGATCGTGCCCGGGAACGCCTCGAGCGCGGCTTCGAGCGCCTCGCGCGACTCGACGTCGAGGTGGTTCGTCGGCTCGTCGAGCACGAGGAAGTTCGCGCCGGAGGCGACGAGCAGCGCGAGGCGAGCCGCCGCCGCTCCCCGCCGGAGAGCGCCGGTCACCGGCGCGTTCGTGCGTTCCCAGCCCGAGAAGAGGAACCGCCCGAGGAGTGCCTGCGCACTGCGGGCGCTGAAGCCCGGTCGCCGGCGGCGGTCGCGTCGAGCACCGAGCCGCTCGTCGGGAGCTCGAGCCCGTGCTGCGAGAAGTAGCCGGCACGACCCCGTGGCCCACGGCGATCTTCCCATGGTCGACGGGATGTCCGTCGAGTATGCGCCGCGAGCAGCGTCGTCTTGCCAGCTGCCGTTCGGGCCGACGAGGCGCCGACCTTCTCGCCGCGCTCGATCACGACCGTGGCACCGTCGAGGAGCTGCTTGTCGCCGGCCGAGAGTGCGATGTCCTCGGCCTCGAGGACGATGCGCCCGCTCCGCGGCGGGTTCGAGGAAGTCGAAGCCGAGCGAGCGTTTGCTGTCTTCGTCAGCGACGCGACCTCCTGGCGCGCGGCCCGAGCGCTCCTTCCGAGCCGCGCGATCTGCGTCAGCTTCGCCTGCGCCTGCTTCGCCTTCGACTTCTTGTAGCGGAACCGCTCGACGAACCGCTCGAGCCGCGCGATGTCGACTCGGACACTCGATCCGCGGTCCTTCCCGCTGCGGCGCGCGCGGGCCGCCTTCTCCCGGCGCCACTCGTGCCACGGCCCGGCGAAGTAGATGCGCGCCGCCGGGCGACGAGCTCGAGCACCGAGGTCGTGACGGCCTCGAGGAACCAGCGGTCGTGGGCGACGAGGATCACGGCGGCGTCGATCGTCTCGAGCTCGCGCTCGAGCCACTCGAGGTTCTGCGACGTCGAGGTGGTTCGTCGGCTCGTCGAGGAGCAGCAGGTCGGGGTCTGCCGGCGAGCGCGCGTGCGAGCGACGCGCGCGTGAGCTCCCCACCCGAGAACGTGCCGAGCGGCCGGTCGAGGTCATCGTCCGCGAAGCCGAGGCCGCGGACCGACTGCGGCCGCGCGGTCGCGCCAGGCCCAGCCGCCCGCGTGCTCGAGCCGCGCCTGCGCCTCGGAATAGCGGCGCAGGGTCGCCGCGTCGTGTGCGCCCTCTGCCATCGCCTGCTCGAGCTGTGCGGAGCTCGGCCTCGACCTCGAGCAGGTCGCGCGCGCCGGAGAGCGCGTACTCGCGCAGCGTGATGTCGAACTCGAGCGGCGGGCGCTGGTCGTGCAGCGCGACCCGCGTCCCCTTTGCGAACGCGAGCTTGCCGCCCTGCAGCGACGGTCTCGCCGGCGATCGCGCGCAGCAGTGTCGTCTTCCCGGCTCCGTTCGCGCCGGCGAGCGAGAGCCGGTCCGTGCGACCGACCGTGAACGGAGACGTTCTCGAAGCAGCGGATCGCCCGGCGAACTCCTTGCGCAGCTCGGACGCGATGAGGACGGCCATGACGGCCGAAGGGTAGAGGGCGCGCCGCTAGGCGGTCTGCACGGATTCGGCGACGAGTCGACGCGGCTGCTGCCGCGATGTGCTCGGCGTCGATGCCCGCTGCGGCGAGCAGCTCGTCCGGCTTGCCCGACCTCGGCATCCCGTGCACGCGCGAGCTTGACGACCGGGGCGGATCCTCGGTGTCGGCGAGTGCCGCGAGAACGGCGTCGCCGAGACCGCCCTCGGGCCAGTGATCCTCGATCGTCACGAGCTTGCCCCGGTCGCCTCGAGCCGCGGCCTGCAGCGTCTCGCGCGTCGACCGGCTTGATCGAGTAGAGGTCGATGACACGCGCCGCGATGCCGTCCTCGCGCGAGCGCGTCCGCGGCCTTCAGCGCCTCGTGGACGGTGATCCCGCGCGCCGATCAGCGCGACGTCGTCGCTCTCGCTCGAGCGCAGGACGCGGCTGCCGCCGATCTCGAACTCCTCGTCCGGGCGCGTAGAGAACCGGCGTCGCGGGCCTGCAGCGTGCGCGAGGTACGAGATGCCCTCCGGTGTCGGCCATGCGCCGCGACGAGCTTCGCGGTCTGGTTCGCGTCGCAGGGATGCAGGACCGTGCGAGCCGTGGACCGCGCGGAGCGCGGCGATGTCCTCGAGCGCCATCTGCGACGGCCCGTCCTCGCCGATCGACACGCCGGCGTGCGACCCGCTGAGAGAGCAGCGTCGCGCGGCTGATCGCCGCCATGCGCGACGAAGTCGTACGCGCGCGAGAGGAACGCGGCGAACGTCGACGCGAACGGCCGCCAGCCGACCGCCTGCAGCCCGACCGCAGCCGCGACCAGCTGCTGCTCGGCGATGTACATCTCGAAGTAGCGCTCGGGATGCGCCTTCGCGAAGATCTCGGTGAACGTGGAGTTCGAGACCTCGCCGTCGAGCGCGACGACGTCGCGGCCGAGCCGTGCCGAGCGCCGCGAGCGCGTCGCCGTAGGCCTTCCGCGTCGCGACCTCCGTGCCGAGCTCGTACCGCGGGCAGCTCGAGCTTCGACCGGGCAGGTCGTGGCACGGGCTCGCGCCGCTCCGGCTTCGCGACGTCGATCCGTGAGGTCGCGCAGCGCCGCCGAGCTCGGCGATCGCCGTCCTCGGGTCGTCGAGCGGCTTGCCGTGCCAGCCGTTCTGGTCCTCGACGGCCGCGACGCCCTTGCCCTTGATCGTGCGCGCGACGATCGACGGTCGGCTGTCCCGGCCGTCGCGATCGGCCTCGGCGTAAGCGCGTCGTCGATCGCCTCGACGTCGTGGCCGTCGACCTCGATCGCGTTCCAGCCGAACGCCTGCTGCGCGCGCGACGTAGACGTCGAGGTTCCAGCCGACCATCGTCTCGCCGCGCTGGCCGAGCCGGTTCACGTCGATGATCGCCGTCGAGGTTGTCGAGCTCGTAGTGGGCGGCGTGCTCGAACGCCTCCCACATCGAGCCCTCGGCCATCTCGCTGTCGCCGCAGAGCACCCAGACGCGGGTCGGCAGCTGTTCGAGCTGCTTCGCCGGCGAGCGCCATCCCGACCGCCGATCGGGAGGCCCTGGCCGAGCGAGCCGGTCGCGACGTCGACCCACGGGATGAGCGGCGTCGGGTGGCCCTCGAGCATGCTGCCGTGCTTGCCGGTAGGTGAGGAGCTCGTCGTCCGTGACGACGCCCGCCGCGCGGTACATCGCGTACAGGAGCGTCGACGCGTGGCCCTTCGAGAAGACCAGCCGGTCGTTGGCGGGCTCTTCGGGCTGTCGAGAAGTCGTAGCGGAGGTACGCCGTCCACGAGCACTGCAAGCAGGTCGGCTGCGGACATCGCGGAGGTGGGATGGCCGGAGTTCGCAGCGGCGGCCATGCCGGACCGAGTCGACGCGGAACTGCTGCCCGAGCTCGCGCCTTCGTTCGACGGCGCTCATCGGGCCATTCTACGGCGCGGCTCGACGCGGGTAACGTTAGGCGTGTGGCGCAGTAGCAGATTGCACGAGCTCTCGGAGCACGGGGTCAGCGTGTGAGTCGACTCGCTCTCGCAGCGAGATGCTCGAGACAGGAGAGCTGAAACGGCTCATCGACGAGGACGCAGTCGTCGGCGTGACGTCGAACCCGACGATCTTCGAGAAGGCGCTCGTCCGACCGGAGAGCTGGTACGACGAGCAGCTTCGCGCCGAGCTCGAGCGCTCGGACGACACCGAAGCGAGGTGTTCTTCGCGCTCGCGATCGAGGACATCAAGGCGCGCGTGCGACCTGCTTCGGCCCGTCTGGGAGCGGACGGACGGCGTCGACGGCTTCGTCTCGCTCGAGGTCGATCCCGAGCTCGCCTACGACCGCGAGCGCAACGTTCGAGCAGGCGATAGCGACCTCCACGGAGCCGTCGACCGGCCGAACCTCTACGTGAAGATCCCGGCCACCGGCCGGGTGCTCGGCGCGATCGAGGACTCGCATCGCCGCAGGGCGTGCCGATCAACGTCACGCTCATCTTCTCGCTCGAGCGCTACGCCGCGGTCGCCGAGGCGTACCTGCGCGGGCCTCGAGCGGCTCGTCGCAGGCCGGACGGCGATCCGGCGCACGGTGATCTCCGGTCGCGAGCTTCTTCGTCTCGCGCGTCGACACCGAGGCCGACCAGCGGCTCGAGGAGATCGGGCGGCAGGATCTGCAGGGCAAGCTCGCGATCGCGAACGCGAAGCTCGCCTACGCAGCACTACCTCGAGGTCTTCTCCGGCGCGCGCTGGGATGCGCTCGCGGCGAGCGGGCGCGACGGCCGCAGCGCTGCCTGTGGGCGTCGACCTCGACGAAGAACCCGGCGTACCGCGACGTGCTCTACGTCGAGGAGCTGATCGGCCCGGACACCGTGAACACGATGCCGCTCGAGACGATCGCGCGCCTTCAGGACCACTGGCGAGCGTGCGCGGACACGCTCGACCGAGGGCGTCGACGAGGCCGCGAAGCGCTGCTCGCCGAGCTCGCGGAGGCCGGCGTCGACTACGACGACGTCGTCGACGACGCTCGAGGCGCGAGGGCGTGCAGAAGTTCTCCGACTCGTTCGACTCTCCGCTCCTCGCGGGCATCGACGCGAAGCGCGCGGCACCTCGGTCGCATGAGTCTGCCTGTGCGCTTTACACTATGTAATTCACATATAGTGAGCCGCGTGCACCACCGCCATCGGCGTCGAGTGCGCGGCCGCGGAGCGGCGTCGGCGACGGAGGCTGGGAGGTACGCGCGCGCGTCGAGCGCTTCGGCGAGCCCGCGCTTCCTCGCTGCTCGTCTCGGCCGGTCCGACTCACGGGTACGAGCTGCTCGAGAGCGCTGCCCGAGCTCACCGGCGAGGAGCGTGTCGACGTCGGCAACGTCTATCGGGCGCTGCGGGCGTTCGAGGACGAGGGGCTCGTCGCCTCCGAGTGGCAGCGCCGACCTGCCGGGCCCGACGAAGCGGACCTACACGCTCACCGACCAGGGCCAGGCGCGCGTTCTCGACGCCTGGCTCGGCTCGCTCGAGGCAGCTGCGCGACGGCTCTGACCACGTTTCTCGAACGCACGCAGGAAGGGAGGTGACCATGTGTCGGAAGACACCAGCCGCCGGATGCGCCGGTCGGCGAGCACCGAACCGTGAAGGAGCTCAAGACGCGCTCGAGGAGCGGCAGAAGGATCTCGAGCAGGAGATCGCCGACATCCACGACCTCGCTGCGCCGGCTTCGCGACGAGGAAGCGGCCGCGCCGGCCGAGCCGGCGCCGGCGATCTAGCGATCGGTCGGCCGCGGCTGGCCTGGCTCGGCCACCGCGGCGAGCAGCTCCTCGTGCAGGAGCCCGTTCGAGGTGACGGCGGTCCCGGGTCGATGCGCGCGTTCGCCGTCGAAGTCGGAGAACCGGCCGCCGGCCTCCTCGACGATGACCTGCACTGCGCGGCGAGATCCCACTCGCTCACGCCCGACCGACGTCGACTGCTCCGTCGACCGCGCCTTCGGCGACGAGCATGTGCGCCCAGAAGTCGCCGAGGCCGCGGGCGTGCCAGGCGCGTCGCGCGAGCGCCGGCACCTCGCTCTGTCGATCGAGAAGGAGAGACAGCGGCCTCTTCGACCGTGCGAGACCGTGGAGACGCGGATCCGCTCTGCGTTCGCGAACGCGCCGCTCCCGCGTTCCGCCCACCAGCGGCTGCCCGAGCGCCGGGGCGGAGACGACGCCGACCGGCACCACGTCCGCTCTCCTCGAGCGCGATGAGCGTCGCCCAGACCGGGATGCCGCGCGCGTAGTTCCGGGTCCCGTCGATCGGGTCGACGATCCAGCGCCGCGAGCCCGCGCCTGGCGGCGCCCTGCTCCTCGCCGAGGATCGCGCGTCGTCCGGCCGCTCGTCCGCGAGGACGCCGCAGCTTCGGCCTCGACTGCGCGATCGGCTTCGGTCACCGGCGTCAGGTCGGCCTTCGTCTCGATCGTGAGCCCGGAGCGGAAGCGCGGCGGCGAGATCGCGTCGGCGGCGTCGGCGAGGCTGGAGCGCGAGCGCGAGGTCGGGGCGTCACGCCCGACGACCTAGCCGAGCTACCCGCCCGTGATCTGGAAGGTCGGCCGGACGACCTGACCGCGACCGGCGTCGACCAGGTCATCGCAGGCGTCGCCCGACCTGCGCGGCGTTCAGCCCGCGGACGCGGTAGTACCAGAGCCCGGCGCGCGAGCTGGAGCACGGACGAGGTCGGCTACGGTGAGCAGCCGATCCGCGCGCGCCCGCCACGGGTACGTCGTGCGCGACCACTGGATCTCGTACGCCGTCGCGCCGACGACGGGCCGCCAGGCGACGAGCGGCGTCGGAGTAGACGACCGGACGTCGACCCGGCCTGCGCGAGGAGCCGGCCCCTTCGGCGGAGGCCGGAGACGTACGGCGTGCCGCGCGGTTGTGATCGCCGGCCGCGAGCTCCTTGCCGAAGCTCGCCGATCGCGGCCGGACTCGCACGCGTCCTGCGGCGACTCGGCAGTCGTAGTACGCGAACGTCGCCCGTCGTCGTCGACGTTGATCGCCGACCGGAACGACCGTCCAGAAGTAGCGCGTCGTCGTCCTGATCGACGTCGGGAGGTCGACCTGCACGGTGTCGTCCGTCGCCCGAACGTCTCGTTCGCCGTCACTGGGCGTCCGTCGGCCATGAACGTCTTCGCGGTCTCGGTCTTCGCGCTCGGGAGGACGCCGGCGAGCGCGGCGTCGAGCTCTCCCTGGTTCGTCGGGCAGCCGAGCGGCCCGGAGATGCGAGGCGCGAACGCGGGCCCGCCGACGACCGAGCCGCGGAACACGGCGTTGACGCAGTCGCGGTCGGTGAACGGCATACGCGCGGAAGAGCCTGTACTGCGTGCCCGTCGAGCGCCGTGGTCGCCCGTCGAACGTCGATCGCGGGCATCAGCTGATGGGCGGCTGCGACTTCGACTCCGTGCTGACCGCGTCCGAGACCGCAGCGCGCGGAGCTGGAGCTTGCCGGACGACCCACGCCGGGTTCGTCGTCGCGTACGTCGGGCTCCATGGGCCGTACGAGACCGCGGGCAGCCCGTTCGGGCAGCGCGCCGACGACCTGCCGCACCGGCGCGGACTCGCCACCGGACGAGTCTGCCACCAGCTGTCCTCGAGGTGGAACGCTGTAGAGCTCGCGCTCGTCGGCGACGTTCGTGTGCGTCCGGATGACCTTTGCGGCACTGTCCGGGTACCAGACGTCGTACGCGGTCGCGCCCTCGACCGGCGGCCCAGCGGACGAGCCGGCGCTTCGACGCGAGCGGAACGGGCGTCGCCTCCCAGCGCATGTTGAAGCCGAAGGGCATGCTCCAGGCCGTCGCGCCCGCGCGTCGTGATCGCCCGGACACGTGCGCGTAGAGCGCGTACGGCTTGCCCGTGAACCACGGCAGCACGAGGTTGACTGACGTCGCCGGGATCCTGATCGGAGCGATCACGCGTCTTGACGGTCTGGGCGCGCTCGGCCGCCTCGCTGCGCGACTGCTCGGTCGTCGACGGCGGCGCGGTGACACGTGACGGCGACGGCAGAACTTCCCCGAGCCGCGCGCCGTAGGCGACGTTCGACCAGAACACGGAGCTTCCGTCGAACGTGCGGCTCGTCGCGAGCTCGAACTCGTAGCACGACGCGCCGCGCACCGGGCTCCAGGCGAAGGCGGGCGTGCGCGAGAAGGTGCGTGGGCGACCTCGTTCGGGCGCAGCTCGAACGCCGCGCAGGCCCTTCGGCGCGGCCGGCGCCGGCGACTCCATCGCCGATGCGGAGGTGGCGAGCGATCGCGCCGAGGAGAGCCACGGCGACGAGAGGCGAAGCGGGCCGCACGCATCGCTGTCTCATGTCGGCACCGCGAGGTGGCCCGACTTGAGACGGATGCCGCCTAGCAGCGCACGGCCCCAGCCGAGTCCGTCGCGCGATCGTCTTCAGACTTCGCGCGATCGGAATCGTGCACTAGCCGATTCCGGATCTTGCGCAAGCTCAGTCAGCTGGAGGTAGAGCAGCGCGACGACGACGGTGCCGGCGAAGAGAGCCAGAAGAGCGGAATAGCGCCCAGCCGAAGCGGAGGTTGCGGCGCGCGAGGCTCGTGGTTCCATCAGGAGCACCGGATCGAGCGCGCGGCGGCGACGAAAAGCAGCGCGAGGTAGAGGAAGCGAGTAGTGGAAGAGCAGCTCGCGCGCCGCGGCGACGAGGTCTCGGCGACAGGCAGCACCGCAAGCGCGACGAACACGACCCCGAGGACAACCGCCGCCGCCGTGTAGAGCGGCCCGAGCCAGTAGCCCGACCGACGATCGGTGAACGCGACCATCGCGATCGAGTAGAGGACGATCTGGCGCGCGGTCTCGCGGTCGCCGCGGACGACCGGGAGCATCGGCACGCCGGCTGCGCGCGTAGCGCGTTCTTGATCATCAGCGCGAGCGCCCAGAAGTGCGGCGGCGTCCAGAGGAACACGATCGAGGAAGAGCCAGAGCGCCGGCAGCGCGAGCGTGCCCGGTCGCGGCCGCCCAGCCGACGAGCGGCGGCACCGCGCCCGCCGCGCCGCCGATGACGATGTTCTGCGGCGTCGAGCGCTTGAGCCAGCGGGTGTAGACGAGGACGTAGAAGAGGTTGCCTGACGAGCGCGAGCGTCGCGGTCAGCACGTTCACGGCCGAGGCGAGCAGGACGAACGAGATCGCCGAGCAGCAGCGATCCCGAACTCGAGCGCCTGCTCGGCGCGTGACGCGGCCCGACGGCGACCGGCCGCGCCTCCGTCCGGCTCCCCATCAGCGCGTCGATGTCGCGGTCGAGCACGTGGTTGAGGGCGCCGACGCGCCGCCGCATGCGAGCGCGAGCCCGAGCATGGTCACCGCGAAGAGCCCGAGCGGCGGCACGCCCTGCGCGCCGACGAACATGCCCGCGGCGCCGGTCAGCAGGAGCAGCGTCATGATCCGCGGCTTCGTGAGCGTGACGTAGTCGCGTGCGCGACGCGAGCGGCACGGGCTCGCCGCGGAAGCGCCCGGCAGCGACGACCAGAGGTCGAGGCCGAGCGTGACGGCAGCGCCGCCGACGTGGAGCGCCGACTCGCCCAGGTCGCGTCGCGCTGACCAGGCGACGACGCCTCCGAGCGCGATCGCGACCAGGAACGACGCGAGCGCCGCGACCGTGCGGCGGAGCAGCGCACGGGTAGGCGAGGCGCGCGAGCACGACGTTCGCGACGAGCAGGGGCAGCGCGACGAGCGGCGAGGCCCCAGTGCGCGGTGCCGAGCTCGAGCACGGCGCTCGACGACGACGAGCCCGACCGACGACCGCACTCGCGGTCGTGGACGAGCCGGAAGAGCGCGCCCGGCGTCACGCGGGCGCTGCTCGACAGGCTAGGTCTCGCGCTCGCCACGCTGCTCACGCAGCTTCCTCCTGCAGGTCGTACGAGCGGTCTCGCGCTCGTGACGTACGGCACCTCGTCGAAAGTTGTGCGGCGGCGGCGGCGACGTCGTGTACCACTCGAGCGTGTCCGCCTGCCACGGGTCGTTGCCGACGCGCGCCCCGCTGCTCCGTCGTCTTCAGACGTTCCACGATGAAGAGCAGGATCGCGATCGCCATGACGTACGAGCCGATCGTCGAGGCGAGGTTGTAGCCCTCCCAGCTCTCGTTCGCGTACGTGTAGATCGCGCCGCGGCATGCCCTCGAGCCCGAGGAGGTGCTGCGGCAAGAACGCGACGGTTGAAGCCGACGAAGAGCGATCCAGAACTGCCACTTGCCGAGCCGCTCGTTGAGCATCCGCCCGAACATCTTCGGCCACCAGTAGATAGAGCCCGGCGAAGATCGCGAACATCGACGCCGCCGAAGAGCGTGTAGTGGAAGTGCGCGACGACGAAGTAGCGTGTCGTGCACCTGCCAGTCGATCGGGAAGGCGGCGAGGTAGATGCCGGTCGAGGCCGCCGATGACGAAGATCGAGAGGAACCCGAGCGCGTACGAGCATCGGCGTGTCGAAGCTGCAGGTTGCCCGCGCCACAGCGTCGCGAGCCAGTTGAAGATCTTCACCCCGGTCGGGACGGCGATCGACCATCGACGCGATCATGAAGAAGGCCTGGAGCGAGATCGGCAGGCCGACCGTGAACATGTGGTGCGCCCAGACGAGCATCGAGAAGAAGCCGATCGCGACCGTCGAGAGCGCGATCGCCTTGTAGCCGAAGATCGGCTTGCGGGCGAAGACGGGAGGATCTCGGAGATGATCCCGAAGGCCGGCAGCACGATCGACGTGACACCTCGGGGTGACCGAAGAACCAGAAGCGCGTGCTGGTAGAGGACGCGCCGATCCGCCCTCGGCCGGGTTGAAGAAGTGCGTCTGACGTCCCACGGACCGATCGAGATGCCGCGGTCGAGCAGGAGCAGCGTGAGGCCGGCGAGACAGCGCGGCAGGACGGCGATCAGAGCAGCCACGCGTAGAGCTGCGATCGACCAGACGAAGAGCGGCATCCGCGTCCACGTCATCCCGCGCGTGCGCAGTGTTGTGGATCGTCACGATGAAGTTGATCGCTCCGGCCAGCGACGCAGCCGTGAGGATGTGGAGCGACGAGGATCTGGAGTCGATGCCGTTCCCGGGCTGTGTGCTCAGAGCGGCGGGTAGAGCGTCCAGCCGCCTGCGCGGCGCCGCCGTCGGCGAAGAACTGAAGCATGAGCACGGTGCCGCCGAGGACGAAGAGCCAGTAGGACAGCGCGTTCAGCCGCGGGAAGGCCACGTCGCGCGGCGCCGATCATCAGCGGCACGAGGTAGTTCCCGAACCCGGCGAGGAGCGGGACGACGACGAGGAAGACCATCGCCGTGCCGTGGATCGTGATGAGCTCGTTGTAGTGCTCGGCGCTCAGGACGACTCGCGTTCGCCTGCGCGAGCTGCGAGCGGAAGACGAGCGCCATGAGCCCGCGCGAGGACGAAGAAGACGAGCGCGGTCGAGATGTAGAGGATCCCGATCCGCTTGTGGTCCGTCGTGACGAGCCAGCTCGCCGACCTTGCCGCGCTGCCAGGCGCGGACGTCGCGCTCAGCCCAGGCTGCCACTGGGCGGGTTCTCCTTCAGGTAGCTGGCCAGCGCGCGCGACCTGCTCGCTCGCTCCAACCCGAGCCGACCGCGAGGCATCCGTGGTCCGTGCGGCCGTTCCGCACGAGGGTCTCGAGCGCCTGCGGGTTCGGCGAGCGTCGGGCGAGCCGGCGATGCGCGGGCCGATGCCGCCCTCGCCGGTCATGCCGTGGCACTTGGCGCACACGCCGTTCACACGTCTCCTTGCCGAGCTCGCCCGATCCCGGCAGTCTGGTCGGCGCGGCGCTGCGTCGAGCCACGCGCAGAAATCGCCGCCTCGGCATCACCTCGACCGAGGCGAGCATCTGCGCGTGCTCGAGGCCGCAGAGCTCGGCGCACTGTCCCGTGTAGGTGCCCTGCGTTGTCCGCCTGGAACCACGTGTCGTTCGTCCGGCCCGGGATCGCGTCGATCTTCCCGCCGAGCGCGGGGATCCACCACGAGTGGATGACGTCCGTGTCGGGCGACGTCACTACGAGACGTCACCGGGCACCCCGGCGGGCGCGCGCATCGTGGTCGATCGCGATGACGCCGTTCGGGTACTCGATACTGCCAGTAGAACTGCCGTCCGGTGACCTTGATCTCGAGCTGCTCCTCGCCGGCAGTCGCCGTCCGGGATGTCCTTGATGCCCGGCAGCTCGATGAACACGAACGCGCCGATGAGGAAGAGCACGACCACCGGAGACGCCGTCCACGCGAGCTCGAGCTTCGTCGCCCCGTGTACCGGCGCGCCGTCCTCGAAGCGCGCGCGCTTGTTACGGCGGTAGCGGAACACGAGACGCGATCAGGAGCCCCTCGACGAGCAACGAAGATCGCGAGGGTGAAGATCGTGACGAAGAGGTAGCTCCGGCGGATCCCGTCCGCGTTCGGCGACTCCGGGGTCACCGGCGCGAACTGGGCGAGTGCCGGCGGGCGTCACGATCGCGGCGACGAGCGCGATGCCGGCGGCTGCAGCGAGGAAGCGTCGCACCGGCTGCCATTCTATGAACGTGCCGGAGGGACCGTGTCCGAGGAACTCGCGTACGCCTGCCCGCCGACGTCGTCCGGCCCTTCGAGGTATTCGTCAACGGCGTCGCGCAGGAGGAGGGCACGCGACTTCAACATCGACGGCCGCACGCTCGTCTTCGATCGTGAGCTCGGACCGAGGGCAAGCTCGGCTTCTGGCGCTGGCTCTCGCTGTGGGTCGGCGATCGCGGGCACGTACCGCCAGAACGACTCCGTCGACGTCGCGTATCGCCGGGGCGGGAAGCCCGTCGTCGCCGCGAAGCTCCCTCTCGAGCCGCTCGACCCGTCAGGCGTTCGCCGACGCGCGCGTTCTGCTCGAGCCTGGCCGAGGAGCTCCTCGGAGCTCCTCGATCTCCGCGTCTCGGTCAACCCCGCCGAGCAGCCGTCGATTGAACGCCTGCACGGCCTCAGCAGCTCGGCGTGCTTCGCCCGACCGGTGTCGGTGAGCTCGACGCTCACTGCGCCGGCGGTCGGTCGCATCTCGCGCGTCCGCACGACGAGCCCGTCCTCCTCGAGGCCGTCGAGGTGGCGGGTGAGTGTTGGTCCTTCGATCCGGAGCGCGCGTGCGAGCTCGATGCTGGGTCCGCCACGCTTCGCCCTTGAGATTGGTGAGGATGAACCACGTCGGCATCGAGCCCCCGACCTCGGCGAGGGGCATCGTTGAAGGCACGTCCGACGCGCTTCGCCGAGTGAGTCGAGCTGGAGCCCTATCGGAGTGCCGACTGCCCGCATTCGCGGCATTCTAGCGTTTTGATGGCGTACTAACGGTTAGATGGCTAACGAAAACGGAATCGAGGTCCGCGGGCTCGTCCGCGAGAGTACAAGAAAGGGCCGCGCGCAGTAGACGGGATCGACATCTCGGTCGCGCCCGGCGAGATCTACGGCTTCCTCGGCCCGAACGGGGCCGGGCAAGTCCACGACCGATCCACGTCCTGACGACGCTGCTGCCTCCCACCGCCGGGGACGGCGCTCGTCGGCGGCTACGACGTCGTGAAGGACGGGCCGAAGATCCGCGGTCCTGATCGGCGTCGCGTTGCAGGAGGCGGCGCTCGATCCGCTCCTCACCGCGCGCGACCACCTGCGCCTCCAGGCGACGCTGCAGAGCGTCCCCAAGGAGGAACGCGGCCCGCGCGCGGAGGAGCTCTCCACCGCGTGGGGCTCGTCGACGCAGCCGACCGCAAGGTCTCGGGGTACTCGGGCGGCATGAAGCGGCGCTTCGATCTCGCGCTGGCGCTCGTGCACAGCCCGCGAATCCTTTCCTCGAC
>ERZ1370068.7471-contig-6383_pt1 | contig 58908 bp, 76 predicted proteins | sample MGYA00561227_ERZ1370068 | MGnify/ENA primary metagenome ERZ1370068 (study PRJEB38410, sample SAMEA6850437) | metagenome | study: Metagenomic assessment of the ecological functions of the soil: analysis of the soil microbiota associated with the... | reverse complement strand
TTATTACTTCGTTCAGTTACGTATTGCTGTGGGCAACTTCCGCGTCACCGAGGTGGGCCGCGACTACGACACGCACCACATCGTGCTCGACTTCGGCGCCATGCCGTTCCCGCTGCTCGAGGGCCAGTCGATCGGCATCGTGCCGCCCGGCGCCGACGCGCAGGGGCGCGCCGCATCACGCGCGCCAGTACTCGATCGCCAGCCCGCGCAACGGCGAGCGGCCGGGCTACAACAACCTCTCGCTCACCGTGAAGCGCGTGCTCGAGGACCACCAGGGCCGCCCGGTGCGCGGCGTCGGCGTCGAACTACCTGTGCGATCTGAAGGTCGGCGACACGCGTGCAGGTGATCGGCCCGTTCGGCACCAGCTTCCTGATGCCGAACCACCCGCGCTCCAACATCGTGATGATCTGCACCGGCACCGGCAGCGCGCCGATGCGCGCGATGACCGAATGGCGACGCCGCCTGCGCGCCAGCGGGAAGTTCGAGGGCGGCAAGCTGATGCTGTTCTTCGGCGCGCGCACGAAGGAAGGAGCTGCCGTACTTCGGCCCGCTGCAGAGCCTGCCGAAGGACTTCATCGACATCAACCTCGCGTTCTCGCGCACGCCCGGCGCGCCCAAGCGCTACGTGCAGGACCTGATGCGCGAGCGCGCCGCCGACCTCGGCGCAGCTGCTGAAGGATGCCAACACCTGCATCTACGTGTGCGGCCTGAAGGCGATGGAAGAGGGCGTCGTGCTGGCGCTGCGCGACGTGGCGCAGCAAGGCGGCTTGAACTGGGACAGCTTGGGCGCCGCGCTGCAGCGCGAAGGCCGCCTGCACTCCGAGACCTACTGAGCGCCCCCAGGCGGCGCAAACGCCGCCGCCCCGGGTCAAGCAAACTGGCAGGGCCACATTTGCATGAGATTCCACGTCTGCACAGTGGCCCGCGCTATCCTGCGCGTCGACCATGAGCAGCCTCGAGCGCGCCACGCTTCCGCCCGACGATGCAGCGCACGACTTCGGCACCTCGCCCGGCCGGCGCAGCGACAACGCCTTGCCGGTGGGCACGCGGCTGGCCGAGTTCGAGATCCGCGGCGTCATCGGCGAGGGCGGCTTCGGCATCGTCTATCTGGCGCTGCGACCATGTCGCTGCAGCGCGAAGTGGCGATCAAGGAGTACATGCCGGCGGCGCTGGCCGCGCGTGCCGCGGGCCACGCGTGGTGTGCGCTGCAGATCGACAGCGTCAGCCCGAGACCTTCGACGCCGGGCCTGCGCAGCTTCGTCAACGAGGCTCGGCTGCTGGCGAGCTTCGACCATCCGTCGCTGCTCAAGGTGCTACCGCTTCTGGGAAGACAACGGCACCGCCTACATGGTGATGCCGTACTACCAGGGCCGCACGTTGAAGGACGCGCGCTGGCCTGAGATCGTCCGCCGCCGAGCGAAGCGCTGGCTGCGCGGCTGGCTGCGGCCAGCTGCTCGACGCGCTCGAGCGTGATGCACGCGCGCGCACGTGCTTCCACCGCGACATCGCGCCCGACAACATCCTGCTGACCGACGACGGCCGCCGCTGCTGCTCGACTTCGGCGCGGCGCGGCGCGTGATCGGCGACGCGCACGCACGCGCTGACGGTCGTTCTCAAGCCCGGCTATCGCGCCGATGGAGCAGTACGCCGACGATGCCGTCGATGACGCAGGGCGCGTGGACCGACCTGTACGCGCTCGGCTCGCGTGGTCACTACGCGATCACCGGCCACACGCCGCCGGAGTCGGTGGCGCGGCTGATCGGCCGACACGATGGTGCCGCTCGCCGAGCTGGCCGCGGGGCGCTACAGCGAGCGCTTCCTGCGCGCGATCGATCACGCGCTGGCGGTGCGGGCCCGACGATCGGCCGCACAGCCGCCGAGATGCGAACTCGAGCTGGGTGTCGAAGAGCGCCGCCGCGCGCGCGCAAGTCGCGGCGAGATTCCCACCGCGCCGACGCCACTGGAGCGCGTCGACTGCGGCCGCGGTGAGCGGTAGCGACAGCTGCCGCCGCGCAGCACGCCGCCAGTCGCTCAAGCCATTGCCGCCCGTCGCAGCGCGTCGCGCCAGAACGCGGTGCCGACGCCAGCCGGGCGTCATCGCGCGCTGCCGTGGTGCTCGTCTCGGCTGCTCGCTGGCCGGGCTCGCGATTGACCGCGACTGCGGGCCTGCGGGCCTGGTGGTTGTTGTCGGACTGCGGCGTCAGCTGCGCCACGCCGGGCAGCGGCGCGACGGCCTTGGCGACACGCCGCTGCCGGCGGCCGCGAACGCGAGCGCAGCACTGCCGCCGCCGCCGCGTCGTCGGCAGCCGACAGGCGCGTCTCGCCGCGTCACCGCCGCCGTGCCCGCGACCGCCGGTTGAGGCGGGCCCATCGCGGCCGCACCGCGCGCCACGCCGCCCGCCGCCGGCGGCGACGCTGCGGAGCCCGTTGCGCGCCGAGCGGCCCCCGCCACTGCGGGCGTCGACGCGCCCGATCCCTGAGAAAGAATTCGCCAAACGCGCGCTGCAGGACATCATTGCGCGGGTGTCGCTCGGCGAGGAGCTGAGTGCACCAGGATCACGCTACGCTGGAAGGGAGTGCCGCAAATGAACAGCCGTCGATTGCCGCCTGCGTGCTGCAGTGGGGCGCCGCGGCGGTCGCGTTGGTGATGCTCGGCGGCGCCGGCTGCCTAGAGCACCGGTCCACGGTCATCAGCAACGAGCTGCCGTTCGACCAGGCGGTGATCGCAGGCCACCGATGGGCTGGTGGCGCACACACACAGAAGTTGCCGGCGCTTCCTCGCCAAGGTCGAGGCCAAGGTCGTCAAGAAGGCGCTGATCATCGATCCGATGATCGATGCGGCATCGGCCAGCAGACTCACCAGTCACACGACAGCTCGAACAGAAGGTGGCCGAACGGCCTGCGCAACCAGTTCACCCGCAGTTCGAGGCTGCTGCCGTTCCAAGCGGCGAGCCTGGCGCGCGCGCAGTACCTGTTGACCGGCACGATGACGCGCGGCGCCGGCGGCGGTGCGCGCAAGCCGTTCCAGATCAATCTCGCGTTGGTGGACCTGAGCACGCGCAGCGTGCTCGGCGCAAGCCAGCGCGCTGGCGCGACCGACGGCGCTCGATACCAGCCCGACGCCGTACTACCAAGACAGCGGTCCTGGTGAAGGACCAGGTGGTCGACGGCTACATCCGCACCGCGCAGACGGCGCCGGGCCCGCTGCCGACGCCTACTACCTCGAGCGCCTGCCCGCGCGGCCGTGTTGGTCAACGACGGCACCAACGCCTACAACGCCAGCCAGTACCAGGATGCGCTCGGCCGTACCGCAATCGCGCTGGCCACCCCTGCGGGCGAGCAGCTGCGCGCGCTCGAACGGCGTCTACCTCGGCGAGCTCGGAAGCTCCGGGCCGCACGGCCGATGCCGAGCAGGCCTTCGGCCGGGTCGTCGCCTTCGGCCTGAGCCAGCGCAACCTCGGCGTGAAGTTCCTGTTCAACCCAGGCAGCACCGAGTTCTGGTCGGACCCCAAGGTCAACGGCCCGTACACGCTGTGGCTGCCAGATCGCGCGCGCAAGCCAGTGCGGCCAAGGTGTGCATGAACGTGGTCGGCCACACCAGCCGCACCGGATCGGAACAGACCAACGACCGGTTGTCGCAGGCGCGTGCCGCCGCGATCAAGACGAAAGCTCGATGCCGATGTCCCTGAGCTGGCCGCGAATTCTCGCACCGCCGCGCGCTTCAGCGGTGTGGGCTGGCGCGAAGAACATCAATCGGCACCTGGCGGCGACGATGCGAGCGACGCACTCGATCGGCGCGTCGAGTTCAAGATCGTCAGCTGCTGATCAGTGCAGCTTGACGCGTGGCTCTGGTGCGGCGCGTCGTAACAGGCGTGCGATCGCGGCCGCAGCGTGGTTGCCACGCCACTCAGCCGATTGCACCGCGAGCTCGTCTCCTGTTTGTACCACGCGGTGCACAGGTGCATTCGCCCGCTGCAGAACCGGCCTCTCGACCCACAGTGCTGCCGCCCACGAGGCCGAACCCATCAGGCTGCCCACCGTCGAATAGGCTCGCCGAGCGACACCAAGCGAACCGAAATCGCGATAGCGCCAGGGCTTCAGCGGCTCGCCTCGCAGGCGCCGCGGCAGCTGGCCTGCCAGATGCGAGGCCTGCTGGTGCGCCGCCTGCGCGCGCGGCGGCACCGGTGTGCCGGATGGCCGAGCCACGGCGCAGGCGGCGCAGTCGCCGATCGCGAACATCGTCGTCGTCGCGCGTGGTCTGCAGCGTCGGCCGCACCACCAGCTGGTTGCAGCGCGGTTGGTCTCGAGGCCGTCGAGGTCCTCGCAGCGACGTCGGGCGCCTTCACGCCGGCTGCCCACACCACGAGCTCGGCCGGCATGATGCGCGCCGTCGGCGACTCGACACCGTTCGGCGCGCACCGCGCTCACCTTGGTGCCCGCATGCGCACCTTGCATGCCCAGGCTCTTGAGCAGTTCGGCCGCCGCATTCGGCGATGCGCTCGGGCAGCGCGCGGCAGGATGCGGCGGCCGGCCTCGATCAGGTTGATCTGGATGTCGCTGCTCGGGATCGATCCGGTCGAGCCCGTAGGTCGACCAGCAGGCGCGTGCGCCTTGTGCAGCTCGGCCGCCAGCTCCGACGCCAGTGGCGCCGGCGCCGATGATGGCGACCGTCACCTGGTGCGGCCGCAGCGGCTCGCTTCTGCACGTGGGCGCGGATGCAGGCGTTGACCAGGCGGCGCGTGGAAACGCTCGGCCTCGTCGGCGGTCTCGAGCGCGATCGCGTGCTCCTTGCACGCCGGGCGTGCCGAAGTCGTTGGTCAGGCTGCCGATGGCGATGACCAGCGTGTCGTAGCGGAGCCGCGCGTAGGGTCGGCGTGATCGGCGTGCCCTCGTCGTCGAGCACCGGCGCGACCTGCACCTCGCGGCGCGTCGCGGTCGAGGCCCGATCATCGCGCCCAGCGGTAGCGAAAGCCGTGCCAGTGCGACTGCGCGAGGTAGTCGATCGCGTGGCTGTCGATGTCGATGCTGCCGGCGGCGATCTCGTGCAGGTGCGGCTTCCAGAAATGCGTGCGCGCCTTCTCGATCAGCGTGACGTGCGCGCGTGCCGCGTCTTGCCGAGCCGCTGGCCCAGCCGCGTGGCGAGCTCGAGCCCGCCCGCGCCGCCGCCGACGACGACGATGCGGTGCAGACCGTTGGCGGTTTGGTTCATGCACGCGTTTCCGCGAAATGGGCGTCTGCGACATTGTGGCTGCCGCGGCACGCGATCTCCGGTTGCGCTGCAGGTCGTGACATCAGTCCGCCCAGCGCAACGAATCGCCGGCGCAACATGCACATGCGGGCGCGGCTGCGTGGCGCAACCGGAGTTCACGCTCGCGCGGCTTGTGAAAAGCGCCAGCGCTGGCGCGCTCGTTAGCATGGCGGCAAGTCCGCACTGATGCGGGCGCGGGGATTTCCATGGTTCTGACGAGACGGCGCTTGTCAGCGGCGTGCTGCTGGCGCTGCGCAGCCGACGCTGGCCTTGGCCGCCGAGGGCGACATCGTGGTGGGCCAGATCGGCCCGTTCACCGGCATTCCGGTGCCCGACGCGCTGCAGCTCAACCAGGGCATCAAGGCCTGCTTCGCGCAGATCAACGAGCGCGGCGGCATCGGCGGGCGGCGCATCGCGTTCTTCGACGTCGACGACACCTACAACGCCGATGGCTTCGCCACGGCGTTCACCCAGGCGATGCAGCGCAAGCCGGTGGCGCTGCTCAATCCGGTGGGCTCGGCGGCGCTGAAGCGCACTGCTCGACGACAAGATGCTCGACCAGGCCGACGTGATCGTGCTCAACGCGATCCCAGGCGCCGAGGCGCTGCGCAACCCGGGCCATCCGAGCTGTTCCACATCCGCGCCGGCGACCGCCAGCAGATCGAGAAGATCGTCGCGCACGTCGCGACGCTGGGCGTCGAGCGAGCTCGGCTGTGCTTGCACCACAACATCGTGATCGGCACCTCGGGCCTGGCGATGGCGCAGGCGGCGGCCAGCGCCTCCGGCAAGCTGAAGGTCATGCCGTTCGAGGCCACCGCCGAGATCCCCGAGCATTCACGGCAGCGGCCACGAACGTGGTCAAGTCCGGCGCGCAAGGCGGTGCTGGTGGTCGGCGCGCCGCGCTTCATGGCCGACGGCATCGCCGCAACTGCGCTGCGGGCGCCGGCGGCCAGTTCGTGTTCGCGCTGTCGTACGTGCCCGCCGGGTCTGCTGGCCAAGGTGGCGGGTGCGTCCGCGCGCGGCGTGGCGCTGTCGCAAACCTACCCCAACCCGATGGGCGTCTCTCGCCGCTGCAGCGCGAGTTCCAGGCCGCGATGAAGCAGTCGTTCCCCGACGTCGCTCCCGGCAGCTACACGTCGTTCCACCTCGAGGGCTACATCAGCGCGCGCGTGTTCGCCGAGGCGGCGCGCCGCAGCAAGGAGGTGACGCCCGACGGCGTGGCGAAGTCGCTGCGCGCGATGGGCGAGTACGACATGGGCGGCTTTCGCGTCAACTTCGCGCGCAACAACGTCGGCAGCGGCTTCGTCGACATCGGCGTCGTCAACGTCGATGGGCGTCTGATCGTACTGCCACGCCGTCGCACTGCGCGGCGCCGCACGGCTTCAGGGTCAGCCCTGGCCGAACCACCGCAGGCTCGTGGCCTGCAGCGGCGACAAGCACCGCGCAGCAGCGCGCGCCGAGCGCGGCGAACAGCGCGGTGATCTCGGTCTCGCTGCTTTCCGACCACCAGCTTGCTCGACAGGCCCTCGTAGACCTTCTTCAGGTCTTCGGCGGTGCCGGCGTAGAAGTATTCGCCGCGTGTCAGCAGCGCCACCTGCTTGAGCGTCTCCTCGTCGAGGCGCACGCGCATGCTCCAGCCCTCGAAGCCGATGATCTCGCCGTCCTTGGTGCCCATGCCCACGGTGTAGATGCGCACGCCGCGGTCGGCGGCGAGCTTGGCCATCTCCAGCGTGTCGGGGCCGGTGGTGCGCTGGCCATCGGTCAGCAGGATGATCGCCGCCGACGCGTAGGAGCCCGGCTCCACCGGCTTGAACGCGGGCTTGTGCCTTCTTCTTGTCGCTGAACCCGGGCGGCATCGGTTTGGCGCCAGTGATCTGCGACAGGTCGTAGCCGGCGTCAGGGAACAGAGTGGCCAGCGACAGCACGATGCCCGAGCCGATGGCGGTGGCGCGCTGCAGCTGGAAGCGGTCGATCGCTGCGACCACGTCCTCGCGGCTCAGCGTGGGCGCCTGCACCACCGCGGCGGTGCCGGCGAACGACACCACGCCCACGCGCACCGTGCGCGGCAGCTCGTTGACGAAGTTCTTGGCCGCCTCCTGCGAGGCGACGATGCGGCTGGGCTTGATGTCGGTGGCGCGCATGCTGCCCGACACGTCCATCGCCAGGATGATGGTCTCCTGCTGCGACGGCAGCTTGATCACCGCCGTCGGCCGCGACACCGCGACCATCAACACCAGCAGCGCCAAGCCCAGCAGCAGCCGGCGGCACGTGGCGACGCCAGCTCGGGCCCTTGCCGAGCGCCTGCTTGACCAGCGCGACGCTGGCGAAGCGCACCGTGCTCTTCTTGCGCCGGTGCAGCAGCCACAGGTAGCACACACCACCAGCAGCGGCGCCAGCAGCGCAGCGCCCACAGCGCTTCAGGCCACAGGAACTTCATGGTGCGATTCTCGCGCGATCGGGGCCGCCGCGCCGCGCAGATGTGCCGGCATGTGCGCGCCGCTGCGCTGGCGCGCGCGCGCTGGCGGCGCAGCGCGACGAAGCGCAGCAGCGATTCCAGCAGGTCGTCGTGGGTGGCCAGCTCGAGCGTGTCGACCTGCGCCTGGCCGAGCGCCGCGCGCAAGTCGGCCTCGTGCTGCGCGGCCAGCGCCTCGAAGCGCTGACGAAACGCCGGATCGTTGGTGTCGACGAACAGCTGCTCGCCGCTCTCGGCGTCTTCGAGCGTGACCAGGCCGACGTCGGGCAGCTTCAGCTCCAGCGGGTCGTACAGCCGCACGGCCAGCACCTCGTGGCGGCGCGCCAGCCGGCCCAGCGGCTCTTCCCAGCCCGGTGCGCTGATGAAGTCGGACACCACGAACACCATCGAGCGGCGCGGATCAGCGTGGTCGGCCGACTGCAGCAGATCGGGCCAGCACCGTCTGACGCGCGGCGGCGGCTGCGCGCCGCGGCGCGAGCGGCGCTGGCCTGGCGCGGCGGGCGCTTGCGCATGCGCTGGATCAGCTCGAGCACGTGGTTGCGGCTGGCGCGCGGCGGCAACATGCCGTCGACGCGATGGCGCTGTACAGCAGCGCACCGACGCGGTTGCCGTGGCGCGTGAGCAGCCGCGCCAGCACGGTGACGAAGCCTCTCGGAGACCGACAGCTTGGTGCGTCGTCGCCGAGCCGAAGTCGACCGAGCCCGAGAGGTCGAGCAGGAACCAGGCGGTCAGCTCGCGGTCTTCGGTGAACTGCGCGCACGTAGGGCGCTCGTGCAGCCGCGCGGTGACGTTCCAGTCGATGTGGCGCACGTCGTCGCCGTGCTGGTACTCGCGCAGGTCGGCCAGGTCGAGCCCGGCGCCGCGCCACAGCGTGCGGTAGTCGCCCTGCAGCAAGCCGTCGAGGCGGCGAATCACCGTCCACTCCAGCTGCCGCAGCAGCTGGTCGGGCGTGGCGGTCGCGGCCAGCTCAGGCATGCGCGCCGGCTGGCTCGAGATGCTGCAGCGGCTTGTCGGGCACCGGCACCTTCGGCCATCACGCGTGCGCGATCAGCGCGTCGGCGTCGATGCCCTCGGCCAGCGCCTCGTACGACAGCACCAGGCGGTGGCGCAGCGCGTCCACCGCCAGATCGGTCAGGTCCTCGGGCAGCACGTGGTTGCGGCCGCGCAGGAACGGCGAGCGCGCGCGCGCCCTCGACGCATGCGAGATGCTGGCGCGCGGGCTGGCGCCGTAGGTCAGGTACTTGGCCAGCTCTGCCATGCCGTAGCGCCGGTCGCGCGGTCGCGCCGACCAGCGCACCGCGTACTGGATCAGCGCTCGGGTCGACGTAGACCTTGCGGCACTCCTGCTGCAGCTCGGCGAGCTGGCCGGTGCTCGCCACCGCCGACACGACGTGCCGTGCGCGCCGATCACGCGCTCGACGATCACGAACTCCTCGTCGTCGCTCGGATAGTCGACCAGCACCTTCATCATGAAGCGGTCGACCTGCGCCTCCGGCAGCGGGTAGGTGCCCTCGGTCTCGATCGGGTTCTGCGTGGCCATCACGAGGAACGGCTGCGGGCACGCTGGTGCGTCTCGCCGGCGATCGTGACCTGGCGCTCCTGCATCACCTCGAGCAGCGCGCTCTGCACCTTGGCCGGCGCGCGGTTGATCTCGTCGGCCAGCAGCAGGTTGCGCGAACACCGGGCCCGAGCGAGGTGCTGAACTCGCCGGTCTTCTGGTTGTAGATGCGCGTGCCGACCAGGTCGGCCGGCACCAGGTCGGGCGTGAACTGGATGCGCTGGAACTGCCGCGCGATCGCCGCGGCGAGCGTCTTGACGGTCAGCGTCTTGGCCAGGCCGGGCACGCCCTCGACCAGCAGGTGGCCCTGCGCGAGCATCGCCACCAGCACGCGCTCGAGGAAGCGGTCCTGCCCGACGACGACGCGTCTTGACCTCGTAGAGGATGCGCTCCATCAGCGTGGCGACGCGCCGGCGTTCGCGCTGGTTCCATGGGCTCTCGCAAAGTTGCGTGCGTCAGAAGGGCGGCAGGCCGGCCGCGGCGGCGGCGTTCTCGATCGGCACCGCGAAGCCGATGCCGATGAAGGTGCGCTGCTCGGTCGGGTTCAGCGATCGCGGTGACGATGCCGACCACCTCGCCATCCATCGTGACCAGCGGCCCGCCCGAGTTGCCGGGGTTGGCCGCGGCGTCGAACTGGATCAGGTTGGTCAGGATGCGCTTGCCCTCGGGCGAGCGGAACTCGCGCTTCGAGACCCGACACCACGCCGGCCGACGCCGACGGGCCGATGCCGAACGGGAAGCCGACCGCGACCACCTCGTCGCCCGGGCCGCAGGCCGCCGGTCGGAGCGCATCGTCGCGGCTCCGAGGTCGTCGGGCACGCGACTGCGCCTGCAGCACCGCGAGGTCGTGCTCGGGCTGCACGTTGATCAGCGTCGGCCTCGGCCTCCATGCCGTCGGAGAAGTGACGCTGGATGCGCGTCGGCGCCGTGCACCGACGTGCATTGGTCAGGATTCCTCCTGTCGACGATCACTACGTACCGCTGCCGACGCCTCTTCTTTTCTTCGCCTTCCTTGGGGTCGGGACGCTCGGGCGGTACTCGCCGACCACGCGCACCACGGAGTCGATCACGGCGCTGGCGCCGCCGCGGCCGACGATGCGTTCTTTCTTGATCGCCTCGCGCATAGCCGAGTCGATTTGCTCGAAGGTTGGAACGCACATCCTTGCGGTCCAGGCTGGCGCAGCCAGCCACCACCGCCAACATCAGCGCCAGCGTCAGCCCAGGTCAGGCGTCTCATGCCGGCGCAACGACGCGCCCACGCGCGTGCTGGCGCGACTCACAGGCCGGGCGCCGTCGTCGGGCTCCGCGTCGTCGAACTCGGCATCGGGGCTGCGGGTGCCGGCCGGCCGTGCGCAGCGATGGCGCGCGTGCGTTCGGGGCTCGACTGTACAGCAGAGGCACGCGCTTCATCGGTCACCACTCCTGCAGCGCGCGTTGCGTGGTGTTGCGCTGCGAGCCTAGGTACCATGGAGCGTGAGTCGCCGTGCATGCCCCGACACCACGACCACCGGCGCAACGGGCATTCCAAAGCCGCCGCGCGCGGCCGGCCTCGGCGGTGCGACGCCTGGGGGAGCTAGGGCTGGCTGGCGAAGTGCTCGTCGTAGCGAGGTACAAATCCTGCTGGCCAACGGTAAATGGCAGGCGCGGCAGGTGTTGGTGTCGTCCGGGCGCCTTTTGGCCGCTCGGTAACCACGCGGCATAGACCCAACTGCCGCCGCAGCGGCTCGAGCACTCGGCGCCCCAGCCGGCGTTCTTGCCCATCACGAACACGCGGATCAGATCACCTGACCACTTCGCCGTCGGCGCCGATCTCCAAGCGTGCCGTCGGCGCGCGCGCGCGCGGCGTAGTTCTCCATCACGAAGATCGTGCCGTTGGCGAACCCGCTTTGCCGCCGTGGCGTCGCGCGCCGCCGGATTCATGCAGATCTCGCGCACCTGCTTGGCATCAGAGGCGCTGCACCGCCGACAAGAACTTCGGCCAGGTCTTGTAGCTCGGCCGGTACCGCCAACTCGCCATCCTTGACGGGTGGTGGTGGCGTGCGGACGCAGCCCCACAACAAGGCCCCTATCGACAATGGCGGCCGGAGCGGCCAGGCGGCGAACGGTCATCATGCGGCTCCCTGTGTGCGCTGGTCGTTGGCGGCTGCGATGATACGCAGCTACCTCTGGTACGTGAATGCCTGCGGGCGCAGATTCGCGGGGTCAACCTGATGTCGTGGATCGACACCCACTGTCACCTTGATGCCACCGAGTTTCGACGCCGACCGCGATGCGGTGTGGTCAACGCGCCCGCGCGGCTGGTGTGACGATGCGGCGTGCTGCCGGCGGTGAAGGCGGCGCACTTCGAGCGCGTGCGCGAACTCGCGCATCGGCTCGGGCTGGCTTATGCGCTGGGCATCCACCCGCTGTGCATCGGCGAGGCGGCAGATCAAGACCTCGATGTGCTGCGCGATGCGCTGACGCGTCATGCGGGTGACAAGCAGCTGGTGGCGGTGGGCGAGATCGGGCTCGACTGGTTTGTTCCCGGGCCTCGACCGCGACAAGCAGGAGCGCTTTTACATCGCGCAATTGAAGCTCGCGCGCGATGCCGGCTTGCCGGCGATCTTGCACGTGCGCCGATCGGCCGATGGCCTGCTGAAGCCGGACTGCGGCGCATCGACGTCGCCGGCGGCGATTGCGCACGCCTTCAACGGCAGCTTGCAGCAAGCCCAGGGCTTCGTCGAGCGCGGCTGGCGGCTCGGCTTTGGCGGCGCGATGACCTTCGAGCGGGCGCGCCAGATCTCGCGAGCTGGCAGCCACGCTGCCTGACACCGTGCCGGTGCTGGAGACCGACGCACCCGACATCCCGCCACACTGGCTGTACCGCAATGCCGAACAGCGCGGCGCGGCGAGTTCGCGCCGCAACGAGCCCGCCGAACTGCCGCGCATCGCGCAAACGTCGGCGCAGCTGCGAGGCTGGAGCCTGAGCAGACGGCGGCGCGCACGAGCGCCAACGCGTGCGCCAGCGTTGCCTCGCCTGCAGGCCTTGATGGTGGCCACGTTGAGCCGCGAGCGGCGGCGCTGGCGACGCCACGCCTGCGCGGGCTGGCGCCGGTGGTGGCGGCCGGAAACCCGGTTGCTGGTGCTCGGCAGTTTTCCGAGTGCGGCATCGCTGGCTGCGAGGCGCAGTACTACGCGCATCCGCGCAACCAGTTCTGGCTGATCCTGTCAGAGCTGTGGCGCGTTGACTTGCGGGCGCTGTCGTATGCCGACCGTTTGACCGAGGTGCGCTGCCGCGGTCTGGGCATCTGGGACGTCTACGCCAGTTGCCGGCGCTGAAGGCAGTCTCGACAGTGCGATCGAAGAGGTCGCACACAACGACGTTGCGGCGCTGGTGGCCCATAATGTTAGCGCTGCGCGCGATCGCCCACAACGGTGGCGAGTCGGCGCGTGCGATGAAGTGGACCGCGTGGCCTGGCCAGCGAGGTCGTGCAGTTGCCCTCGAGCAGCCCGGCCAACGCCAGCTGGTCGCTGGCGCGCAAGGTGGACGCCTGGCGAGCGGTGTTCTCGCGACACGGATTGTGCTCATGACCGTTCCATGCGATGCCGGGCTGCCCGAGGCCACCATCTCCGAACTCGACGGCGTGCGCTACCTGCACCTGGATACGCCGTGGGTGCAGGGCGCGATGAACATCCGGCGAGCCGCGCACGGTGGTGCTGGAGTACGTGCAGCGCATGCTGGCGTGGATGCTGTGGCGCCCTCGAGCAGCGCTGGGTCGCGCGGCCACGCCGTGCAACCTCGGCCTCGGCGCTGCGGCGATCACCCGCTTTACGCACCGTACGCTGCACATGCGAACCGCGGCCGCGTCGAGCTCAACCTGAGCGGTCATCGCGGCGTGCCGCCGCTGGTTTCGGCTTCGCCGCCGATGACGCACGGCTGTCGGTGGTGCAAGCCGATGCGGCATCGTGGCTGCGCAGCGCCGCGATGCCGCGCGGCGAGGTGAGCTCGCTGTGTGTCGATCTGTACGACCACGAGCCGCAGCGCCGGTGCTCGACGACGAAAAGTTCTATGCCGATTGCCGCGCGCTGCTGTGCGAAGACGGCGTGATGAGCGTCAATCTGTTTGGCCGCCGGGCCAGCTTCGAACGCTCAATGGCGCACATCGCGGGCCGCCTTCGGCGGCGACCGCCTATGGCACCTCAAGCCCACGCGCGAAGGCAACACGATTGCGGTAGCAACACACACGGCTTGTGGTTCCAGATCGTCACATCTCGGCTGGCGCGGGCGGATAACATCGAGTCCCGCTACGGGCTGCCGGCGCGGCAAGTGGTTGCGCCTGGTGCAGCCGTGGATTCCAGAGGCCGCCCAGACTTCATGAGGCCCCACCGCGACTGCCGGCGCAGGCGCTGCACGTGCCACACCGTTGCGCGGCAGGCTGGAGTGGCGCGCCCTGCTGCGGCTGGCTGCGCGAGGACGGCTGGATCGGCGCCGACGATGTCGATGCGGTCGCCAAGCGCTGGCGGCGCCGACTCGCACCAGCATCCGCTGGTGCGGCTGGGCAGCGCTGGCCTGAAGCGCGCCGGCACGCAGACGATGCTCGACACCGAGGCGCTGACGCAGTGGCTGGCGCAGCGCTTCAACTTGACTCTATCTGCGCATCGACCCGCTGAAAGTCGATGTCGGCCGCGTGGCCGACGTGATGAGCGTGCACTACGCCGAGGTGCGGCGCGTGCTGCCGGTGCAGGTGGGCGCCACCGAGGTGACGATTGCCACCGCCGAACCGTTCGACAACCGCTGGGTGCCGGAGATCGAGGGCCACACGCGCAAGACGTGCGCCTGGCGGTGGCCAATCCGCTGGACATCGCGCGCTACACGACCGAGTTCTTCTCGCTCGCCAAATCGGTGCGGGCGGCGCAGAAGACCGGCGAGAACTCGGCGGCGGCCAACTTCGAGCAGCTGGTCGAACTGGGCAAGACCAACAAGCAGCTCGACGCCAACGACGCCGGCGTGGTGCAGGTGGTCGACTGGTTGTGGCATGTACGCGTTCGACCAGCGCGCCAGCGACATCCACCTCGAGCCGCGGCGCGACATGGGCCTGATCCGCTTTCGCATCGATGGCGTGCTGCACACCGTGTACCAGGTGCCGATGACGGTGATGAGCGCGATGACGGCGCGCGTCAAGCTGCTCGGTCGCATGGACGTGATCGAGAAGCGCCGCCCGCTCGACGGCCGCATCAAGACCAAGCGGCCCGATGGCGCGGCCGGCGCCGGCGCCGAGGTCGAGATGCGGCTGTCCACCATTGCCCACCGCGTTCGGCGAGAAGATGGTGATGCGCATCTTCGATCCCGACACCACGGTGAAGACCGTCGAGGCGCTGGGCTTCAACGCGCACGACGGCGAGCGCTGGAACCAGCTGATCAAGCCAGGCCGCACGGCATCATCCTCGGTCACCGGCCCGACCGGCGGCGGCAAGACCACCACGCTGTACTCGACGCTCAAGCGCCTGGCCACCGACGAGGTGAACGTCTGCACGATCGAAGATCCGATCGAAATGATCGAGCCCTCGTTCAATCAGACGCAGGTGCACAGCGCCACTCGACATGGGTTTCGCCGAAGGCGTGCGCGCGCTGATGCGCCAGGACCCGGACATCATCATGGTCGGCGAGATCCGCGATCTCGCCACCGCCGAGATGGCGATCCAGGCCGCGCTCACCGGCCACCTGGTGTTCAGCACCCTGCACACCAACGACGCCGCCTCGGCGATCACGCGGCTGGTCGACCTGGGCGTGCCGCCATACCTGATCAGCGCCACCGTGATCGGCGTGCTGGCGCAGCGGCTGGCGCGCACGCTGTGCCCGTCGTGCAAGCAACCCGACACCGATGCGTCGCGCGACCTGCTGGTCGAGGTCGCCAAGCCGTGGCGCCTGTCGGGCGACGTGCGCATGTACAAGCCGGTGGGCTGCCTGGGTGCCGCCACACCGGCTACCGCAAACGCGCGTTGGCCTGTAACGAGTTGATGCTGCTCACGCCGACCGCGCGCGAACACGTGCATCCCACCTACGACATCACCGCGTTGCGCCAGCAGGGACCTGCGTGACGGCATGCGCCCGCTGCGGCTGGCCGGCACGATGAAGATCGCCGAAGGCGTGACCACCATCGAAGAAGTGCTGCGCGCAACGCCCAGCTGGTCGGAGAAGTAGACCGCGCCTGTGTCCACGCGCACCAGCCGCGTGCCGGTGCCGTGTAAACCACAGGTGGAAACCACAGGCTTGGCGCCTAGGGGTCTCCCTAGAATCGACTCGCAAAAGGCCGGTCTGGCCGCGAGGAGACCTGCACGTGAAGATCAAGAGCCAGAAGGACTTCTGGTCCGGGCTGATGTTCGTTGCCACGGGCTTGGGGTTCGCGTGGGGTGCCCAGTTCTACAGCTTCGGCTCCTCGGCCCGACCGGGGCCTGGCTACTTTCCGTTTGGCCTGGGCATCCTGCTTGCGCTGCTCGGCGCGCTTGTGTTGTTCGAGGCGCTGACGATCGAAACCGAAGACGGCGAGCCGATCGGTGCCTGGGCCTTCAAGCCGCTGACCACCATCTGCCTGTCGATCGCCGTGTTCGGCTGGTTGCTGCCGCGCCTGGGTATGGCGCTGTCGCTGCCGGTGCTGATCACCATCTGCAGCTTGGCCGGCGATGAATTCCACTGGCGCGACGTGTTGATCAACTGCATCGTGCTGACGATCGGCTCGTGGGTGATCTTCATTTGGGGCCTGAAGCTCGTGATTCCGGTGTGGCCGACCTTCATCGGCACCTGAAGCTGAGGAACGACCATGGATCTGCTGAACAACCTGGCCCTCGGCTTCGGCGTCGCGCTGACCTTTCAAAACGTCCTCTACGCGTTCTTCGGCGCCGTGCTCGGCACGCTGATCGGCGTGCTGCCTGGCCTCGGGCCGGTGGCCACCATCGCGATGCTGCTGCCGTCGATCTACGCGCTCGACGCCACGCCGGCACTGATCATGCTGGCGGGCATCTACTACGGCGCGCAGTACGGCGGCTCGACGACTGCGATCCTGATCAACGTGCCCGGCGAATCGAGCTCGGTGGTCACCGCGATCGACGGCTACCAGATGGCGCGCCAGGGCCGCGCCGGCGCCGCGCTGGCTGCCGCGGGATTGGGCTCGTTCTTCGCCGGCTGCGTGGGCACGATCATCATCGCTGCGTTCGCGCCGCCGCTGACCGAGCTGGCGTTCAAGTTCGGCCCGGCCGAATATTTCTCGCTGATGGTGCTGGGCCTGATCGGCGCCGTGGTGCTCGCGTCGGGCTCGCTGATCAAGGCGATCTCGATGATCCTGCTGGGCCTGTTGCTCGGCCAGGTGAACACCGACGTGATCTCCGGCGTGCCGCGCTACAGCTTCGACATTCCGGAGCTGACCGACGGCATCGGCTTCGTCGGCATCGCGATGGGCGTGTTCGGCTTTGGCGAGATCATCGCCAACCTCGGTCGAGCCCGCCGAACACCGCGAGGTCTTCACCAAGGACGTGAAGGGCCTGTGGCCGACCAAGGAAGATTTCCGCGACCGCCTGGCCGGCCGTGCTGCGCGGCACCGCGCTGGGCTCGATCCTCGGCGTGCTGCCCGGCGGCGGCGCGTTGCTTGCGTCCTTCGCGGCGTACACGCTGGAGAAGAAGTCACCCGGGCAAGCCGGCGAGATCCAGTTCGGCAAGGGCAACATCCGCGGCGTCGCCGGCCCGGAGTCAGCCAACAACGCCGGCGCGCAGACCTCGTTCATTCCGATGCTGACGCTGGGCATTCCGCCCAACGCGGTGATGGCGCTGATGGTCGGCGCGATGACCATCAAGGGCATCCAGCCCGGCCCGCAGGTGATGACCAGCAACCCGCAGTTGTTCTGGGGGCCTGATCGCCAGCATGTGGGTCGGCAACCTGATGCTGATCGATGCTGAACCTGCCGCTGATCGGCATTTGGATCAAGCTGCTGACCGTGCCGTACCGGTTCCTGTTCCCGGCCATCGTGGTGTTCTGCGGCATCGGCGTTGTACACGCTCAACAACTCGAGCTTCGACGTCTATATCGGCGCCTTCTTCGGCATCATCGGCTACGTGTTCTACAAGCTCGGCTGCGAACCGGCACCGCTGCTGCTGGGCTTCATCCTCGGGCCGATGATGGAAGAGAACCTGCGCCGCGCGCTGCTGCTGTCGCGCGGCGACTGGAGCACGTTCGTCACGCGGCCGCTGTCGGCGGGGTTGCTGCTGGCGGCGCTGGCGATGGTCGTGCGTGGTGGCGCTGCCGTCGATCAAGGCCAAACGCCAAAGAGGCCTTCGCGGAAGCCGACTGATCGCCCACCCCGGAGCAGCCTAGCCGGAGCGGCTTCGGGTCGGAGCCGGCGGACGTCGCGTGGGCCTTCGGCACTAGTGCTTGGCGCAGCATGACCAGCGCGACGTTGGAGGACACCGACCTCGGTGCGATGGCACCGCTGCGCAACGCGACGTTCCGCATGCTGTGGGTGGCCTGGTTGGCGGCCAACATCTCGCTGTGGATGCACGACGTCTCGGCTGCCTGGCTGATGACCACGCTGACCACCGACCCCCGCGCTGGTGGCGCTGGTGCAGACGGCGTCCACGCTGCCGATGTTCCTGCTCGGCTGCCCAGCGGCGCGCTGGCCGACATCGTCGACCGGCGCCGCTACTTCGCCGGCACACAGCTGTGGGCGGCGGCGATCGCGCTGCTGCTGATGGCGTTGTCGCTGGCCGGCGCGTTGTCGGCGCCGTTGCTGCTGCTGTTGACGTTTCTCAACGGCATCACGATGGCGATGCGCTGGCCCGTGTTCGCCGCCATCGTGCCGGCCCTGGTGCCGCGCTCGCAGTTGTCGGCAGCGCTCGGCCTGAACGGCGCGGCGATGAACGTGTCGCGCATCGTCGGGCCGGCGATCGCCGGCGCGATCCTCGCGAGCTCCGGCAGCGCGCTGGTGTTTGCGCTCAACGCGGTGGTGTCGGTGGCCGCCTTCTTCACGATCCTGCGCTGGAGGTCCACGCGCAGGGAGAGCGCGTTGCCCGGCGAACGTTTCGTCGGGGCGATGCGGAGTGGGCTTGCAGTACGTGCGACAGGCCCCGCGATTGCAGATCACATTGTTGCGCATCGGCCTGTTCATGCTGCGGGTGTCGGGACTGATGTCGCTGCTGCCGCTGCTGGCCAAACAGTTGCCAGAGGGCGGCGCCGGCGCTTTCAGCGCGTTGCTCGGCGCCACCGGCCTCGGCGCGGTGATGGTGGTGGTGTTCATGGGCCGGTTGCGTGAGCGAGTTGGTCGCGATCGCACGGTGTCCGCAGGCGCGCTGCTGCACGCGCTGGCCGCCACCGGCGCGGCGCTGGCGCCTAACCTGTGGTTGATGCTGCCATGCATGTTCGTCGCCGGTGGCGCGGTAATCCCGACGGCCAATTCGATCACCGTGGCCGCGCAGCTGATGCTGCCCGACTGGGTGCGTGCGCGCGGCATGGCGCTGTACCAGATGGCCTTGATGGGCGGTGCCGCCGCGGGCGCGGCGCTGTGGGGCCACGTGGCCGTGGGCCTGATGTGCGCGGCACGGTGCTTGCCTCGGCAGCGCTCGGTGTGCTCACCGTGCTCATCACGCATCGCATGTCGCTCGAGCGTCACAACCCCGACGATCAGCAGCCCGCCCCGGTGGCGGCGCGCTGCCCGAACCGGCGATCGCGATCGACGGCAACGACGGCCCGGTGGTCGTGACCATCGAGTACCAGATCGATCCCGCACGTGTCGTCGAATTCGCGCAGGTCATGCAGTTGACGCGGCGTGCGCGGTTGCGCCAGGGCGCTCTGTCGTGGGGGCTGTTCCGCGATGCGGCGGTGCCGGGACGCTACGTGGAGTACTTCGTCGACGAGACCTGGTGGGTAACATCAGCGCCGCTTGAGCGCTTCACCGCCGGCGACGCCGGCCTGCGCGAACGGCGCTTGGGCTTTCACATCGGCGAGCACCCGCCTGCGGTGCGGCGCCTGGTCGGCGAAACCCTGGTCGACTGACGCTGCAACAGCGAACACCTTTGTTCGCAACGGCAATCACCTTTGCGGCACCGGTCGTATCCGACCGACTACGATGGACGCCCGTCTCCAGCCGGTCCGCATGATGCAGGCATTCGATTACAAGACCATCTACGCCACGCCGCGCCGGCCGGTGTTCGCTCGCAACATCGTGTCGTGCTCGCACCCGCTGGCGGCGCAGGCCGGCTTGCGCATGATCGCCGCCGGCGGCAACGCGGTCGACGCGGCTGTCGCCGCGGCTGCCGTGATGACGCTCGTCGAGCCGGTGCAGCAACGGCCTCGGCTCGGATTCGTTTTGCATCCTCTGGGACGGCCAGCGCGCTGCACGGGCTCAATGCGTCGGGCTCGGCGCCCGCGCTGTGGACGCCGCAATACTTCTACGCGATCATCACGGCGCGCGGCGCGACGCCGCCGGCCCGTGGCTGGGGCTCGGTCTCCGTGCCGGGTGCGGTGGCTTCGTGGGTCAGCTATGAGCCGAGCGCTTCGGCAAGTTGCCGTTCGGCGATCTGCTGGAGCCGGCAATCGACATCGCCGAGCGCGGCTACGCGGTGCCGGTGGTCATTCAGCACAAGTGGCAGCTTGCATTCGCAGTGAAGGGCTCGTCTCGCAGCCGGGTTTCGCTGAAGTCTTCCTGCCGCGCGGTCGCGTGCCCGAGGTTGGCGAATTGATGCGCATGCCCGGCGCGGCGAGCGCGCTGCGCGCGATCGCGTCGACGCGCGGCGAAGCGTTCTATCGCGGCGAGATCGCGCAGGCGATCGAGCGCCAGGCCAAGGCGCAGGGCGGCGCGTTGCGCGCGGCCGACCTCGCCGGCTTCCGAGCCGCAATGGGTCGAGCCGATCGCGCGTGGACTACCGCGGCTACCGGCTGCACGAGATCCCGCCCAACGGGCAGGGCATCGCGGCGTTGATCGCGCTGGGCATCGCTCGAGCACTTCGACATCGTGCCGATCTGCCGATCGACGGCGTCGGCCGCGCAGCACCTGCAGATCGAGGCGATGAAGCTCGGCTTCGCCGACACCTACCGCTACGTCGCCGAGCCGTCGGCGATGAGCGTGACGCCGGCGCAGATGCTCGATCGCGCGCTACCTCGCGCAGCGCGCCAAGCTGATCGATCCGCAAGCGTGCGCAGCACTTCAATGCCGGCACGCCGCTCAGGGCGGCACGATCTACCTCACCGCCGCCGACGAGCGCGGCATGATGGTGAGCTTCATCCAGAGCAACTACATGGGCTTCGGCTCGGGCGTGCGTGGTGCCCGAGTGCGGGCGTCAGCCTGCAGAACCGCGGCCACGGCTTTTCGCTCGATCCGCGAGCCCCGAACGTCGTGGCGCCGGGCAAGCGGCCGTTCCACACCATCATCCCGGCCTTCCTCACGAAGGACGGCCGGCCGCAGATGAGCTTCGGCGTGATGGGCGGCAACATGCAGCCGCAGGGCCATCTGCAGACGCTGGTGCGCATGCTCGACCACAAGCAGAACCCGCAGGCCGCGTGCGACGCGCCGCGCTGGCGCTTCGATCGGCGGCATGAGCGTCGAGGTCGAGCCTGACGATGAATCGCGACGACGGTGGACGGCCTGATCGCATTGGGCCACCGCATCGAGGCCACGGTTCGATAGCTACATGGACTCTCGGCGCCGGCCAGTTCATCTGGCGCGCTCGGCGATCCGGCGGTCGAAGGCTACGTGGCCGCCAGCGATCCGCGCGCGCGACGGGCTGGCCGCCGGCTTCTAGCGCGCCGCGTCGACATCGATGCGACTGGCCGACCTCAGTGCGGGCTGGCGCAACCGACTGCATCGTGCATCGGCACGATGCGGTGATCGTTGAGCGCGACGACTGCATCGCCGTGCCGCACGCCGGACAACCCAACCTACTTATTGGGGCAACTTTCTGCTGCTGCCCGGAAGTGCCTGCCGACGACGCGCTCGACCACTGGATGGCGCGCTTCGAAGTCGAGATCGCCCAGCGGCAGCCGGAATCGCAACATCGCGCGTTTGGCATCAACACCCCGGGTGCTCACGCCGAGCTGCCGAGCTGGGTGTGCGCGGGCTTCGAGGTGCAGGTCCACGACGCGATGCAACTCGCGCCGGGCCGGCTGCGGGCACCGCCGCGCGCTGCACGCGGCGACGTTGTGTTCCGCCCGGCGCACCTCGACGCGCGAGATCGATGCCTTCGTCGAGCTGCAGTGCGCTGACACGCAGGGCCACTCGCTCGATGGATACCGGCACTTCTCGCGCGCGGCAAGATGGCCGCCATCGCGCGCATGCACGCAGCCGGCGCCGCGCAGTGGTTCGGCCTGTGGTGCGACGGCGTGCTGGCCGCCGATTGCGGCTCTGGTGCGCGATGGCCCACTCGGGCGCTTCCAGTACGTTGAAACGCATCCGGCGTGGCGACGTCGCGGCCTGTGCTCGGCGCTCGTGCACGCGGTGTCCGCGTGGGGCTTCACGCACTGGGGCTGCAGACGATCACGATGGTGGCCGACCCGGGCGACGTGGCGATCGGTATCTACCGATCGCTGGGCTACGCCACCGTCCTGCAGACACTGGGGTTGGAGAGGCGCGCGTGAGGCGCTCGGTGCGGCGACGACTGGGACCGCACAATCCATGTTCGACCCAGGGCGACATCTCACTGACACAGCCATCTCAGCAGCGCGCGACGGCGACCGAGCACACGGCCTCGCGGTCGACGTCGACCGACACGCTCGACGTGCTGATCGTCGGCGCCGGCTTCGGCGGCCTGTATGCGTTGCACAAGCTGCGCGGCATGGGGCTCAAGGCGCATTGGTGCTCGAGGCCGCACCGAGTGTTGGCGGCACCTGGTGGGCCAACCGATATCCGGGTGCGCGCGTCGACATCCAGAGCCTGGAGTATTCGTACTCGTTCTCCGAGCCGCTGCAGCAGCAGTGGCATTGGAGCGAACGGTATGCGTCGCAGCCAGAGTTGCTGCGCTACGCCAACCACGTTGCCGATCGTTTCGAGCTGCGCCGCGACATCCGGCTCAACACGCGGGTCACGGCGGCGCACTTCGATGAGGCCGCGGCGCTGCTGGCGCATTGGCAGCGACGATGGCCGCCGCTGGAGCGCCCGCTTTCGTCGTGATGGCGATCGGACCGCTGTCGACACCCAACACGCCGGCGTTCGAAGGGCTGCAGAGCTTCGCCGGCCCGGTGTTCCATTCGGCCGCGTGGCCGCACGAGCCGGTGGACTTCAGCGGCGCGCGACGTCGCGGTGGTGGGCACCGGATCGTCGGCGGTGCAGCTGATTCCGATCATCGCCGAGCAGGCGCGCACGCTCACCGTGTTCCAGCGCACCGCGGCCTACGCGGTGCCGGCGCACAACGGACCGCTCGATGCCGAGCGCGAGGCGCGCATCAAGGCCGACTACGCGGGCTTTCGCGCCCGCAACCGCCGCATGCGCGCGGGCTTCGGCAGCGAACTGTCGCCGCATCCGAAGCCGACGCTGGCAGGTGAGCGCGCCGGAGCGCGACGCCTTGTTCGAGCAGCGCTGGGCGATCGGCGGCTTCAGCCTGCTCGGCGCGCTTCGTCGACACGTTGACCGACATGCGCGCCAACGAGCTGTGCGCCGAATTCGTGCGCGGCAAGATCCGCAGCATCGTGCGCGACCCGGCCGTTGCCAAGCGGCTGTGCCCGACGCACCCGATCGGCTGCAAGCGCCTGTGCGTCGACACCGGCTACTACGACACCTACAACCGGCCGCAACGTCACGCTGGTCGACGTCAGCCAGCATCCGATCGAGCGCATCACGCCGGGCGGCCTCGTCGCCGGCGGGCGCGACCACCGCTTCGACACGCTGCGTGCTGGCCACCGGCTTCGATGCCTTCACCGGCCCGCTGACGCGCATCGACCTGCGCGGCCGCGGCGGGCTGCACATTCGCGACAAGTGGCGCGGCGGGCCGTTGAACTACCTCGGCCTCACGGTGGCGGGATTCCCGAATCTGTTCAACCTCGGTCGGACCGGGCAGCACGTCGGCCTTCACCAGCGTGGTCCTTGCCATCGAGCATCACGTCGACTGGATCGCCGAGTGCATCCAGTGGCTCGATGCGCAGCGGGCATCGCACGATCGAAGCCGAGCGGCGAGGCCGAGTCGCACTGGGTGCAGCGCGTCAACCAGGTCGCCGAACAGACCGTCTACCCGCATTGCAACTCGTGGTACCTCGGCGCCAACATCCCGGGCAAGCCGCGCATCTTCATGCCGCTGGCAGGCGGCTTTCCGGCCTACGCCGACCGCTGTGCCGCGGTGGCGCGCGACGGTTACGCCGGCTTCGTGACGCGCTGAAAGCCTAGCGCCACCAAGGTCGCTGAGGGTGGGGCGGCCGGCCTTGCCTTTATCATCGGCCGCAGTTCGTTGCCTCGGCGTCGCACGCCGTCCCTTCATGAGATTGCCTTTGTCGGCTGCCGGTCGTCGTGTTGTCATCGCGCGTGTGGCGCGTGGTCGTCGTGGTGGCCACGTTGGTCGCCTGTGGCGCCAGGACGGTGCCGCCCGGCGCACCGGCTGGCGCAGCGGCTGGCGGACGTCCCGCGATGCCGCCGGCCCAGGTGGGGTGGTCACGGTGCAGCCGCGCACGTGGCGCTGCGCACCGAGCTGCCGGGCCGTGTCGAGGCGCTGCGCGTGGCGCAGGTGCGGCGCGCGTCAACGGCGTGGTGCTGAAGCGCCTGTTCACCGAAGGCAGCGACGTCAAGGTGCGGCCAACCGTTGTTCCAGATCGACCCCGCGCCGTACCAGGCCGCGCTCGACTCGGCGAGCGCCACGCTGGCCAAGGCGCAGGCAAACCGGTCGATGGCCACCGAGCTGGCCAAGCGCTACAAGCCGCTGGCCGAAGCCAAGGCGATCAGCGCGCAGGACTACATCAACGCCGAGGGGGCGCGCCTGCAGGCCGAGGCCGACGTGGCCGCGGGCCGCGCCGCTGTGCAGACCGCGAAACTGAATCTCGCCTACGCGTACGTTACCGCCCCGATCACCGGCCGCATCGGCCGCGCCACGGTGACGGAAGGTGCGCTGGTCAGCGCCGGCCGAGGCCGACGCTGCTGGCGACCATCCAGCAAATCGGCACGGTCTATGTCAACTTCACGCAGCCCAACGCCGAGGTGCTGCGCCTGCGCAAGCCGATGACGGCAAACCAACTTGCGCAAGGCTGGCAACGGACGGGCGGCCGAAGTGCGCGTCGTGCTCGACGATGGCAGCGAGCTGTCGCGACCGGGCAAGCTGCTGTTCAGCGATCTGTCGGTCGATCCCACGCTCGGGTCAGGTGACGTTGCGCGCCGAGGTGCCGAACGCCGAGGGTTGCTGCTGCCCGGCCAATACGTGCGCGTGCGCCTGTCGCAGGCCGAGCTGCCGATGCCATCCTGTTGCCGCAGCAGGCGGTGACGCGCACCGCGCAAGGCGACAGCGTGCTGGTGGTGGGCGCCGACAACAAGCCGGCGCCGCGGCAGATCAAGCTCGGCGAGTCGCAAGGCGACGACTGGATCGTGCTGGGTGGTTTGCAACCCGGCGAGCGCGTGATCGTCGATGGCTTCCAGAAGATGATGGTGCCCGGCGCGCCGGTCAATCCGGTGCCGTGGTCGCCGAAGGCGGCTAATGGCGCCGCGCCGCGCGCATCGGGCGCAGCGTCGGGTGCGGTCACCACGTCGCCGGCGGCATCCAGCGCCGACGGCGGCAAGATCATGAGGGGCGACAGCGCATGGCGCGCTTTTTCATCGACCGGCCGATCTTCGCGTGGGTGATCGCGCTGTTCATCCTGATGATGGGCAGTGTCTCGGTCAGGCTGCTGCCGGTCGCGCAGTACCCGACGGTGGCACCGCCGTCGATCAGCGTGTCGGCGTTCTATCCCGGCGCATCGGCGCAGTCGCTCGACGACAGCGTGATCAGCGTCATCGAGCAGGAGATGAACGGCTCGCCGGGCCTGATCTACATGGAGTCGGTGGCGCAGGCCAACGGCTCGGGGCAGATCACGCTGACCTTCGAGACCGGCACCGACCCCGCGCTGGCGCAGGTCGACGTGCAGAACCGCCTCGAGCCGCGCCGCGCCTCGCCTGCCCGCGGCCGTCACGCAGCAGGGCGTGCGCGTCGACAAGGCGCGCAGCAACTTCCTGCTGTTCACGATTCTGTCGACCACCGATGGCTCGTTCGACCCGGTGGCGCTGGGCGACTACGCGTCGCGCAACATCGCTGCCGAGATCCAGCGCATTCCGGGCGTCGGCCAGGCGCTGCTGTTCGGCACCGAGCGTGCGATGCGCATCTGGATCGACCCGCACAAGCTGGTGGGCTATCGGCCTGCGGTCGTCAATGACGTCAACAACGCGATCCGTGCGCCAGAACGCGCAGGTGTCGTCGGGCACGATGGGCGACCTGCCGATCGTGCAGGGCCAGCAGATCAGCGCCACGGTGGTCGTCAACGGCCAGCTCGACAACGTGGAGGAGTTCGGCAACATCGTGCTGCGCGCCAACGTCGACGGCTCAACGGTGCGGCTGCGCGACGTCGCCCGCATCGAGCTCGGCGGCCAGAACTACGCCACCTCGGCACGGCTGAACGGCAATCCGTCCACCGGCATCGGCGTGCAGCTGTCGCCCACCGGCAATGCGCTGGCCACCGCCACCGCGGTCCACAAGCGCATGGACGAGCTGTCGAAGTACTTCCCCGAAGGGCATGAAGTACGAGATCCCGTACGACAGCTCGCGCTTCATCCGCATCTCGATTTCGCAGGTGGTCGAGACACTGCTCGAGGCGATGGCGCTGGTGTTCCTGGTGATGTTCCTGTTCCTGCAGAGCCTGCGCTACACGCTGATCCCGGCCATCGTGGTGCCGGTGGCGCTGATGGGCGCGTTCACGCTGATGTTCGCGCTCGGCTACACGATCAACGTGCTGACGATGTTCGCGATGGTGCTGGCGGTCGGCATCCTGGTCGACGACGCGATCGTGGTGATCGAGAACGTCGAGCGCATCATGAGCGAAGAGGGCCTGCCGCCGCGCGAGGCCACGCGCAAGGCGATGGGCCAGATCACCGCGGCCATCATCGGCATCACGGTCACGCTGGCCGCGGTGTTCATCCCGATGGCGTTCTTCGCCGGCTCGGTGGGCAACATCTACCGCCAGTTCTCGCTGGTGATGGTCAGCTCGATGATGTTCTCGGCGTTCCTCGCGCTGTCGCTGACGCCGGCGCTGTGCGCCACGCTGCTCAAGCCGGTGGAAGCCGGCCACCATCTCGAAAAGCGCGGCTTCTACGGCTGGTTCAACCGCGGCTTCAAGCGCACCACGCACAAGCTACGAGTGGCGGTGCCTGGGTGCTCAAGCGAGTGGGGCGCATGATGATCGTGTTCGTGCTGCTGGTCGCGCTGGTGGTATGGATGTTCACGCGGCTGCCGGCGTCGTTCCTGCCCAACGAGGACCAGGGCTACCTGATCGTCAACGTGCAGCTGCCGCCCGGCGCCACGCAGGGCCGCACGCTGGAGGTGATGCAGCAGGTCGAGGGCTTCATGCTCAAGCAGCCCGAGGTGCAGAGCATGGTCAGCGTGATGGGCTTCAGCTTCTCGGGCCAGGGCCAGAACGCGGCCTGGCGTTCGTGCCGCTGAAGGACTGGAGCGAGCGCAAGGGCCACGAACACTCGTCGCAGTCGCTGGCCGGCCGCGCGTTCGGCGCGTTGATGGGCGTGCGCGACGCGTTCATCTTCGCGCTGGCGCCGCCGTCGATCCCCGAACTCGGCACCGCCACCGGCTTCAACTTCCGCCTGCAGGACCGCGGCGGCAACGGCCACGCTGCACTGCTGGCGGCGCGCAACCAGATGCTCGGCATGGCCAGCCAGAGCAAGATCATCACCGGCGTGCGGCCCGACGGCTTGGAAGACGCGCCGCAGCTTGCAGATCGACATCGACCGCGATCGCGCGGCCGCGCTCGGCGTGTCGTTCGACGGCCATCAACGTGGCGCTGACCACCGCGCTCGGCTCGGCCTACGTCAACGACTTTCCCAACAAGCGGCCGGCTGCAGCGCGTGGTGGTGCAGGCCGATGCGCCGGCGCGCATGCAGCCCAAGGAGTTGTTGAACATCAACGTGATGAACGCGCAGGGCAAGCTGGTGCCGCTGTCGGCGTTTGCCACCACGCGCTGGGTGGTCGGCGCGATGCAGACCGTGCGCTACAACGGCTACCCGGCGATGCGCCTGGCAGGCGATGCGGCGCCCGGCTACAGCACCGGCGAGGCGATGGACGAGATGGAGCGTCTGGCGGGCGCAACTGCCGCCTGGCTTCGCGTTCGAGTGGACCGGCCTGTCGCGCGAGGAAAAACTCGCCGGCGCCCAGACCACCGGCGCTGATCGTGTTTTCGCTGCTGGCGGTGTTCCTGGCGCTGGCGGCGCTGTACGAGAGCTGGAGCATCCCGGTGTCGGTGATGCTGGTGGTGCCGCTGGGCGTGCTGGGCGCGATCCTCGGCGTCACGATTCGCGGCATGCCCAACGACGTGTTCTTCAAGGTCGGCCTGATCGCGGTGATCGGCCTGTCGTCGAAGAACGCGATCCTGATCATCGAGTTCGCGAGAGACCTGCACGCGCAAGGCAAGGGCGCTCATCGAGGCCACGCTCGAGGCCTGCCACCTGCGCTTTCGCCCGATCCTGATGACCTCGATCGCCTTCATCCTCGGCGTCACGCCGCTGGTGGTGGCGTCGAGCGCCGGCTGCAGCCAGCCAGCGCGCCATCGGCACCGGCGTGATGGCCGGCATGATCAGCGCCACCGTGCTCGCGGTGTTCTTCGTGCCGGCGTTCTTCGTGTTCATCCGGCGCATCTTCAAGGGCAGCGAACGGCAGCGGAAGATGCACGCCCATGAGATGGGCGGCGCTGCGCCGGCAGCCAACGTGGCGGCCAGGAATGAGCGCGTGCGCCGGGCGATCCACTGGCGCGTCGCTGTGCGCGGCGCTGTTTGCCTGGCCTGCGCGTCGATGGCGCCGCCGTACGAACGCCCGCCGTTGGCCGGTGTCCGATCGCTTTCCGTTGCCAACCCCCGACACGCCACCGGTCCCGCCGGCCGCCGATATCGACTGGCGTCAGGTGTTCGTCGATCCGCGGCAGCAGCGCCTGATCGACCTTGCGCTGCAGAACAACCGCGATCTGCGCGTGGCCGCGCTCAACATCGAGCAGGCGCAGGCGCGCGCGACGATTCAGGAGCGAGCCTGTGGCCCACGCTGAGCGCCGGCGTCGGCGGCAACCGCCAGAACCTCGGCCCGGCCGGAACGCTCACCACCTACAGCGCTGGCGTGCTGATCACGGCCTGCGAGCTCGACTTCTTCGGCCGCCTGCGCAGCCTGAGCGACGCGGCGCAGGCGCAGGCGGTGTCGGCGAGGAGCGGCACGCCGCGCCACGCAGATCGCATTGGTGGCCGTCGGTGGCAGCCATCTACCAGGCGCTGCTGGCCGACGACGAATTGCTCAAGTCTGACCCAGCAGAACGCTGGACTCGCGCGTGGAGTCGCTGCGCCTGACGCAGCTGCGCTTCGACAACGGCGCGGTCTCCGAGCTCGACCTGCGCCTGGCGCAGTCGGTGGTGTCCAGCGCGCGCGCCGCGCTGGCGCAAGTGCAGCGCGGGCGCGCGCTCGATGAGAGCACGCTGGTGCTGCCGGTGGGCGCGCCGTTGCCGGCCGACTTGCCGGCGGGCGCCGGCTCGCTCGGCGAGATGGCGGCGTTTCCGACGCTGCCGGTGGGACTGCCGGCCAGCGTGCTGCAACGGCGCCCCGACATCCTGTCCGCCGAGCAGCAGCTGATTGCCGCCAACTTCAACATCGGCGCGGCGCGCGCGGCGTACTTCCCGCAGGTGTCGATCACAGCCAGCGCGGGCACCGTCAGCGCCGATTTCTCCGGCTTGTTCAAAGGCGGCACCTGGGGTTGGAGGCGTGGCGCCGCAGGTGCTGCTGACGCTGTTCGACGCCGGCCGCAACCGAGCGACCAATCAGCTGGCCGAGTCCACCCGCGACGTTGCATTGGCGCAGTACGACAAGGCGGTGCAAACGCGCGTTTCGCGAAGTGGCCGATGCGCTGGCCGGGCGCGACACGTTGGGTGAAGAGGCGTACCAGCTGCAGGAGACCAGCAGGGCGCGAAGCCGACGCGCTATCGCCTGGTCAATCTGCGCTACAGCAACGGGGTGGCCAGCAGCCTCGACCTGCTCGACGCGCAGCGCTCGCTGTTCACCGACGCAGACAGCTGGCGCTGGCGGCGCGCCTGGCGCAGGCGCAGAACCAGGTGACGCTGTACAAGGTGCTCGGCGGCGGCTGGACCGAGACGACCACCACGTCCAAGGCGCCCTGAGCGCCCGGGGCGCTGCGCCGAGGAATCGTCTGACCGCCTCGCCCACTGCTGCGGTCGACAGCCACCCCATCGGTTCCGGGCTGGCGTTGGCCGCGGTGGGGCGCGATCGCGTTCTCGGGCAAGGCGATCATCGTCAAGCTCGCGCTATCGATACGGCGTCGATGCGGTGACGCTGATCATGTACCGCATGCTGTTTGCGCTGCCGATGTTCCTGCTGCTGGCCTGGTGGGCCGGGCGCGGCAAGCCGGCGTTGACGCGCGCGCGATTGGTGGGTGTGCGCGCGCTTGGCTTCTTCGGCTACTACCTGGCGAGCTTCCTCGACTTCGCCGGCCTGCGCTACGTGACCGCCAGCCTGGAGCGGCTGGTGCTGTACCTCAACCCCACGCTCGTGCTGCTGCTGTCGGTGCTGATCTACCGCCGCCGCGTCACGCTGCGACAGGTCAGCGCGATGGCGGTGAGCTACGTCGGCATCGCGCTCGTGTTCGGCCACGAGATGACGCTCGATCAACCGGACACCGGGCTGGGCGCCGCGCTGGTGTTGGGCAGCGCCGTGAGCTATGCGCTGTATCTCGTGATCAGCTCGGAAGAGGTCAAGCGCATCGGCTCGTTGCGCCTCACCGGCCTGGGCGTCGACCGTGGCCTGCCTGCTGTGCATCGTGCAGTTCCTGCTGCTGCGGCCGCTGTCGGCGGCCGACGGTGGCGCCGGCGGTGGTGTGGCTGTCGCTGCTCAACGCGGTGGTGTGCACGGTGGCGCCGATCATGATGGTGATGATGGCCATCGAGCGCATCGGTGCGCCGCTCACTGCACGAGACCGGCATGGTGGGCCCGTTGAGCACCATCCTCGATGGGTGTGCTGATCCTCGGCGAGCCCTTCACCGGTTGGACGGTTGTTGGTACCGCGTTCGTGCTGGCGGGCATCTGGCTGCTCGCCCGCGCGCGCTGACGTCGCCCGCAGCGTGCGGCGGTTGGGATCATCCCGTTGCAGTGTCGCGCGCGCGTGTCGAGTGCCGTGCGCCGATATAGTGGCGGCCCAAGCCAACGCAGCAATCGGGCCGCGGGCAACCTGACGACGAGGCACTCCATGGATCTGGGCATCAAGGGACGTTGGGCGCTGGTGTGCGCGGCCAGCAAGGGCCTCGGCAAGGGCTGCGCACTCGCGCTCGCGGGCGAGGGTGCCAACCTGGTGATCACCGCGCGCGGTGCCGAGGCGCTTGGAGGCCACCGCCCAGCAACTGCGGCAGATCGCGGGTGCCGGCAAGGTGGTCGCGGTCGCCGGCGACATCACCACGGCCGACGCACGCGCGGCGCCGCGCTCGCCGCGTGCCCGCAGGTCGACATCCTCGATCAACAACGCAGGCGGCCCGCCGCCGGGCGATTTCCGCGACTGGCAGCGCGACGACTGGATCAAGGCGGTCGACGCCAACATGCTGACGCCGATCGAGCTGATCAAGGCCACGGTCGACCAGATGGCCGAGCGCGGATTCGGCCGCAGTGGTCAACATCACCTCGGGCGCGGTGAAGGCGCCGATCGACGTGCTCGGGCTTGAGCAACGGCGCGCGCAGCGGGCTCACCGGTTTCGTCGCCGGGCTGGCGCGCCAATCGCGCCTGGCTTCGCGCAACGTCACGATCAACAACCTGCTGCCCGGCATCTTCGACACCGACCGCATTCTGGCCACGCTGAAGGGCCAGGCCGCCAAGACCGGAAAGTCGATCGAGAGCTGAAAGCCGCGCGCCGCGCCACCGTGCCTGCCGGCCGCTACGGCACGCTCGAGGAGTTCGGCCAGATCTGCGCGTTCCTGTGCAGCGCACAAGCGAGTTATCTGACCGGGCAGAACATTCTGCTCGACGGCGGGGCGTATCCGGGTACGTATTGAGTCGGTGACGCGAGCCGTCGCGGACGAGCCCACGGCCGTCTACTGCATGCGCGGCCTTGGTGGCCCAGCGTGAGATCGATCTCGCGACGCCGTGGAGCGGCAACCGCGCGTCATCGTGGCCCGCACCATGCGAACATTGCGGCCATGCCTGCCATCACCCCACCACCCTTCGCCAGCGCCTGCAACAACCCGGCCTCGTCGTCGCCCCTGGAGTGCACGACATGGTGTCGCTGCGCATCGCCGGCGAGATGGGCTTCGAGGCGCTGTACATGACGGGCTTCGGCACCGTGGCGTCGCACCTGGGGCTGCCCGATGCCGGTCTGGCCACCTACACCGACATGGTGGGCCGCGTGCGCCAGATGGCGGGCATGGCGCGAACGCCGCTGATCGCCGACGGCGACACCGGCTACGGCGGTTTGCTCAACGTGCAGCACACTGGTGCAGGGTTACGAGCGCCGCGGGCGCGCAGGCGATCCAGCTCGAGGATCAGGAGGTGCACCCAAGAAGTGCGGCCACATCGCCAGGCCGGCGCGTCGTGCCGATGGCCGACATGGTGCGCAAGATCGAGGTGGCGGTGGCAGCGCGGCGTTCGCCCGACTTTCTGATCATCGCGCGCACCGATGCCCGCAGCGGGCTCAGGCTCGACGAGGCGTTGCGCCGCGCCGTGGCCTATGCCCGCGCGGGTGCCGATGTCCTGTTCATCGAGTCGCCGGAAAGCGAGGACGAGATGCGCCGCATCGGGCGCACCGCGGGAGCGCTCGGCGTGCCGCTGCTGGCCAACATGGTCGACGGTGGCAAGACGCCGGTGCTGAGCGCAGCAGACGCTCGAGGAGATTGGCTACCGCATCGCGATCTTTCCAGTGACGCCGCTGCTGGCTGCCGCGCCAAGCGATGACGGCGGTGTACGCGGCATTGAAGCAGCGCGGATCGTCGCAGGGCATCGCGCAGCCCTTGATGCGCTTTGGACGAGATGACGCGGCTGATGGGGTTCGGCGCAGGTGCACGAGTTCGAGCGCCGGTGGGCCGAGCCCGACTGAGGTTGTCGCACCGCGACTAGTCAAAACAATGCCGACGAGGAGACTGAAGACGATGTCGACGACACGACGCACTTGCATCACGACGACGCTTGCCGCTTGCGCTGACAACGCTGGCCAGTCTTGTCGCGCTGCCGGCCCTCGCGCAGGACACGTTCCCGAACCGGCCGATCCGCCTGTTGGTGCCGTTCACGCCCGGCGGCGTGACCGACAGCAGCGGCCGGCTGATCGCCGACTACCTTGGCCGGCGCCTGGGCCAGCAGGTGATCGTCGACAACAAGCCCGGGGCCAGCGGCAGCATCGGCATCCGCGCAGGTGGTGACCGCCGCGCCCGACGGCTACACGCTGCTGCTGGCCTTCGACGGCACGATGGTCATCAATCCGCACGTGTTCGCCAAGGTGCCGTTCGACACCGCTCAAAGACTTCGCACCGGGTGGGCCGCATCGGCAGTGCCACGCTGATCCTGGTGGCGCACCCCGACGTGCCGGCCAAGACACTGGTGGAGGTGATCACGCTGTCGAGGACCAGGCCGATGGCCTATGGCACGTCGGGCATCGGTGGCACACCACACATCGCGGGCGAGATGCTCGCGCAGCGCACGGCGCGAAGCTCGAGCACGTGCCCTACAAAGGCGGCGGCCAGGCGATGACCGACGTGATGGGCGGCGCGATTCCGCTGGTCTACACCGCGGTGCCGGCGCCCAAGGCCACGTGAAGTCGGGCAAGCTGAAGGCGATTGCAGTGTCGAGCGCGCAGCGCAGCGGCTCGCTGCCGGAGGTGCCGACCTTCATCGAGAGCGGGGTCGTCGAGCTCAGGACTTCGTCGTCGAATCGTGGGTGGGCCTGCTCGCGCCGGCAAAGACACCGCCCGCGGTGGTTGCGCGGCTGAATGCCGAACTGAACGCGGTGCTCAACGATCCTGCCGTGCGCGGGCGGCTGGCGGTGCTCGGCATCGAGCCCACACCGGGCACGCCCGAACAGTTTCGCGATCAGATGCAGCGCGACTTGTCAGCCTACGGGCCGATCGTGAAAAGCAGCGGGGATCAAGCTGGAGTGATTCGGCGCCACGCCGCTTGCTCACCTAGCTGAGCTTGCTGGTGCTGGCGCGGGTGCGCAGCGCCTTGATGCCTTGCTCGACGCGCTCGGCCACCTCCGCGCTCGCGCTGCAGTGCGCGCAGCGTGTTCTGCGCCTCCCTGCACCGTGAAGTCCAGCCGCGCCAGCTTCTCACCCACATGGTCGATCACCGCGCGCTGCTCGCTCCAGCATCTCCAGGTTGACGTGGATGTCACCCAGCATGCTGGTGATGCTGCTGGTGCGCGCTTGTTCCAGCGCGTCGCGATCGGCCATTGCCTTCGCCTGCTCCGCCACCTTGCGCTCCACCTCCGAGGCCGTCGCGTGCACGCTGTTGACACGCGCCTCCAGCTCGTCGATGACGCGCAGCCGCTCCTTCAATCGCATCAGCTGGCCGTCCAGCTCGGCCTCCAGCACATCCCGGTGTGTGGACGCCTTGGTGCCTTCGTCGGCGGTCACGAGCTTGCTCAGCGCGGCATCAAGCGTGCATCGAGATCGGCTTGCTTGCGCGCCATCTCGCCGGCTTGCGCCATCAATGTCTGATAGATAGTGCCGAGCGCTTCGGCCGCCTTGCTCTCGGCCAACGGCGGCGCGCCTGAACTGTCTTGTGTCAGTGACGCCGGCGGTCAGGTCGAGCAGACAGGCCGCGACGATACGGCCGTCGGGCAGGTGAACCTGCTTGGAGTGCAATGCAAACCCGGCCTCGATCAGCGGCATGGCGAACTGCGGCGAGACCAGTACCTCGCCATCGCGCGCGCCGGTAGCCAGTTCAGTGGCCTGCGCGATACCGCGGTTGCTGATGCTCAGGCCATCTTGCCCCTCTTGCGTCGGCTCTTTGATGCCTGCGGCAAATCCGAAACGCAGTGAAGACGGCAGCTTGCTGCGCACCGCTTCGCACGCCAGCGTGATCAGCCTTGCGTCAGGGGCGTTGAATCTGACGAACGTCGCCTTGTGCGCATCCTTGACCACGACAACGGCGCGCTCGCGACGCAGTTGCGCCACAAACTCATCGATCCGTTTAGCGGCCGGCTTCGAAGAGAGAACGCAGCCGACGATTTGAAACAGCGCTTCCATGATCTCGGCACTCGCGCACGCACCATTTGAGTGACGGATTGGCACCGTCGACCCGGGTCCAGGAGCGCGCAAATTATCTCGCTGCGAGACGAGCCTGTGCATCGTGTATCAAGAGCAAGGTAACGCCGTAACGCATCGCGCACGTGCTTCAACCACTAGTTCACACCTCGACCGAATCTCCTCGCCGACAAGGCCGCACACAAACAAAGCGGCTCGATAGCATCACGGCAATTGCGCAGCCACGACTGCCGTTCAGTTCTACATACCGGGGAGACTCACGATGTTGGACGCCATCTTCAAGAACGGCAGTGGCCGTCGCCAGGCACAGGACGATTTTCGAACCTTGGTCGACCGATGCTCGCGAGGAGCGCACCGCGCTGACCGCGGTGCTGGCGCAGCTCAATGGGTGCGTCGGCACAACTCGTGCACACGAGTGAGGCGCTCGACAACCTCGGCCACAAGGCCGATGGCATGGCGCAGAAGATCGAGAAGCTCGCCGGCATGGCGCTCGCTACGACAAGCGCTGCCGAGACCTTCGCCCAACTCGAAAAGCGCATGGGCGAGTTGCTCAATCAGGTGGCCGAGGCCAAGCGCGTGTCCGAGAAGCTCACTGCGCCCGATGGTGAACTCCACCAGCATCGGCAAGCGGCCGAGCTGATGGGCTCGCAGGCCCGTGAGGCACAAGCGACCCTGAGTGCGTTGCGCCAGGAGGGCGAGAAGCTCGACCAGCTGCACACGAAGTTGCGCGCTTCCACAGCGGAAATGGCGCAGGCGACCGACGGCGTCGCCTCACTGAAGAGCGAGCTCGAAACGCTGCGTTCGTCGCAAAGCGGACTGCGGCAGGAGATGCAGGACGCCCGCGAGAGCGCACGCGTTGCGCGTGCCGACTCCACGGCGGCCGTGCAGGACGTGAACGAGATGCACGGCAAGCTCGAATCGTTCGCGCAGCTGCAGGAACTGAGCAGAGAGCACCGAGAAGCGGCTGGCGTCGCTCAACGCGCTCGCGGAGCACGTGGCCCACAAGACAAAGGCCCTCGAGGCACAGAAGCACACGGTCGAGCACGCCGTCGTCGAGGCCACGCGCCTGAACGAGATGGTGTGGACCATGGATGCGCAGCTTGCCAAGCTTGCGGCGGGCAACGAGCAGATGCAGCGCACTGAAGAAGCCGTGGCGCGCATGGAGGAGATGGCGCAGACCACGACGCAGAACTGGTCGCGGCCACCGCTGCGCGCGACGAATTCCTGCGCGAGTCGGCGCGCCTCGAAGCCAAGGGGCTGTCGCTGTCCGAGCACCTGAAGGCGACCATCGAGCGCCTGTCGCTCGACAAAGAAGAGATCGACGCCTTCGATCAGCGCCTGCAAGGCGCTTGTCGCTGGCCGTGGGCGAGTCGGAAGTTCGCATGCAGGCGGTGCTTGCCAAGGACGAGTCAGCTGTCGGCGATGCAACAGCGGACCGACGCGCTCGGCAAGACCTTTGTCGTGCTGACGGCGCAGGCGGAAGACCTGGCGCGCAAGCAGAGCGCTCTCGACTCGTTGGCTGAGCGGCTGGCGCAGGTCGACGAGCATCGGCCAAGCCGCACGGCGGCGCAGCACGACGAGCCTGCTGCAGTCGCAGCAGAGACGTCGACGCCGTGCGTCGCGAGCTGGCCGAGTTTCACAAGGCGCACGCCGAAGCCATGCAGCTGCGCGACAAGCTGGCGGTCGACCGTCGCCGCGCTCGAGGCTTTCGGCGAACGCACCGCGACGATGCTGAGCCGCTCGCCCGAGCATCGAGGCGCGCACTGGACGCCGTGCTGGGCAAGATGGCGATGGTCGACGAAGGCAACAAATCGACCGCGCGTCTGGGCGAGCTGGCCACCGAGCTGGACGTGCAGCTCACGCGCGTCGGCGCGCGGCTGCAGTTCGTCGAGAAGCTCGACGAGCGAGTCAACGGCCTGCACGTGGTCACCACCGACGTCGAGCGCAAGCTGGCCGAGCAACTGGAGCGCCGCGCTGAAGTCGAGAGCCTGAAGAGCCTGTGCGATACGCTGGCCACGCAGGTGGTCGATGCGCAGCAAAAGCTCGACGGCGTGGCGGCCCTGCAGGGGCGCCTGCGCGCCGATCACGGCGCAGGTGGCGAGCGCTGTCGCAGACGCTCGAGACGTCGCAGCAGCTGGTCGAGTCGGTGAAGCAGCGACGAGGCGCGTCGTGCACGAGCAGCAGGCCCGCCTGGCCGAGCTGGTCGAGCAGGGCAAGGCACTGTCGGCCGAGACCGGCGAGCGGCTCAAGCAGGTGCAAGCCGTGAGCGACGACCTCGATCGGGCCACCGCGCTGAAGGAAGAGATCCTGGCCGAACTGGCGCGCGTGCAAGACGCGGCAGCGCGACGCCGTTGCGCAAACCGAGGCCGCCGAAGATCAGCTCAAGCGCGCCGAGACGCATGGTCAAGCAGCTCGAGCAGCGCGCGCACGCAGCTGTTGCACACCGAGAAGAAGATCGCCGCGCTTCGAAGGGCGCCTGAACGATCTGGACCGCGGCGCCGAGAGCGGTGGAGCACAAGATCAAGGCGCTGGCCGAGCGCGAGGCGCTGGTGCAGGCGGTGAAGGCCGAGGTGGAGAACATCCGTCAGATCAGCAGCCGCAGCAAGGCCGATCTGCAGTTCGTCAGCGAGCACCGCGACGATGTCACCGAGCTGCGCGCCAAGGTCGAAGACCTGCTGGGCCGCGTGCGGCGACACCGACGGCAAGATCGCGATGATCGAGTCACGGCGCAAGATGGTCGAAGAGGTGCAGACGCGCGCCAACAGCATCACCAACATGCTGCGGCGACATCAACGTGAACCTGGAGATGCTGAGCGAGCAGCGCGCGGTGATCGATCACGTGGGCGAGAAGCTGGCGCGGCTCGACTTCACGGTGCAGGAAGCGCAGAACACGCTGCGCGCGCTGCAGCGCGAGCGCGAGGTGGCCGAGCGCATCGAGCAGGGCATCAAGGCGCTGCGCACTCGCAGCACTGCCTGAGCAAGGAAAGGGACTCCCATGAGCAGGTCTACCCGGTTCGCGTTGATGCTGTCAGCGGCCATGCTGTGGGGCTGCTCCCACACGGTGGTCGTGCCCGTGCCGCCTCGCATGGAGTTGCAGGGCTTCGGAACGTTGGGAATCGTCGAGTTCACCTCCAACTCGACCTCGGCATCAACAGCCAGGCCACGCGGGAGTTCCAGGCGCACGTTCACGCGGCGCAACCAGGCACGCGCATCGTGGAACTGGGATCGCGCGAAGAGCTGCTGGCCGCGGTGGGCGGCCGCCAGCTCGACGCGCGCGGCGTTGCGCAAGATCGGTGAGAAGTATGGCGTGGACGCGATCTTCATCGGCAACGTCGCCTATTCCGATCCGCGCACCGACGTCAAGGTCACCGACAGCAGCAAGCTCGAAGGCAGCTTGCGCGTCGAGGTCCCGCGGGGATTATTTCCGGCCGGCTGGTGGAAACGCGCAGCGGCGCCAACGTCTGGAGCAGCTCGGCCTGGGCGCGACGGCCCGTGGGCGGCCTGAATGTGTCGGAGCAGGGCGTGAGCGGTGGCATGCGCAGGTCCAATCCCCGCGAAGAAATGGTGCCCACGCTCGTGTACCACCTGACACAGGATTTCCGAGCGACCTCGGTGCGGCAGCAAGTGAAGTAGGGCGCAAGCAAGCGCCTGTCGCCGCGCGTGGATTCGCGCGGTTGGCAAATCTCTTGACTCGACGAAACGCGCCACGCGCAGCGGCCGGGCCCGCGTGGCGGGGTGACACGCTGTTGCCCTCAGCGAATGCGCAAATTCTTCAGCGCCGGGTCGAGTGGCGGTGCCCGCAGCTTCAGATCACGCATCGTGCGCTCCATCAGCGTCGCGATCATCAGGTTGCGGTGTGTCTTGAGTCGGCAGGCACCACGGTCCAGGGGCCCACCGTGTGCCGGTGGCGGCAATCGCGGCCTCATACGCGGCCTGGTACTGTTTCCAGTGCTTGCGCACCTCGAGGTCGCCGACATCGAATTTCCAGTGCTTGGTCGGCGTCGTCGAGCCGCTCCTGCAGGCGTGCGTCGCTGCTCGTCTTTCGAGATGTGCAGCATGAACTTGCAGATCACGGTGCCGTTCTCGTGCAGCATGCGTTCGAAATCGTTGATCTGCTGGTAGCGCTGCGCGACCTGCTCGCGCTTGAGCTGGCCCTTGACCACCGGCACCAGCACGTCCTCGTAGTGGCTGCGGTTGAAGACCACGAGCTCGCCCGTTGCCCGGCACCGCCGTGATGGATGCGCCACCACGGAGTCGTGCGCGCGCTCCTCCTCGGTCGGCGCCTTCCACGCCAACGGTGCGCAGGCCCAGCGGGCTCATGGCGCCGAAGACGTCGCGCAACGTGCCATCCTTGCCGCTGGTGTCCATGCCCTGCAGCACGACCAGCAGCTTGTAGCGCCCGTCGGCATAGAACAGCCGCTGCAAGGAGTCGAGGCGGTCGGCCAGCTCGGTGACCGTCGGTCTTGTCGCGCTCGCGGTCGCCCGAGGACAATGGCTTCGCGGCCGGATCGATCGCGGCCAGCCGAAAGCGGCGTTTGGGTGAATCGTGACGGTAGCGCGCGACCTGGGATTCGAGGTCATCGGTCTTTGGCATCGTGCCACGTTAGCGCACAACTACAGCGACCGGCAAGCCAACCGCGCCGCAATTGCGCGGTCACGGCGCACCGCGCGAAGCCGCTCAGTCGAGAACCCGGCCGCAGCGCCAGCACTGGCTGAATCCGCCTTCGATCAGCTCGCCGCAGCCGGTGCATACCCAGCGCCGAAACGGTGGGTGGCGCAACTGATGCAGCAGCGCGCGCGCCACGTCGACTTGTTCGTCATCGGCAATCCAGACTTCGGGCAGCGCTTGGTCGGGTGGAATCTCGCCGGCGATGCTGCTGGCGTAGGCGCGCTGCACACTGACGTCGAAGCCGCCTTGCCGCAACAGATCGGCCCACAACGTGGCCAGCGCGAGGTTGGGGGCTTGCGTGATGCGCTTCATGTTGAGGCGGGTCTTAGCGCCGAGCACATGATGCCGGCGACGATGAGGGCAAACGCGAGCATGTGATACGGCTCGGGCCAACTGCCGAGCACGGCGCCCGAAATCAGCGCCGTCAACAGCGGCGTGAGGTTGGAAAACAGTGCCGCCATCGCAGGCCCCGCGCTGGCCACGCCGGTACCCCACGCATAGTAGGCCACCAATGACGGGCCGGTGGCCGAGGTACAGCAGCGCCAGAGCCAGCGGCCAACCCCAGCGCACACCTTCGTCGGGGTCGGCCAGCACCGCCGATTCGACCATCGCTCCTGCCGCGGCCCAGGCGATGCCGAACACCACCTGTACGAGCAGAAACTCCGCCCACGACCAGCGCGGCCGCGCGTCACCGCGCATCGAAGCCGGCGGCCTGGCGAGCAGCCAGCTGTAGATCGACCAGCAGGCGATCGCCACCAGGATCAGCAGATCGCCCGGCACCAGCTGGATCTGCGACAGCGCCAGCGGACGGCCGCGCGTCAGCACGGTGATCACGCCGGCCAATGACAACGCGGCGGCCAGCAGATCGCGCGGGCCGGGTCGCGCGCGAAACATCAACAGCCCGGTCAGCATCATCCACAGTGGCATGCTGGCGGCGATCAGCGTCACGTTCAACGGCGTGGAGGTGCGCAGCGCCATGTACTGCATCGCGTTGTACATGCCCACGCCGAGCAGTCCGAGCATTGCCAGGTGCGGCCAGCGCGCGCGCACCTCGGCGCGCCGCTCGGGCGTGCCGAATGCGCGCCAACCCAGCGGCAGCAGCAACAGCATCGCACCGACCCAACGGATCAGGTTGAGCAGCACCGGCGGCGCACAGCCCACCATCAGGCGGCCGATCACCGCATTGCCGGCCCACATCAGCGGCGGCAACGTGAGCAGAAAGGCGACGCGTGGTGTCAGGTGCATGCCGGCATCATGCCTGTCACGGCAGTGCCGTCGGTGCGCATGCCCGTGCGCCCGCGCGCTGGCGGCGAATGGCGTACGCTTGCGCACCTTCGAAAAGCACCCTTCAGGAGCGCGCACATGGCCAAGACGATCCAGATCCAGCAAACCGGCGGCCCCGAGGTGATGAAGCTGGTCGATCTGCCGGTAGGCAACCCGGGGCCCGGTGAGATCCGCATCAAGCACCACGCGTGCGGGCTGAACTTCATCGACGTCTACCAGCGCACTGGCCTGTATCCGTTTCCGCTGCCGCTGGCCCTCGGCAATGAGGCCGCGGGGGTGATCGAAGCCGTGGGCGAAGGCGTCACGCACCTCAACGTGGGCGACCGCGCGGCCTATTCCGGTGGCGGACCGGGCGCGTATAGCGAGGCCCGCGTGATGAAGGCCATGGGTGTTGTCAAGCTGCCCGAGTCGATCGCCTTCGACACCGCGGCGGCGATGATGCTCAAGGGCATGACCGCGGAGTACCTGCTCAAACGCACGCTGCCCCAAGGCGGCCTGCAGGCGGGCGACCACATCCTGTGGCACGCGGCGGCGGGCGGCGTCGGTCTGATCGCCAGCCAGTGGGCCAAGTCGCTCGGCTACCAGCTGATCGGCACCGCGGGCAGCGACGAGAAGTGCCAGCTCGCAAAGGATCACGGCGCGGCCTTCGTCATCAACTACAAGAAAGAGAACTTCGTCGAGCGCGTCAAGACCATCACCGGCGGCAAGGGTGTCAAGGTGGTCTACGACTCGGTGGGGAAGGACACGTTCGAGGGCTCGCTCGACTGCCTGCGGCCGTTCGGGCTGATGGCGAGCTTCGGCAATTCGTCGGGGCCGGTGCCACCGTTCGCACCGGGCATCCTCGGCGCCAAGGGCTCGCTGTACCTGACGCGCCAGACGCTGTTCACGCACGCGTCCACGCGCGAGAGCACGCAAGCCATGGCCGACGACTTGTTCTCGGTGGTGGCCAGCGGCGCGGTGAAGATCCGCATCGATCAGCGCTATCCGCTGGCCGAGGCCGCGCAAGCGCATCGCGACCTCGAGGCCCGCAAGACCACGGGGTCGACCGTGCTGACGCCTTGAGGCCCTGCGACGCGAAGATGCCAGTGCCGAGCCGCCGCGTCTCGTGACAGCGGCTGCCGCGTGGCGCCGGTTGGCCTGCAGCGCAGCCGCAGGGTTCGCGATGGTGTCTGCCGTGTTCGCACAGGCGCCGACGCAGCCGGCTCTGCCGCGCCCGATCGACATTCCGCCGTGGTTCACGCAGAGCTTTCTCGATCTGCACGACGAGCTGCAAGCCGCGGCGCAAGAGAAGAAGCGGCTGCTCCTGTACTTCGGCCAGGACGGTTGCCCCTATTGCCGCCGCTTGATGGAAGTGAACTTCAGCCAGCGCACGATCGTCGACAAGACGCGTGCGAACTTTCGCGCCGTCGCGCTCGACATCTGGGGCGACCTCGACGTCACCTGGACCGACAGGCGCCGCACGACCGAGAAGCAGCTGGCCAAACAGCTGAACGTGCAGTTCACGCCGACGCTGCTGTTCCTCGACGAGCAGGGCCGCGTCGAGGCACGGCTGAACGGCTACTGGCCGCCGCACCGCTTCGAGGCCGCCCTCGACTACCTGATCACGCGGCAATCGAGCCGGCTGACGCTTGCCGAGTACCTCGAGCGAAACGCCCGCGAGGCTGCGCGCGACGAGTTGAACAGCGAACCGTTCCTGATGAAGGCGCCGTTCGACCTGCGCCGCAAAGCCGGTGGCAAACCGCTGGCGGTATTGTTCGAGACGCGCTCGTGTCGCGCCTGCGACGAGATGCACGCCGAGGGCTTTCAGCGTCCAGAGATGCGCGCACTGATTGCGCGCTTCGACATTGCGCGCTTTGCGCTCAACGATGCGAGCGAGGCTCACCACGCCGTCGGGGGCCCGGCTCGCCGCGTCGTCGTGGGCGCGCGAGCTGAAGGTGAATCTACACGCCCACCGTGGTGTTCTTCGACGCCGGCAACCGCGGAAGTGTTTCGCTTCGAGGGATATCTGCGGCCGTTCCACCTCACCGGTGCCTTCGACTACGTGGCGCAGGGCGCCTACCGCACTCAGCCCGAGTTCCAGCGCTTTCTGCAGAGCAAGGCCGAACGCCTGCGCGAACAGGGCCAGGTGGTCGACCTCTGGCGCTGAGCCCGCGGGGTTCGGGCCGGGCGGTGCCGGTGCCTGCGGGTACGCAAGCCTCGCGCATGGCGGCGTGCGCCGTCGTCAGGAATAATGCGCCGCATGTACCACGACGAGTCGCGCCGCCCTACAAGATCACTTCGACACGCGGCGTCTGGCCGACCGTCTCGCGGAGAAACTGTCGCGCACCGCGTTCACCGACGAAGACAGCGCCTTCATCGCCAGCCAGGCTATGTTCTTCTTCGCCACCGCCGATGCCGATGGTTGGCCCGAGTGCTCGTACAAAGGCGGCGTGCCGGGCTTCGTGCGCGTGCTCGATGCCCAGACGCTGGCGTTTCCGAGCTACGACGGCAACGGCATGTTCCGCAGCCTGGGCAACGTGATGACGTCAACCCGGCGCGTGGGCCTGCTGTTCATCGACTTCGAGCGCCCGCGCCGCTTGCGGGTGCAAGGTCAGGCCACACTGAGCGTCGATGCCGACGAGCTGGCGTCGTGGCCGGGTGCGCAATGTCGTCGTTCGCGTTCGCGCCGAGCGCATCTTTCCGAACTGTCCGCGCTACATCCATCGCATGCAGCGGCTCGAGATGTCGCCCTACGCACCCTGCGAGAACCACGAGCCGCCACCCGCAGCGTGGAAGCGCTTCGAGATGTTCCGCGACGTGTTGCCCAAGGGTGACCCGGCCGCCAAGGACGACGCAGATCCAGGCTGAGCGCGCGACGCGGCGCCGTCAAGCGATGTTGTGACCGCTTGCAAATGCCACCGCACGGCAGCGGAACTCGGAGCCGCCTGACGCGGTCAGTCTGCCTTTGCAGTTGACCATCAGGAGTCTCGCGATGGACGTCAAGCTTCAGTTGCTCGAATCTTTTCACGCGCACGGATCGGACGGGCAGACCTACAAGGTGTTCGGCTACGAACGCATGGCGCGCGACGCGGCGGTGCCGGCGGCCATCGAGCACTGGCAGAGCACCGGTACCAGCGAGTACCGGCTTGCCGACGGTCGCCATCGTCGACGAGAGCGACGACGGATCGCTGCACATCGAGCGCAGCGACGTGACGCTGACGCGCGCCTGAGCGCTGCACGGCCGCGCGGTCGGCGCAGCCGTGCTGGCAGCAGGCCCTGGGGAATCCTCGTGGTGGCGCGCCGCTTGCATGCGGCGGGCAGGCCGTACGATCGGCGCACCGTATCTGTGGAGGATTCCCGTCATGTCAATCGCCATCGCTCGCCGCTCGCCAGCCTGGCTGCTCACCGCTATCGCGGCCGCCGCGTTGTCGGCCGCTGGCGCCGCCGGCGCCAAGACGCTGGTCTATTGCTCCGAGGGCTCGCCCGAGAACTTCACCCCGCGCTCAACACCACCGGCACCAGCTTCGACGCCGCGCGTCCGGTGTACGACAAGCTGACGCAGTTCGCGCGCGGCAGCACCCTGGTGGAGCCCGGCCTGGCCGAGAGCTGGGAGGTCGCCGACGGCGGCAAGACCATCACCTTCAAGTTGCGCAAGGGCGTCGAAGTTCCACAGCGGTGTCGGCGGCTTCACGCCGACGCGCGACTTCAACGCCGACGACGTGCTGTTTTCATTCGAGCGCCAGTGGAAGCCCGACCACCCGTACGCCAAGGTGTCGGGCGGCAAGTACGACTACTTCGCCGACATGGACATGCCCAAGCTGCTGGAGTCGATCGAGAAGGTCGACGACCAACACGGTGCGCATGAAGCTCAAGGAGCCCAACGCGCCGTTGCTGGCCAACCTGGCGATGGACTTCGCGTCGATCCACTCGGCCGAGTACGCCGGATTTCCTGGCCAAGGCCAACAAGAAGGAGCAGTTCGACCAGGCGCCGGTGGGCACCGGGCCGTTCAGCTTCGTGGCGTATCAGAAGGACGCGGTGATCCGCTTCAAGGCCAACAAGGACTACTGGGGCGAGAAGGCGCTGGTCGATGACCTGGTGTTCGCGATCACGCCCGACCCGACGACGCGCTACAGCAAGCTCAAGGCCGGCGAGTGCCACTTCGTGATCGCGCCGCGGCCCGGCCGACCTGCCTGAGATGCAGAAGGACGCCAGCCTGACGCTGATCAATCAGCCCGGGCTGAACATCGCCTACTGGGCGTTCAACACGCAGAAGCCGCCGTTCGACAAGAAGGAGGTGCGTCAGGCGCTTCAGCATGGCGATCGACAAGAGCCGCGATCATCAGCGACGTCTACCTCGGCGCCGGCCAGGCGGCGAAGAACCTGATTCCGCCGACGCTGTGGTCGTACAACGATGCGGTGAAGGACTATCCGTACGACGTCGAGCAAGGCCAAGGAGCTGCTGGCCAAGAGCCGGCGTGAAGACGCCGCTCGAGATCGACCTCTGGTACATGCCGGTGCAGCGGCCGTACAACCCCAATGCCAAGCGCATCGCCGAGATGATGCAGGCCGACCTCGCGAAGATCGGCGTCAACGCCAAGCTCGTGACCTACGAGTGGGGCGAGTACCGCAAGCGCATGCAGCAGGGCGAGCACGTCACCGTGCATGCTCGGCTGGACCGGCGACAACGGCGACCCCGACAACTTCTTCTTCCTGCGCGGTTGCGCGGCGGCGCGGCCCGGCGGCCAGAACTTGTCGAAGTGGTGCAACAAGGCCTTCGACGACAAGCTCGACAAGGCGCGCACAGCTCACCGACAAGAAGGAGCGCAGCAAGCTGTACAGCGAGATGCAGGCGATCGAGAAGGAGGACGCGCCCGACATCGAAGATCGCGCACTCGGTGGTCTACGAGGTGATGCGCAAGGACGTCACGGGCTACAAGCAGAGCCCGTTCGGCGCGCACCAGTTCAACGGCGTGGACGTGAAGTAGCCCCGAAGCGGCCTGGCGGCCGCTCCTCAAGGCGACGCCAGCGGACCGGCAGAGCCGGATCCGCGGCGTCCACGAGGGACGCCACCGGGTGGCGCGCGTCAGTCCGCTTTGGACCTGCGAAGGCTTCGGCGTCCGCTGATAGCCCTCGATGCTTCGCTTCCTGCTGCGCCGGCTCGCGCTGACGATCCCGACGTTCGTCGCGCTGATGTTCGTCACCTTCGTGGCGATCCGCCTGGTGCCGGGCGATCCGGTCGGAAGTGCGCGTCGGCGAGCGCGGCATCAGCCCGGAGCGGCTGGCGCAGTTTCGCCATGAGCTGGGCCTCGACCAGCCGGTGTGGAAGCAGTTCCTCGACTACGTGTGGCAACTGCTGCACGGCGACTTCGGCATGTCGCTGGCCACCAACCAGAAGGTGCTCACCGAATTCGCCGCGCTGTTCCCGGCGACGATCGAGCTGTCGCTCGCCGCGATGCTGTTCGCGGTGTTGATCGGCCTGCCCGCCGGCACCATGCGCGGCGCGCGCGTCGCGGCAGCGTGTACGACCAGGCGCTGATGGGATTTTCGGTCACCGGCTACTCGATGCCGATCTTCTGGTGGGGCCTGCTGCTGATCATGTTCGTCGGCCGAGCGTTGGGGCTCTGACGCCGGTGTCGGGCCGCATCGACCTGATCAAGTACTACTTCGAGCCGAGTCACCGGCTTCATGACCGATCGACGCGTGGCTGTCGGGCCAGCCGGGCGCGTTGAAGCGACGCGCTGCGCCACCTCGATCCTGCCGGCGATCGTGCTCGGCACCATTCCGCTGGCGGTGATCGCGCGCATGACGCGCTCGTCGATGCTCGAGGTGCTCGAGCGAGGACTACGTGCGCACCGCGCGCGCCAAGGGCCTGCCGTCGCGGCGCGTCGTCGGCCTGCACGCGCTGCGCAATGCGCTGATCCCGGTGGTCACGATCATCGGCCTGCAGGTGGGCGCGCTGATGGCGGGCGCCGTGCTGACCGAAACGATCTTCTCGTGGCCGGGCGTCGGCAAGTGGCTGATCGAGTCGATCGGGCGCCGCGACTATCCCGCGCTGCAAGGCGGCGTGATGCTGATCTCGACCATCGTGATGCTCGTCAACCTGCTGGTCGATCCTGACCTACGGCGCTCATCAACCCGCGCATTCGCCATGGCTGAGCTCGAGCAATGCGACGCCGGCAATGCGGCCGGCTCGCGCCAGCGGAGCCGGTCGGCCCGCGCCGCCATCGCCAGCGCGCGCCTTCTGGGATCGCCTATCAGCGAAAACCGTGGCGCGGTGCTGGGCGCTCGCTGGTCGTGCGTGATCGTCGTGCTGCTGGCGATCCTCGCCGACGTGATCGCGCCGTATCCGCCCAACGAGCAGTTTCGCGACGCCGTGCGCGCGGCGCCGGCGTGGGCCGACGGCGGCTCGATGCGATTCGTGCTCGGCACCGACGGCCTGGGCCGCGACATGCTGTCGCGCCTGATTCACGGCGCGCGCATCTCGCTGTTCATCGGCTTGTCGGTGATGGGCGTGTCGTTCGTGATCGGCGGCTTGCTCGGGCCTGGCGCTGCGTGTTCGCTGGGCAGCGCGGTCGACGTGGCGATCACGCGCGTGATGGACCTGATCATGGCGGTGCCGAGCCTGGTGCTCGCGATCCTCGTGCGTCGCCGTGCTCGGCCCGAGCCTCACCAACACGATCGTCGCGGTGACCATCGTCTATCTGCCGCGCTACGTGCGGCTGTTGCGTGCCGCGGCGCTTGGCCGAGCTGGGCAAGGACTACGTCACCGCCGCGCGCGTGGCCGGTGTCGGACCGTGGCGCCTGATGTTCGTCAACGGTGCTGCCCAATTGCCTGGCACCACTGATCGTGCAGGCAGCGCTCGGTGTCAGCGATGCGATCCTCGAGGCGGCGGCGCTCGGCTTTCTCGGCCTCGGCGCGCAGCCGCCGACCGCCGAATGGGGCACGATGCTCGCCGACGCGCGCGAGTTCATCCGCTCGCGATCCGTGGCTGGTGACGCTGCCCGGCCTGGCGATCCTGATCACCGTGGTGTCGATCAATCTGGCGGGCGATGGGCTTGCGCGATGCGCTGGATCGAAGATGAGGCGGTCGTGAGTGCAGAAGTTTGCATCTTCAGCTTTGCGCGGCGCGGCGGGCGGTACCCGGCGTGGGCTCATACTGTGGCGGTCGGCGCAGAGCGCCGACTCCGCTGCGATGCTCGCGCCGGGGTCGCGCCGCGAAACTCGCTTCACTCACTGCGTTCGTTGCGCTCGAACAATCGCGGCGAGTCAGATGAACGAAGCGCGCTGCGCGCGCCGACCCCGACGCTGCGCTTCTCGCCGCCCACAAGTCGCCCACCCCGGGCACCGCCCACCGCGCTGCAACGCTCGTGGTGTTCGACGACAAAAGCTACGGTGGTGCCGGCAAAGCCGTGGGTGGGTGTGCGTCGGCAGCGACATATGCGGCGCCGAGGAGCGCAGGGCTCGTGGCCGCGCGCGCCAGCGCGCTCGTGTTCTGACTCGTCGCGATTGTTCGAGCGCATAGCGAACGCAGTGAGCGAAGCGAGTTTCGCGACGGGCCACGAGACCGAGCACCGCAGGGAACCCTTCGCGCAGCGAAGGGCTGCCGCATTCGAGCGCCGGCGCATACCCGCCCGCTGCTGTTGCTCTCGCTCGACCGTTCGCGCAGATCGTCGCGGAATAGCATGACCGATTGCTGCTCGACGTCCGCGGCCTGAGCGTCACCTTCGCCACCCGCGCCGGGCCGTTCAAGGCGGTGGACGACGTCGACATCGTCGGTCGAGCCCGATGAGGTCGTTGGCCATCGTGGGCGAATCGGGCTCTGGCAAGTCGGTCGCGATGCTGGCGGTCATGGGCTTGTTGCCGTGGGTTGCCACGGTGACGGGCCGAGCGCATGGTCGTTCGCTGGCCGCGACTTGAAAACGCTCACGTCGAAGCAACGGCGCGACATCGTCGGCCGCGATATCGCGATGGTGTTCCAGGAGCCGATGTCGTCGCTCAATCCGTGCTTCACGGTCGGCTGGCAAATCGGCGAGGCGCTGCGCACGCATCTGAAGCTCGATCGGCGCGCGCGCCGCAGCGCGCGTGGTCGAGTTGCTCGACCAGGTCGGCATTCACGATGCTGCGCGTCGCGCGTCGGCGTTTCCGCACCAGCTGTCCGGCGGCATGAGCCAGCGCGTGATGATCGCGATGGCGCTCGCCTGCAAGCCGACGCTGCTGATCGCCGACGAGCCGACCACCGCGCTCGACGTCACGATCCAGGCGCAGATCCTCGAGTTGCTGATCGCAGTTGCGCCGTGAGCACGGCATGGGCGTTGGTCGTTGATCACGCACGACCTCGGCGTGGTGGCCGAGACGGCTGACCGCGTGATCGTGCAGTACGCGGGACGGCAGGTGGAGGCGCAGCGCGCCGATTCGTTGTTCACCGATCCCCATCACCCGTACACGGCGGCGTTGCTCGAAGCGCTGCCCGATCGAGCACCGCGTCAGCGCCTGGCGGCGATCCCGGGCGTTGTGCCAGGCCAGTGGGATCGACGCGGTGGCTGCGTATTCGCGCCGCGCTGCGCATTCGCCAACGACCTTGTGCCGCACGCGTCGAGCCCGCGCGCGCGCGAGCGTATCACTGGGCCGCGCGTTGCTGCCACACGCCGCTGCTGGATGGCGTGCCCACGGCGCGCTCGAAGGAGACCGCATGAGCGACAACGCGTCGCCGGTGATGCAGGCGGTGCAGCTGCATCGCGACTACGTCGCTGCGCCGCGGCAGGTTGTTCGGCGCGTCGGTGCCGGTGCGTGCGCTCAACGGTGTGTCGTTCGCGCTGGCTGCCGGGCAGCACGCTCGCAGTGGTGGGCGAATCGGGCTCTGGCAAGTCGACGCTGGCACGCGTGCTCGACGATGGTCGAGCCGCCGACGTCGGGCCAGCTACTGATCGACGGCGCCGACGTCGCCGACAGCGACGCCGGCCACGCGGCAGCCGCCTGCGCCGCAGGTGCAGATCGTCTTTCAGAATCCGTACGGCTCGCTCAACCCACGCAAGACCGTGGGCGCGGCGCTGCGAAGAGCCGCTGCTCGCGCAACACCGAGCATGCCGACGCCGAGCAGCGCACAGGCCGCACGCGAGATGCTGCGCAAGGTGGGGTTGCGCGCAGGAGCATTTCAGCCGTTATCCGCACATGTTCTCGGGCGGCCAGCGCCAGCGCATCGCGATCGCGCGCGCCCTGATGCTCAGGCCGCAGCGTGCTGGTGCTCGACGAGCCGGTGTCGGCGCTCGACGTCTCGATCCGCGCGCAGGTGCTCAACCTGCTGGCCGACCTGCAAGCACGAGCTGGCGGCTGGCCTACGTGTTCATCTCGCACGACCTCGAGCGTGCGTGCGCCACATGGCCGACGACGTGATGGTGATGTACCTCGGTAGTGTCGTCGAACACGGCGCGCGCGATGCCATCTTCGAGCTCGCCGCAGCACCCGTACACGCGCGCGCTGCTGTCGGCCACGCCGACGGTGGATGTCGCGTCACGCCGCGAGCGCATCGTGCTGAGCGGCGAGTTGCCGTCGCCGCTCAATCCGCCGGCGGGCTGTGCTTTCCACACACGCTGCCCGATTGCGATGCCGATGTGCAGCCAGCAGGTGCCTGTGCTGGCGCCGCACGCCGGACGCCGCCGCGGCCTGCCACGCGCTGGCAGTGACGGAGGGCACAGCTTCGGTGCTGACCCCGCTCAGTGCAGACACAGCCCGTATCATGCGGCGCACTCGTCTCGAGTTTGGGGGCTCACGCGATGGATCCGCTATCCAAGTTGAATCAACTTGAGCGCGTCGCACGGCGCGCTGCGCAGCGGCAAGGGCATGGTCTCCGGCGTGATCGCGCTGGTGTTGGCGGTGCTGTGTTTTCTCGGCGTGCTGGCGTTTCATTTTCCCGAGTACCTGACCACGCCGCAGTTACGCAGGCCTACAGCGTCGACGTGATGCGCCTGCTGCTGTACTGGTCGATGGTGGTCAGCGGGTGGATTGGCGCTGTTCAACATCGTGCTCAGGCGCGCGCGTTGGCTGGCACTCGGCGCGTTCACGCTGATCGCTGCTTCGGCGGCGCGCTGTTGGGTGGCCACAAAGGTGCCGGTGAACGACTTTGCGGACGACACGCCGTACATCGGCCTGGACTGGTTCGTGCTCGACCTGCTCGGCTCCTCGCTGATCTTCATCTTCATCGAGAAGCTGTTCGCGCTGCGACGCAGACGCAGCCGGTGTTCCGGCCCGAGTGGCAGACCGACATGCAGCACTTCATCGTCAACCACATGGTCGATCGGCTTTGTCTGCTGGCGACCAATCTGCTGGTGCACAGCTGTTCTGGCTGGGCCGTCCAACGACGGCGATGCGCAGCTGGGTGAGCCAGTCTCAATTTCTTTGTCGCGTTGTTTTTGATCGTGCTGGTGGCCGACCTGGTGCAGTACTGGACGCATCGCGCGTACCACGAGATCCCGCTGCTGTGGCGACTTGCATGCGGTGCACCACAGCGTCAAGAGCATGGACTGGCTTGCCGGCTCGCGCCAGCACACTTCGTCGAGACTGCTGCTCACGCGCACGCTGATGCTGGCGCCGATCTAGTTTGTGGCTTCGGCAAAGGAAGTGATCGACGCCTACATCGTGATCGTCGGCTTCCAGGCGGTGTTCAATCACGCCAACGTCAGCGTGCGGCTGGGTCCGCTGCGCTACCATGATCGTGACGCCCAACTTCCACCACTGGCATCACTGCGCAGGACCAGAGGCGCTCGACCGCAACTACGCGCGCGCACTTCGGCGTTCCTCGAGCCTACGCCCTTCGGCACCGCGGTGAAGTCCGATCGCAGTGGCCCGGGCGTACGCGCGTGCTGGGTGACCCGTGCCCAACGCGCGCTACCTCAAACAGCAGCGGCGTTTCCGGGTTCATCTGGAAGGACCGATCTGCGGCCGGTTGACGGGCTGCCGCTTCTGGGGGCGCGAGTGTTCGCGCGGTGCGCCTGCTGTTTCTTGCAATCCGGGAGGCCGCGGATGTCGGAGGTTAGCATGAAGCTGTGTCGCTGTTGCTGGCCGTGGTTGTGCTTGCGGTTCCGTGCACTGCCAATGCGCGGCCGCACTCACCATCACCGATCAGAACTCGGCCTGACTATACCACCGAGCGGGCGCGGGCGCGATCTCGATTCAGCCCAACGACCCGGTGCAACTGCCTGCGCAAGGTGGATTGGGCCGTTGACGGGCGCCACATCTCCGCTCGTTATCCGTCGGGGCCGTCGACGTTCCTCCGCGACATCGGCCACTTGCGATTCGAGCCTGCGTGCAGGCAACCGATGATCGCGCACGGGGCCGATGATCGGCTGCGGCAGCAACGCCGTTCGCTGGCGACGTGGTGGAGACTGGCGTGGTCTACACGGTCAACGGTGCGGCCGCGGGCAGCGGCGCGTCGCGCATCACCGAGAAGGTGGACATTCACAACACAAGACCGGCTCCGCGTTACTCGGTGTCGCTGGCTGGCTTTGGTTCAAGCCGACGCAAGCGGCCCTCGCGGTGCCTGACCTGTCGGGGCTCGAACCTCACCGGCACGACGGTGGTCTACTTTCAGGGCAACGACGCACGACCAACTCGTTCACTGAGCCGCCGTTCGCTCCGGTCACCGTCTGCCGGTGGTGAATTTCTCGGGCTTCAACCCGTTGTTCAATCAGAACGCTAGAGCCTGCCCGCGGGCGCGTACGATCGCTGATCACCGAGCTCAAAGTGGCGCCCGCGCCGCTGTGCTGACGACGACGATCACTGTGGGTCCTGCTGGCCATCGTGCTCGGCGGCGCAGCGGCGTAGCGGCCGCGCGCACGTACGGACGACAGAAGTGAAGGCCTCGTTCGGAGCCGCCGGTGCTCGATGCCGTAGCGCGCGTAGATCGAGCGGATCGTGCCGTCGTCGAGCAGGCCTTCAAGCGCGGCGTTGACCGCGTCGATCAGGGCGTCGTCGGCGCGGCGCCAGGCCCACCGCCACTGTCCAGCGCAATTCAGGCTCGCTGTCCTGTGCGCGCACCACCTTCAACGGCTGGGTTGGGGTGGCGCAGTGTTGTAGTAGCCCGCGGAGGCGCGGTGAGACGGCACCGGCGTTCACTTCGCCGCGCGCCACCGCTTCCATCATCTCGTCTTCGAATCCGAACGGCACCATCGCGGCACCGGTGCGGCTCACCACCAGGCTGGCCAGCGGAGTTCATCATCACGCCGACGCGCACGCCCTCGCGCAGCGATTTGTAGATCCAGCCACCGTCGGCTGGCCCGGCGCGAAGACCAGGCCAACGCCGCTGATCTGGTAAGGCATCGATGAGGCGCAAGCCCGCGCTGCTCAGACGCCCGGCTCAAGATGGTGTCCATCAGCATGTCGCAGTCGATCGGTCGCGGCGCGGTAGCGCGGCACGATCCACAGCACCTGCAACTGCAGCCCCATGCGCTGCGCCACGCGCGCGCGATCTCGATCTGGAACCCGGGCAGGTCGCCGCCTTCGGCGGCGTACGGCAGATACGTTGGGGTTGGCGCACAGCGACGGTTGGCTGGTCGTCTGCACGCTCGGCCAACGGGCGCGCGACGGCAGACGCGCACGCGCACACTGCAGTGCAGCCACCAGCGCGCGCAAGCCAGCCGGTCGGCGCCGCGGTGAATGCAGGCTCAATGCGTGCCCTCCGGCTTGAGGTTGCGGATGCTAGCGCCACCACCGCGGCGATCTGCTGATCGTTGAGCGCCGAGCCGAACGCCGGCATCTGCCCGGTCTTGCCCATCCTGATGCGGTATGTGAGCTCGCCGTCGGTGAGCGTGGAATCCATCAGCTTTGGGTCCCTTGCCGGCCTCACGCCCGCCGCTGCTCGTGGCACCAGCCGCAGACCGTGGCGAACAGCTCGCTTGGGGTCTGAACGCGCCGGCGCTCGCCGCTCGGGCGCGCTTGGCTGCTGCTGCGCTGGCCGCCTTGCAGCTGGCTGGCGTGCGCGCCCGATTGCATCGGGCCCGGTTTGGTGCTGGTCTGCGCACGCACGGCTGCGGCGGCGCAGAGGGCGCAGATGGCCGACGCAGCGACGGCGACTATTGCAACGCGCGGGAAGTGAGAGTCGATACCACACGGTCGTCGAAAAACAGGCGCCCGCGAGAGCGCCTGTGTGTTCAGGTCACCAGCGTTCAGGGCAGGGCAAACACCTTGATGATGCCCGAGTCCTTTGGCATTTGTGCCGAACGTGCCTCCGAAGAAGGTCGCGTAGTCATCGCCGGCCAATCTGCCCCAGCCGGTCATCACCGCCACGTACCGCTTGCCCTGGCCGAGTAGGTGATGATGCCGCCGTTGTGACCCTGGCCGTTGTTGTGCTTCCACAGCTCGACGCCGGTGCTGCGCGTCGTAGGCGTGCGCAGCCAGCCTCGCGCATCGGGCACGAACACGCAGGTTGCCGCCGGTGGACAGCAGGCTCGCCAGCGGCGGCTCGGGAAGACGACCTCCCATCTTCTTGCGCCGGTGATGGGGTCGCGCGCCGACACGTGGCCGCGCGCCTTGCCGTCGGGCGGATTGGGTGATGTTGAAGTCGGCGCCGATGTTCAGCTGCGCCATCGGCTCGAGCACCGGCGTGGTCTTCTGGATCGTGAGGTCCATGCACCACTCGTTGCCGACCTTGTACATCAGCCGGTCTTCGGGTTGTAGGCTGCCCATGTTCCAGCTCATGCCGCCGGCGATGAACGGGCACAGGCTCGTGTGCTTGCCCTCGGTCATGTCGCATCCGGCCGACCAGCGTGCCCGTCGGGCTTGATCTCCTTCACGAAGGTGATGTTCTTGACCAGTGCGCCAAACGTTCTGCACCTTGGCGTTGCGGTCGTACACCCAGACGAAGCCGCTCTTGCTCGGATGCACGGTGTACTTCTTGCCGTCGCGCTCCAGCATGATGAACTCGCCGCGTGCGCGCTGTCGAAGTCCCAGGCGTCGTGCGGCAGCTCCTGGTGATAGCCCTTGAGCTTGCCGGTGTCGGGGTCGAGCAGGATTACCGAGGTGGTGTACGGGTTGTCGCCCGGGCGCGCGCCGCTGGTCTTGTAGTCGGGCCCCGACCAGTCGTACAGCGGCGCCGGGTTGGCCGTGCCCCACCACACGGTGTTTGGTCTCGGGTCGTCAGCCGCCGGGCATCCAGCCGCCGCCGCCGCCGGTGCTGCCACGAGTTGTTTAGCCAGCGTGCTGCGTGCGTCGCCGTTGTTCTCTTCGCCGCCGGCCGTGTAGAAGCGCCACAGCTGCTTGCCGGTCTTGGCATCGACACCGAAGATCGGCCCGCGGTCAGGCCACTCGCCGCCTTGCGCGCCGATGACGACCGTGTCCTTCACCAGCAGCGGGCGCGCCGGTGGAAGCCAACGGTCAGCTTCTCGGAGTTGACCAGCTTGGTCTCCCACGCCAGCTTGCCGGTCTTCATGTCGATGGCCGCCAGCTTGCCATCGAGCGTGCCCATGTAGATGTTGCCGTAGCCGATGGCGATGCCGCGGTTGTACGGGCGAGTGGGTCTGCTTGGCGACCAGGTCTTCGTTGAGCTTTTGCTTGTACTGCCAGCAGCACATCGCCGGTGGCGCCATCGATCGCCCACACCTGGTTGTACGAGCCGGAGTAGTACAGCACGCCGTCCACCGCCAGCGGATAGGATTGCAAGCCGCGCACCGAGCGGCTGGCCACATGCGACCACGCCTCGGTCAACCCTTTGACGTTGCCGGAGTTGATCTCGGACAGCCCGCTGTAGCTGCCGCGCGCTGGTTGCCGTGGTAGGTCATCCAATTACCCGGCTCGCTGTCGGCCTTGAGCAGCCGTTCGGACGTGACGTCCGCGGCCGTAGGGGCTCGTCAGGTGCTCGTCAGGGTGCTACCGCAGCCAGCGACCAAGATGGCCGCAACAGCCATCGCCAGAATGACGAAACTTCATGGTGTCTCCTCGTTGTTGAACCAACCGGGCCACGCTATTCGAGTGAAGGGAACTGTTATATTGCTCGGCCGCGCCCGGTGCGGGGTTGGGTTATACGCCGCGGACCAGAACTGTCGCAATGCGAGACGATACCATCGAAACAGGCGAAGCACCTGTATGCAGCGAACGTTGTGCTGCGCGGCGAGCCTCAGCGCTGAGCGCCGAGGCAGGGTCGGCGAGTCGGCCCCACGCCGCGTGCGACGGCCAGACATCCAGCCGAGCGAGGCGAGTCCACCTGCAGTTTTCGCTGCGGTTCTCGCCCCGAGCAGGTCCACCAGTCGGCAGGAAGATGCTCGCCAGTTGTTGCTGGCGACACTGAAGATAATGCTGGTCTTCATCCGAGGCGCGAACGTGCACGGCGCCTCACTATCGCCGAGCATGATCGTGTAGCGCGACGCTGCATGATCTGTTGCGCAGAACCGCGCCACCGGCGAAGCCCTTGAGCGGCACACTTCTTCCGACCGGGCTCGGCAGGTCAACGCCACGCGCGACCAGCCGGCGTAGTGCACGCACCCGGTTGACCGCCCACGTAGATGCCGCGGTGCGTGATAGCCGCGGCGTGGCGTGACCAGGTGCGACGCGCCGATCGCGGGCGGCTGCGCGCGGCGAGCCGGCTGGCGGGCCGGGCAAGCGGAGCGGGTCGTGGCGGTCATGGTCGGCGGTCTCGGTGCCGTGTCATGGCTTGGTGCCATTGCATCGAGACCGGGCGCGCGCGGAAAGTCGGTGCGTGCCCAGCGCGGGGCGCTCCCAGTTGGGAGCACCCCAGCGAGCGCGTCGATGCGGGAGTCATGTGCGCGTGGTGACCGGCTAGCCGGCGCCGCGTGCCGTCACTTCGACGCCATCTTGCGCATCGCCTCTTGCATCTCTTCGGGCGTCACGTCACGCTGATGGGTGGCGATCGACCACTTGTGGCCGAACGGGTCTTCGACCTGGACCAGTACCGGTCGCCCCAGAACTGGTCGGCCAGCGGCATCGTGCCTTCGCGCCGGCGCTCACCGCACGCGCGAACCGTGGCGTCGGCGTCTTCGACGTACACGGTGGATCGTCACCGGCGAGCCGTTGAGCGTCTTCGGGCTCTTGGCGCCGTACTCGAGCATTTCGTCGACCAGCATCAGCGTCGGAATCGCCGATCTTCATCGCGCCGTGCATCAGCCTGCCGTCGGGGCCCGGCATGCCGCAGTCGTCTCGACGGCGTTGAAGGCGGCCTTGTAGAGATCCATCGCCTTGGCGGCGCCGGCGCAGACGATGTGCGGCTCAGCGAGTGCATGCCCTGGGGAATGGGATTGGCGGACCTTGCTTGCCATGGTGAGTGATCCTCGTCTCAGGTGTGGGTGGATGGTGGCGCGCAGTCGCTGCGCCGCCATGGCAACGACGGTCCGCCGCGCGTCGGATCGACAGCCGGGTGGATCTTTTTCAGAGGGTGTGAGGCCGGCTGCCGATGGCGCGCTGGGCGCCGCTTACCGCGCGGGACTGTCCATGGTAGTGGCGTGCCACACCAGCCACCTGTCACCATTTGAAGGACCCGCATGCGACAAAGGATTCTTTACGCCGTGGTATTGGCGGCGGCGATTTCGGGCTCCCATGGGCGTCGACCAAGCGGCCCATCGATGGCCGAACGCAGCACGCCTACCACGTCGGGCAGTACCGCCACTCGCTGGACCTGTTCGAAAGCCTGGCCGCGCAACGCAACGCCGAGGCCGCCGAGTGCGCTGGCTTCAGCTGCTGATGGGCGATGCCGATGTACGGCAACTCAGGTGCGCCGCGACGTCGAGCGGGCCAAGGTGTTTCTGGTGGAGGCGGCGGCGCGCCGGGCGCAGCGCGCGCCGGCTTCCTGCTCAACATGGTCGAGCGCACCGACTGAGTGCGCGGCCCGCGCGAGCCGACGTTCAGCCGCTGCGGTACGCGCCGACGCGGCGGTGTTCAGCGCCAGCGGCCTGCGCTCGACACGCCGCGAGGCACCGCGGCCACGCTGCCGGTGATGGCCACCGATGCGCCGGCGTCGAGCATGCGCTGGAAAAGCCAGTAGCGCACCTGGCGAGCGCCGACACCTCGCGCACGCGCGCCAGCCGCTCGGCCACTTGCGCGCGCGCTGCAGCGCGAAGAGGTCGAGCGCGGCGTCTTCCAGGCGTTGCGTCACGCGTCGTCGTGGCGCAGCAGGCGCACGATCACCTGGCTGCAGGCGCGCTCGCGGGTCGACCGTCTCGACGCGCTTCGGCCTGGCCGCGCATCAGCAGCGCCACCTGGGCGAGCACGGTGTCGAGATGCTCCGGCGCGAACGACGCCTCGATCGCCAACTGGCCGCCGAACTCGAAGCGGTCGGCGTTGCAGGCGGCGTGGTAGACCAGACCGCGCTTTCTCGCGCAGCTCGGCCAGCGGCGGTGAGCTCATCGCCGTCGCCGAGCACGGCTGCGGCGACAGTCGACACGCCGCGTCGGCACTCGGCGCGGCCGGCGATCGGATAACCCATCACCGAGGTGCATCTGGCGGCCGACGTCCATGCGCTTGACGCGGGTGCCGCCAGCGTGATAGTCGGCGGCGGGCAGCTCGTTGGGCTGGCCTCGCGGCATGTCGCCGAATGCGGTCTCGGTGGCTTGCCAGCAGTATGGCCGCAGCGGGATCGATCGCACCGGCGGCCGCGACGACCGACGTTGGCGCCCGTGTAGTGCTGCTGCACGTGCGCGGCCAGTTGCTCGCGCGTGCAGCGCTCGATCTACGCGGCGCTGGCCGATCACCGGTTGCGCCGCCGGATGCTCCGCCCAGCAGGCATGGTCGAACAACTGGTAGGCCACGGTGATCGGGTCGTCCTCGACCTCGGCCACTTCCTGCAGCAGCACCTTCGCGCTCGCGCGACAGCTCGTCTTGCGGAAACGTCGCATGGCGCACGATGTCGGCCAGCATCGCCACGAAGCGCGGCGTGTGCGCCCAGGCCGCGCATGTGATACGCGGTGTGGTCCTTGTCGGTGTGCGCGTTGACCTCGGCGCCGAGCATCTCGGCATCCAGGTTCACGCGGTGCGCATCGCGCTCGCGCGTGCCCTTGAACGCCATCGTGCTCCGAGCACGTGGCCGATGCCGCTGAGGCGCGGCTCTCGTGCGCGCTGCCCACGCGCACGAACACGCTGACACCGGCGGTTTGCAGGTGCGGCGTGGTGCAACGCCACCCACCCGCACGCCGTTGGCCAGGCGTGTGCACGGGCCAGCGGCGTCGTGGGAGCAGCTGGTGCTGCGCCTGGAGCGGCTGATCGAGCGGTTTGGCGCTGGGCTCCAGGTGTCGGTCGCATCGTCGGGCATGCTACAGCGGCGCCACCGGAATGCAGATCTGGAGCAATACGTAACTGA
>ERZ1370068.8474-contig-7324_pt1 | contig 58910 bp, 74 predicted proteins | sample MGYA00561227_ERZ1370068 | MGnify/ENA primary metagenome ERZ1370068 (study PRJEB38410, sample SAMEA6850437) | metagenome | study: Metagenomic assessment of the ecological functions of the soil: analysis of the soil microbiota associated with the... | reverse complement strand
TTGTACTTCGTTCAGTTACGTATTGCTTTCAGGGTCGCGCGGCATAGCGCCTGCCCAGGCAACGGCATGGTGCGTTCACGATTCGTCTCCATTCACGGCGGTGATGCTGCCGAGCTCCGCGCGCGGGCCCGTCCGCCCGGTCGGCCCGTGGTGGACGGGCCGTCGGCCGCTTCGCGGCGCTCTGGCGGCCGAGCGGGTGCTGCGCGGCAGATGTGCGTTCAGTGAACGCGCCGGAGCTGGCATGACTGGATGTCAAGCGCAGCGCGCGAACAGCCACGATGCTGTCAGTGTCGACCTTGCGGGGCGCCAGCTCATTCGTCCACGGCGTGCCAAGGCGCTGGAAGCTGAGGCTTGTTCAACCTCCGGCAGCGCGGTTTGCCACCGTGGCGACCAGCGGGTCCATCAGTGATGCTGGGACGGTGCGCCGATGTTCTCGGCGTCGACCTCGGCCCAAATCAATGGGCCGGTGATGTGAGCGTTCCTGCATGTAGTGCACTACTCTGCTGGCCGCCTCATGTGGTCGTGAAGGTGCCGACGCCGGTACGCGACGACGTTGGCGGGCCACCGGCCGATCCGGGCGTGGTTTTGACGGACACGGATTTGAGCGCGACTAACTGGTTCGCGGCCTGCTGCTTCAGCGACTTCGCGACACACGGCGAAAACTTCGGGTTGAGCACCGCCGCGGTGAAGGCATCCACGCTCGCTCTGCGACTGGTAGCTGCTCGCAGTAGGACCAAACGTAGGCATCGCCGCGGTTGAAGTCGTCGGAACGAAGGCTCGCGTCCACCCTTGTCGGCGTTGGTGCAGTTTGGGCACCCCCAAGCGTTCATACGGCCAGGTCACCGGCGGCGGCTCGGTCGGGGTTGTCCTGAGAGGGGGCGTGCCCTTCCAGCCGGCCGGAAGGTCCGCGGGCTGCAGCACGATCTTCTGCAGCTGCGGCAGCGAGGCCGGGCGCGACGCGGACGGCTCGACGACGGTGCGTCGGTGCTGCCGACGGTCGAGGTGGTGTTGGATGACGAGCCACCACACGCGGCGAGCACGGCGATAAGCGCCAGCGGCGCAAACACGACGAAGCCCTGTGGACTTCATGTGAAGGACCTTAGCCTGGGCGATTTTGGCCTCGCGGCCAGAGAGTAAGTGCCTCCTCCAGCGCATGAGCGCGGCGCCCTCGCCGGTCGGCTGGCCGCCAGTGGCCATTGAACGACGTGAAACGCCAGCTATCTCACGTGTGTTTCGCGTGCAGCACTGTGGTCCGGCTGACCGATGACCGGGCGCAGGCTAGGCCTGGGCAGATGCCAGGCCGGCCCGAACGCCATTAGCTTCAGCGATGGCGCGCCGGGCCAGGAACCTGCTCCGTTATGAGCTGGCCAGCGAGCGGGTGCCGTAGTGGACGACGGCGTCGAAACTCACCGGCCGGGGTTAGTCGACCTAAGCGGCCGGAAGCGTGGTCGAGAGCGGCCCTCCTTTCTGTTCGCTGCGGAGATCCGGCCAGCGCGCTTCGTCGCTACACGAAGCGAACAGAACCTTTGACCAGCAGCTCCTTCTGGTTCTACTGGCCCAAAGTTCGGCACCGACATCAGCGTGGCGATGCGGAATCGTTATCCGCCAGTTCGGCGGACTGTTCGGTGCCGAATGGGAGCACTGGAAATCGACCAGTGTCTCCGCCGTCGAGGCAATGAGCCAGGCTCCTAATGACGATCTTGCAGCAAGGGACGGCGCCATGCTGCGCCGGAAGGCGTTCGGTTAGTCACAGCGATGCTCGCCTGGTAGAACGCGGGTGGACACGCTCGTGAGGAGACCGATGAGTTCCGAGGCTGCGGCGTTGTGCTGATCGAACAGCGATGGGTTTGAGATGGCTGGCAAACTGAATTGTTGCAGCGCACGAGCGCCTGTCGACCGGGCGCGCTGCGCGCGCCTGGATGCGCGCGTTCGCGTGCGCACCCTTGGCGGGTCGTCCTCGCATGGCTCGGGATCATCGGCGTCGTGCGTCGTCCTCGTGGCAACGGTCGGCGGCGGCCTGCGCGACGAGTTCGAGATCCCCGGCTCGGACACGCAGAAGGCGACCGACCTGATCGAGGCGGAGTTCGCGTCCGAGCAGGGCGCCGTGCTCAACATCGTCTTCGCGGCGCCCGCGGGCCAGCGCGCTCGACACGCCCGCGCGCAAGGCGGCGATCGAGCGGCGATCGCGCGAGCTGAAGACGTCCGGAGTTCAAGCCCGAGCGACGGACAAGGCCGGGCATCGAGAGCGTCGGCGACCCGTTCAGCAAAGACGACGTTCTCGAACGACGGCCGCATCGCCTACGCCGGAGGCGCAGTTCGACCAGACGATCGAGACAAGGACCGCGCCGCAGGTCGTCGCCGTCGAGGACGCCGTGCGCGAGGCGGTCGAGCCCGCGGGCGTGCACGGTCGAGTACAACGGCGAGGCCGAGTTCCCGCCGATCAAGCAGGGACATCGCAGGAGCTGCTCCGGCCTGCTCGCGGCGTTCATCGTGCTGCTCGTCGTCTTCCGCACGTTCGTGGCGACGATCGATCCCGATCGCGCTGGCGCTCACGGCGCGTCGGCGACGGCGTTCCTGCTGCTCTTCATCCTCGCCGGGACTGACCGACATCAACACGATCACGCCGATCCTCGTCTCGATGATCGGGCTCGGCGTCGGCATCGACTACTCGCTCTTCATCGTCACGCGCTTCAGGCAGCTGCTGCACGACGGGCTCGTCGCCGCGCGACGCCGCGGCCGAGGCCGGCGTCGTCCGCGGGCCGGGCGGTGCTCTTCGCCGGGCTGACGGTCGCGATCTCGGTCACCGGCCTCGCGTTCTTCGGCCTCGACTTCGTCACGAAGCTCGGGATCGGCAGCGCGCTCGGCGTGCTGACGACGGTGCTGATCGCCGAACTCGCTGCTGCATCGCGGTGCTGGCGAAGCTCGGGCACAAGATCGACCGGTTGAAGGTGCCGTTCCTGCAGCCGATCGACGACTCGGAGGCCGCCCGCGAGAAGACGCTGATCGCCCGCTGGGGCCGGTTCGTGACCGCGCAACGCGAAGCTGCGTCTTCCCGATCGTGCTGCTCATCGGTCCTCGCGCTCGCCGCGACGCTCGGCGCTCGTCCGGCTCGGCGCGTCCGACCAGGGCACGCAGCCGAAGCAGCAGACCAGCCGCCGGGCGTACGACCTGCTCGCCGAGGGCTTCGGGCCCGGCTTCAACGGCCCGATCCCGATCGTCGTCGACGTGAACGGCGACGCGCAGGCGCCGCAGCGAGATCTACGACGGCGTGCAGGGACTTCCAGGGCGTCGCGTCGGTCGCGCAAGCCGCAGTTCAACGACGAAGAAGACGGTCGCGATCGTCTTCGTCACACCGAACTCGGCGCCGCAGGACGAGGCGACCGACAAGCTCGTCGACCGGCCTGCGTGACGACGTCGTGCCCGACCGCGACCGAAGGCGGCAACGCGGTCGCGTACGTCTCGGGCCAGACGGCGGCGTTCAAGGACATCGCCGACCGGATCATGCAGCGGCTGCCGCTCTTCCTGCTCTACATCATCGGCGTCACGTTCATCGTGCTGGCGATGGCGTTCCGGTCGATCGTCGTCTCGCTGACGGCGGCGGTCACGACGATCCTCGTCGGCGTTCGTCGGCTTCGGCGTCCTGACGCTCGTGGTGCAGGAGGGCCACCTGCTCGGGCCTGACCGGGCTCGACCGGACAGGGCCGATCGAGACGTTCGTGCCGCCGATCGCCTTCGCGATCCTCTTCGGGCTCTCGATGGACTACATGGTCTTCCTGATGAGCCGCATCCGGGAGGAGCACGTCCACGGACCTGCAGACGCGGGCCGCGGTCGAGCACGGCATCGCGGCGATCGGACGCGTCATCGTCGCCGCGGCGCTGCATCATGGCGCACCGTCTTCGCGGCCTTCATCCTCACGCCGGACCGCATCTCGAAGGAGTTCGGCCTCCTGCTCGCGGTCGCGATCCTCACGGATGCGCTCGGTCGTGAAGCATGACGCTCGTCCCGGCGTTCTTCACGCTCATCGGCGAGAAGACGTGGTACATCCCGCGCGCTCGGCTCGACAGGATGCCTGCCAGACGCAATCGCAATCGGCCGCGCACGATGGCGCCGAGCGCGCCCCCGTGGACGTCCGGCGTCCCGGGCTGAGGGAAGCCTGACGCTCAAGCGATGATGCTCGCAGTCGTCGTTACAACGTGGACTGCCGAGCCGGCTTGAATGCGGCCCGGACCCGCTCGCGGCAGCGTCCGTCATCGTGTGCGATCCCGGGACTCGCAAAGCACCACCAGCTGGTTCGAGTAGCCGCTCACGCGCTCGCTGCGGATGCGCCGGTGTTCGCTGGCTCCCAACGGTCGACGCCTGTGGACCAACTTCCAGAAGCAGGGGCGCACTGGAGACCGCCGGCCTGGCCGAGCAGCGCTTCCACGATCTGCATCACCCCGGCAACCACGCTCACCGAGCAGGTCATTCCAGCGCGGTAGCGAGTCCAGGCCCAGTCCTGCGCCGCAGCGCCGCGTTCCGGTCACGCACACCGGATGAGTCGACGTCAGGATCAGTGCCACCGCCACACCGGACAGCACCACAAGCTTAGGCATGTGTCGAGGACACCGCGACGTCGCCGAACGATATTCAGAATCTATGAGCGGCCCCAATTATTAGAACACGTATTCGTCTGGCAGAGCACGCCGTCTTGGTGCCAGGATCAGCCGCCGCGCCATGTGCGCCCGCCCCCCCTCGCCACCCAAGATAGTGCGGGGTCGTGGTGTTTCGAACTCGAACTCGTAGCGATGCAGGCTGTGCAGTGGAGGTAGTCCTCGCCGTGGGATTGACCTCCCGGACCCTTATGGTGCGTGAGCCGACAGAGCAAGGGTTTGCGCGGCGTAGGCATGGACACTGGTGCTCCATCGTCGATTCGCACACCGCCCGCATCGACCGCTACGGCTCCCTGGTGGCGTGCGGATTTACGCCGCGAACCCCTCATGGTCCCCTCAAACCTGCCAGGACAATGGTACGGCGGTCAACGTGCACCGCAACGGGAGGCGCAATGGCGGGATCACGTCAAGCGCAGTACGGCTGTGTCGTGGACCCGTCGCGCCAGATCTTCATCCACATTCAGGCAGAGCCACCCGCTCATCCCCTGGCGGGTGACCGGATGTGATGACCTTGCGAGGGCCGAGGCGATGCCGTTGGGGCAGTGCGTCGGCGCGGTCTCCACGGTGCCGTCCGGGCGTGTAGCTGCGAGCGCATTGCACGCTTGTGTGGGTGCATTTCTGTTCTGGTCGATGCTTCCCGCGAGTCAGTGGCGGGACTTGAGCAGGATCGCGGTGCTGACGGCAGCCGTCGGTTGGTGTGAGAGCCAAGGGCAGCGCGATCTTCTTCCAGTGGATGCCCCAGAGATGAGACGGCGGTGTGTCGCGCAGCCATGCCACCCGTACGCCGCGGTGCAGGTCACATAGAGGGACGCCGCATCGGGTCGGCGATTGCTGCAGCCCAATCGGTAAGCCAACGGACCGTTACTGCCGCTGTCACCGATCACGATGCAGGTGCCAGTGGCACCGGCTGCGCGCAGCTTGGCGGCGCTATGCGATTATCTGTCGCGCCGCCTCCCGGCTCTCGGGCGGATGCGAGCAGTGACCACGTGCAGCTGGACGGCCGTGTGGGCGACGAAGGCGGTCAGCACGGTGCCCAGGACAGGCGGAGCCTGGGCGTGCGTGCCAGGTTTGTCAGGGCGATCGCGCCTGCAGCGCGGGGCAGGCCAACGCGGGTAGGCGGGGGCGAATCGCGGGGCGGCGTACGGCACGGTAAAGAGGTACTGGGCGGCCATGACCACTCCGAGCACCAGCGGCGCAAGGTCGAGGATCGGGCGCGGCGTGCGCCGCAGCTGGGTCACCGCGACGATCAGCAGCACCGCGCCCGCGACCCACCACAGCCAGTAGACCAGTGTCGCGCTCGCCGTGCACCGGATGCGGCGGCAGGCCGACCGAACGCCAGGACGCCCCGGCACGTCGCGGGTCGACCGGTGCTGGAAGAATTTAGCTGCGCTACCAACAAACGGGCGGCGTCGATCGCTGGCGAACAAACCCGCCGCCGGGTGATGCCAGCGCTCGATAACCGATCGCGCGGCTTCCGGCTGCGGCGCATCTGCTCGGTACGCCACCGATCGCGCTGGCGATAGCCATATAACCTGCTGGTGACAAAAACGCATGGTGACCAGCGCCGAGGTGACGCCAGACCGCATCAGAACCTGTGAGCAACGACGCGCGGCGACGATTGCGACCACTTTCCGCCACCAACGACGCCGGCGACGACATCGACAGGAAAGACAGCTCCAGCTTCTGCACGCCGATCGTTGCGAACACAACAGGCCTGATGAAAGGAAGGACCATGGAAGGCATGGCCAGGAGACGGTTGCGAGATCAGTGAAAAGAGACCGCCGCGATCAGGAACGACATGCTTTGACCGCAACCATGTGCAACCACGAGCAAGCCGCCAAAGAACCCCAGCCAGACGGAACCAGCGTGAAATGATCTCGCGTCAGGACCGCACCAGTCGGCGCCGCGTTACCAACGCGACCAGAAATGTCGAACCGCGGCGCGCTCGCCAGAAAATCACTGACGGACATGCGCGATAGATCTGGCGACGAACCACACCAGCTCATCGTTCGATGAACCGGTACCAGCCCAACAAACAAGGACCGGCGCGCCATGTTGCCTGCGCAGTCGACCGGCGCAGGATCAGGACTCGCCACCACCGCTTCACCGCATCTTTGAGGCCACAAATGCCAGCCGCCCCGGCCAGTAAGTCGGCGCCAGCATCCACCAACTTGAGTCGACGGCCTCCCAAGCGACGGACGGCGAAGGCGCCATGCCCAACCTAACCGGGTTCACTCGTCGTGCGCCACGCCAGCCTGCCTGACTGGCGTCGATAGCCCGCCACGGTGCCAGGCGACCGCGACGGCTATCGCCGGACTCCGTCCGGCGTGCGGGTGCCGTCATCCGCACCTCATCCACGGCACGGTCCACGCCTTATCAAGCCCAGCGGCGAGGAGCCGGTCTGGCTGATCGCCTGCGTCTTGCGTCGAACACCTGCAATGCAGAGTGGGTTGGTGCGATGATTTGCGTTCACGGTCTGGTCCCCTTCCGCGGGATCGGATCGAGGTCCCGGTTTGGTGTTGGCGCACCGCCGGGGACCGCTTTCAGTCGAATATTTCGCACTACAGCGCTCCGATGAGAGGCCACAGAACAGCGGGAATCCGGGACTGACGTACAGCGCACGGTCGTCCCGAAATCAGCGACTATCGACCCGCTGACCGATCGAGGCCGGTACCGGTTGGTGCTGGTCGACGAGCGCGCCTGCGGCGCCTGGACCGGACGGCGCCGCGGGACGTGGACGTTGGAGCGGATGGCGCAGGACGTCAGCGACCTGGCGGCCAAGCGCGGGTGTCAGCGACGGATACGCCGCTTGGCCACTCCTACGGTGCCTCCCTCGTCCTACAGCACGCTATCCGACCACCCAGGCGAGCCGCGCGGCACGATCGAACTCTGCCGGCATGGCCGATGCGCGTTGGCTCGACGACGTCGACCGGCAGCTGGCGATCTTCGAGCCGGTTGAGCTCCGCGAGCAAAGTGACCTCGTCGTGGGCCCGTGAGACCGAGGTGCAAACCGGGACGAGGCGGTGCGCTGCTCGAGGATCAGATGCCGTTCCCTTCTGGGAGCACGCAGGGTGCCGCGCTTGCGGAATACCTGCGCCGGACGGCCGCCCATGCTCGATACGCGCCCGACGTCATCGGCACTTCGCTGCGCAGCAATACGGCGGGATCGACGTCGAAGGCCGGCTCGAGGGTGACGCATCCGGTGCTCGTGCTCGCCGGCCGCCACGACCGGACCTGCGCCGTCGGCGCGTCACAGGACATGGCGCTGCGGCTGCCGAACGCGCAACTGGTCATATTCCGAGAACTCCAGCCATGATCTTCGCTGAGGAGAACGACCGCTACCTCGCGACCGTCCGCCAGTTCCTCGATCGCATCACACGGGTGACGACTCCCGAGGCCGCCGGGTTGTCCCGGTAGGCGTTGGGCATGAGCGGTGTCGCTCGGCTACCACGTCCTCAGAGTGGGCTTGAACTGGCAGCACTCGAGCGGCCAGCCACGGCGATGCCTCAAGCTTCGCCGCCCGCGACTAGGCACCGGCAGGTGGGCGTACTCACTGGTTGCCTCCGACGATCAGTGCATGGCGCAAATCGGTGACGCTTGCGTCTCGGCTGGTCAGCGGCGTGAGCCCGTGAGGTGCGCTCGGAGAGAGGCCAGGATTGAGGTTGTGTCGTGGCGCCTGGTGGTCAACCCCGACTTGGCGAAACTACCGCCGATGATCAGCGCCGGGACTCGGGTGCTGGGACCGAACTGGTCCGATGGTCCGTCGGTCCGCGTTGGGACCCTGGCCGGGCGCGGCCACGTGGTCCCATTGGCCGCCGAACTCGTCGTCAGGTGACCACCACGAGGGTGTCTCGAGCCCGTCCGGGCCGCCGAGAATTGTCTTGAGCAGGTCGAGCCAGGTGGGTTTTCACCGTTGTCCAGTGCTGGCGTATCCGGGGTGCTCGTTCTCCGCGCCGATCGGCTTGACGAACGACACCGGCGGGCAGCGTGTCCCGGCCTTCGCTGCGGCGAAGAAGTCCGCCTCATCCTTGAGGTGCGCCCGGCCAGGCATGCCGGGTGCGTAGTTCTGGAAGTAGTTGAACGGCTGGTGGTGGTACTGGAACAGCGGGTCCGGGTGGCCCGGCGATTGGCGTCGTTCCATCCTCCGGCGTACCAGTTCCATGAGACGTTCTTGGCCGAGAGTTCGTCACCGATATTGGTCTCGTAGAACGGTTTCGACGGGTCGACGTCGTTGATCGCCGGCAGCACGTTCGACGCCGCCGGCGCTCGGCTGCACATGACGGCTGCATCGGTGTTCACCGCGTAGTTGCCGCAGGCAGAAGCCGGCGACCGTGCTCGGTTGTCCGCAGGACTGGGTCAACGGGCCGTCGTTGTAGGCAGGCGCTCGGGTCCGGTTTGTACAGCGGGTAGGTCTCGTTCGGGAAGTCCGCCGCGTCCAGCACGCTGTTCTTGCCCGCAGGCACGGGGCTAACTGCTGGTGTCCCACCGCGCGCGCCTGGGCAGCGATCAGGTACTGGTGGTTGAGGAACGCGACCCGCCGAATGCGGCCTGGAAGAAGTTGCCGGCGATCGTCGCAGTTCGGCGCGCTCCCGGCCGTGCAGAGTGGGGCACTGGTACACGGGCAGCTGCGTCGTGCCGCAGCAACCCTGCGTGAGCCCGGCGGTGATCATCACGTGCCGTGGTGGTGTGTACCGGTCCTGCTTTCACCGGCGTCGAGCGCCTGGAACTGCTCCTGATAGGAAGCGGTGCACGATGTCCCAGGCACAGCCGCCGGGCAACCCCTGCGGGTCGTCCCTCTCGACAGCCGCTCCGCCGCCAACACGGTCTTCGGCGGGCACGCCGCGTCCGACGGCGCAGGATGTAGTCGCTGGTGGGAAGGGCGTGCGCCGGGGTGAGTGGCTGTCGGGCGCCGCGCCATTGGTGCGTCGTCGCCGGAGCATTCGGGCCGCACAGCAAGCCAGGATGCGCAGACCCATCCGCGCCACTTGACGCTGGTCGTGGTCGTGACCAGGCTGGTGCACCGTTCCGCAGTAGTAGCAGCCGATCTGGTGGAACCCGACTGATCCGCCCGAAAGTGGTGCCCGTATGCGCGTTCGGCAGGCCGTTCACCTTCCTGGTTGCCGACCTGGCCTCCACAGTCCGTAGAGGTTGTCGAAGCCGTGATTCTCTTCGTAGATCACCACCAAGTGCTTGTAGCCAGCCAGGGCGTGGTTTGCCGCGCGTGCGCGGCCACGCGCCAACCGAGCTGTCCGAAAATCCAATGGCTCCTGATAGCCAGCACCACGCTTTGCCGCGCGCGTGTGGCCCCGTATCGCGTTGAGAACCGCTCCTCTCAGCTGCAGACCGCCTGCAGCCGGGAGACGTTAGCCAACCCCGCACATCTGGCCAGCGGTGGGCAGCCCCTGTTCGCTCGACCGTCGATCTGCTGGCGTCGCCTGACACGCTCGCCGTGGTGATCTGTGTTCGCGTGCGGTAGCTGGGTGGTTCGGGGTTCAGTCGCGTGCTGGCTCCGATGAGCGACCCGGTGCGACTGGCTAGGCGTGTCTTCTTCGTTGATGGCTGCTGGGCGAGCGGGGATGCGGGCGCCCGGTTCGCGGTGGTGTGCAGCTCGGACGGGTTGTGGGATGTGATCAGCCGGTGCTGCCGGACTCGTCGGGGCGGCGTGGTCGGCCGTGGGGCGATCACCGGTGCCACGCTGGAAGGCGTCGTGTGGCGGTATCGGGCCGGAGTCGCCGTGGCGGGGATCTGCACCGTGCAGTTCGGGGGCGGGCAGTTGCGGTGCGGTGTGGGAGCGGCATCGGCGTTGGTCTGGAGTGGACGGCACTGCACGCGGCGATGTTCGCCGCGGTGCGCGAGTGCGCGGCGTTCGAGCAGCTCGATGCTGCCGCGCCGCTGTCGCATCGACTCGACCAGCGTGCGTGCCCATCAGCACGCGGCCGGTGCCCGCTTCCACGAGTTCTCGACCCACCTGGGGCTCGGTCGAATTACCGGATCTGCCGCCCCGGCGAGCCGGTTGACCATACGCTGGGCCGCTCCGTGGCGGTTGGACGACGAGTCCATGCTCACCGATCAGTTCTGCGGCCCGCTCACCATGCTGCTCACCGCCGGGCAAGCCGGAGACAACGTCCACCAGCCCGGCTGATCGCCGGCACCGCGGCGACACCACGCTTCCGGCTGCTGGGTGACAAGGCCTACTCGCACGACACCACGCGCCTGGCTACGCTTCGCGCGAAGATCCACGATTCCCGAGCGCGTCGACCAGATCGAGCAGCGCAAAAGTGGGGATCACGCGGCGGGCGTCCGCCCAGTTTCCGGCGTGACCACCACCGGCAGCACCGCTTTACCGTCGAGCGCGGCTTCAACCGCTTCAAGCGCTGGCGCGGCATCGCCACCCGCGACAGAGTACGCCCCTGACCTACCTCGGTGGACTCACCCTGGCGGCCACTGCCGTCATCACACCGCACGCATTTTGCAGACAGGACGGCACCCTGCAGCATCGCGGCGAGGACCTGCGCGTCCGCACGGTGGCGGCGCACCGCGTCGAACTCCCACCGCGGGTGGTCGAAGAAGGCGTGCGCAGTCGCCGCCTGTGCGTTGAAGGCCACGGTGTCGATCTGCCCAGCTCCCGACGGCCGATCACGTCGGTGGTCATTGTCCGACGAGCGGGTTTGCACGGCCACGAGCACGAGGTCATCCGCGGTCAGCAGCAGCCCGCCGGTGATCCGTCGAGGTGGTGCGCAGCGGCGAAAGTCGTCGTACAGTATTGCTGCGTCTCTCGGCCGCGGCCCCTTCCAGTCCTCGCCGATCGCGGGCATGCATGGCGTCGATCCCGGGGTGAGGAGTGGGGACGCTCGCCATATCGTCTCGTCGACGAACTGGTCAGATCTTGACTGACACGGCGCGAAGCAGTCAGTAGCTGGAACACGCCAGCGCCGTCTGGACCAGCGGCTGTCGATGCCCGGGTGGTCGGTATCTCGTACCTTGTCGCAGACGTCGGCGTCACCTGCCGTCGGTCCGCTCCTCCGGCGGTGACCGCCTTGCCGGCCCGATCAGCCGGATGACGCATTGCGCGAGCGAGCCGCACCGGTAGCGTCCGGATGTGCGCATCGTCGTGTCACGGGCGCCGGGCGTCATCGGCCTGACGTGCGCCGTGACCCTCGCCGAGGGGCCGGACGTGAGAGTCCAGCGCACGTGCCCGTGAGATCGGCATCGCGCTGAAACCTCTGCGGTGGCCGCGGCGATGCTGGCTACGCCTTACCCGCGCGCTTCCAGTCGATCGGGTCACCGCCTGGGGGTGCGGACACGCTGGCTGAGTCTGACCGTGCTGGCCCGAACGCATCCGGAGAGCGGGATACGTCACTGCGCGACAGGGCGCTGAGCTTCTGCGCCACCGAGGCGGCGATCCGTGATGGTGGGCCGTCAGCCGCGCCGACCTGCGGCGCGGTGACCTGCGCTGGCGTCCGGGATACGCCGACAGCTGTGCGGTATCACCACACCCGTGGTCGAGGATGCCGCTGTATCTGCCCTGGCTGACCAGGCGTGCCGAGCAGCGCCGGGGCGGTTTCGAGCCCGCAAGACGTGCGGCGGTGGCCGAGCCGACTGCGACACCGTCGTCAACGCCACCGGACTCGGCGGGGCGGCGCTCACCGGAGACACCTCTGACCTTCCCGATCCGGGGGCAGGTGGTCACTCGTCGCCCAGTTCGGTCTGGACGAACTGGTGGGTGGACGATGCCGAGCTCACTCTACCTGGAAGCCGCGTCTCGGCCGATGTCGTCGTCGTGCAGCGAACCGAGAATCGACGGTGACTGGGACTTATCGAACCGCGGCCGGACGCCCGGCGGGCGCGCCATCCCCGAGCGCGCCGCCCGGATCGTGCCCGAGGTGCGCGCCGCCCGTGTGCCGGGGCCCATCGCGTGCGGCTACGACCGGGGCGGCCAGAGGTGCGGCTGGAGCGCGAGCTGCAGCATGGCACCGCCGGAGCGTGCATTGCCACATGGCCGGTGGCGGCGGTGCCGGTGTCACGCCGTCCTGGGGCTGCGCCGCGAGGAGGTCCGCACACGCTCCTCCGAGTCTCGGCCGATCGCTCAGGCGGCGGGCTCGATGTCATCCGGCCCTGGCCCGGACGGGCTCTGCCGCGCAGGTCGGCCGAAGCCCGCGGTGATGAGCTTGCAGTGATCTCGGCGTCGGTCAGGCGACGCGGCAGGTCGGGGGTGGGCTCGGCGCCAGGCGGTAGGCGCTCAGGTCGTGACGGGCCGGCCCGGACCGAGGCGGTGGCGGTCTTGCGGGGAGCGGCCGGAAACGACGTCGTCCGCGTGTCGAGCACGAACTGCGTTCCCCATTGGGCGACCGGCAGCACCGGCACGTCGGGCACCATGCGAGCGCGAGCCGGGCTGCCACCTGGTCTGGGCCCGCATTGGGCCACCGGTCAGGATCGCGGGCGATGGTCCCTCGGGAGGATGATCACGCACTCTGCCACGGTCCAGAGCCGCCCTGGCCTCGTGCAGTGACTGAGCCAGCGTCCGCACTGCCGCGATAGATCGGGGATCTCGCCGCGCGCAGCGCGACGCGCACTCCGGGCTTGGTGGAACAGGCTGCTCTTGATCAGGAAACGCGGGAGGCGCGCCCGGCGCTGCCACACGAGCTCGCGCCATGAAGATCGTGTCGGCGGCACGAGTTGTGGTTCGCCGCGAGGATAGCCCCCGGCGGCCGGCACACGGCCGAGGTTCCGGAAATCGGATTCGGAACAGCATCCGAGTTGGACCGGAAGTACAGTACGACCACGCAGAGCCGGATCAGGAAGCCACGGTCCTTCGGCGTGTGCAGACGTGACGATGGAGCGCAACTTCATGCCGCAGTCGCGGCCGCCGTGCCGTGGTCTTGCTGCGCCCGGAAGCCGATCTCTCGATCGACGCTGCGATTCCGGGTGGCCACCAGCCCGCTGACGAGCGTCACCGCCAAGGCGGCGAAGAGCGGGCAGACGAATGGTCCCGATCCAGCCCTCGCTACGCCCTACCAGCCATCCGACAAGAAGAGGTCCGCCGCCGGGCAGGACGCCCGGCCGATGCTCTGGACGAACGCCGACACACTGGCGGTCACCGCGTGACGTGCCCGAGTGTGCAGGCCGATCGCTAGTCAGGGCCACCGGGAACAGCCCCGCTGCCGATGCCGATCAGCAACATCCAGAGCCAGGCGGCCGCGACCGCCGGGCGGCCAGCCCCACGTAGCCCGCCAGATGAGCGCGGTACAGAAGTGCGAGGACGGTCCCGGCGTTCCCGCACGCGCGGCGAGCCAGGGGCGATGGCCGCGGCAGCGTATCGACATGCGCGGCGGTCGCCACCAGCAGGCCGGCCGGCGCTGTCGGTGCCATGATCGCGAAAGAACCGCGCGAATCCAGCCGAAGGTGCAACGTAGGCGGAACGACTCGGCCGGCGAAGAAGAACGCTCGCGCCCACGCCGTCGTACTCCTGCGCGCAACGCCCAGCCGGACAGACCCGCGCGACGCGTGATCCCGCTCGGTGCGCTCTGCCCAGCAGCGGCAAGCCGCGAGCGGTATGGCCAGGGCGGCGAACAGCCCATGAACCCAGCCCGAAGCGCCGTCGCGTCCGGAGGCGTAGCCGAGCGTGCCGATCGGCACGGTGAGCCCGGAGAGGCCGCGGTCGCGCCGAGGGCCAGCGCAGTCGTGAAAGCCGCGGTCGCATCCGAGGCAATCCGCTCAGGAAAGCGCCGCTTGACCAGCGTCGGCGATCGAGACGTTGCTGATCGCGCCGCCCGCAAGCCGCCGATGACGCTCGCGGCGAACGTCCAGACGTTGGTGTGCGCCAGTCGAGCGCATGCCAAACCGAGGCAGGCGCAGCCCATCAGCGCCGACGAGGTCCGTCCGGTGCCCACGCCAGATCGAGCCGTTCGGGCCGGTGGCCCTGACCGACGGCGAAGCACAGCACCGGCAGGGTTGTCGTGATCCGCCCAGCGGCCAGGCCAGCCGAGTGTGCAGGCCGCGCTGAAGGTCGACGATTTCGGACAGCCGACGCTGGTGACAGCGTGGTGCGCGCGGAAAAACCGGTGAGCAACGATGGCCAGTGACCAGCAGCACAGCGCTGCCGGGTCGATAGCTGGTCGGTCAGTGGTTCACGCGCGCCAGGTCGGCGCTCTATGCGCGTCCCGAGCGACCATGCGGAGCGGTTCTGTGGGGTCGTCACTCCGGCGGCTGGTGAGTCCGCGAACCTTCCTCGCGCAACATCCGCTTGGAGAGCTTCCCGACGCTGGTTTTCGGCAGCTCCTCGACGAACACCACGTCGTCGGGCAGCCACCATCTGGCGACCGGCGGCGTGAGGTGCGCCAGCGCATTCTTCGTCGGCGGTCTAGCGCCACGGGACCGAGCACCACGCAGGCCAGCGGCCGCTCCATCCGCGGTGCGGCACGCGATCACGGCCGCCTCGGCCACCGTCGGGGTGGCGCCATGATCTGCGTTCTCCAGCTCGACCGGAGCTGATCCACTCGCCGCCGGACTTGATGACGTCCTGCGGTGCGGTCCGACGAGGCGCATGTAGCCGTCAGCGCGTCGAGGTGCGCCGACGTCGCCGGTCGCAAGCCACCCGTCGTCGGAGAACTGCGACTCCGCGCCATCGCTCGCCGTGAGTAGTAGCCTGCGGCGATCCATGGTCCCGCGTACCTCCAGCTCGGCCGGTGGCGCTTGCCGTCCTGACGGCAGCTGCCGCGGCCCTCCTCGTCGACGATGCGCTCCGACGCCGGGCAGCGCGATGCCCGCCTTCGCCCGGAGATCGGCCAGTACGTCGCCGTCGTCGGCGTCAGCCAGCTCCGGCACGCACCATCGACAGCGACGCCACCGGCGCAGGTCTCGGTCATGCCCCAGCCCTGCGGGATGCCCATGCCGAGCTTGCCGCGCCACACGCCCTCGGAGAGCGACCGTGGCACGGCCGATCCGCCACACATCACCAGCTTCAACGACGACGAGTGTCGCGTCCCTCGAGCTTGCCGAGCAGACCCATCCAGATGGTCAGCACGCCCGCGCTGATGGTGACCTTCTCGTCCTGCATGAGGCGGACAGGCCGTCGAAGTCGGTCGGACCGGGCATGACCACGCGGCGCGCCGCCAGGAACGCGCGTGTATGGGATACCCGCGCGTTGGCGTGGAACATCGGGACGGCAGGCGGCACGGCGTCCGTGGCCCGTCTATCCCGGAGGTGCCTGCGCACCTGCAGACCCGGCATGAGGCAGGCAACGTCGAGCGGTGAGTAGGCGGCCTTGCCGGGTTTTGCCGCGAGGTGAAACACATCGCGGCCGGCGGAAGTTCTCGTCAGGTCGCGTTCGGCGGAAGTCGACCGGTCGGCGGACGCGGCCACCTCCTCGTACGTCCGGACCCGCGGGTCATCAGGTAGTCTCGGTCACGGGGGCGCCGTCGCCGAGCACGAGGACAGCGACGGCCGTACGCGGTCTGAAAGCCGCGGGCGTGCTTCGCCGGGAGGCCGAGCAGCGACCGGTCGACGAGGATCACCTTCGTTCCTCGGCATGGCGCACGCTGTACAGCACCTGCCCGGGAACAGCCGGAGCGTTGATCGGTGCGCACGACGCGTCCGCTGCTGCCCGGCACGGGCGAAGTAGGCCACTCATGTGGTTACGCGCTGGTGAACCAGCCGAAGGTGCCGATGCGCGCGTCCGGTGCCGGAGCAGCGCAGGGCGTCGAGGACACCGGCCATCCATGGCGCGCACGCTGGCCGAACTCGGCGAACGTCATGCGCTCGACGGCGCCGTCAACGCGACGGGTGGCGATCTGCTGGTCTGCGTAATACCGCAGCCCGCGCCGGAAGATCATGTTCGTGGAGAGCGGCAGGTCCTGCATCAGCGCCTTCATGCGCTGATGGAACCGCCTGAGCTGTGCGCGGCAATGGGGCCACGACATGCACATCCACCCTGCCTGCTGGGCGCGGCAGCCGGCGCCGCGACCGCGAAACCGCGTGGCGCTGACGCGAGTCGTGGCGGGGCGCGGGCTCTGTCGAGAGATCGCCGGAATCGTATTGCCGTCCAACCACTCGCCGCACTACGCGCCGGTGATCGAGGCCGACGCTCCCGATCCGGTGCGTCGCCGCACTGGTCGCCTGCCGCCCGGACCTGGTTGCGCTGTCCTGGCGGCACCGACTCGCCGCGGTCCCCTCCGCTGCTCCTGCCCAAGATCACCCCGGTGCTCGTGATTGAATGCAGAAGGCGAATTGCATCTGTGTGATTCGCTGCCCGGTGGTTGGACAAGCGCGGGAGGCCACGCTCGGATGGAAAGCTCGCAGCAGGCGGCGGCTCAACGCAGCGACGCGACGGACGCTGTGCCGACGGTGCCGGAGCCGAGGGCGGCGAGGGCGGCGGCGGCCTGGCTCGCCGCGACCGCGCGAGATCCTGGGCACTTCGAGCGGCAGTGGTGGAAGTACGCGGGGCCCGGCGAGCGGGCGATCCGCGAGCTGTTCGACATGTCGGCCACCCGGTACTACCAGGTGCTTTGAACTCCTCGATCGACAACTCCGGCCGCCCTGGAGTCCGGGACCCGATGCTGGTCAAGACGGCTGCGGCGGCTGCGCGCCCGCCCGCCAGCGGCGGCGCTCCGCGCGCCGCCTCGGTATCGACGTTCTAACACAAGCCGGGCACACACGATCGGCGCGACCTCGCCTGGCCAGAGTCAAAGCCCGGCTCAGGCCACTAGCCTGTCGCGCATGGCTCACGCCGCCACCCCTCCCCCGGACGACGAAGGTCACAGATGATCGGCGTCGTCCTCTTCGTGGCAGGGCGTCGTGGCTCGCACCGTGGCGGTCGTCGCGGGCACCCAACCCACGCGGCCGCCAGGTGGCACGACGGCGGCGTGTCGGCGACCAGCGCACGGTGCACCTGCGAGCCCGGCTCCACCCGCTTCTCGACGCCCGGCGCGTCGTCGAAGCCGCCGAGTTCGTCGAAACCACGCCCCAGCAGGACCGCAGACCGCCATCTACATCCTCAACAGCACGACCCAGCCGGACCTCCGGGACGAGCACCGCTGCGAAGTTCGCGCCAAGCGGTTGGCGTGTGGTCGGGACGGAGAACTACTCGAACGACATCGTCTCCGTCGTGCGGCCTATCGACCCGAGCGATCCGCACAACCTGACCGTCGCTCCAGCAGCTGCAGTCCGCGGGTTCCCGGGCATCTAGCGGGTGGCGCCGCGGTTCCCGCAGCTGCCGGCCTATCCGATCGTCGTCATCCTCAACCCCGATTACCCCGGCTGAGTTCGACGCCGAATCCGGGACCCCATCTTTATGCGATGATGAGTCCACAACCGCATACCCCTTCATCAAGAGGGGCTGAGGGACCGGCCCTATGACGCCCCGGCAGACCGCCGTGATGACTCGCTGATGCGAGGCCGCCGCGGAAGGTGCCAACTCCGGTCCCGCCAGACCGGCGGGGAAAGATGAGGAGAAAGGCCTCGCAACATGACCTCTGTACCTGGATCGCGCCGCCGCGCCCTCGCCCGCCGCCGCGCTGGTGTGCCGCAACTGCGGCGCGGCGTTCCCACTCGGTCCCCAGCACGCCTGCACTGAGTGTTTCGGCCCACTCGAGATCCGGCTACGACGCCGACCGGCGTGGTCACGCCAGGCCGAGAATCGAGGTCCGGACCGCACTCCATCTGGCGCTACGCGGGCCTGCTGCCCGGTCGGCCAGGACCCCGTCCGCCCGGGTCGACTCAGGTACCGGCGATGACGCCCGCTGATCCGCGCCCGACCGGCTGGCCGCGAGGCTCGGCTCCGAGGCGCCGCTGTGGATCAGGGACGACTCGGCCAACCCGACCCACTCGTTCAAGGACCGGGTCGTCTCGGTGGCCGTGACCAGCCGCGCCGGGCGCTCGGCTTCGAGCGCATCGCCTGCGCGTCCGACCGGGCAACCTCGGCCAACGCCGTGCGCCGCGCAGCGCGGGCTCGGGCATGCGCCCGCGATGGTCTTCGTGCCCGCCGACCTCGAGCCAGCAGAAGATCATCACCACGGCCGTCTACGGCGGCACGCTCGTCAGCGGTGCGACGGCACCTACGACGACGTCAACCGCCTGTGCAGCGAGCTCGCGCGAGACCGACGAGCTCGAGACGCCGTTCGTCAACGTCAACGTGCGGCCCGTACTACGCCGAGGGATCCAAGACGCTCGGCTTCGAGGTCGCCGAGCAGCTCGGCTGGCGGCTGCCCGACGCAGGTGGTGATGCCCGATGGCGTCCGGGGTCGCTGCTCACCAAGGTCGACAAGGCGCTTCAACGAGCTGGTGACGCGCTCGGCCTGGTGCCGGCCACGCCATGGCGGGTGTTCGGCGCCCAGTCGGCCGGCTGCTCGCCGATCGCGACGGCGTTCGACGCCGGGCTCGACGTGGTCACCGCCGGTCAAGCCGACCGGCATCGCCAAGTCGCTGGCCATCGGCAACCCGGCCGACGGGCCGTACGTGCTCGGACGCGGTGCGTGCGCACCGGCGGCGCGATGGCGGCCGCCGACGACGACGAGATCCGCGCCGGAGATGCGCGCTCGCGCGACCACCGGCGTCTTCGCCGAGACCGCGGGCGGCGTCACTGGTGGCCGTGCTCAGAAGCTCGTCGAGTCTGGCCGCCTCGATCCCACCGCCGAAGACCGTCGTCACAACACCGGCGACGGGCTCAAGACCCTGGACGCGGTTTCGAGACCGCGACGCCCACCGCGGTCATCGAGCCCACGCTGGCCGGCATGCGTACCGCTGGGCGCACTCTGACCCCACCCGTCACCGCGGTGGCGGGTCTCTGTCGCCGCAGCCGTTGCGTGTAGTTTCTCGCTCGGTCGACCTGGCTTGAGTTTCGCTTCGTAGGAGTACGCAAGGAAGAGCGCCCCCGGTGGGTGTCCGCCGACGTGCACTGCAGTGAAGTACGGGACTTCGCTACAGACCCCGGCGCCGCGAGGGTGCGGTCCCGGAACGGCGCAACGCGCAGTGAGCGCAGAGTGCACGTGGCACAAGGCACCGTGAAGTGGTTCAACAACGAGAAGGGGTACGGCTTCATCGCCGTGGACGGCGGCCGAGGACGTCTTCGTCCACTACTCGGCGATCCAGGCCGACGGCTACCGCTCTCTCGACGAGGGACAGCGCGTCGAGTTCGAGGTCGCGCAGGGCCCCAAGGGCCCGGGCGGGCAGAGGCGTCCGCATCGTCAGCCGAAGGTCCGCTCGAGCCACCAGAACGGCCCGGTCCGCATGGCGGACCGGTCGTTGCTTGCCGGCCACCGTTCTTGCACTCGACCTACCCGAGTGCCAGAACTCGTACTGGCACTCGGGTACCCTGAGTGCTAACCGGGCGTTCGGATGAGAGGCCGTCGCGCCTCGTCCGTCGCGGGCATCGCGGGCGCCGGGATCGAAGCGTGTCCATCTACTAGCAAGGACAACACCGCATGGCAAAGATGATCGCGTTCGACGAAGAGGCCCGTCGCGGCCTCGAGCGCGGCATGAACATCCTCGCTGACGCCGTCAAGGTGACGCTCGGCCCGAAGGGCCGCAACGTCGTCCTCGAGAAGAAGTGGGGCGCCCCCACCATCACCAACGATGGTGTGAGCATCGCCAAGGAGATCGAGCTCGAGGACCCGTGCGAGAAGATCGGCGCCGAGCTGGTCAAGGAGGTCGCCAAGAAGACCGACGACGTCGCCGGTGACGGCACGACGACCGCGACCGTCCTGGCCCAGGCGCTGGTCCGCGAGGGCCTGCGCAACGTCGGCGGCCGGCGCCAACCCGATGGCGCTCAAGCGCGGCATCGAGAAGGCCGTCGAGGCCGTCTCCGAGGAGCTCGCGCAAGCAGCGCCAAGGACGTCGAGACCAAGGAGCAGATCGCCGCCACCGCGTCCATCTCCGCCGGCTGACACCGTCCGTCGGCGAGCTCATCGCCGAGGCGATGGACAAGGTCGGCAAGGAAGGCGTCGTCACCGTCGAGGAGAGCAACACCTTCGGGCTCGAGCTCGAGCTCACCGAGGGCATGCGCTTCGACAAGGGCCACATCTGCGCGCCTACTTCGTCACCGACGCCGAGCGCATGGAGGCCGTGCTCGACGGACCCGTACATCCTGATCGTCAACAGCAAGATCAGCGACGGTGAAGGACCTGCTGCCGCTGCTGGAGAAGGTGATGCAGACCGGCAAGCCGCTGGCCATCATCGCCGAGGACGTCGAGGGCGAGGCCCTGGCCACCCTGGTCGTCAACAAGATCCGCGGCACCTTCAAGTCCGTCGCCGTCAAGGCGCCGGGCTTCGGTGACCGCCGCAAGGCGATGCTGCAGGACATGGCCATCCTGACCGGCGGCCAGGTCATCAGCGAGGAGGTCGGCCTCAAGCTGGAGAACGCCGACGCTCGATCTGCTCGGCACGGCCCGCAAGGTCGACCACGACGAAGGACGAGACCACCATCGTCGACGGTGGCGGCGACGCCGGACCAGATCGCAGGGCCGGGTCAACCAGATCCGTCAGCGAGATCGAGAAGAGCGACTCCGACTACGACCGCGAGAAGCTGCAGGAGCGGCTGGCGAAGCTCGCCGGCGGCGTTGCGGTCATCAAGGTCGGCGCGGCCACCGAGGTCGAGCTGAAGGAGCGCAAGCACCGCATCGAGGACGCCGTTCGCAACGCGAAGGCGGCCGTCGAGGAGGGCATCGTCGCCGGCGGCGGCGTGGCCCTGCTGCAGGCCGGCAACACCGCGTTCGACAGGCTCGAGCCTCGACGGTGACGAGGCCACCGGCGCGAACATCGTCAGGGTGGCGCTCGAGGCGCCGCTCAAGCAGATCGCGATCAACGCCGGCCTCGAGGGCGGCGTCGTGGTCGAGAAGGTGCGCGGCCTCAGCCCGGGCCACGGCCTCAACGCCGCGACCGGCGTAGTACGTGGACATGCTGAAGGCCGGCATGCCCGACCCGACCAAGGTCGTCGCGCTCCGCGCTGCAGAACGCCGCGTCCATCGCCGCGCTGTTCCTCACCACGGAGGCCGATGGTCGGCGGACAAGCCGGAGAAGGAGAAGGCCGGTGCCGGGGCTGGTGTGCCCGGCGGCGGCGACATGGACTTCGAGTCACCCACCAAGTTTCTTCAGCTTCGCTTCGAAAACTTGTCGGGGACCCCGAATGACGTGGGGTCCAGTAACGCTCACCGAGGGCGGTTCCGTTTGGCCGGGGCCGCCCTCGGCATTCCCGAACCAGAGCGCTGCCACGATGAGGCATGCCCACTCATCTCGACTCCCCCAACGGGTCGGGCCACCCCCTCGCATCGCCACCGTCTGCCGACCGCGCGCCCCCGCGGCGCAGCGCGGTCATCCTCGCTCGTCCTGCTGCTCAGCATCGCTGCGGCGATCGCGGGCCTGGTCCTCCTCTGGCCGGACAAGGTGTCCGGCTCCGGGCTCGGCGGCCAGATCGTGAACGGCCGCGTGGTCTCGACCAAGCTGGACTGCACCAACGGCTGCATCAAGGTCGTCGACGTCGAAGTCACCAGCGGTCCGAGACGGGGCACCTCGACGACGCTCACCTTCCAGCCCGGCGCGACCGGTCCAAGCTGCCGCGGTCGGCGAGCAGATCCGGCATGCATCGCACCAGCACGCGGCGCCGGCGCGGTCTACGAGTTCGCCGACATCAACCGCCGCACGCCCGATGCTCCTGCTGGCCGCGCTGTTCGCACTGGTCGTTCTCGTGGTGGAGCCGGCTGCGCGGGCTGATGGCCATGATCGGGCTGGTCTTCGCCGGGCTGGTGCTGGTCGTTTTCGTCATCCCCGCGCTTGTCGACGGCCGCTCGCCGACGCTGGTCGCCCTCGTCGCCGGGACCACCATCGCCGGTCGTCGTTCACCGTTGGCTTACACGGCATCTCGACGTACACCGGCGCTGCCCTGATCGGCACGCTCGCCGGGATGGGCGTGGCTGCGGTGCTGTCGATGCTCACCATCCATGCCCTGCACTTCACCGGCACGTCCAGCGACGAGGCCGGCACTCTCGCCGCGCTCGGCTCCGTTCGACGGTGGCCGGCCTGCTGCTGTGCGGCACGGTGATCGGTGCGTTGGGCGTACTGAACGACGTGACGGTCACCCAGGCGGTGGCCGTCTTCGAGATCTCCAGCGCCGACCCGACGCTCACCCGGCGGCGGCTGTTCCGATCGGGGATGCGCATCGGCCGCGACCACATCGCCTCGACCGTCTACTCGCTGGTGCTCGCCTACGCCGGGGCGGCGCTGCCGGTGCTGCTGCTGTTCGCGGTGACCGACCAGGCCGTCGGCAATGTGCTGTCCAGCGACGCGCTCGGGCCAGCGATCGTCGCCGGGCTGATCGGCGCGATCGCGCTGGTGCTCGTGGTCCCGCTCACTACGGCCATCGCTACAGCGGTGGCCCCGCAGAAGCTGCTCTGGAACCTCCTACGCCCCGATGTCGTAGGCGTGGTGGACCAGGTCGTGCGCGAAGTACTGGACGAGGGTCTCGACGGTGAAGACCGAGCCGTCCGAGCGCCGCCCGGGACGGTCGAGCTGGCCGGGCGCACGCTGCGGATTGTCTCGTTGATCTGGTCGGCGGCGTCGGCCAGCTCGACGCGCACCCGTGCCGGGTCCTGCTCCCAGTAGCGCCGCTCGATCGCGGTGTCGTCCTGGTTCCAGCTGGCGAACTGTGGGTCATCCTCGGCCAGCATCGAGAGCAGCCGACCGTCGAACACCATGCACACGTCGCGGATGTGACAGGCGTACTCGGTCGGTGACCAGGTGGTCGGGTTCGGGCGGACGCCGCGCATCGTCGGCGCCGAGACGGTCGCTGAACCGGGCGACGACGTCCTCGACAATCGCGGGAACGTCGGCCGCCCGGGTGTCGCCCGCGGCAAAGCCGCAGTCAGGACAGCGTTCGCGAAGCGTCCAGGTCCAGTCCTTGACGTCCGGCTCGGGACGGACGGGTTCGGTCACGGATTGATGGCGTAGCGGTTGAACTTCCACTTCGTCAGGATCGAGCCCATCGTGCCGCTCGTCGTACATGTCCTTGACGGCCTTCTGGATCCCGTCGATCCGTGAGTCGCCCGGCCGCAGTGCGATGCCGATCGGGATGGGCTCGACCAGCTGCGCGCCCTGGACGAGCAAGCTGTCCGCACGCCACGGTCGCCTGCACGATCGGGTCATCGCCGAAGTAGACGTCGGCCCGATTCTTCTGGACGGCGAAGATCGCCTGGTTCTCCGTGTCGTAGCTCTTGATCGTCATCTTCGTGCCGGAGGAGCTCTGCGCCTTCGGTGAGGTCCTCCTCCGTGGTGCTCTTGGCGACGGCCGCACCGAACGACCGGAAAGGTCAGCTACCGACTTCGCCGGGCTCGCGGTTACTTCTTCGGCATCCACGCTCTGCCCGGCGGCGAGGTGAGGTCCGACGGGAACGCGACCTGCCTCTTGCGCCGACGGTTCGCGGTGATCGTTCATAGGAGAGATGATCGCGTCGCATTTTCACTTACCGTCAGAAGCGCCGGGATGATCTTGTCGAACCGCTTGGTGGCAGCGAACCGCGCGCCGGAGTCAGTGCCAGCTTGGCGATCATCGCGGGCGACGACGTCGATGTCGGCGCCCGCGATGGTGCGCTTAGAGCTCCAGCGCTGCTGTTCTTCGTCACCTGGTGGTAGAACTCAGCGGGCGGGTAGGTGGGGGTCCGTGCAGAAGCTCAGCGCGCCTTCTTCGAGGACGTGTCCGCACGACGTGCATCCTGTTGGGCCCGCCATGACCAGCGGCGACGAAATGAGTCACCGCTGGTCACTCTCCGTGCGGGTGATGCCGGTCATGCTGCCGTCCTCCGAAGTTTCCCGAGCCGAGGGTTGTTCGAACCGTTGCCGGCGAAGCCATGACGGCATCATCCACGTGGTCACGATCTCTTCGGAACCGGGCAGCTGCCAGTCCTCGCTTTGGCCAGTGCCGCCTGGACCTGTTCCTCGCTCATCGAGAACTCGACGGCGTAGTAGAAGATGCCCAGGCTGAACCAGAACGAAGGCACGGGGAGGTCGGTCAGTCGGGCAGCACATGTGTGCCCGTGGCCGTATCTTCCGAGCACGCTGATCAATGTGGGCCCGATCAGCCAGGGCCAGATCCATGAGGTGGCACGCCAGTCGAATATCGGTGCGCTCGCTGCCCGCGCGGCGCAAGGCGCGATCTCGACCGGCACCCGGCCGACGAAGATCATCGCAAGCGACTTCCACATGACGTCGAAGCCCCGCCCAGTAGATGATCGGGTTAACCATGCAAAACCCGGCGAGGGCGGGGTCACGACCGGCCAGCCGATGCCGGTAGGTGCAGTGGACGATCCGGGTCCTTGCGATGGAGCGCGGCCAGAGACACCGGCGCGAACGCGTACATGATCGCGGTGGCCGAGGTGATGACGCCGAACCGGCTTGCAGCCAGCTTGGGAACGGCAGGAAGAAGATCAGGCCGACCACGAAGGCCAGCGGGATCGAGTAAACCGGACCGCACCTTCGTTGACCATGGTCAGCTGGTTCGGCAGCACTTCCTCCATGGCCGAGCGCGTACGACGGTCGCGCGCTCGTGCCGACGTAGACCAGGCCGGTGCCCGCAGGAGAGATGAACGCGTCGATAATCAGGATCGTCGCCAGCCAACTGGCGCCGGCCAGCTTGGCCAGGGTGTAGTACGGGCCGTAGTCGGCCAGGCCGATCAGTGTGGGCCCACCCACTCACCAGGTTCTCCTGCGGTAGCGCGCCGATGAAACAGACCTCCAGGAGCAGGTAGAGTAAGGGTGCCGACAGCTAGTGGCGGTGAAGATCGCGCGCGGCAGGTCGGCGCTGCGGGTTCTTGGCCTCGCCGCCCATCTGGACCGCCTGCTCGAGAGCCTTGGAGCGCGAAGACCACGCCGAGCGGCAGCGCGGCGAAGATGCCCGTGCGCGCCGTAGGGCGCGAACCGCCCCCGCGGTGAAGTTGCTGATGTGGAACTGCAGGCTCATCAGGACCACGACGGTGAGCAGCGGGACGAAGACCTTCCAGAGCACCATCACCGAGTTGCTCTCAGACATCGCGTTTCGCGCCGAGCCAGGTTGGACGATGGTGAATGCCAGGCATCAGCACCGTGGCCGCGAGCAGCCCGAGCCCGTTCAGCGATCCCGAGCCGTCGGGCTTGAGCATGTTGAAGTGCTGATTCACCCAGCCCACGCTGTTCAGGTAGGACAGGCTCGCCTCGCTACCTCGATCGGTGCGACGGCGACGGCTTGGAGCCAGCCCGTCCAGCCGGCGGTGAAGCCGCCCAGCGCGCCGAACGCGAAGTAGGGGTAGCGCGCCGTGCCGCCCGCGACCGGGTATGCGGTGGCGAGCTCGGCGTGAATGAAGGCGAGCGTGCCGATGATGATGGCCGCGACCACCCACGAGATGAGCGACGGCCGGTCCGGCCACCGTAGCTGCGCCGAGAGCACCGAGCAGCCAACCCGAGCCGATGATCGAGCCCAGCGAGACGAACGTGAGGCCCCAGAACCCGATGGTTCGTTCGAGGCTGCTGGAGTCTTCGGTGGCGATGAGACTGGTCGCTTCTGCCATGGGGGCCTCCTATTCGCCGTCTGCTGCGAATAGTTCTTCAAAACACGCGAATAAGCAATGACCGGCATCGGAGGTTTATGCAGGCCGGCAACGACATCACCGCCGTCGCTGGCGCGCGGCATGATCGCGCGGTGTCAGAGCGGGCGAAGCAGGTCTTCGGCGTCGATGATCGTGTAGCCGTAACCCTGCTCGGCCAGAAAGCGTTGCCGGTGGGCGGCGTAGTCGGCGTCGATGCGTGTCGCGCGAAATGACGGTGTAGAAGTGGGCCTGACGTCCGTCTGACTTGGGTCGCAGTACGCGGCCCAGCCGTTGCGCCTCCTCCTGCCGCGAACCGAACGTGCCGGAGATCTGCACGGCCACCGCCGCCTCCGGCAGGTCGACGGAGAAGTTGGCCACCTTGCTCACCACGAGCACCCGCTGCTCACCGCGACGGAACTGCGTCGTACAGCCGCTCGCGCTCCCGGTTGGTGGTCGAGCCCTGGATGGTAGGCACGTCGCCGAGATGCGCCGCCGACCTCTTCGAGCTGGTCGAGGTAGGCGCCGATGACGAGGATCTGGTCGTCTGGGTGCTGGTTGACGACGGCCTCGATGACCGGCAGCTTGGTCCGGGCGGTGGCGGCGATGCGGTAGCGGTCCTCGGGCTCGGCGACTGCGTAGCTCCATGCGCTCGGCGTCGGTCAGCGTGACGCGCACCTCGGTGCAGTCTGCGGGCGCGATCCAGCCCTGCGACTCGATGTCGCGCCACGGTGCGTCGTAGCGCTTGGGGCCGATAAGGAGAAGACGTCGCCCTCGCGGCCGTCCTCGCGGATCAGCGTCGCGGTCAGGCCGAGCCGCCGGCGGGACTGCAGGTCGGCAGTCAGCCGGAAGATCGGCGCCGGGAGCAGGTGCACCTCGTCGTAGATGATCAAGCCCCAGTCGTGGTCGTCGAAGACGGCCAGGTGCCGGTACTCGCCCTTCCGTCGCGTCGTCATGATCTGGTAGGTGGCGATTGTGACCGGACGGATCTCCTTGCGCTCGCCGGAGTACTCCGCCGATCTCGTCCTCGGTGAGCGAGGTGCGCGCGATCAGCTCGCGCTTCCACTGCCGTCCGGCGACGGTGTTGGTCACCAGGATCAGCGTGGTGGCCGAGCGCCTCGGCCATGGCGGCGGCGCCGACCAGCGTCTTGCCCGCGCCGCAGGGAGCACGACGACGCCGGAGCCGCCGGCCCAGAAGTTGTCCACGGCCTGCTGCTGGTAGTCGCGCAGCGTCCAGCCCTCCTCGTGCAGCTCGATCGGGTGGGCCTCGCCGTCGACGTAGCCGGCGAGGTCCTCGGCGGGCCAGCCGACCTTGAGCAGCGCCTGCTTGAGCCGGCCGCGCTCGGACGGGATGGACGACGACCGTGTCGGTGTCGATGCGCTCGCCGAGCAGCGGCGGCGATCTTCTTCTGGCGCAGCACCTCCTCGAGCACGGCCCGGTCCAGCGATGACCAGAACCAGCCCGTGGATCGGGTGCTTGATCAGCTGCAGCCGGCCGTACCGGTCCATCGTGTCGGCGACGTCGACGAGCAGCGCGTGCGGCACCGCGTAGCGGGAGTAACGCACCAGCGCGTCGACGACCTGCTCGGCGTCGTGCCCGGCTGCTCGGGCGTTCCACAGCCCGAGCGGGGTCAGGCGGTAGGTGTGCACGTGCTCGGGGACTGCGCTCCAGCTCGGCGAACGGCGCGATCGCCGAGCGCGGCCTCGGCCGCCAGCGGGTGGTCGACCTCGAGCAGGAGCGTCTTGTCCGATTGGACGATGAGGGGACCGTCGGTCACCTGTCCATTGTCCCAGCCGGCACCGACACTCGCCGTCGATCGTCAGTCGTCGAGGACGTTCACCGAGGTCAGCCGGTGCAGCGGGATGCTGCGGAACTCGCGGGTCTCGGTGTCGTGACCGCGCAGGAATCCTCCGCCCAGCGACAGCGGCGCGATGATCCGGGTCGCGGTCGTTCCCGGACTGCTCGATGTAGGCGACCCAGACCCGGTGATCGCGGCGGATGGCCTCGCGGAGCAGGCCCAGCGTCCGGGCCGACGTCACGCCGGGAACGGAACTTGGAGACGTTCACCGGGCTGGCTGTCCGGGCCAGCTTCGTCACCGAGCCGGATGCGCCGCACCGTCTCGGCCAACGCCTCGGGACTCAGCCCCGCGGACGTGAGCGTCCGGTCGGAACGGCGCGGCGGGCGCGCCCGTGGCGGCTCAGCCCGCACGGTCAGCGCAGCGCCGCTGCCGTCCTCGGCGGCCGGCGCGTAGCCGGCTCGCCGCAGCAGGCTCGATGGCACGTCCAGGTCGGCGCCGCTCACGGCCACCGTCCCGGCCACTCGATGCAGCTGCGCGGGCTCGAGCCGCGGGTCGGCGCACACCTGGTCGCAGCAGGGCCTCGTCCGGGCAACGGAGTACGCGCGTGTCCCGCCCGCCCGCAGCCGCCGCCGTATCGGCGGGCGGTGTGCCTCGATGAGGTAGGCCAGCGCCTGCGGCACCGGCGTCCGGGGACCAGGTGCGCAGCAGCGCGGCCAGCTCGTCGGACGATGCCCCCGCGTCCATCGCCCGCCGGATCGAGTCCGGGTGAGCCGCCACACCTGTGCGCCCCGCTGGACTCCAGGTCGGCGACCATCGCGAGCGCCTCCGCCAACGCCGGGCTGGGCGGTCCAGGCACGACCGCCGTCGAGGTCCGGCTGCAGCAGGAACTCGTCCACGGCAGGCGGCATGGCCTCGGCCAGCGCCAGCTCCGCCGCCGCGCCGTCCGCGGCGATCAGGTGCCGTCCGAACGTGGTCAGGGCGCCGCCGCCGGTGATGCCGAGAATTTCGGCTTCGGCGAGCGCCGCGACAGCGCCCGGGCGCATCCCGGACACGCGGCGCGGCGCGCGCCGAGCGAGCAGCGCGGGGATGTCCTGGCTCGCACTGGGGACGAGCCGCCCGGCTCGAGGCCGGCGAGGATGTCGAGAACGGCCCGTCGCGTGGTGAGGGCGTTGGCCCGCTCGACGTCCACACTGAGCACCGAGATGGGCCGGCCGCGGTCGTCGCGGGCCCCGGCCGGGGACGGCTGGCGGCGCATGTCGCGCCAGGTCTCGGCCAGCCGACGCCAACGCTGCGGATGCGGCAGGTCGTCCAGGTGTCGAGGTCGGTGGTCGGGATGTAGTGCGGCGGGATGGTGGGGCTGGCGGCGACGAGGCCGGCGGCAGCCGCGATCTCGGCCAGCAGCGCGGCCTGCGCGTCCGAGATGTCCAGGTCACGGGCCGTCCGGCACGCTCGCGGACGCCCAATCCGCCGGCCCGCAAAGCGGGCGGCGGGTCGTCGCTCCAGCTTCGGGCCAACGCGGCCACCTGCCGGGTGACCTCCAGGACCTGGGTGACGCCGGTGCCGTCCACGGCGGTCTGGTCAGGCGGGGCCAGCTCGACGACCGGTGGTGCGGGCGATACGCCCCCCGCCACAGGGGCGGGCCGCACTGCAGCAGGCCACACCTCGCGCGGCACTTCCACGGTGGTCGGGTCGACGGGCACGAGCAGGCCGACCCGAGCCAGCCCGGCGGCGGCGGAATCCGCGTCCGCCGGGGTGTGATTCCGGGCGGCAGTGAGGCGGTGGGACCAGCGGTGGCGATGTTGGTGAGCAGCGCCTTCTCGTCGAGGCTGCGGGTGCCGAGCAGGTCGCGCAGCCGGCCGGGCGCGGACAGCTCGGCAGCGATGGCGACACCGGCGTCGGGCTGACGGACCAGATCGATCCCCAACGTGGCCAACGTGGCCCGGACGCTCGGCAGCGGCACCGAGGACCAGAGCTCGGCCAGGGCTGGCCGAGGTCCGGCGAGGTGAGTGCCCAGGACGTCGCGCAGCGGCCCGACGGGGTACAGCCGCACCCCGCTCTGCCACACCAGGCCGCGCGCCTGCAGCTGACGCCTCCCGGCCTCCACAGCTCGCCGCGTCGACACCGACCAGCTCGGTGACGGCGGCTTCGGTGGCGTCACTCGCCGAGCAACGTGACCACTTCCAGCACCCGCAGGCTGAACGCGTCGAGGGCGTCGACGGCGCGGGCGATGGACGAGCGGACCGCCAGACGGTTGGCCAGAGTGGTCAGGTCCGACGGAGCGGGAAGCGCGACATCGGGACGATGGCCCAGCAGCGCGGCCAGATCGTCGTCAGGCAGGAGCGCAGCCAGTCGACGAGGCTGGCTGGCGGCGACGGGGCTGATATCAGCTGTCCACCGGCAGGTGCGGCCGTTCGGCTCGGGTCGGGTGGTGGTAGCCGAGCAGCTCGACGGGCAGCGGGAGCTCAATGTCGTCACCGAATGGGGACGAAGCCCCCGCGGCCGGGGCAGCCAGTTCCGGACACGGTGGTCCCGGGCGTATCCCAGTGGGTCTCCGAGTTCTTGCTCGCCATGCCGAATCGCCTCCACTCCGCAGAGAGCCGACGTAGCAGGTACCCGAGGTCGGATTGTCGCACGTCCTGCTTGGCGGCGGGAGAAGTCAGGTGCCGGACCGATCCACCGGCCGAGTAATCTAGACGTCTGGAGGCACCGCGCGTGCGGTGCCTTTCGTGTTGACGCTGTATCTGACGACGGTAGGTGACTCCGTGCCCACGGGCAAGGTGAAGTGGTTCAACGCGGAGAAGGGCTTCGGCTTCCTCGCCGACGACCAGGGCGAGGAGGTCTTCGTCCACCGTGATGTGCTGCCTGAAGGCGTGACCGATCTCAAGCCCGGGTCCCGGGTCGAGTTCGGCGTCGTGGCCGGGCGCAAGGGGATGCAGGCGCTCTCGGTACGGGTGCTCGATCTCGGTGCCCTCGGTCGTGCGCGCGACGCGCAAGCCCGCGGACGAGATGACCCCGATCGTCGAGGACCTGATCAAGCTGCTCGACGGGGTGTCCAACTCCCTGCGGCGTGGCCGATACCCGACCGAGCGGAGGGCCGCAGAGGTGGCGGCGGTGTTGCGCGCCGTCGCGGACAACCTCGAGGCGTAAGCCCTACGTTGTCTCCGGACGGATCTGAGCCTGCCGCCCGCCCAGCAGCCGTACGAGCTGGGCGCGCAGCAGGATCAGCAGCACCGAGAGGCTCGTTACCGCGGCGGCGACGGCCATGCCAGGCCGCCGTGCTGCAGGGCAGCAGGATGCCGACGGCGGCGCCGACCACCCAGGACAGCTGCAGGAACGTCTCGGATCGAGCGAACGCGCTGGAGCGCAGGGGTCTCGCGTCGACGTCGCGCTGGATAACCGCGTCGAGCGCGATCTTGCCCAGCGAGTTGGCGCTGCCGGTGACGAACATGCAGATCACCGCCGAGGTGAGTCCGAACAGCAGCGCGGTGACCAGGCAGGCTGCGGCCGCGACTGCGGCGCACAGCACCACCGAGCCGTTCAGGGTGGCCGAGGTGAACCCGGCGCCGACGATGCTGCCGACGGCGTTGCCGATGCCCGAGGCCCGCGCCGATCGCGGCCAGTTGGCCGGCGGCGTGGACGCCGTGCGATTCGCTCTGGACCCAGAACGCCAGGAACAACGTGAGGAAGCCGGTGGCCCAGCGCAGCACGCACCCGCCGGACAGTGCCATCACGACCGTGGGGCCGTAGCCGCGGCTCGCCCAGCTGCGCAGCGCCGGCTCAACCGCGGCGTCCTGACCTGCTGGGCCGGGCGTGGCGGCTCCTCGGGGTGCCGGGCGGCGGGTATGGCGGAGTCCACCTGGGCCGGCAGCCGCAGGCACAGCACGCCGGTGATCACGAACGGATCGCCGGACACGCAACAGGCCGAGCCAGTACGAGCCGCTCAGCTTGATGACAAGCCCGTTCAGACCACCGCCGGTGAGCATGGCGGCCAGGCCGAATAGTGGACAGACGGGCGTTGGCCGTCACCAGCGTCATCCCGCGTGGGGACCAGCCGCGGCGCGGCGGCGGCCCGGACCACGCTGTAGGCCTTGGACAGCACGAGCGAGCCCAGCGCCAACGGGAACAGCGCGTACAGGTTGTCGAAGTTCTGGGCCATCAGGATGGCCAGCAGGGCCCGGCCGAACGCGCTGGTGGCCATCGCCACGCGGCGGCCGTGCTGGAAACGGTCCAGCACCGGGCCGATCACCGGCGCCACGAGCGCGAACGGGGCCATGGTGATCAACAGGTAACCGGAGCACGTTGCCCCGTTGATCGCTCTGCGCAGCGGCGAAGAACACGGTGCCGGCCAGGGCGACCGTGATCATCGCGTCTGCGCCGTAGTGACAGGACCTGGTTCCAGATCAGCTGGGTCAGCCCGGACTCTGGAGGCGCCGTCCGGCCCGGCTGAGCGGCCACCACCTTGCCGGTGACGTACCGGGCGGCCTGGTTGCTGCGCCCGACCACGGCTCGGGGCACGGACTGCTTCGGCTGGCGGTACTGGCGGGCGCGGCCGGGTTCACCGGAGGCGGCGCAGCGGACCTCGAGTAGTACGTCGGGGCGTCGAACTCCGGCGGCTTCGGCCGGGTGCGCTGATGCGAGGTGTTGCCGCTCTTGCCGCAGCGTGGGGAGTACGGGCGGAGTCGCCCGAACCGTCCCTGGCCACCCATCCATCCTGCCGTACCCGGCCGACCTGAATCGCGGTGGAACAATGTGTTAGTGAGCATGCAGCACCGAGCGCCAAGCTGGACGCGATCTGCGCGGCGGCCGCCGAGATGGCGCAGGCGGCGGCCCGAGAGGTCGGCGGCGACGCGGTCGGCGCTCGCCCGGGGTCCGCGCCGAAGGCGAGCGGATCGCTCACCCACACCTTTGCTGCCGATCTGCCCGGTTACTCCGGCTGGTACTGGGCGGTGACCGTGGCCCGGGCGTCCCGCGCCAAGGTCGCCACGGTGGACGAGGTCGTGCTCCTGCCCGGCGGTGATGCCCTACGCGCACCGCCCTGGCTGGCCGTGGTCCGAGCGGCTGCGGCCGGGCGACCTCGCTCCGGGCGACATACCGCTCCACTCCGGCCTTCGACGACCGCCTGGTGCCCGGCTACACCGCGTCGGGCGACGACCCAGTCGACGCGCCAGCCGTCGAGGCCGTGGCCACGGACCTCTTCCTCGGTCGGCCGCGGTGCTCTCGCCACTCGGTCGTGACGAGGCTGCCGACCGCTGGGCGGAGGGCATGCACGGCGCGACCTCGCGCATGGCCGCCAACGCGCCCGGCCGCTGCGCAACATGCGGCTTCCTGATCCAGCTGTCCGGCTCCCTGCGCGGCGCGTTCGGCGCTATGCGCCAACGAGTTCGCTCCGGCCGACGGGCAGGTAGTGACGCTCGGCTATGGCTGCGGTGCGCACTCCGAGGCGGCCGTGGATCCCGCAGAGCCGCTCGGTGTGGTGTTTCGAGGACGACTCGATCGAGGTCAGTCCCACCTAGTGTCCTGTGTTCGAAGTCGTTTGGCGGATGCGGTGATCAGGGTCGGCGATCCGCAAGGCGGGAGGAGGAGTCCGGTAGCCGTGTGCTACCGGCGACGACAACGCCGCGGGCGTCGAGCCTGGCGCCGCAGACGGTAAACATACTTCGGACACAGGGCACTAGGCTGGAGACACGACACTAGCCGGCCACGCGGCCTTCGCCGCGGTGTTTGCGATAGATCGCGAGCCGACGAGGCCGAGCAGCCAGCCGGCGGAGGCACGTCCAGAGCCAGATCCGATGATCATGCGCGCCCAGCCAGTTCCAGAACGGCAGCAGCACCACCGAAGGCGACGAACCACAGCGCCGTTCCGGTGAGGAGCACTGCCCGGGTGTGCATCGGCGGGGGCGGCGGGGCCGGTCGAGTGCCGGCGAGCATCGGTGGCAGCCGCATGGGCAAACGCTACTCCAGGTCCGTTCTGGAGTGGCTTCGCGATTATGTCGTTAGGTAAACTAACGGTATGACCAACAATGGCTCCCCGGATGCGGACGGCGGAGCTGCGCTGATAGACTTGCGCGGCCCGTTGCTGCGACTGACGCGGTTGATGCGGCAAGAACGATCCGACGCGTCCGTCCCGATCGGCCAGCTGGCTGCTCTCGGGACCGTGCACCACTACCGGCCCATTGACCGCCGGCGAGCTGGCTGAGCGCGAGCGGATGCAGCCGCCGTCGATGACGCGAAGATCATCGCGTGCCCTCGAGGACCGCGGACTCGTGCTGCGAGCCATCCACCCGGTCGACCGGCGCCAGGTTCTCATCTCTGATCACCTCCGGCTCGGACGCGAGTTGGTCCTGTCCACGCGCCGGGCCCGCACCGAGTGGCTGGCCCGCAGGCTGGCCGTCCCTGACCGCCGACGAGCGCGCCGCGCTGCGCGCCGCTGCACCCGTGTTGGAGAAGCTGGCTCGTCGATGACCGTGGCTCCCCTCGAACGTCTCCGCAGCCGCACCACAACCACCCGTCGACCCGGCGAGGCCGGCGGCATGTTCCGGTCGCTGCGTGTGCGCAACTACCGGTGGTTCGCCGCCGGGCAGCTCGTCTCGCTCACCGGCACCTGGATGCAGCGGGTGGGCCCAGGACTGGCTGGTCCTGCGGCTGACCAACTCCGGCCTGGCGCTCGGCATCGTGACAGCGATCCAGTTCCCTGCCGCCGGTGCTGCTTCGGCATGTGGGGCGGCATGGTGGCCGACCGCGGCGACAAGCGGCGGCTGCTGCGTCATGACTCAGACCGGGTTGGCCGTGGCCGCGCTCTGCCTCGGCGTGCTGGACGTCGCCGGTGTGGTGCAGTTGTGGCAGGTCTATGTGCTCGCCGGCGTGGTCGGCGTGATCACGTCGCTGGACACTCCGATCCGCCAATCCTTCGTGGTGGAGATGGTCGGCCAGGAGGATCTGCCCAACGCGGTCGGGATCAACTCGACGATCTTCAACTCCGGCCGCATCCTGGGTCCGGCGGTCGCCGGGGTGATGATCGCCGCGGTCGGCACCGGGTGGGCGTTCATCGCCAACGCGTTGTCCAGTGTCGCCGTGATCGCCGCATTGGCGTTGATGCGAACCGCGGAGCTGCATCCCTCCCCACGGGCGCGGCGGGGCCCGGCGCGTTGCGGGCGACCTTCGAGTACGTACGACGCCGCGGTGACCTGATGGTGGCCATGGTGCTGGTGTTCATCGTGGGGACGTTCGGGGCCAACTTCCAGCTGACCACCGCGTTGCTGGCCAAGCAGGTCTTCCATCGCAGCGCCGCCGGATACGGGCTGCTGTCCACGTCGCTGGCCATCGCGCGCGCTCACCGGGGCCATCCTGGCGACCCGGCGACGAACCCGGCCGGGTGCCCGGCAGCTGATCGTGGCGGCGGTCATCTTTGGCCTCGTCGAGATGGCCGCCGGGCTGATGCCGACATATCTGCTCACCTGCGATCGCTCTGGTCCCAGCGGGCCTGAGCGTTGCTGAGCTTCACCACGGCGGCGAACAGCTCGGTGCAGCTGGGCGTCGACCCGACGATGCGCGGCCGGGTGATGGCGCTGTACCTGATGTGCTTCATGGGCGGCACGCCCGTGGGCGCGCCGGTCATCGGCTGGGTGTCGAACCACTTCGGGCCCAGGTGGGGGATGGTGGGCGGCGGCCTGCTGTGCGTCGTGGCCGCCGTCGGCGTGGCCGCGGTCCTGCTGCGCCGGCGGGGAGGTCGAGCTGGCTGAGGCCGTCCGAATGATGGAATTTCGATCACAACGTTCGCGCGCTGCCTGAACTAAGGCTTACCGTGTAGGCGTGGGTGCGCACAAGTCGCCCGCGACGGGCCCATTTGCAGCTCTTATACAGCGGCTGTCCGGTCACCATGCCCAGGAACCGACGCATCCGCCGATCGAAGAGGTAGCTGCCTCGCTGCGCCGGCTGCGGACCATGCTGAACTCGCTGCCCAAGGGCACGTCCCGGGTGCGCTCGGTCGGCGTGGCGAACGCCTACGACCAGATGCTCGCCGTGGCATGCGAGCAGCTCGAGGTCGAGAACCGGCTGCTGTCCATGACGCACGGAAGGCTGCGTGACCTCGAGCGAATCCGCGTCGAGTACGAGCTGGGGGAGTGCGGGCTGCTGCTCTGAGCCTGGCTACGGTTGGCGTGCGTGCTGATGGCCGCGCCGGTGAGCGGTCAGGTCGTGCAGCGTTCGATCAGGTCGGTCTCGAAGCGCGCCCGGAGCAAGCGCGATCGCCGTCGACAGGCCGGCGATCCAACCACCCGACGACGAGCATCTCGGTCCACCTGGACCATGCAGAGCAGACGTAACGCCATGCCCTCCGGCTTGATCACGATCACCGACGCCGCCGATCCGCGTCTGGACGACTTCCGCGATCTGCAGGACGCGGACGTGCGGCCCGACCGTCGCGGCATCGTGATCGCCGAGGGCGTCACTGTGCTGCCGCGCCTGCTGGGCTCGCCGTACCGGACCCGCGCCGTGGTAGGCGTCCCCGGACGGATGGCCGAGGTGGCGCCGATGGTGGCGCGCGGCCGGCTGCCCGGTGTACGTCGTCGACGAAGTGGCTGCTCTCCGACGTGGTGGGCTTCCGGGTGACCCGCGGGGTGCTGGCCTCGGCCGACCGCCGTCCGGAGCTGCTCCGTCGCGGATCTGCTGGCGTCGGCCAGCCGGATCGCGGTGCTCGAAGGCCTCAACGACTTCGAGAACCTCGGCGCGTCTTCCCGCAACGCCGCCGCGTTCGGCTTGGACGGCGTGCTGCTCGACGAGCGCTGCGCCGACTCCGCTGTACCGACGCAGCGTGCGGGTGTCAATGGGGCACGTGCTGCGTGTCCCGTTCGCCGTCGTGCCCGACCCGTGGCCGGAGGCACTGGCCGCCGTCCGGGAGGCCGGTTTCCACCTCCTCGCGCTTACCCCGGCCGACTGGCGCGGCGCCGCTGCCAGAGCTCGCCCCGGCCGAGCGCACGGCGGGTCATGCTCGGCGCCGAGGGACTCGGCCTCACGCCAGGAGCGTTGGCCGCGGCCGACCTGCGGGTGCGCATCCCGATGGCGCCGGGCGTGGACTCACTTAACGTCGCCACCGCGGCGGCCGTCGCCTTCGCCCGGCTCTTTGGCTGGGACTAGACCAGCGAATCGCGCCAGGATTCGTGCAGCGCCGCGAACCGGCCGCCGGAGGCTTCCGCCAGCTCCTGCGGCGAGCCGTCCTCGACCACGCGGCCGGCGTCGAGCACCAAGACTCGATCGGCGATCTCCACGGTCGAAGACGGTGCGCGATGATCAGCGCGGTCCGGTCGCGCAGGACGGTGCGCAACGCCCGCTGCACGGCGCGCTCGGTCGGCACGTCCAGGGACGAGGTCGCCTCGTCCAGGATGAGCACGCTGGGTCGGCCAGGAACGCCCTCGCGAACGCGTACCAGCTGCCGCTGGCCGGCCGAGAGCCGTCCGCCGCGCTTGCGACGTCGTCGGTGTCGTAGCCCTCCGGCAGTGTGGCGATGAACGCATGCGCGCCCACGGCCCGGGCTGGCGTCCTCCACCTCGTCCCGGCTTTGCGGTGGGACGGCCGAAGGCGATGTTGTCCGCCACCGACCCCGAGAACAGAAAGCCTTCCTGCGTGACCATGACGATGGCCTGGCGCAAGTCGGCGTCGGAGATGTCGCGCAGGTCGAGGCCGTCGAGGCGCACCACCCCGGACGTGGGGTCGTAGAAGCGGGCGATGAAGCTTGGCGATGGTGGTCTTGCCGGCTCCAGTCGCACCGACGAGCGCCACCGTCTGCCCTGCGGGATGTCCAGATCGAGCTCGTGCAGGACCGGACGGCCGCCCTCCTCGGCAGGCACGTACCGAACTCGACGCTTTCCAGGACGACCTCACCGCGTGCCGGCTGCGGTAGCGGTCGCGGCGACAGGCTCCGGCACCGACGGCGTGCGCGCCATGACGGCAGCGATCTTCCAGGCCGCCGTGGCCGACTGCAGGTGAGTTGAAGAAGATAGCCACGTCCCCGCATCGGCCGTAGAACTGGCTTCAGGTACAGCAGGAACGCCGTCAGAACGCCGAGATCCAGCCCGCCGTCGGCCACCCGGATGCCGCCGACCACCAGCACCCCGACCGTGGCCACGTTGCCGACGAGCGTGACGCCGGGGATGAAGACGGCGTGCAGCCGAACGCAGTGGCGTTGGCCTGCCGGTAGTCCTCGTTGAGATGATCGAAGATTCTGCTGGTTGCGCTGTTCGCGGCGGAACACCTGGACGGTCTCGTATGCCGTTCATCGTCTCGACGAACTGCACGATGAGCGTGGCGATCGCCTCACGGGTTCAGCGGCGGAAGACCCTTGGCTGAGGCGCGAAGCGAACCAGCTGGGCCGGTGGAACCACAGCTGGGACGAATCGAAGCCAGGGGCGATCGGCGGCCGGCGGCAGGTCGGCAGCAGCAGAGATCACCGAGATCGCCTACTGATGTTCAAGACCGCGGTGACCAGTAACCGTCCATCGCCGAGGTCAGCACCTCGTTGCGTGTCGTTGTCGAGGTAGGCTGGAGATCACGCGCCCAGATGAACTTCGTGGGACAGCGACAGGCTCGACGGTCGAACAACTGCCGGCGTAGATCGAATCATCACCTGTTGCCCGACCGCCCGGCGCATCAGGAACTGGCGCCAGTTCAGGCGCTGAAAGCCGAGCGATGATCGTTGTGGGTGGCGCCGATCATCCTGGACTGCCCTGTGTTCCCCGTCGGATGGCGTCGGCAGGGTGGCCGCGGTCGATGCACAGCCGACCGGAAGCGGCCCGGCCATGGTGGTCGTGGATCTGGTCGAGAACTGATGGCGGTGATCAGCCAGGAAATGGTATTCGCTGAATGTGTCAGTGATAGCCGTGTTCGAGAGCAGCGCCCGGTCGTCCGTGCGTAGGCGTGGATGGCGTCGCATCGGGGACTTGTTCCGCCGTTCGCTCAGCCAGCCGGTTGTCACCCTCCCCAGCAACTTCGTTCTTAAGATCTGCCTGGTGTCACGCTCAACCCGCCCTTCGTCCGCGAAACGCAGCGTTCTTTGCGGAGCGCCGGGTATTCTGGCTGAGAAAGCCCGAGGTCCGACCCGGCCAGGGCAGGCTTAGCAGGCCGGCGAACGCGCGATAGAGTCGAGTGGTGCCGATCGACGATGTGGCCGTCCACGGCTAGCGCGCGCGATCGCGGGAGCCACAGGGGAGCAAGCGCACCGTTGGACGGCCGGTGGTGCGCGATTTTGATCAGTGGTGGTAGGCTGGTCACCCGGCGCAGCGCCTGACCATCTTCTCCTTGTCTGACGTCCGAGAAAGCTGACAGTGGGTCGCCCAGCACCAGCAATGGATTGTCGAGTACTTCAGCGCAGAGCGGAGCCGCTGTTTGCTGCCCGCCGTGGGATAGCGATAGCTGCCCTGCTTGCCAATGTGGGGTGTCCAGCCCGTGTGGGCAGGCCAGCATCGCGTCGGCATCTGATGGGCCTGGAGCGATCGCCTGGCCTCGGTCCCCGTGCTCTCCCTTCGTCCGTAGGGTCAGGTTCTCCCGGACGCTGGCTGAGTAACAGCGTCAATCCTAATGCGCTGCTGGCGACCGGCCGGCTGGTGGTTCGGACAGCCGCATCGTCGCGGACGTCGCGGCCCCGCCTGATCGTGGACCCGGCCGCTGGTGACGTCGTAGAGCCGCCAGGACGAGCGCGGTCAGCGCCGTCTTTGCCGGGCGCCGGTGGCTCCCGACCAGCGCCATCGTCTCGCCCGGGCCGGATGGCGTCGTGAGGTCGACATCGGTGAGGATCAGGTGTCAGGGCCGGGTAGGTGGCGCTCACGTGCTACTGGAAGCGGAGCTCGCTGAACGGCGATAGCGGGCAAAGCTTCACCGGGTCGGTCCGGGTACCGACAGTAACGATGTCCGCCTCGAGGTCCATCAACCTCGAAGATGCGGTGTGCCGCGCTCCTGCTTCCTGCGTGACCGCTGTATCAGCCAGCCGAGGGCGATCAGTGGCCCAGCAGTGAGGCGCAGGAACAGCGTCACGAAGAAGGCCACGAAGGCACCGACGGACAGGCCGCTGGCGGGGCCCACGCCGCAACGAACTCACCCACGGTCGCGCGATGGCGAGCACGAACCGCGTGGTAGGCGACGAGGAGGGTGAAGAACGCAGCCGGGCGTCCGGACCCCGGCCATCTCAGCCGCGCGGCAACGTGCTCGCACCCGCGGTGAATCGCCCGGCAAAAGCATCTGCGGGCGACGGCCGTAGGCCTGCGATCACGCGGGATGCCCAGCGCGGACTCCTCGACCGAGGTGGCCAGGTCACCGGTCAGGTCCTGGCCCGGCGCGCCTCCCGGCTGTACCGGGCTTCGGGAAGTAACGGGCGTCGTCACGACGACCGGCGCCAGCAGCAGTGACAACGATCAGCCCCAGTTCGAGCGCTGGAGGCGGATCGGCAGCGCGGTGGATGACCAGCAACCGTCGTCGCCGTTGGCCAGCAGGAAGACGAGAAGGCGAACCCGATGAACCGGCGCGAAGCGTCGACGGGTCGGTGGTCATGCGCGACAGGAGCTGGCCGCCGGACCACCGGTCACGTGGAAGGAGACCGGCAGGCGCCGCATGCGCGCGTAGAGGTCGCGGCGCAGGTCGAGCCTGGATGTGCCAGCGACGAGACGGCCACGTCGCCCAGCGGCGCCGTGGAAGAACATGGCGGCCTCACGCTATCGTACCGGGACATCGAGAGGCGATCGCGGCCAGCCCCCACAGCCCGGACGTGTCGTGGTGGCTGATCTGGCTCGTTGACGACCGCCATGATCTACCGACCGGCACTTTTCCAGCGACTGGCGCCAGCACGGCCTGCGAGCGCGGTGAGGATCGCGCGAACCACATGGGCCCGCGGTGCTGGACGTACCCAAGGACGCAGTCGCAGCAGCGGAGCCATCCCGGCGTTCTTCGTCCAGACACTCGATGGCGCGCCGCGCGCGCGGCGGATCGGCGGTAGTGGTCACGGTTGGTTCTCTGCACCGGTGTCGTGGTCGGGACGGCGGCATCGGCGCAGGCGGTCACGGAGGTTCTGCAGCCGGAGGCGATGGGCCGGCCGGCGGAGGTTTCTCCGTCTGGCGCGGTCACGAGATGGAAGCCAGCGTAGTCGGCAGGAACCAGTGCCGCCGAACTGGTTAATCCGTCAGCGGCATGCAAACAAGGCTGAACCGCAAGCTCGAGGCCGGGCGCGCAAGCCGGCCCCTGCCGTGAGTACTGGTCGCGCAGGTGGAGCTTTCAGCCGGGAGGACGGTCGCGGGCGCGAACCTGTGGTTGGAGGCGTTCAGCGACTGGCGTGCTCGCCGTCGCTATCACGCTATGCGCGAAGTCTCTCGACCTGCACGACACGACGCCGCCGGCGGGAGCCTCGGCGCGCAGTTACGCCACGAGAGGCCAGCGCTCGCCGCCTGGCTGCGCCGAGCTTCTTCATCATCGGCGTCATCTGGGTGAAACCACCACCACGTCACGGTGCCGCGCTCGCCGCGCGGGATCGACCTGGCCGCTGCTGGTTCTGGCGAACCTGCGCCGCGCTGTTGATGTGGGTGACGACTGATCCTCTGTTCACCACCTCAAACGTTGGCCAGCTTCCGGCGCTCAGCGGCAAAGGCAGCGATCGACGACTGGTGGGCAGTGGTGCTCTACGGCAGTCTCGATGGAAGGAATGGCCGTCAGCTTCGCACTCATCCTCGCTATCCGCTCATCGTTGCGGCACCAGCTGGCGGTGCGGCCGGTGTCCGGGGCTGAGGGCCGGAGCCGCGGTGCGGCCGCCGGTCTGGGCCGGGCACTGCCCGCCCGGTCCGGCCGTGATGCTGATCGGGCTGGTCTGGCCGCATCGTGATGCTCGTCGTGAATACGGCGCGCCGGACAGGTGAACTACATCGCTCGAGCGGTGACGCCGATCCAGCCGGGCGAGGCCTCGGGCGGCCGCGTCTCGGTCAGCTCTTGCGGCGCACCCCGAGAAGCGATTGCCGTCCCACACGACGGGACTTCAGGTGGTTCTGGGCTCGGGCAGCTAACCCCAGCGCCGGCGCGCTGCCGCGACGCACACCGCGACCGGCGGCTCGGGGGTCGCGGACGCTCGCCGGCTCCTCGGAGCTGTCGAACGGGACCGGCTGTCGCGCCTCGTCCGTCGGTCGTCGCCAGAAGATCGCCGGGTAACGTCGGACAAGCCAGCCGCAGGGCGGAACCGCGCCGGACCGTTCCCGGCTCTTTCGTCAACCGGCTCGAGGCGAGTGGCACCTGTCCTCGGCCTCCCCGGTGCTGTACACCTCGCTGCTCGCGGACGATGAGGGGCAGCCGCCCGGTGTCGACGTCGACGTTCCGGGACGGCCTGCACCGACCGGGCGCAGCGAGGCGATCGGGAGCAGCGGGTCGGCGGCGGCCTCGCCGGCCCGGCAGGCAACAACGTCCGCGTTCCCAGCGAGAACGCGCCACCGCGCGCGCCGCTCGCGATGCCCTCGTCTCGAACCGTGGCCCATGCATCGACCCAGGTGCCGCCCTTGGTCAGCGGAAGGAATCCCAGCGGCACCGCGTCCAGGGTCGATGCCGTGGCGGAGAACCGGTGGCTCGATCGGCCTCCCCCGAACGGCACTGCAGAACGCCGTCGCAGCTCTGCGGCGGGCTCCGCGGCGACTGGTGGTTCCCCGTCGCCACCGGGGCCCTGTTCAGACACGACCGCATCGGCCGAAGCGCATGATGCGGGGAGACTGGCGCCGGTCTCGGCGGCCAGTTCTCTCGGAGATCCTCACCGGCGCGGACCCGGACCTGGATCTCGCGCGAGAGGATGACAGCACGACGGCTCTGCCTCCGGTCCCGCTCGGCCACAGCCACGGCGGCTCGACGGCCGGGGACGGAGAGCGGGAGCAGGAGGCGCCACGGCCGTGCGCAGGGCGTCGTCGACCCGCAGTTCGAAACCTGCTCCCCTCCCCGGCCTCCTCAGCCAGGATGCAAGATCGCGCCGTCGTCGTCACCCGCGTGAGTGGCAACGAAGTCGACCGCATCGCTCGACTCCAGAGCAAACCCGCCCATATTCCGGGCCGACGCGCGGCCGGCAGCCGCTTGCGCAGAGGCTGCGCACGGACGAATTCGAGACAGTGCGTCAACGCCTCCACGTTCGGCCGGTCGTCGACGGCCGGATACATCCCGACTCCGGAGCCGGCCGGCGATTCTAGTCCGCGGTACGGCTCTGGTACGCTGACGATCCCGTCCTCGCGCAGCGCCGCGCCGACGCCGCTGCCAGCGCGGGCACTGGTCGGGGACGCAAATCGACTGGTCCCGGCGACCGGCCGCGCAGCGCCAGCGTCCGCAACCAGCAGCTCGGTGGCGGGCGCCGCTCCGGCCCACCGGTTACAGCCGTCCGGCGGACAGCTCGCTGCGGCGCGCGAAGCCCAGCCAGGCCGCCGCTGGCCCGGGCAGCCACTCGGTCTGGCGAGCGAGGCAGCCAGAGGCCGGCGATCGCCGGAGTGTTGTGGAGTCTGGTCCCTGCGGCTGTTCTCCAGCGCGATCGTGAGGTCGAGGGACGGCGGGACCCACCGCCCGGACGCCGCGATCTCGGCCATGCGTTCGGATTGCCCTCGGCGACAGGATGGCTATCCACAGGCCGGCGTCGCCCGCGAACACCTTCTGGGGTGCGAAGTAGTAGGCGATCGACGCCTCGAGAGGCTCGACGATGACCGCCCCTGCGCGGCTGAGGTGGCGTCCACGACGGTCAGCGCATCGTCCGGCCGCGCCGGTGACCGGGCCGACCGAGCAGCATTCACCTCCGGTGGACGTCTCGTTCTGCGGCCCGGCGTAGCAGTCCACGCCGTCCACCGCGGCAGGAGCACGCGCCCGAGCCAGGCTCGGCCCGGCGCACGTGCGGTTTGGCCAGGAACGGCGCGGCCAGCGGTGACCGCGGCCGAACTTCGCCGAGAACTCCCCGCACACGACGCTGGCTGCGCTCCCGGACCGGGCTGAGCGCGGCGACGTCCCAGAACACGGGGCCCCGCCGTTGCCGAGGACGACCTCGAAGCCGTCTGGCAGCGCGAACAGATCGGTCAGGCCGCGGCGGATGCGCGCCACCAGATCCTTCACCGGGCCTGGCGGTGGCTGGTGCCCATCGGTGCCTCGGTGGCCAGCGCCTTGACCACTTCGTCGCGGATCTTCGACGGACCGGAGCCGAACCGGCCGTCCTTCGGGCAGATCGCCTTTGGGATCCGGATCGAGGCTGTCATCCCGCGTTTGGTCGTGGCTGGGCGGTGGGCACCACGCGATTGTGTCAGTGCCGGGCGCTCAGCTGGCGATCTGGTCCCAGCCCTCGACGTCGGACGGCTTGCGCGGCGGCGGTCCGGACGGCGCGGGCCGAGGACGGACCAGCCGGCCGGTGCTGCTTCTGCTCCAGGATGTGCGCCGACCAGCCGCCGGTGCGGGCGCAGGTGAACATGGCGGTGAACATGTGCGGCGGCACCTCGGCGAAGTCCAGGATCGATCGCCGCCCAGAACTCGACGTTGGTCTCGAGCACCCGGTCCGGGCGCCGCTCGCGCAGCTCGGTCGAGCGCGGCCTTCTCCAGCGCCTCGCGCGACCTCGTAGCGCGGCGCGCCCAGCTCCTGCGCGGTGCGGCGCAGCACCCGGGCGCGCGGGTCCTCCGCGCGGTACACCCGGTGGCCGAAGCCCATCAGCCGCTCGCCCCGGTCGAGCGATGCCCTTGACGTAGCGCTGCGGCGTCGCCGGTCCGCTCGACCTCTCGATCATGCCGCAGCACCCGCGCGGGCGCGCCGCCGTGCAGCGGGCCCGGACATGGCGCCGACGCGCGCCGGAGAGCGCCGCGGCCACGTCCGGCGCCGGTCGAGGCGATGACCCGCGCGGTGAACGTCGAGGCGTTCATGCCGTGCTCGGCGGCCGACGTCCAGTACGCGTCGACCGCCTTGACGTGCTGCGGGTCCGGCTCGCCGCGCCAGCGGGTCATGAACCGCTCGATGATCGTCGTGCGCCTGGTCGATCTCGGCTCTGCGGCACCGTCGGGATGCCCGACGCCGCGGGCGGACTGGGCGACGTAGCGACAGCGCCATGACCGACGGCGCGGGCGAGATCGCTCGCGGGCCTGCGTCGTCGCTGATGTCCAGCAGCGGGCTGCAGCCCCAGACGGGGCGAGCATGGCCAGCGCCGCCTGCACGTCGACGCGGATGTCGCCGGAGTGCACCGGGATCGGGAACGGCTCGGCAGGCGGCAGCCCGGGCCGAAGCTTGCCGTCGACCAGCAGGCGCCCAGACGTTGCCGAAGGAGACACTGGCCGACGAGGTCCTCGATGTCGACGCCGCGGTAGCGGAGGGCACCGCCGTCCTTGTCCGGCTCGGCGATCTCCGTCTCGAAGGCGATGACGCCTTCCAATCCCGGACTGAAGTCAGACATTCAACGTCTCCGTTCAGCCGATCGGGCCTGGTACACCCGACGGCAGAGTGGCCTTGTCCCACTCGCTGCCGTCATTGTCACCCTTGCGCTCGCGCCCCGGGGCGCTCGGGTCGTGCGCCCAGCCAACGATGGTTGGATCGATCCCGTGGCTGACGGGTCCGGCGACCTCTCCGATCGGCGCCGCAGCTACGACCGGGGCCGTCTCGACGCGAACGATGTCGCCGAGGGCTGGTTACCGCTCTTCCGCGCCTGGTACGCCGACGCCGAACGGGAGCGCGGGGTCATCGGAGGCCAACTCGATGCAGGTGGCGACCGTCGACGCCGCCGGCCACCCGTCCGTGCGCACAGTGCTGGCCAAGCAGGTCGACGAAGACGGCGTCGTCGTCTACACGAACTACGACTCGGCGAAGGCGCAACGATCTGGCGGTGGCGCCGATGGCCGCACTGGTGTTTGCGTGGGTGCCGCTGGAGAGACAGGTGCGGATCAATCGGCAAATCCCGTCAGAACGGGTCGATGCGAAGCCCTCCTGCCGGCCTACTTTCGCCACCCGTGCCCGTCCGCGGGGCTCGCAGAGATTTCGCGGCCTGGGCCTACGCACCAGTCGGCGGAACTGGCGCCGATCGCGCGGAGTTGGTGGCCGCGGGGCAGCGCTGCGCTCGAGCGGCCGCAGTTCAAGGGACGCGACGTGCCGCCGCCGCCGGATTGGGGCGGATATCGCGTCGCCCCGGACATCGTCGAGTTCTGGGCCGGCCGGCCGGACCGTCTGCACGACCGACTGCAGGGTCGTCGCGACGGCGCGGTGTGGCACTGGCGCCGCCTCGCTCCGCGACCGAGGACGCCGCGGCCGGCGCAGCCGCCGGGTCGCCCGCCGGGCGGATTCCGTGCCCGGGCTCGGCGCCAGGGTGCCGATACCCGGCCGCTGGCCAACCGGCTGAACCGCTGATCCCAGCTGACCGGGCCAAGGCACCGCGTTCATCGGGTCGATGTTGGACCGCAGGTGGCGGTCCCGGTGCGGGTCTATTCGATCTCCGGGTCGTCCTTGCTGGCGGGGGTTGGTCGGTCTCGTGGGGCTGGTACCGCTCGTCGTCTTCGGGCTGTACGGCGGCGCGATCAGCGGACGCGGTTGTTGACCGCCGCGTAGCTCTACCTGATCAGCCTCTCCATCACCTGGGCGGTGACGTTGGCAAAGCCAGCTCGCCTTCGTGACGCTCGCCGGGCTGGAACAGCATTCCGCTGATACTCGCCCCGGTCGCGGTGCAGGCGGGATTGCGTTCGCAGGTGTGCTGTCCTCGGCGCGCGGGGCCATCATTCCGCGCATCGTGGGAGTGTGAGCCTCGTTCCGTCGGCGAACACCTTTGAGCTTCATTCGGTCAGGAGGAACCTCGGTCAGGTGATCGGGCCGCTCATCGCCGGCGTTCTCGTCGTGCAGACGCACGGCTTCGCTCTTTACGCGTACGGCATCGACGCGGTCCTATTCACCGCTGACGTCGCCAAGCTCTACTCGGCGCTGCGAGCTTTCGCCAGCGCCGATCAAGCCAACCGGTGATCTATAGCCAAGCCGGGCTTCCGCTCCCTGGTCGCTCGACAGGTTGGCCTTCATCGCGACGGCCGTCCGGTGCTGATCATGTCCTTCGGCGTCGACATCGCCGCCATGGTGCTGGCCATGCCACGCTCGCTGTTTCCGCAGGTCGCCGACGAGCTGGTTCGGCGGCCCGGTCGGCCTCGCTCGCGCGCCGCCATTCCGATCGGCTCATTGCTGGCTCGGAGCTCACGGTCAGGCTGGACCAGCCGGGTTCGACGGCAAAGGTGTGGCGCTGACGGTGAGCGGTCGTCGCGTGGGGTGCGGCGGTCGCTGTGTCAGGCCTGGCGCATCGGCTCTGGGGTGGCGGTCGTTGCTGCTGGCCGCCGCGGGCGCATACGCCCCGGCCTGGTCCAGCGCCGTGATCTCTCTCCGCCGGGGCAAAGGTGACGATCATCCCCAGGTCTACGCACCGGACGAGATGCGCGGCAGTGGATGCAGGAAGCGTGTTCATCGCGCAGGCCGTAGCTGGGGGGCCCCAGGCTCGGTGATCTGCGCGCCGGCCTCATGGCCTCGTTGACTGCGGCGACCATCTCCTGGGTCTGGCGGCGGGTAGCCCCTGCGTCGTCGTGGTCCTCATCGTCGCCCCGCTGGCCTCGACCGTTCCGGCGCCAGCTGACTTTGGCACCGTGGCTGCCGCCAAAGTGGCTGTCGTCGGAGGCATCATGACGAGAACCGGCATCCCGGTGCCCGAGATCGGCGCCGGCGAACTGGCCGGGCCACGATCGTCGAGGTTGCCCGCGCCGGGACTGCGCGAGCCGTGGATCGGGCGAGTGCGCGCGGTGGGCAGGATCTACCCTGCCGACCGGGTCACGCCCAAGCGCGCCGGAACCTCCGCCGTGCCGTGGCCCAAACCGCAATCCGGGACGGCAAGCATCCGTTCGCCGGCGCTGACTACCAGCCAGCCGCTCACCGAGGCCACAGGCCCACAACGCGATGCACGGGCTGGCACCGCTGGGCACGCTGGACGGGCGCCGCACACGACGCCGACTTCTGGCAGCGTTGTGCTCGGCGTCGACATCGTGCCGCAGGTCGGCTGGCCGTTCGAGGTGCGCTGCGAGGTCAGGATACCGCCTCGACGCCGATCGCGGCCCGATCGTCACATCCACCGCCACTCACAATCACGTGCGATCGCGGGGCCGCTCCCGTTCGGCTACGGCGCGAAAACCCTTACTTCGCCTTGGGCGACACCCTCCTGCTCGTCCGAGGTGCTGACTCGTAGCCCGCTCGGCGATGACCCACCCGACCGCCGCGACGAACGGAGTCTAGCCCACCGGGCAACTGCCGTGGTCGACGGGACGTCGTCCTGACCTTCCGCGAGCTGACCCCGCTCCGGGAGCTGCGCGCTCTGGACGACTGCTACGTCGATCTCCTGCCGAGCAGGAAACATCGGCGTCGCGGAAATACGATGCCGGCGACCGCGTGCGCGGACCTCTGGCGGGACGCCGCGATCGCAAGGCCCTGCAGGTCTTCACGCTCGACGTACTCGTCGCCAGCCCCGCGGTGGCCGTCGAGCCGATGAGCTGTCCGCCGGATGCCTTCAATTCCGGCCTAGACCTCGTCGTGCTCGACGCTCGCGCCCGCTGGGAAGCGCACTGGGGCATCACCGCATCTCGGCTGATAGATCCCAGCCGCGTTCAGCCGAGATCGGGATCGAGCAGCCGCTGAGCCGCGCCCAGGTCGCGGCCCTGCCCGCCGCGCAGCTTTGCCCTGGCCGTCGTGCGACGCCTTCGCAGGTCACGCTGGAGCCACAGAACGGACGTCAACGCGAGCCTCCCGCGGCGGCGGCGGGTGAACAGCAGGATCGTCTCGGGCAGCTGACGCGGTAATGCTCACACGCCGCCGCCACCGCCAGCGCTCGCCCGCTGACCAGCGCCGCCGGTTGGTCCGTACGGGTCCACCGTGGCTGCGCCTACCGACATGGACCGCGAGTCGACCGGACCCTCCTAACGGAACGCTCGAAACTCCGCGCGACCGCGACGCAGCCCGGCACCCGGGCAGCCGGACGCCGCGGTTGTGCCCGGAGTCGTGTCCATCTGGGACGCGCGCGCGCAAACGCGCCGCCAACCTTCGTCTGTCGGCCACGACCCCGCGCATCGAGGGGACCGTGCGGGTCGCTTCGAGTCGACGCGAACCGTCCGGCCCGGAGTGGAGCATCGGGCGGGAACGCCTTGTAACGCGAGACCACCAGCGAGCGAGTCGAGATCCGCGTCCGTAGGCGCCGGTCAGATCCCATTCGATGCCGAAGCGCGGCGAACATCGCCGGTCGCGGCGCGGAAGTTCGAGCGACAGCCGTCCGTCCTGGTCGTGTGCGCGACGTGCACGTCGCGCGCGATGACTGGCGCGGAGCGCGCCCAGATACCGGGCGCGAGTGAGCTGCTCGGTCCAGCGCTGGATCTGCTGTCGCGACACAGCGCATCGGTCATGTCGGATGTCCAGACGCGCGCCGTGACGTGCTCCAGGACGCCGCAGGTCGATCCGCCGCCACCGCCGGCGCATGGACTCCCACTGACATCGCGGCGGCGAACGCAGCTCGCCGAGGAGCGTGCGTAGTAGGCGAGTGTCTGCTCGTGGACAGCCGGGCGCACTGCCGGCGCGTCGAGCTCCCGGCGTCCAGCAGGTCACGGTTGTGGTCCCACTTTCACGGACGTCGACCTGGCGCGCACTGTCGAGCACGGCGCTGATGCTGCTCGAGGAGGTAGGTGAAGACGCATCTGCGTTGAGACAGGTCACGAGGACCAGCTGGTCTCGCGATGCAGCCGCGGCACCCGGCCGCGACGTCGACAGGATCCAGTCCGGGTGCTCGCGATAGCAGGTCGGAGTCCGGGTTGACCATCTCCGGCTCGAACCAGCAGCCCGAACTGCATGCCGAGCGCGCTGGACGCGATCCGACGAGCGGTCGCAGCTCCGTCCGGCCAGACCGACGTCGTCGACCCACCAGTCCGCCGAGCCCGGCGGTGTCGTCGCGGCGGGCGTGGAACCAGCCGTCGTCCAGGACGAAGCGCTCGACGCCGACGCGGGCGGCCAGAGCTCGGCCAATTCGCTCCAGCCGTGCCGCGTCACGCGGTCGAAGTAGACGGCCCTCCCAGACGTTCAGCGTCACCGGCTGCTCTGCCGGATGCGCAGCGACTGCCCGTACGCGTGCAGCGCGGCCGCGGCTCCGTCCAGGCCGTCGCGTCGCGGCGACCACGAAGAGCCACGGACTGACGTAAGACTCACCACTGCGGCCAGCGCGATCTCGCCGGGCAGCAGCAGCTCTGCCACCGCCGATCGTCGCGGCGCTGCGCCCCCGTCGCGTTCCACCCGCAGCACCGAGTTGCGCCGCTCCAGGCCAGGCTGACGCCGATGACCCGGCCGGTGCTGAAGGTGAAACCCGGCGTCCCGGCCAACACGACACGCTCGCGGCGTCGTGGCCGGGCTGGCCGCGCCGCGACTCAAACGCACCCAGAGCCGTCTGGCCAGAGCGGACGCCGCTGCGGCAACCGCGCTCCCGCTCGTGCTCGGCTGCCGAAGTCCAGCGACTTCCGGTGTTGGCGTGTCGGGAAGCGGAAGGTGACCTCGAGGCCCTCGATGACGCAGACGGCATCGCCGACGTTGGTGAGGACGTGACGAGCGCGCAGCGCACCTCCGGGCAGCGCCTCGATCTCGGTCGCGCAGCCGCAGGCCGGCGTTCGGGATCCTCGGCGTCCATCGACAGGAACGTGGGTCTGACTGACGCTCGTGGTTCCGAAGGCTGTGGACCAGTCGCGTCCGGTCAGCACCCGCGTCCGCCTCCGCACCGACCGGTGCCCGCGCAGACCGGGGCGGGTGCAGCTGGTTGACGATGCTCGATCAGCAGCGCCGTTCCGTCCGGCAGCCGTCGCCAGCTCCTGCGGCGGTCCCGAGCCAGCGCACAACGGGTATTTCATCGGCCGTCGCTGCCAGAGTCAGGCAGGTACTGGACGGGTCGGCGGGCTCGGGCTGGAAGCGCGGTATCTCCGGTTCAGGGCTCGAGTCGTTGGTCACGACGGATGCTAAAGACCGCCATGGCGGCCGCTCGCAAAGGCCCACAGGCAGGTGCACGACACTCGCCGCTATGAAGCTCACCAAGTTCGCTCATTCCTGCGTGCGTCTCGACGAGCGGCGACCGCGCGCTTGTCATCGACCCGGGGATCTTCGCCGACACCGAGACTGCCCTGCGTGGCGCGGACGCCGTGCTCATAACGCACGAGCATCCCCGACCATGCCGATGAGGCCGCGGTCCGAACCGCGGCGGTCGCCGATCCCGGCTGGCCTTCTGGGCACCGGCCTCCGTGGTCGCGTAAGTTCGATGATCTGGCCGACCGGTCCACCGGTGGTCGTAACCGCAGCAGGAGCTCGCAGGTGGCCGGTTTCGACGTGCGCACGTTCGGCGGTCAGCACGCCGTGATCCATCCGCTCGTCCCGGTCATCCCGAACGTCGCCTATCTCGTCAACGGCTCGGTCGTACTTCACCCGGGCGACCGTTCACGGTGCCGCCTTCGCCGGTCGAGACGCTTCTGCTCCCGCTGCACGCGCCTCCGGTCGAAGATCAGCGAGGTCATCGATTTCGCGGTGGCGGTCCGGGCACCGCAGATCCACCAGATCCACGACGCGCTGCTCGAACGACACCGGGCGTTCGTTCGTCGAGGCGAACGTGAGTCGACTGGACGGCGCTTCTATGGCTGCATCTACGAATACCTGTCCACTGGACAGGTGCGCGAATTGTAGAATCGAAACTACGGACATATCTGGCCCGGTGGCCGCGTCAATACCGCCGTAGTGAAGGATCTGCTGGGAAAGTGGACGGCAAGGTTGCGCGAGGGTGCGCCCTGCGGAGTAGGACGAAGCTCGGAAGCGCTAACGGTAAGTCGGAGGGGCCTAATGCAACCCGGATTGCTGAGCACCACCGAGATCGTCGCCGGGCGTGCTCGCTGACGGCGGCACGGCGCTGGTGCGACTCTTCGTGTTCACCAGACCCGTTCCGCAGCAGGCTCCGCCGCAGCTGGCGTCGCCGCTGCGAGGCCGAACGTCGTCATGACGGCGCGTGGTGGACTGGCACTTCCGCGCCGAGGCGAGCCTCGGCCGACCTCGAGCGGCTACGCGTGCCGGCGCAGCAGCTATGTCACCGAGCGGCTGATCGGCGACGTGGCGACCGTCCGCGCGCTTCATCGACTGGGCCGACCGGCACTGCGACGTCTCCGCGCTGCAACGGCCTGCGGCTGGCCGAGGCGCACTTCTCGCCGCACTCGGTCATGCGGGTTGCGCGGCAGGCCAGCGAAGCCGCCGACCTGTGCCGCCGGCTTGGCGAGAACGGTCTGGGGCTTCTCGGCGGCGAGCGACTCGGGCTCGTCCGCGGTTCGTCAGCCTCCCGGCGGCCCGGTCAACGTGCTCACCGACCGGCATGCCAGCGTGATCGCCAGCGCCGACGGGCTGACCGTCTACGGCGACAACATCGCCGGCAAGTTCTAACGTCACCGGCTGGCGTGAGGACGAGCGCGGCGTCGTCGCCATCACGCCGGAGGGCGAGGTCACGCTCGGAAACGGCCACGCCGCCCGCCTGCTGCAGAAGATGGCGCCGGGCTACGAGTCCGTCACGGTGCACCCGGTCCCGCTGACGCGCATCTTCGCCGAGCTGATCGGCTTCTCCCGGAGATGGCGCGCGGAGGCGGCCAACAGCCACACCGAGCTGCTCGCACACACAGCTTCAAGCCCCGGCGCTGAGCGTCAGGCTGGGTCCTGCTGCTCGTCGCGTTTCATCTCGGCCTGCAGACGTGCCGTACGCCGTTGGCCAGCCGATTCCGCGCCTCCTCATCGACGGCCCGGAAGACCGTCCAGTACTGCGCGTCGTAGGCCTCGACGAGCTCGAAGCGTCCAGCTGCCCGGTACGACGTCGCGCCCGACCAGTACGAGCTCGATCTCGTCGGCAAGGTCCGCGTGGCCGGCGGCGCGTAGAGTCTTTGGTCGCCTCCTGCAGCGTGAGGTCGGCCATGCCGGACATGCGGTGGAACTCGTACAGGTGCCCGCGGGCGTTCTCCACGACCTCCAGCGCCTCGGAGAGCTCTGCCCAGGGCCGCAACGGTGGCGTCGTCCAGACCAGCGGTGCGCGGTCGGGCCGACGCGCCGATCGGGGTGCTTGGCGCTGCCAAACCGGGCTTCGAGGCTGGTCATCCGCTCAACCTAGTCTCGCCGGCGGACCGGCCCAGCGCGCTTCTCCAGCGCGGTGACGTTTGCGCTCATCCAGCTCAGGTACGACTGTCCGCGGGGCAACGTCTCGGTCATGCCGACGACCGGGATGCCTGCCGCCTTGGCGGCGTGGGACACCTGGGTTGTGGCCACGTCCACGGTCTGCTCGTTGTGTACGAGCGCCCGGGACTTGATGCGTGGAGAAGAGCGCCAACGTCTGTTGCAGGACGCGGGGCGCGACGTCCGTGCTCCTCCTCGACCGCCTCGCTGAACTGCGGTGGCGTGCGGTTCACCAGCGCCGCAGGCCTGCAGCAGGTACAGCGGCACCGGCTCGGTGATGGCGACCCCGACGCCCGCGTGGCTCTTGCGCCAGCCGAGCCTTCCCAGCTTCTCCAAGCCGGCCAGCGCCTCGACGAACGACTCCAGATTGCGCTGGTAACTGGCGGCGTGCGCCGGGTCGTTGGCCTCGAGCGCGTCGGCGACCTTGCCGGCCACGGCGGCGACCGTCGGGAAGTCGTACCAGACGTGCTCGTCCGGCTGCCCGTCGACCTCGGCACGGTTGCCGGCCACGCCACGGCATCGATCGTTGTGCGCGCAGCGGAGTCGACCGACCATCTTGCTCGACGAAGTCGTCGTAGCCGCCGCCGTTCTCGATCACGATGTCGGCCCGGTCCAGCGCGATCCGGTCCCGGGCGGTGGCTTCGTAGGAGTGCGGATCCTGACCGGATCGTTGATGATCGACGTGATCTCGAACGGCGTGGCCGGCCTGGTTGCCCGCTACCCGCCCAGCCACGTCACCCCAGACGTCGGTCGAGGCGACCACCGACACCGCGTCGTCTGGCACCGGTATGGGCTGAGCTTCCGCAGGCCGTCACGGCAGGCGCGAGGAGAGCCGTCGCCACCGCCAGCCAGGCCAGGCCGCGTCGCGCGCCCACCGGTCGCCTCCCGTCGATCGTGAAACCGTAATGAAAACGGTTTTCATTACGACTGATGTTAGCAGGCTACGGCGAGGCGGTGTCTCACCTCAGCTGCACTTGAGCGCTGTCCGTCCACTCAGCACGGCGAGCAGCTTGCCGCCCACATCCGACGGGTCGGCGAAGAGGTCCGCGCGTTGATCGGTCAGGTCCTGCCGGGAGGCCGCGGAAAGCGTCCAGGCCAGCGGTGCCGGCAGCCCTGGACGAGTGGTCGGAGCCAGCAGCACGCGGCCGGCGAACGAGGCCGGGCTGGCACAGGCTGTGCCCGGCCGTCCGGGCACGGTCGCGAAGTCTGAGATCGCCTGCTGCCAGCGGTCGGTGTCGCGCGTGCCGTGTGCGCGACGGTACGCGTCGAGCGGGACGAGCGCTTCGGCGGTGCGCGGCACCCGGCCGCCGCGGACGCCGACTGGTAGCGGTTGTCCACGACGACGCAGAGTCGGCACCACGGGATGAGCGGCGTTCGCGCGGGCTGAGCGTTGTACGCGGCGACCAACGGCTCCAGCTGCTCCCACAGCTCGATCACGCCCTGGGTGCCAGCGCCGTCGCGCGTATCCGCCGTCGACGACGCTGACCCGCGGGCCTTTGCAGGCAGCTGACCGGACGGCGAAACGTAAGGCCAGCGCGCGGAGAGCAGTGCGGCGCGTCGATGCCCGGAACGACTTGCCGCAACTGGCCGCGCGAGTCGCTGTGTCGAGCGTGACGGCGTGCCGCGGGCACTCGCGTCTCGGATCCGTCCTCGGCAGGCAGCGTCACCGTGGCGCTGCGGTGGTCGCGATCGCGACAGTCGGACAGGGAGGACACGGAGGTCAGCAGCAGCGCCGAGGTGTTGACGCGGCACCCGGTCTCAACCTGGGAGCCGTTGAACAAGCGTCACTGGAGTCCACTGGCGGCCGGCCGCGTCCAGCCCTGGCTTCAGCTTGGTGAAGTAGTCGGCGCTCAGCCCGTGGACCTTCCGTTCCCACGCGGTCTCCAGCAGTCCCGCCCGATCGGTGGCGGAGGAACCGATCAGCCCGCGTGGCAGGTCGCGCAGGAACGCGCCGGCCAGCGCCGTGGACGCGAAGTCCGGCTTGCCCAGCGCGGCGTCGTACCAGTCCGAGGTCGTCGTCCGGCCGCTCGGCCAGGTACGCCGCCGTGCCGACGCTGCCGCCGCTGATGCCGCTGATCCCGAAGACGTGCGAGAGCGACGTACGCGACGGGCATGACGCCGCTGGCTGGTCCTGCAGTGAGGTGAGCACCGACGCCGTCCAGTACGCAGCCACGAATGCCGCCGCCCTCGGCGATCATGATCACCAGCGGTACCGGCGCGTGTCGCCGAGTCGACGCAGTTGGCCTCGCGCCATCGGTCCCACACCGAGCCGAGCTGTACCCGGCGCGGCATGGCGTCGGTCGTGCGGATCTTGTGGTAGCCGCCGTCGGGCAGGAGGGCGCTGGCCAGAGCGTGATTGCCAGCAGGGTGAACACCGGGACCCGCCGTAGGCCGAGCATCGTCATGCCGAGCGGCGGCACGGAGAGCTCGGACAGCCGCTGCAACTCGGCGAACAGCGCCGCGAACAGCGCGAAGCTGACCGCTGACGACTGCGATGCTGCCGACCACCGGCGGCACTGTCAGCGGCCACAGGGCGAAGGCGACGCAGAGCACCGCCGCCGCAGCCACCATCACCACGTGACGGATCTCCAGCGTGTTCCGGACCTGCTCGGCGTCCAGCTTCGCGAGCACCCAGAGCAGCGCGGTCGTCGCCGCGATCACCAGGCCGAGGCCGACGATCATCAAGAGCCCAGCCCACAGATAGCTGGCGCGGTGGTCGAGCACGAAGAGGATGAGCGGACCGGCGCCGGCCCGGGTTAGCGCCAAGCCGAGCGCGGCCAGCACCCACGCGGCCACGAGTCGTCCGATGCGCATATAGGCGAGGCGCTGCCCGTCCCGCGGGGCCTGGGCCGCCGCAGTATGTCTTGGCCGCGGCGTTGTTGTCGAAGGGTCTCGAAGGCCTGCCACTTGGTGATCCAGCGCGCCAGTTCGAAGACGAGGAGCACCGCGAACGGGCGCGAACAGGCAGAGCGGCATCGCGGAGCCGAACACGAACGGCCAGCGCGATCGACACCACTGCGGCGAAGGCCGACACCTTGAGCAGGACGTGGGTGGCCTTGTCCGCGCTCTCCGGCGACGATCACCGGCGAGTCGCTCAGGATGATGCGGCGGCTGCTCGACCATAGGAGCGCGGCGAACAGCAGGACCGACGCCAGCCGACACCGAAGCCGAACCCACCGGTCTGTCCAGCCGCGGAGCAAGTCACTCACCTGGCCGGTCGCGTCCACGATGACCAGGAGCGACCACAGCACGGCCAGCCCGACCTGTCCGCGCAGCACGAGGACGGCCAGCCAGTAGCGGTCCCACGACTCGCGCACCTCCGCGCCGGATCCGGCGGCCGTGGTCCTCCTCAGGGGACTCGTCGTCCTCCGCCGGCTTCGGCTCGGTGATCGCGTCGCGGATCGCGGCCACGAGAACGAGCAGTGTGAGTCGCCAGCGTCGCCCACTGCAGCTTCTGGAAGATCCAGGCCGCCCAGATGAGTGCCGCATTGCCGCCGGTGGCGAGAGCGCGAGCAGGCGAGCGATGACCAGGAGCACGCCGAGCACGGAGGATAGGTCGACAGCGGACGGAGACGGCCGAGGCCCTCGTCCTGGGCACCCCAGAGCGGCCAGCGGTACCAACGGAACGGTTCGGTCGTCCGGCCACTGATAGCGTCCGGCGATCTTCAGCGAGCGTCCGCATGGCCGTCCACAAGAGCGCGCCGAAGGCCGCGAACCCGATCAGCGTGAACAGCGAGTCGGCGGCCACGAACACGGCCGCGATGTGCTCGGTGCCGCCGCCTTTCCACAGCCGGATCGCCGCTCGTGGCGGCGCTGACCTGATTCTGCAGGCCGCCGCCGATCGTGGACAGGCCGTAGCTCTGCGTGTCGGGCTGCTGCAGTTGCCCGAGCAGGACCTCGGCCTGTCCGCGGCACAGATACATCGCGAAGGCGAGCAGGCCCGGAAGCGGCAGCCACTCGTACCACCGCGGAGGCGTAGAGGTGAACCTCTGATACTCCGTGGACGGAGCAGTCGACTCGGCCATGGCTTGCCCATCCCTCGGCAACCGACGTGCTAGAGCTCCTGAAAGAGAGTGATCTGTAGGCCGTCGGGGTGGTCAGCCTGGAGTTGAGTGACGTCCACGGTGTGCGGGTCGGCTCGGCAATTACCTCGGCTCCCGCGTCTGCCAGCCGCCGCGTGGCGCCTTGAGCGTCGGTGACCTCGAAGGCCGACGCGGATCCGGCCGGCCACGCGGCGGCCGACCTCGACCTCGTCGATGTAGTCGGCTTGCGCAGCATCGGCCAGCTCGACCGTGGCTCGGCCGGCGTCCAGGAGCGTTACCCGGCCGCCGTTGGGCGCGTCGTAGGCGGCCTGCTCGTCCAGGCCGAGGACGTCGCGGTAGAAGCTGAAGCGCGCGCGTCGTAGTCGTCGACGGTCAGGACAAAGCGGAGCTCGCGGACGTCCATGCCGTCATCGCCGGACTAGGCCTTGGAACTGCTCTTGTCCTCGAATCACCGCGCCGCCGGCGTTCTTGCGGATCGACTCGATCCCGTTCAGCGCGGCTGCGTCGGTCTTGTACATCTCGCTGGACGCGACGACGCGGCCGTTGGTGGCCAGCAGCGATGAAGTGGAACTGGCCGCTGGCGGTCTTCTTGAGCACGAATTTGGCGGGCACCGATTTTCCCTTCCGACGGGTGACAGGTGGCCGGTCACATTGTGCACACTCGCGGCGCCGGTGGAGGTCGCCACACCGATACTTGCGGCGATGGTCCGGAAAGAACGCCGATGACTCCTCAGCGCCGGTCAGTGGCAGTCGGCGTGTCGGTGGAGCTGCGTCTCCAGCCTGTCCACGGCGCTTGTTCTATCGCATTACAGCGCGGGTAACACTGCCGCCGCCGTCTGGCTCAGCTCACTGTTGGTGGCGGCGGCTCAGCGGTGGGAAGACGGCGGTCCAATCGTTCTTGATGCTGACGACCGTCCAGCCGTCGGCTTCGGCCTGTTTGAGCGCCTGTTCGGCACCGGTGGTGTAGTTGAATCCTCGCGCTCGCCGTCGTCGTGCAGGACGAGCAGGCGCAATGGGCTTGTCGGTGTGATGGGTGAACTGGAGCATCGGGATATCGCCGTTGGAGTGTGCCGGCCGCGAACAGCGGACGGCGGCCGATGCGGTTCCGTGATCCGTACCGGCTTCCTCCGGCCCGTCGTCGAGGTAATCGGCCTCCGGCTTGTGGGTGATGGTGCCGCCGTGGTCGTTGCTGGTGTAGGCGAAGGTGGTGCTCCTGCCGATGACTCGCTCACGGATGCCGTAGACGTCCTGGCTGATGGGTCGCATGAAGTCGCGAACCTCCGCCTGAGGCGATGTAGTTGGAGAATCCGTTCGCCGCCAGGTAGTCGAGCAGCTCGATCATCGGCGTGTAGGGCGCACTCCAGATAGCCGCGACCCAGCGTTGGATGTTGTGCGGTGCGCAGGAAGCCGTCGATTGCTGCTCGAAATCGTCGACGCTGATCCCCGCGTACGCGGCCAGGATCCTCCGGCCGACGTCCGCACGTTGGTGTCGTTCCCCGCGTAGTGCCTCGGCCAGAGCGTACTCAACCAGCCGTAGTCGCGCTCGTAGGCGCTTTCCACGGCTGCCGATCACGCAGTTCATTGCTTCCGCCATCGCCAATGAGTCGCTGGTGGGGACGGTCAAGAGCAATGCAACCGAACCGAAGCACAACAGAG
>ERZ1370068.11260-contig-989_pt1 | contig 58912 bp, 62 predicted proteins | sample MGYA00561227_ERZ1370068 | MGnify/ENA primary metagenome ERZ1370068 (study PRJEB38410, sample SAMEA6850437) | metagenome | study: Metagenomic assessment of the ecological functions of the soil: analysis of the soil microbiota associated with the... | reverse complement strand
GTAATACTTCGTTCAGTTACGTATTGCTCGTGGCTTCCAACATCCGAGCTCCCGCACGAGCAGCGGTCGAACCCGTATCTCGACATCTCGGCTCACGTTCAAGCACTTCTACGCGCGCAAGACGATGTTCGTGAAGGCCGCCGAGGGCTTCGTCATCTTCCCGGGCGGCTTCGGCACGCTGGACGAGCTGTTCGAGTCGCTGACGCTGATCCAGACCGGCAAGGTGCTCCATTTCCCGGTCGTCCTGTTCGACTCGGACCACTGGCAGCCGCTGCTCGACTGGATCCGACAGGCGGCTTGCTCGCCCGACGGCATGATCTCGCCGAGACGACCTCCGAGGCTGCTGTCGAGGCTCGACTCGACGAGCCCGAGCGCGCTGGTCGTCGCTACTCCGCGCGCGGTAACAAGGCACTAGCTGGCCGAGACCGCGATCGGCGGCTCTGGATGGTGAAGCCGCGCGAGTCCGTCGCGGTCACGGTCTGCGCGCCGACGGTGTGCAGCACGATCCCGCGTGAACGTGTGCTGGCCGGCTGTCGGTCGGACATAGGCGTACGGGGCCGGCAGCGTCGCCGCGGGTCGCTGCTGCGTGAGCGTGACCGTCCCCGCGTAGTCGGCCGCGTTGTTGCCGAACTGGTCGACCGCGCGCACGAGTCAGCGCCGAAGCGGCGCGCCGGCGGTCGCAACCGACGTGACCACGTATGAAGAGCCCTGCCTGCGCGGCGCCGCGCACGCGGACGACCGGCTGCTTCTGCGGGCCGAGCGGCCGGAAGGGCGTCTTCTTCGGGCTCGTACTGCCGGCCGGGTCTGCGTGAGGAAGACGAAGCCGTCGCGGAGCAGCAGCGGGGCGGCGGCCTTGGTGGTAGATCAGCCGGAAGAGGTGCCGGCGCGGGCACTGCGTCGTGATCAGACCGGCGGCTCGAGAGATGCCGGCGATCCGCGTGCCGACGCACCCCGACGCCTGCAGCTCGACGTAGCCGGAGCCGCCGGGCTCGTCTGCTGGGGCTTCGTCCAGCCGCGCGGCACGTCGACGAGCCGTCGTGCCTGAGCGGCGCCGAGTCGGCGGTGAAGGCGAAGCTGAGCTCGTTGCTCGGTCGTGCCGGCCGTGACCGCGGTTCGGCGCGACGGTCATCTTCCCGATCCCGACGCGAGCCGCCGCGCCGCTCGTGGACGGCGAAGAGCGCAGGCACGACCAGGCGACGCACAGAGCGCCGTGCCCTTGGCTCGGGTGAACAATCCCTGCCGCCATCGACCGCACCGAGTGTACTGTGCACCTAGACTTAACGGATGAAGTTGCGCGATCTGCCCTCGGTTGACGAGCTCGCGCGGGACGAACGGCTGGCCGGCGAGCCTCCTGCCGCTGGCCGGTCGAGGCGGCGCGGGCGCGCCTCGCGCGCGCGCGTGAAGAGATCAGCGGCCGGCCGATGACCCCGGCGACCTGGTCAGCGGCGCTGGGCGAGCTCGACGGCGGCCCGGGCGCCCGCGCTGCGGCGCACGCTGAATGCCACCGGGCGTGATCGTGCACACGAACCTCCGGACGCGCGCCCGCTGCCGGAGGCGGCGCTCGAGCGGGCGGCTCGAGATCGGGCGCGGCTACTCGAACCTCGAGTACGACCTCGGCGCCGGGGCGCGCGGCTCGCGGCAGGATCACGTCGCCGGCGATCCTGCGCCGGCTGACCGGCGCCGAGGCCGCGCTCGTCGTCAACAACAACGCAGCCGCGGTGCTGCTCGCGCTGGCCGCGCTGGCCGAGGGCCGCGAGGTGCTCGTCTCGCGCGGCGAGCTGATCGAGATCGGCGACGGCTTCCGCATCCCCGACGTGCTCGCGCGTTCCGGGCGCGCGGCTGCGTCGAGGTCGGGACGACGAACCGCACGCGCGCCGCCGACTACGAGCGCGCGATCGGGCCCGAGACGGCGCGTGTTGCTGCGCGTGCACCAGTCGAACTTCCGCGTCGTCGGCTTCACCGAGCAGCCGTCGGTCGCCGAGCTCGGCCGCGGTCGCCGCGCGCGCACGGCCTGCCGCTCGTCGACGACCTCGGCTCGGGCGTGCCTCGTGACGCAGCCTCTGAGGGACGAGCCGTCGGCGCGCGAGAGCCTCGCCGCCGGCGCCGACCTCGTCTGCTTCTCCGGCGACAAGCTGCTCGGCGGCCCGCAGGCCGGGATCGTCGTCGGCCGCGCCGAGCTCGTCGAGCGGCTGCGGCGGCATCCGCTCCAGCGGGCGCTTCGCGCGGACAAGCTCACGCTGGCGGCGCTCGAGGGCGACGCTCGCGCTCTACCTCGACCCGAGCGCGCGCTGCGCGAGGTGCCGGTGCTGCGGATGCTCGCGCGAGCCGCTCGAGGCGGTGCGCGCGCGGGCGCGAGCGGCTGGCGGCTGCGTCGGCGGCGAGGTCGAGGAGACGGTCGGCCGCGTCGGCGGCGGCGCGCTGCCGCTCGCCGAGCTGCCGAGCTTCGCCTGCGCGGTCGAGGAAGCGCTCGCCGAGCCGCTGCGCGCGGGCGAGCCGCCGGTGGTCGGCGTCGTCCGCGACGGTCGCCTGCTGCTCGACTGCCGCACGCTCGACGGACGCCGAGGCCGACGAGGTCGCCGCCGCCAGTCGCTCGCTGCGCGTTAGATGGCGCTCGACCGTCGGTACCGCGGGGCACATCGACCACGGCAAGACCTGGCTCGTCCGGGCGCTGACCGGGAAGGACACCGACCGGCTGCCGGAGGAGCGCGAGCGCGGGATCTCGATCGACGCTCGGCTACGCGCCGCTCGAGCTGCCCGACGGCACGCGGCTCTCGCTCGTCGACGTGCCCGGCCACGAGCGGTTCGTGCGCACGATGGTCGCGGGCGCGACCGGGATCGACCTCTTCCTGCTCGTGATCGACGCGGCCGAGGGCGCGCGGCCGCAGACGCACGAGCACCTGGCGATCCTGCGGCTGCTCGGGATCGAGCGCGGCGTGGTCGCCGTGACGAAGGCCGACGCCGTCGACGCCGAGACGCTCGAGCTGGCCGTCGACGAGGCGCGCGAGCTCGTCCCCGGCGCGGCGGTGGTCGCGGTCAGCGCCAAGACCGGCGCCGGGCTCGACGAGCTGCGGACCGCCCTGGCGCGGGCCGCGCAGGCTGCTCGAGCACACGCACGGCTCGGCGACCCGGCCAGGCTCTACGTCGACCGCGCGTTCACGCATCGCGGGAGTCAGGCACCGTCGTCACGGGCACGCTGCTGGTCGGGCTCGATCGCCGCGGGCGACGAGCTTCGAGCGTCGAGCCCGCCGGCCTGCGCACGCGCGCGCGCGGAGCGTCCAGGTGCACGACGTGCCGGTCGAGCGACGCCGAGGCCGGGCAGCGCGTCGCGGTCAACCTGCCGGGCATCGCGCGCACGCAACTCCACCGCGGCGACGCGCTCGTCGAGCCGGGCGCCTATCCGGTCAGCTGGCGCCTCGACGTCGTACTCGAGGAGCTCGAGCCTCGTGCCCGGCCGCGCTGACCGTGCACATCGGGACGAGCGACGTCGCCCGCACGCGTCGTGCGCGAGGGCCGCTACGCCCAGCTGCGGCTGCGCGAGCCGGTGCGTCGCCGCCCGCGGCGACCGCGTCGTCCTGCGCACCGAGACGACCGTCGGCGGCGGCACGCGTGCTCGACCCGGCACCGCCGCGCGCGTTCGAGCCCGCAGCGGCTCGAGCTGCTCGAGCGTGGCGACCCGGAGTCGATCGTCCGCGCAGTGGTCGACGGGCCGGTCACCGGTGCGGAGCTGCAGGCGCGCGGGCTGCTCGCGCCGGCCGAGCTCGCGCAGGGCCTCGCCGCGGTCGGCAGAGCGCCGGCGAGTGGTTCTTCGCGCCCGAGTGGCTCGAGGAGCGCGGTCCGCCGTCCGCGGGCGGCTCGCCGAGCGGGCGAGCACCTCGCCGCTCGACCCGGGCATTCCCGCTCGGCGAGCTACTGCCTCGACGAGCCCTGGGCCGCGGCCGTCGCTGCACTGCTGCACGTCGAGCGCCGTGACGGCAAGGCCTACGCACCGGGCGCCGCGCCGCAGCTCGGCGACCATGCCGCCGCGGCGGCCGAGCTCGTGGCGCAGCTCGCCGCGGAGGACTACTCGTGCGGGTCGACGACCGCAACCTGGCCGGCTTCCTCGAGGACCCAGGCACGCTCGAAGCGCGTCGGCGACGGCTCGCCGTGCTCCGAGCGGCGCTCTACGAGCGCGCGGCCGCGAGACACTTGCCGACGCTCTCGCCGATCACCCTCGCCGGCTTCCGCGACGCGCTGGGCATCTCGCGGCGTACCGCCCAGCTGCTGCTCGAGCGCTTCGACGCCGGCGAATACGGCGAGTCGGCGACGAGCGGGTGCTCCAGGCGCTCAGAATCGGCGCTGAAGGTGGCGTGGAGGAGAATGTGCAGAGGGTCGCCGCGCAGCATGTCTCCTCCATCTCCGCGCTGGCCGTAATGGCGCGCAGCGCCCTCGTCCAGCCCCCGCAGGGCAGGGCGCACATTTTCGCGGCGACTCGTAGACGATCGAGACGCCGTCTCCGAGCGGTGAGATGTGAGCTGGGGCGGCCCGGCGTTCGGGATCGTCGCGCGCACGAGCTCGATGGATCCGCGTCTCGACGGTGAGCAGGAACTCACGCGTCGGGCGGAACGTCGAAGGCCGGGTAGAGCCGCGCGAGGTGATCTCCGCCGGCCAGAGACGCCGAGACTCAGACGCCGGATCTCGTCCGGCTCGCGCCCGGTGCGCTACGCGCCGGTCAGGGCGACGAGGCGCCGGAGATCCTCGTCCGGGTATGACTCGTTGAGCAGGTACTCGGGCTCGCTCTCGAAGACGGCCGTCGAGGTGGCGCTGCCGTGGGTCGCCGAAGGTAGTCGCGAAAGCTCGTGAAGATGACGCCGTGCACGCGGGGCGAGTCTGGAACAGCCCGTCCTCAAGACCCGGCTCGGCGCGGTCGTGTGCGATCCGCCTCTCAAGGCCAAAGCCACAAACGCCGACAGGTAAGGCGACTCGTCAGCAAGCCAGCCGACCCGCTGAACGTCGCAGTGGCTATCAGAACTCACACCGCATCCTCACCGCGCGCCGCCGCCTGACGCTCGCGTTGATCGTCATCGCGTTCATGCCTCAGCTGCGCCGGGTCGGGGGTACGGCGAGCGCTCAGCCGGGCGCGTCGAGCGCTGGCCGATCTGGCTTTGGCTCGCCGGCGTCTGCTTCCTCGGTTCGCTCGTTGGGACCGCCGGCGCACTGGCGGCTCCGCGATCGGACTCGTCGGGGGCCGCATCGGCTGGCTCGATGCCGGTGCCCGCTACAGGGATCGGCTCCGCTGATCAACTCGTTCGCGCCCGCGCGGCTCGGCGACGTCGCGCGTCTGGCGCTGTTCGCGCGATGCGCTCGACAGCGAGGATCGGCTCTGGCGCGCGGGCGGCTCGTTGGCGGTGATCGGCGTCGCGCGCGCACTCGTTGCTCGCGCTGCTCGTCGTCGTCGGCTCGATCGCCGGTGCGCTACCGCTCTGGCCGGTGTTCGTCCTGATCGCGATGACCGGTGTAGCCGTGCTCGCGGCCATGACGACGCGCAACCGAACTGCCCGCACGCACCTAGGGCACGCGCTCGGCGCGTTCGCGCTCTCGGGCGGGAGCCGAAGCGTGGCGTGCCTCGTCGCATGGATCGCCTTCGCGACCATTTGCGAGCTTGGCGCGGCTGCTGCCTCGATCGCCGCCGCGCTCGGCATCCTCCCGCGCTGATCGCCGCCGGTGCTCGTCGTGCCGGTTGCTCCGAACTGGGCGGGACGATGCCCCTCACGCCTGGCGCAACGTCCGGATCTCACGAGCGGCGCAATAGCGGTGGCGCTGCGCGCGCACGGCGTGGGTCTGACCACCGCCCTCACGACCGGGATCGCCTTCCCACGCGGTTGAGACTGGCAGCCGGGATCGTCTTCGGGCTGGCGAGCGCGCTCCTCCTGGCGCCGTTCCCGTCTGCCGTCGATCCGCCGACGGGCGACGACGCTGGCCGCAGGCGCTCTCACCCCTGTGCCGTGCTGGTGGTCGCCTTCGGGGCCAACCGCAATGTACTCGGCGACCTCGTCTGGCCGGCCTGCGAGAAGAGGGGCCGCCTGGCCCCCACCTAGCCCCTGCCCGTTACGCTCATTTCGGAGCGGCATGGTGATGGCCCGGTAGCCGGTCTTCAAAACCGGTCGCGGTCGTGCAACCCACGGCTCGGTAAGGTTCGACTCCTGCGCCGCTCCGTTGGGCCGAAGCCCGCTCACAGGCGGGTTTTGGTGTCTCTGCGGCCGCTCTCAGCCCTGCGCCGTCATACCGCTCGAAACCGCTAAGAACCGCTCGGGACTGGCGCGCAGCTGGCGCGCGCGCACTCACTCGGCTCCGAGCTCCAGCCCGGAGCTTTGCGAAGCGATCGGCGGGATCTTGCTGAAGCACGTCCGCTGCCCTCGGCAGGCAGCTCTCGTTCCTCCACAGGCGAGCAGCTCACGGAACGCGTCCCGGCATGTAGACGACGCGAGCAGCTCTGTGACGGCGGAGTCCAGAACGGTTGCGAGCTGCTGCGCTGGCGGCTCGCTCATCCGACGCAAGACATTGCAGATCGCGGCGCCGTCGTCTGGCGAAAGGTACGCGACGATCTCCGTGCTCGATCTGAAGCCACGGCTCGACGATCGGCGGCTCGACTTCACTCGATGACTGGAGCGCGTGCGCCCCTCACTCTGCTGCGGCGCATCGCCCTGTACACCTGCCTGCCTTCAGTTCTTGGCTCTTGGCCGGCCGGTGCCCTTGCGGAACAAGGGGAGCTGAGTCTCGTCGGGGACCTGCGCGCCGAGCATCCGCAGCACCCCATTCAGCTGCTGCTCTGCTCTTCTTCGTCGCCATCCTCGGCAGCGATCCGCATGCCGCAGGCGGGCTATGGCCGCCCATCCATCGCTTGAACAGAGTTCCCGCAGGTCCACAATCCCACCGTACGGCCGGGGCAGTCACGCCCCAGGTTTCCGACCGGACTTGACGGGTTTGCAGGGTGCCGCGGAGCCCAGGGCGGCGAGCCGAACGCCTGGACGCTTCCCACGACCCGCCCCTGCCGCTTCAACTCGTGATCCCCATCACGACCTCGTCCTAACCATGTGGGTCTGTGACTCCTGCGTCGTTTGACCCTGGGCTCACGCTTCTCCCCCTGGCTGCGCGGCGGGGCCGCAGCAGACAGACCCGGCTGCGCAGCCATCTCGCGGCGCTGATCGACGCTGAGGCCCGTCCGTGCCCTGGCGTTGAGGTCGTATTCGACCTCCTGCAGCCGCTCCGCTGAACGACCGTACCCGGACGTGTGCGCATGCCTTCGCTTGGCGGGCGACCCGGTGACGACGCATCTTCGAGGGGGCGGAATAACGGTCGGGGGTCAGGACGTTTGAGTAGCTCAAGTAAACTGGGCCTACGCGACTCCGGGAGCGGGAGCGCGATGCCGACGCAGTTCAGAATTTGGTCTCGACACGTTCCTGCCGGTGACGGTCGACGAGTCCGGGCTGCCGATCAGCGGCGACCAGGTGATCCGGAACGCCGTCGAGGAGGCGGTCCTCGCCGAGGCGGTCGGAATCGACTCCTTCAACATCGGCGAGCACTACCGCACGGAGTTCATGGACTCGGCGGGCCACGTCGTCCTCGCCGCGATCGCGAGCCGGACGGAACGGATCCGGCTCGGCACCGCCGTCACCGTTCTCAGCACTCAGGACCCGGTGCGGCTGTACACCGACTTCGCCACGCTCGACGCCGTCTCGAACGGCCGCGCGCAGCTGATCGTCGGCCGCGGCTCGCTGACCGACTCCTTCCCGCTCTTCGGCTTCGACCTCGCCGACTACGAGGAGCTGTTCGAGGAGAAGCTCGACCTGCTCGTTCGCCTGCTGCGCGAGCAGCCCGTGACCTGGTCGGGGAACTTCCGGTCGGCGCTCACGGACCAGTTCGTGAGCCCGCCGATCCCCGAGGGGCACATCCCGACCTGGGTCGGCGTCGGCGGCAGCCCGCAATCGGTCGTGCGCGCCGCACGCTTCGGCCTGCCGCTGATGCTGGCGATCATCGCCGGAAGGCCCGAGCGCTTCGCGCCCTACGTCGAGCTCTACAAGCGCGCGCTCGAGCAGCACGGACAGCCGGAGCTGCCGATCGGGCTGCACTCGCTCGGCTTCGTCGCCGAGACCGATGACGAGGCGCTCGAGATCCAGTGGCCCTATTACAAGGAGCAGTTCGAGTGGGCGGCACGCGAGCGCGGCTGGCGGCCACCGACATACGAGCAGTTCCTGGCCGAGGTCGACCACGGCTCGATGTACGTCGGCTCGCCCGAGACCGTCGCGAACAGGATCGCCGACGGTCGTCCGCACGCTCAGCCTGAGCCGGTTCGACCTGCTCTACGCCGTCGGACGCGTCCCGCACGACCGGCGCATGGCCACGATCGAGCTCTACGGCCGCGAGGTGATCCCGCGGGTACGCGAGCTGCTCGCCGCAGCTCCCGAAGCGGAGGACGCGCCGGCCGCCGCGGTCAGGAGCTGACGATGGCCGTCGCAGCGACCGAGCTCCCCGAGACGTCGCGAGTGCGACCGGCCCCGAGGTCGACGATCTGCGCCTCGGCATCGTCGGCGCGGGCAAGCTCGGCACGACGCTCGCCCGCGCCGCCATCGCGGCCGGCTACGACGTCGCGATCTCGGGATCAGGCCCGGCCGACGACATCGCGCTCGACGGTCGACGTGCTCGCCCCCGGCGCGCGCGCGACGACGACCGACGAGGTCGTACGCCACGCCGACATCATCGTCCTGGCCGTCCCCACGCACCGCTTCCGCGAGCTCCCACGCGATCTGTTCGCCGGCAAGATCCTCATCGACGCGATGAACTACTGGGAGCCCGTGGACGGCGACGATCCAGAGCTCACGACCGCAGCAGACGGCACCAGCATGATCGTGCAGGAGCGCTTCCCCTCCGCGCGGGTGGTCAAGAGCCTCAACCAGCTCGGCTACCACCAACTCGAAGAGAACCGGCGCCCCAAGGAGCACCCGACCGCATCGCGATCGGCGCAGCCGGCGACGACCGCCTCGCCGTCCGCACAGGTCATGCGGCTCCTCGACCGGCTCGGGTTCGACCCCGTCGACGCCGGGCCATTGAAGCGCGGCGTGGCCCTGGAACCGGACGGGTCACCGATTGCCGCCACCTACACCGCAGACCAGCTCTCGAACCTCGTCTCACGCTGACGCTGGGCTGAGTCGCAGCCACGCGCATCCACCTCGGGCAGCTACCGGATTCGTCCAGACAGGACGATTGCGCGGTGACTGCGCGCTACGCTACCCATTCTCGGCGCCGGCGCGGGTTTGGGCCGCGGCAGGCACGCGGACGATCGCGAGTCGGCCGGCAACGCGACGCGGGAGGCTGCGCATCAGCACCACCTCTGTCGAAGGCGCACGACGGCACGGTTCGAGCGACGTCGGCTTGCCGACTACGTAGCCGCACGAGTCCCGAGCAAACGGAGGTCGTCATGAGTAGCACCGTCGAGAGCGCCAGTCGACATCCGTCCATTCCATGTCGACGTTCCGCAGGACGACGCTGGATGACCTTCGCCGACGCATCGCGGCCACGAACTGGCCCCGAGCACGAGACCGTCGCGGATCAGTCCCAAGGCGTGCCGCTCGCCGACTGATCCAGAAGCTCGCGCGCTACTGGATGACGGACTACGACTGGCGCACGTGCGAGGCGAAGCTGAACGCCCTGCCGCAGTTCATCACCGAGATCGACGGGCTGGACATTCACTTCATTCACGTTCGTTCGCAGCATGAAGACGCGCTGCCGCTCATCGTCACATCACGGATGGCCGGGCTCGATCATCGAGCAGCTGAAGATCATCGATCCGACTGACCGATCCCACGGCGCACGGCGCGAGCGCGTCGGACGCGTTCCATGTGGTGATTCCGTCGATGCCGGGCTACGGGTTCTCGGGCAAGCCGACGAGCACCGGTTGGGGCCCCGAGCGCATGGGCCGAGCCTGGGCAGAGCTGATGAAGCGCCTCGGCTACAGCCGCTACGTCGCCCAGGGCGGCGACTGGGGTGCGTTCGTCGTCGACCAGATGGGCTTGCAGGCACCTGCGGGATTGCTCGCCATCCACACCAACATGCCTGCCACCGTTCCAGCTGACGTCGACAAGGCTTCCCTGGCCGGCGAGCCGCCGCCATCCGGTCTCTCAGCTGAGGAACGACGCGCCTACGAGCAGCTGATCAGGACGTTCAAGCAGGTCGACTACGCCAGGATGCATGGCGGCGCGCCCGCAGACCTTGTACGGCATCGCGGATTCACCCGTCGGCCTGGCCGCCTGGCTTCTCGACCACAACGATGCTGACGGCCAGCCGGCCGCGGCGGTCGCCTCCGCTCTGGACCGGACCACGAGCGCCACGGGCGAACTGACGCGTGACGAGATCCTCGACAACATCACGCTCTATTGGCTGACGAACACGGGGTCTCTGCGTCCCGCCTCTACTGGGAATACAAGGGGTGGCTTCTTCAACGCCGAAGGGCGTCTCGCATCCCGGTTGCCGTCGACCGTCTTTCCCGGCGAGCAGTATCAAGCGCCGCGCAGCTGGGCCGAGCAGGCCTACCCCAACCTCATCTACTTCAACGAGGTCGACAGGGGCGGCCACTTCGCCGCCTGGGAGCAGCCGCAGCTCTTCGCCGAGGAGCTCCGCGCGGCGTTCCGCTCACTGCAGCTAGCAAGGAGGTCGTCATGAGCACCACCGTCCAGACCGCCACCGAGATCCGTCCCTTCCAGGTCGACATTCCCGAAGAGAAGCTCGCCGAGCTGCGCCGCCGCATCGCCGCGACGCGCTGGCCCTCCAAGGAGCTGGTCGCCGATCGGTCGCAGGGCGTGCAGTTGGCGACGATCCAGGAGCTCGCGCGCTACTGGGCGACCGACTACGACTGGCGCAAGGCCGAGGCGAAGCTGAACGCGCTTGCCCCAGTTCACGACCGAGATCGACGGCGTCGACATCCACTTCATCCACGTGAAGTCGGCGCACGAGAACGCGCTGCCGCTGATCATGACGCACGGCTGGCCCGGCTCGGTCATCGAGCTGCTCGAGGCCGTCGGCCCGCTCACCGACCCGACCGCGCACGGCGGACGCGCCGAGGACGCGTTCCACCTCGTGCTGCCGTCCCTCCCCGGCTACGGCTTCTCGGGCGAGCCGACGGAGGTCGGCTGGGACCCCGGCCGCACCGCGCAGGCGTGGGCGGAGCTGATGCGCCGCCTCGGCTACACCCGCTACGTCGCCCAGGGCGGCGACGTCGGCGCCTCCGTCACCGACGCGATGGGCCGCCAGGCACCCGAGGGACTGGTCGGCATCCACACGAACTTGCTCGTGACGGCGCTGGCCGGCGGCCACCAGCCGGCGGACACCGAGGAGGAACGCGCGGCGCCGGCGCGCTCGCCACATTCAGGGCGAGCGGCTTCGGCTACTTCCTCGAGCAGGCCACGCGGCCGCAGACGATCGGCTACGCCCTGCTGGACTCACCCGTCGCCCTGGCGGCCTGGATGCTCGACCACGACACGGACAGCTACTACAAGATCTCCCGCGCCTTTGTCGACGGCGAGCCCGCGGGCAACCTCACCCGGGACCACATCGTCGACAACATCACGCTCTACTGGCTGACGGGCACCGGGGCCTCGGCGGCCCGGTCGTACTGGGAGAGCGGACGAGCCCAGGCTCGCGGCGGCGGCGGCCAGGCTCCTCCGGAGGTCTCGCTCCCGGTCGGCTTCACCACGTTCCCCGACGAGATCTTCGCGGCCCCGCGCAGCTGGGTCGAGCAGGGCTACCCCACCCTCACCTACTTCAACGAGGTCGACAAGGGCGGCCACTTCGCCGCCTGGGAAGAGCCGGAGCTGTTCTCAACAGAGCTGCGAGCCGCGTTTAGCTCCCTGCGCTGACGAAGGAGATCCTCATGAGCACATCTTCAACTGCAAGCGGCGTGGCGCACGACACCGGACAGGGCTCGTGAGCTCCGTCGATACAGCTCTTCAGCCAGCGTGTGCGCGCGCGACCAGGCGCGCGCGCTCTTCGGCCAGAACGATGGGGCTCGTGGCCGTCACCGCGGGCCTCTTCGCGCTCGGTGCCTACCTCGGGCGCGATCTGTCTTACGGTTGGGGCTTCGTCGCGTTCATCGCGAGCTTCGGCGCTCCTGATCGGCCTCAACTTCGCCGCATCAGCGCTCCGAGCAGCTCGCGATCGGCCTGCTCTTCGGTTTCGGCGTCCTGGTCGGAGTGGGAACCGCGCCGACGATCGCCTACTACGCCTCGACGAACCCCCAATCGGTGTGGCAGGCGGGCGGGGCGACGGCGCTCTTCATCGCCGGCTTCGGCGCGGCCGGTTACGCCACGCGCCGCGACCTCTCGGGACTCGCCCGGCTGTGCTTCTGGGCGCTCCTCGCGCTGATCGTCTTCGGGATCGTGACCATCTTCGTGCGACATCCCGAACGGCGCGCTGATCTACTCGATCGTCGGCCTGGTGATCTTCGCCGGGTTCACGATGTACGACTTCCAGCGTCTGAGGCGGACGCAGGACATTCGTGCCGCGCCGCTGCTCGCCGCCTCGATCTTCCTCGACGTCCTCAACGTCTTCCTTCTCTTGCTGTCGCTGTTCAATCGGAACTGATGGGTACTCCGCCATGAAGCTGAGCCGACTGCTGGGAGCGGCGGGAGCTGCCGAACGAGGGCCGCCTCGGCTCTTTCGACGGCGCGACCGGCTGGCTCAACTCGGAGCCGCTCACCACCGAGGGCCTGCGCGGGAAGCGTCGTGCTGGTCGACTTCTGGACGTACACGTGCATCAACTGGCTGCGCACGCTCGGCTACGTCCGCGCGTGGGCGCGAAACGTACGAGGATCACGGGCTTGGTCGTGATCGGCGTCCACACGCCCGAGTTCCCGTTCGAGCAAGACGCCGACAACGTCCGCCGAGGCCGCGAAGGACATGGCGGTCGAGTATCCGGTCGCGCTCGACAGCGACTACGCGATCTGGCGCGCCTTCGACAACCAGCTACTGGCCGGCCGTCTACATCGCCGACGCGGAGGGACGAATCCGGCACCATCACTTCGGCGAGGGCGGATACGAGGAGTGCGAAATGGTCATCCAGCGGCTGCTCGGCGAGGCCGGACGCGAGCGGCGTCGGTGACGACCTGGTCTCCGGTCGCCGACGGACGGTTTCGAGGCTCAGGCCGACTGGGAGAACCTGGGGTCGCCCGAGACCTACCTCGGCTACGAGCAAGGCCGAGAACTTCGCCTCTCCCGGCGGCGCCGACGCTCGACGAGCCTCAGGACTACGCCGCGCCCGGACCGGCTGACGCTCAACCACTGGGCCCTCGCGGGCGACTGGACGGTCGAGGGACGGGCGGCCGTGCTGAACGAGGCCGGCGGGCGGATCTCGTGTTCCGCTTCCACGCGCGCGACGTCCACCTCGTCATGGGCCCGCGGCGCACGGGGACGTCGGTGCCGTTCCGCGTGCTCGTCGACGGAGAGCCTCCCGGCGACGGCTCACGGGCTCGACGTCGACGAAGCAGGGCAACGGCAACGCTCGCCGAGCAGCGGCTCTACCAGCTGATTCGCCAGCAGGGATCGATCACCGACCGCACGTTCGAGATCACCTTCCTCGCTCCCGGCGTCGAGGCCTACGTGTTCACCTTCCGGCTAGGCCGAGACTTCACAATGGCGTGATCTATTTGGGCGGCGAAAACCTAGTTGACCGCCTGCTCGACCGGCGCTACCGTCGCTCGTCGTAGATGAGGGGTTCGAATTGGGGTCGTGCTCGTCGCAGCGGTCGCCTTGGCGACGGCTGTCGACGCACACTCGGCGACCTTCACCGTGACGCGGACGGACGACAACCCACTCCCGGGCGCGTGCGACTCCGACTGCTCTCTGCGCGAAGCGGTGCTCGCCGTCGATGCCGGATCCGGCGGGGACACGATCGCCCTGCCGGCCGGGCACTACCGGCTCTCCATCGCAGGCACGGGTGAGGACGCCGCGGCGAAGGGCGATCTCCGACCTGACGAAGAACGTCACGATCACCGGCGCGGGCGCGCGCTCGACCACGATCGACGGGCTGGGGGTCGACCGGGTGCTCGCACGTCGCCACCGGCGTCACTGCCGTGGTCACGGATGTCACCGTCACCGGCGGCCAGGTCGCCGGCGACGGCGCCGGGCATCCGGAACGCGGGCACCCTGACCTCGTCCGGGACGCGATCGTCGGCAACCACGCGCTCGGCGTCGGCGGCGGAGTGTCCTCGAGCGGCCCCGCGCTCGCGGTCAGCCAGTCCACGGTCTCCGGCAACCAGGCCTCGATCGGCGGCGGCGTAGAGCGCCGGACAGGTCCCGACCGTGACGAGCAGCACGATCAACGGCAACGTCGCCGGCGGTCCCGGCTCGATCATGGGCACGGCTGGCGGGATCAGCGGCGGCCTCGGCTCGACCGTTTCCGTCAAGAGCAGCACCGTGACCGCCAACCAATCCTTCGCCGGCCCGGGCTCTGGCGGCGGGATCGAGGCGTCGTCGCCGACCGTGCAGAACACGATCGTCGCCCAGAACGTCGCGCACGCCGCCGACCAGAGCACCGCCTCCGTCGACAACTGCTCCGCGGCGACGACCTCGCAGGGAAGCAACCTCTCCGACAGCAGCGACTGCGCCTTCACCCAGTCGGGCGACCACCAGGGCGTGCCGGTGTCGCTGGGACCCCTCACCGACAACGGCGGGCCGACCGATACCCGCGCGGTCGTCCCCGGAAGCGCGGCGCTCGACGCAGGGCGCAGGTTGTCCTGCCACGGACCGGCGCGGCGCTTCCCGTCGCGGCGCGGCCTGCGACATCGGTGCGTATGAGCTCGCCGTCGCCACCGCGACGACAGCGGAGATGGAGATGATCGGCCCGTCGAGCGTGCTGCTGCACGGGATCCTCGGCCCAGGCGTCCAGCTCGCCAGCTTCGGCTTCCAGTACGGCCCGACGATCGCCTACGGCTCGACGGCGCCCGGCGGCTGGATCCTGCCGGCCCTAACGCCGACCTCGGTCTCGGCCCGAGTCGCCGATCTCAAGGCCGGCGTCGTGTACCACTTCCGCTTGACGGCGACGAACGCGGACGGCACCGCTGTGGGGGCCGACCAGACCTTCCAGCTCGACCGCAAGCGCCCGGTCATAGGCTTCCTGAGAGCGATGCCGGGCATCTTCCGCGCGACCAAGGGGACGACGTTCCAGTTCAAGCTCTCCGAGGCGGCCGCCGTGACGTTCAAGATTCGACCGCGTTCAACCGGGAGCCCGGCGCCGCGGGAAGTGCATCCCGCGCTACAGGTTCCGGCGCGGACGGCCATGCACCCGGTACCTGGCACTCGCCGGGAGCCTCACCGCCGCAGGCCAGTTCGACGCGAACCGGGTTGCCTTCAACGGGAAGCTCCGCAACAAGCGGCTCGGGGCGGGCGTCTACCGGCTCCGTGCCGTCGCGCGAGACGCCGCCGAGAACGCGAGCAAGACCGCGATCGCCGCGTTCCGGGTCGTGCGCTGAGTCCCGCCCCGTACCATCCAGGCGTGGCCGCGCCGATCCGCATCGGCACCTGCTCGTGGGCCGACGAGTCCCTGACGCGCTACTTCTACCCGCGGGAGGTGAAGGGCGCCGAGGAACGGCTCCGCTACTACGCCGACCGCTTCGACACCGTCGAGGCGAACTCGACCTACTACAGCCTCCCCGCCGAGGCAGATGGTCGCGGCGCTGGCACGAGCGGACGCCCGAGGGGTTCGTGATGCACGTCAAGGCCTTCGGGGTGATGACGCGGCACCCGGTCAAGGTCGAGCAGCTGCCGCCCGACCTGCGCGAGGGCGCGCCGTGGACGAGCGCGGCCGCGTCGACCGGCCGCCGCGCGAGTTCCGCGCCGAGGTCTTCCGCCGCTTCCACGAGGCGCTCGAGCCGCTGCGGCGGAACGACAAGCTCGGCGGGATCCTGATGCAGCTCCCGCCCTACGTCGTCTTCAAGCCCTCCGCGCTCGAGTACCTCGAGTGGGCGCAGGAGCAGCTCGGCGGCGACGAGATGCTGGTCGAGTTCCGGCACGCGAGCTGGCTCGAGCCGGACGAACCGCCTGCGAGACGCTCGGGTTCCTGAGCGAAACCACATGACCCACGTGATCGTCGACGCGCCGCGGACCGAGGCGCGCAACGTCTCCCCGACCGTCGTCGCCACCACGACCCCGACCGCGTACGTGCGCTTCCACGGCCGCAACGCCGCGACCTGGAACAAGCGGGCGCGCACGGCCGCCGAGCGGTTCGACTACCTCTACTCCGACGACGAGCTCGGCGAGTGGGTCGAGCCGCTGTCCGAGCTCTCCGGGCAGCCGGACGAGCGTGTACGCGATGTTCAACAACAACGGGCGCTCGACGATGCCGGGCCCGCCTGCGCTCGACGGTTCGACCGAAGATGGCGAGACGGTGGCCCAGGCGCCCGTGAACGCCCAGATGCTGCGGGGGCTGCTCGAGCGCGACGGCCTCCCGGTCACGCCCGCTCCAGCGGCCGCCACGTAGCATCCGAGCCGTGAAGCCGTGGTCGTACGACCTGGCCGGACGCCTCGACGAGCTCGAGCTTCGAGAGCGACGGTCCTCAAGGACAACGCCGCTCGGCGACCCGCACGTGCGGCCGCTCTGGGTCTACGTCCCGCCCGGCTACGACGCCGACCACGAGCCGCCGCTACCCGTCGATCTACGTGATCCAGGGCCTGACCGGGCAGCTCGACATGTGGCGCAACCGCATGCGCGTTCCGACAGAACTTCCCGGAGCTCGTCGACGAGCTGTTCGCGCGAGGCGAGCTGCCCGCCGGCGATCCTCGTCTACGTCGACGCGTGGACGTCGCTCGGCGGCAGCCAGTTCATCGACTCGCCCGGGACCGGCCGCTACCACACCTACATCGTGCGAGGAGATCGTCGCCGTTCGTCGGACGCGCGCTACCGGACGCTCGCCGGAGCCGAGCACCGCGGCATCAGCCGGCAAGTCGAGCGGCGGCTACGGCGCGATGGTCAGCCCGATGCTGCGCCCGGACGTCTTCGGCGGCCTCGCCACCCACGCGGGCGACGCGCTCTTCGAGATGTGCTACCTGCCCGACTTCCGCGAGGTCCGTGCGCGCGCTGCGCGACCACTACGACGGCTCGTTCGACGCGCTTCTGGGAGGACTTCCGCTCACGCCCCGCGTTCTCGAAGGACTCCGACCACACCGCTCCTGAACGACTACTGCATGGCCGCCTGCTACTCGGCCGACGAGGACGGGACGGTCGCAGCTGCCCTACGACACCGCCGACCGGCGAGCTGCGGCCCGAGATCTGGGAGCGCTGGCTCGCCTGGGATCCGGTGCGGATGGCGCCCGAGCGGGCGGACGCCCTGCGCTCGCTGAAGGCGATCTACGTCGACTGCGGCTCGCCGTGACCAGTTCTTCCTCGACCTCGGCGCCGAGGCGTTCCGGCGCGAGCTCGACGAGGCTCGGCGTGACCGACTACTTCTTCGAGCTCTTCGACGCGACCCACTCGGGGATCGAGTACCGCTACCCGCAGGCGATCGCCTACCTCGCGGAGCGGCTCTCGTGATCCTCGGCGCCGCGGGCTCGCGGCCGCGGCGCTCATCTGCCTCGATCCCGGGCACGGAACGCCGCCGACGGTCGGGCAGACAGGTCGAGCCCATCGGCCCCGGGTCGAAGGTGATGAAGATCAAGGACGGCGGGCGAGCATCGGGTGAGGCAGGCGTCGCGCTCGCGGTCGCGCGCCGGACGCGATCGCTCCTGCTCGCGCGCGGCTACCGGGTCGCGATGACGCGCACAGGCCCGACCATTCCGCTACGGAACGGCGGCGGCAACATCGCCCGCGCCCAGTTCTGCAACCGGCGGCACGCTGCGCTGATGGTGCGCATCCACGCCGACGGCTCCCGAACACGCTCGCTTCACGGGATCTCGACGCTGGTGCCCGCCTGGCACCGCGGCTGGACGAACGACATCTACGCGCCCAGCCTGCGCGCGGGACGGATGCTGCAGCGGGCCCTCGTGCAGCGCGACCGGAGCGGCCGACCGCGGCCTCGTCCGCCGCTCCGACCTGACCGGCTTCAACTGGGCGAACGTGCCGGCGGTGCTCGTCGAGGACGGGCTTCTCTCGAACCCGACCGAGCGGCGCCTCCTGCACAGCGGCGCCTACCAGCAGCGCCTGGCGCTCGGGCTCACCGCCGGGATCGCGTCGTTCATCGCGCTCCCGAGCTCGAAGTAGCTCGGAGACGCGTCCTTATTCAGGCGGTTCGCCGCGCATCTCCTCGGCGGCCGCGCGCCCGCGCTCGTGGACGGCCTTGCGGCGGTCATCGACCTCTGGCTCCGGCCCGATTACCTCGTCGACGGGCGTCTCCGCAGACTCGAACTCCTCGCGCTCCTCGACCATCGTGCGCGACTCGTCGAGCTTCGTGGCGCAGCTCCTCGGCGCGGGTCATCGCCGGGAGAAGGCTCCTCCTTGTGCCGCAGGGCCCGGTAGGCGGCCGCACCTGCAGACCCCACTGCACCCGCGAGCCAGGCGATCCGGGCTCTCATCGGCCCGATGCTACACTGGCCGCCCTTCCTGCCACGCCATCGCGTCGTTCGCTCCCGAGCGGCGCTTGCCGGCGAGGCCGCCTGAGACCGAAGGAAGGAGGTATCGGGAGCGTGACCGACTACGAAATCTCTGCTCATGCTCGATCCCGAGCTGCCCGACGAGCGCCAGAACGAGATCGTCACCCGCGCCCGCGAGGCGATCGAGCAGGACGGCGGCGCGCTTCGACGGGCACGAGCCCTGGGGCCGGCGTCGCCTCGAGTACGAGATCGACCACAAGCGCGAGGGCACCTACCACCTGCTGACCTTCGCCTCCGAGCCCGCGACGCTGACCGAGATCTCGCGCGTGCTGAAGATCACCGACGGCGTCATGCGCCACCTGGCAGTGCGCCGCGTCGAGGGCGCCTCGACGCGTCCCCGCAGCCCGCTCCCGAAGAGCCCGTAGCGGCGGCCGCCCGCACGAGTCAGGATTCCGAGACCCGGACCGAGACCGAAAGCCCCGCCTGAGAGGAGAAGGAGGAATGGCCAACATCAACCGCGTCGTCCTCGTCGGCAACCTGACCAAGGACCCCGAGCTTCGCCACACGCCGAGCGGCACCGCCGTCTGCAAGCTGCGCCTCGCCGTGAACACGCGCCAGAAGGACGGCGCCGACCGGCGAGTGGGGCGACAAGCCGAACTACTTCGACGTCACCGTCTGGGGCAACCAGGGCGAGAGCTGCGCGCAGTACCTCGCGAAGGGCCGCCCGGTCGCCGTCGACGGCCGGCTCGACTGGCGCGAGTGGGATGCCCAGGACGGCACCAAGCGCCAGGCCGTCGAGATCATCGCCGACAGCGTCCAGTTCCTCGGGCGGCAGGCCCGAGGCGAGGCCGGCGCGCAGCCGCAGTTCGTCCCGAGCGGCGCCACGACCGAGAACGCCGACTTCGGCAGCTCCGCCAGCGACGACGACATCCCGTTCTGATGGCCCAGCGAGACCAGCGACAGCAGCGCAAGGGCCGCCCGCCCCCGGCGGGCCGATCCGGAAGCGGAACTGCTACTTCTGCCGCGAGAAGATCGACGGAGGTCGACTACAAGAACGTCGAACCAGCTCCGCCGCTACGTCTCCGAGAAGGGCAAGATCCGCTCCCGGCGGATCACCGGCGCCTGTCGGCGGCACCAGCGGCAGGTCGCGCTGGCCGTGAAGCGGGCGCGCGAGATGGCGCTCCTCCCCTACTCCACCGGCTAGGGCATGCAGGTCATCCTCCGACAGGACGTCGAGAAGATCGGGTTGCGCGGCGAGGTCGTGGACGTCGCTCCCGGCTTCGCGCGCAACTTCCTCCTGCCGCGCAAGCTGGCCGAGACGGCGACGCCTGCGAAGGTCGCCGAGCTGCGCAAGCACGAGGAGAAGCGGGCTCGGCACGAGGCGCAGAGCTTCGAGCAGGCGCAGGAGATCGCGCAGAAGGCTCGAGGCCGCCGAGCTGCGCTTCGACGTCCCCGCCGGCGAGACGGGCACGCTCTTCGGCTCGGTCACGGCGACCGACATCTCCGAGCAGCTGTGGCAGTCGCAGAAGGTGCGGATCGATCGGCGCAAGCTCGAGCTGTCGGAGTCGATCAAGCGGATCGGGCGCTACCAGATCCCGGTCGAGCTCTTTGCCGACGTGACGGCGACGCTCCGAGTCGCGGTCGTCGCCGGAGGGCGGCGAGCTGCCGCCGCAGGAGGAGCTCGATGCGATCGCCGCAGGCCGAGGCCGAGGCGGAAGCGGCCGCCGAGGCCGAGGCGCAGGCCCAGCACGAGGAGGCCGAAGCCGAGATCGAGGCGGTCGTGGCGGAGGAGGAGGCCGAGCCGGAGCCCGAGTCCGAGCCGGCCGCCGAGGCCGAGCAGGTGCCCGGAGGACGCGTTCGACCGGGCCGCCGACTCAGCCGACCCCGAGCGGGAGCACGTAACAAGAGCGCACAGCTTTCTCCACAGGTTGTCGCCGGCCTGTGGAATTCCGCAGGAACTTCCCGCTCCGAGCGGGAAAATCGCCCACAGGCGTCGTCCGGGCGCCGTGGGAACCTGTGTTCCCTTATGCCTGCAAACTGCCCGGATCGCGCCCTCGACGACCTGTCGAAAGCGGCGTCGTCCAGACCTTTCACGGCCGTCTCCGGAGTGCTTGACTTAGCGCGATGGCCCAGCTCGCCCAGGCCTCGCCGACCGCCCCGGTCCCGCCGCAGAATCTCGAAGCGGAGGAATCAGTCCTCGGCGCGATGATGCTCTCCCCGGCGCGATCGGGGCGGTCAGCGAAGTGCTCGACGCGAGCGACTTCTACCGCGAGAGCCACGCCAAGATCTACCGCGCGGCTTTGGCCCTCTACGCCAAGGGCGAGCCCGTCGACGCGATCACCCTCGTCGACGAGCTCGAAGAGCGCGGCGAGCTCGAGGACGCGGGCGGCCGCGTCCGCATCCACGAGCTGGCCGCGCTCGTCCCGGCGAGCGCCAATGCCGGGCACTACGCCCGCATCGTGCGCGAGATGGCGACGCTCCGCGGTCTGATTCGGGCGGGCGGCGAGATCGCCCAGCTCGGGCTGGGACCGGCCGGGAGACACCACCGACCTCGTCGACCGCGCCGAGCAGGTCGTCTTCGACCTCTCGCAGGCGCGCGCGTCACGAGCGAGTTCAGCTCACATCGAGGAGCTGCTGAAGGACAGCTTCGAGCGGATCACGCGCTCTACGAGGCCGGCGCCGACGTCACCGGGACGCCATCCGGCTTCCGCGACCTCGACAGGCTCACCTCCGGCTTCCAGCCCGGGAACCTGATCATCGTCGCCGCCCGCCCGTCGCATGGGGAAGTCCGGCGCTCGGTCTCTGCATGGCCGCCAACCTCGCGGTGCGCGAAGAGCGTGCCGGTCGCCCTCTTCACGCTCGAGATGTCGAAGTCGGAGGTCACCCAGCGGCTGATGTGCAGCGAGGCGAAGGTCGAGTCGCAGCGCCTGCGCACCGGCAAGCTCGGCGCCGGACGACTGGCCGCGCCTCACGGCCGCCTGCGACCAGCTCGCCAAGGCGCCGATCTACGTCGACGACACGGGCTCGATCACGATGATGGAGATCCGCTCGAAGGCGCGGCGGCTGAAGTCGCGCGAGCCGAACCTCGGCCTGATCGTCGTCGACTACCTGCAGCTGATGACCTCCGGCTCGACGGTCGAGAACCGCGTCCAGGAGGTGTCGCAGATCTCGCGCTCGCTGAAGGTCCTCGCGCGCGACCTCGACGTCCCGATCCTCGCGATGTCGCAGCTCTCGCGCGCCGTCGAGCAGCGCCACGACAAGCGCCCGATCCTCTCCGACCTGCGCGAGTCCGGCTCGATCGAGCAGGACGCCGACCTGGTCATGTTCATCTACCGCGACGAGTACTACAACGAGGAGTCGGACCAGCAGGGGCATCGCCGAGGTGCACCTGGCCAAGCACCGCAACGGCCCCACCGACACGGTCAAGCTCTCGTTCCTGAAGCGCTACGCGAAGTTCGCCGATCTGGCGCCGGCCGCACCGTAGGGACATGTACGAGCAGACCGTCGTCCTCCTCGCCCGCACCACCGCGTTCACAGTCGTCTGCCAGGACTGCGCCGAGAGCAGCCCGCAGGACGAGTACGCGGGCCTGACCGCGCAGGGGACGCTCCGCCTCGGCCAGGACGTCGGCTGGACGACGTGCCCGAACGGACACCGCATCCGCGTGATCCGCGCGGGCGGCGCGGTCGCCGCCGAGGCGACCTCGCCCCTCTGGTGACCTAGTCAATCGGGAGCTTTAGGAGGAAGGCGGCTAGGGCCGTCGGCCGGTCGGCTGCTCCGCCGACTCCTCGAGAACCTCGAGCACGTCCGTGGAATGGGTTATCGGGAGCCTGTTTCCTCGAGCTCGATCCGCGAGCCCGTCTCCTCGTCGACGAGCTCGAGGACGCGGACGTTGACCCGCTGGTGCACCTTGGCGGTCAGTCCTTCGCGCGGAACCGCGAACAAGATCTCGCCGGGCTCCTTGCGCCGGCTATGGCCTTCCAGGCCGTAGACCTTCGTCTGGTCACGCCGACCATCACCTGTGACGGCAGCCCGCTCGCCATCCTGCCCGCAGCCCTTCCTGCGAGCGCACCCGCACCGAGCCCGACCGATCCGCCGACCTCGTCGCCGATCATGGCTCCGGCGAACATCGACCCGGACATGCCGCGCGGCTCGAACTGACCCACGGCCAGGACCGTGTCCTCGATGCCGTGGTGTGCGAGCGCCGCCTGGAACAGCTCCACCATCTTCTGCTCCGACACGCCCTCACTCTAGCTCGATGGTCTCGCGCCGTTTGGGGAAGAACGGACGCGCGCACCGCACAGGCAGTCGCGGTTTGAGACGCTCCGCCTGAGATGCGCGCTCCAGTTCCCGACGCGTGCCGAGCGGCCCGGCCGCCTCCCACACGCAGCCAGCCTCAGGGGAGCGGGTCTGGCCCGAGTTCATGTACCACGACCCCGTTCTCGAACGCCTCTTCGGCCGCGTGATCGGCGAAGACGCCGAGTTTCACTTCTACGCCTGGGACGACGAGCGCGAGGAGGTCGTCGGTGTGGGGAACGCGGTTCCCGCGTCGTGGGACGGAGACGCTGCGAGCCTGCCCGACGGAGGAGTCGACGCCGTCGTCGAAGCGCGGTTCGCGGAGGGAGCCCCGGAGCCGACCGTGCTCTGCGCGCTGCAGATCTTGATCGCGCCCGAGTGCCGGGGCCAGGGTCTGAGCAGTCGCATGATCCGGCGGATGACCGAGATCGGTCGCGACCACGGTCGCGACACGCTGATCGCTCCGGTCCGGCCGACCTTGAAGCACCGGTATCCGCTGACTCCGATGGAGCGCTACATCGGGTGGCGCCGCCCGGACGGCACTCACTTCGACCCCTGGCTGAGGACGCACGAGCGTCTCGGAGCCGAGATCGTGAAGGTTGCGCCGCACTCGATGAGGGTCCCGGGCTCGGTCGGCGAGTGGGAGGAATGGACGGAGATGACGTTTCCCGAAACCGGCGCCTACGTCGTGCCGGACGCGCTCGTGCCGTCGAGATCGACCGCGAACGCGACGAGGGCCTCTACGTGGAGCCGAACGTCTGGATGGTGCACTCGGCAGGCTAGGCGTGCCGGTCCGCTCGCCACCCAACACATCCTGTCGACAGCCGACGACGTAGGGCAAACTCCAGGCCGTGCCTGCCACCGTGATCGTCGGCGCGCAGTGGGGCGACGAAGGCAAGGGCAAGATCGTCGATCTGCTCGCCCAGCACTCCGACCTCGTCTGCCGCTACCAGGGCGGCCCGAACGCCGGGCACACGATCGTCGTCGACGGCGAGACGTTCAAGATCCGCCAGATGCCGTCCGGGATCCTGCACGGGAAGGAGTGCATCATCGGCGCCGGCTGCGTCGATCGACCCGGAGGTCTTCGTGCGCGAGCTCGACGACCTCGAGGCGCGCGGGATCTCGACCGCGGTCGTGCGGCTCTCCGGCGAGGCGCACCTGATCATGCCGTGGCACGTCGCGATCGACCAGGCGCACGCGAGCGGCGGCTCGGCAACCTCCAGATCGGCACCACGCGGCGCGGCATCGGCCCGGCGTACGCCGACAAGGCGCTCGCGGCTCGGGATCCGCGTCCAGGACCTGCTCGACCCGAAGATCCTGCGGCAGAAGATCGAGGTCGCGCTCGCCGAGAAGAACGTCTGGCTCGAGCGCGTGTACGGCGCCGAGCCGCTCGAGCTCGAGGATCGTGGCCGCGCGCTACGAGGGCTTCGCGCAGCGCCTGCGGCCGTACGTCGGCCGACACGTCGCTCCTCGTCGACCGGGCGCTCCGCGAAGGCGAGGTTCGTCCTGCTCGAAGGCGCGCAGGGGACGCTGCTCGACCTCGACCACGGCACCTACCCGTTCGTCACCTCGTCGAGCACGGTCGCCGGCGGCGCCGCGGTCGGGATCGGGATCGGGCCGAACAGCGATCGACCGCGATCATCGGCGTCGCCAAGGCCTACGTGACGCGCGTCGGCGAGGGGCCGTTCCCGACCGAGATCGAGGGCGACGACCAGGCGCGCGTGCGCGAGCTCGGCGGCGAGTTCGGCACGACGACCGGGCCGCGAGCGCCGCTGCGGCTGGCTCGACCTCGTCGCGCTCCGCTACGCGGTGCGCCTGAACGGGATCACCTCGCTCGCGCTGACGAAGCTCGACGTCCTCTCCGCCTTCGACGAGCTTCCGGTCTGCGTGCGCTACCGGCTGCGGGACGGCTCCGAGACGGCCGACTTCCCGGCTCACCAGAGCGACTTCCATCACTGCCGGCCCGTGTACGAGTCGCTCCCGGGCTGGGCGGAGCCGCTCGGACGAGATCACCGGAGCTCGGCTCATTGCCGGCGAAGGCTCGGCGCTACGTCGAATTCGTCGAGCGGGAGCTCGAGGTGACGGTGATCGCTGATCGGCACCGGCGCGGAGCGCGAGCGCGTGCTCGCGCGGGATCGCTCGAGGCGCTGGCTCGGCGCCCTAGGAGACGCGCCCCGCGCCGCCCATGAGCGCGCGGTCAGCTCGAAGCTGCCGGCGGGCTCGCCGAGTCGGCGGTGGTACTCCTCGCGGATCGCTTCTTGCGCCTCCGGCTCCAGCGAGACGAGGTACTGCCCCGCGGGCCCGACGCCGAGCTGGAACGAGCCCCCACGCCTCGTCGAAGTCCGAATAGGCAGTGCGCCACCTCCAGCGGCCCCAGCTCAATTTCCTCCAGGCCCTGCGCATTCCAGAGCTCGTCCGAGTTCCTCCAGCGTGCCGAAGGTGGTCTCGCTCGCCGCCTCGGGCTTGACGGCGCGGGCGGCCTCCCAGAACGCGCGCAAAAGCTGCATGCCGCCGGCGAAGTCCCAGGTGCATGCCGCGACCACGCCTCCCGGATGGACGACGCGCGCCATCTCGGCGACCCCGGCCCGTGGATCGTCCATGAAGTGGACAACGAAGCTGTGCGGGGGCGCCGTCGAACGCGTCGTCCAGCCACGGCAGCTCTTCGGCCACGCCTGTGCGCAGGTCAGCCCCGGAACGCGAGCCGCACGGGCCTCGAGCATCGGCGACGGGTCGACGCCGGCCACGTTCTCCGCTCCGAGGCGGCTCGCGAGCTCCTCGGTCAGGACGCCCGAGCCGCAACCGACGTCCAGAACGCGCTGCCCAGGCGCGATCCGCGAAGTCCGCGAACACAGGCGCCAGCTCGCGGGAGTAGCGGCCCATGAAGCGAGTCGTACGCGTCACCCGAGACATCAAGAAGCTCATGCCGAGGGCAGCGTATCCGGCGGCCGACCGAGGACAGATTCGGACACGGCGTCGGCACAGACACGTGCGCCCGCCCTCGATACGCTCGCCTCGGGGAGGAGGCCGGGAGAACCTGTTTAGGCGCTCGAGGCGCGAGCCGCCGGCGCGCAGTACACTCGTGCGCCGTGAAGGTGCTCATCGTCGGGTCGGGCGGACGCGAGCACGCGCTCGCCTGGAAGCTGGCGCAGAGCCGTCGCTCGAGTCGCTCCACTCCGCGCCTGGGAACCCGGGCATCGCGGCGCTCGGCGAGTGCCACCCGGTCCGGGCGGAGGGACGGCGAGGACTGCTCTCGCTGTCGCCGCGAGCTCGGCGTCGATCTCGTCGTCGTCGGCCCCGAGGCGCCGCTGGTGGTCGGACTCGTCGACACGCTCCGCCGGGCGGGAATCGCCGTATTCGGCCCGACGCAGGGCCGCCGCGCGATCGAAGGGTCGAAGGCTTCGCCGAAGGAGGTGCTCGAGGCGGCCGGCGTGCCGACCGCTGCTCGACTGCGCGGTCGCCGCGACCCCATGCGTGGTCGAAGGCCGACGGTCTCGCAGCCGGGAAAGGGCGTCTTCGTCTGCCGGACGCAGGAGGAGCTCGACGCCGGCCTCCGCGAGGCAGCCTCGGCGGAGGCGACCTCGTCGTGGAGGAGCTGCTCGAGGGCGAGGAGGTCTCGGTCTTCGCGCTCTGCGACGGCGCCGACGCGGTCGCCGATGCCGCCCGCGCAGGACTTCAAGCGGATCGGCGACGGCGACGACAGGGCCCGAACACCGGCGGCATGGGCTCCTACTCCCCGGTGCCCGGACTGGGCGAGCCGGAGGTCGAGGCTGCTCGAGACGGTGCATCGACCCGGTCGCTCGCGAGGCTCGGCCAGCGCGGGGATCGCCATTCGTCGGGCGTGCTCTTCGCGGGCCTGATGCTGACCGAGGACGGTCCGCGGGTGCTCGAGTTCAACTGCCGCTTCGGCGATCCGGAGACGCAGTCGCTCCTGCCGCTCGCTCGAAGGCGACCTGCTCGGGCGCGCTCTGCGGGCGCGGCGGCGCGGCGAGCTCGACTCGACGGCGGCTCGGGCATCGGGATGCGCGCGGCGGTGACGCGTCGTGCTCGCGAGCCGGCGACTATCCGGAGCGCGGCGACACCGGCATCGCCGATCGAGGGGATCGAGGCTGCCGAGGCGACCGGAGCGCTCGTCTTCCACGCCGGGACCGCGCGCGCACGGCGGACCGCCTCGTCACGAGCGGCGGCACGGATCCTCGAGCGTGACCGGCGCTCGCGCGAGCGACCTCGGCGGCCGCCCGGGCCGCAGCGTACGACGCGGCCGCGGGCAGATCGAGTTCGCCGGGCATGCAGTTCCGACGCGACATCGCGCTTCGCCGCCGCGGAGGCCATGTCCGCAGCTGACGGCCGATCGTCGGGATCCTCGGTCGGCTCCGAATCCGGACCGCGAGCCGGATGCAGCCGGCAGTGGACGAGCTCGACGAGCGCGCGGGATCCCGCACGAGCTCGAGGTGCGCTCGGCTCACCGCAGCTCCTGACGCGGTCGCCGAATACGCCCGCAGCGCTCGAGACGCGGGCTCCGCGTGCTGATCTGCCGGCGCGGGGCTCGCGGCGGCGCTGCCCGGCGTGGTCGCGCGCGCACACCGACCTGCCGGTGATCGGGGTGCCGCTCCGCTCCCGAGCTGAGCGTGCTGGACGGGCTCGACGCGCTGCTCTCGATCGATGCCAGAATGCCGCCCGGGCGTGCCCGTCGCGCACGGTCGGCGTCGACAACGCGAAGAACGCCGCCGCCCTGGCCGCTCCGCATCCTCCGCAGCTGACTGCTCCGGCCGGGCCGGGCTCGGAATTGCCCCTCCCGTCCGGACCACATCCCCATCCCCCGCCCGCAGGGGATCTCGAGGGGTGCCTGCAAAGGCGCACGCGCGTGGTTGCCTGGACCGTGTCGAGGATTCGTGAAAATCCGAGCTCGGCTACCTTCCTGCCGCGGGCTCTGGAGCTGCAGCCGGTGATCGCCCGCTACTCCCGACCCGCCATGGCCGGATCTGGTCGGACGAGAGCAGGCTCGCGCGCTGGCTCGAGGTCGAGCTCGCGGCGCTCGAAGGCTGGGCCGAGGTCGGCGTCGTTCCCGCCGACGTCGGTCGCGGAGATTCGCGAGCGCGCGAGGCCGCCGTCGCCCGGAGCGCGTCGCGGAGCTCGAGGCGCGAGACCCGCACCACGACACTGGCGGCCTTCGTCGACGCGGTCGCCGAGCAGCTCGGCCCGATCGGCCGCTGGTTCCACTACGGCCTCACCTCGTCGGACGTCGTCGACACCGCGCTCGCGCTGCAGGTCCAGGAGGCGGGCGCGCTGCTGCTCGACGGGCTCGACCAGCGCTTCGACGGCGGTCGTCGCGCGGGCGCGAGGAGCACCGGCGACACGCTCTGCATCGGCCGCACGCACGGCGTCCACGCCGAGCCGACGACCTTCGGCGCTGAAGCTCGCGGGCTGGGCGTTCGAGCTCGACCGCGGCCGCGACGCGGCTCGCGCGCGCGCTCGAGGGCATGCGCGTCGGCAAGCTCTCCGGGCGCGGTCGGCACGTACGCGGCGATCGATCCCGAGGTCGAGCGCGTCGCGTGCGAGCGCCTCGGGCTCGAGCCCGAGCCGGTCGTCGACGCAGGTCGTCCAGCGCGACCGGCACGCCGAGCTGCTCGCGGCGCTCGCCGTCGTCGCGTCCTCGCTCGAGCAGGTTCGCGCGTCGAGATCCGCCACCTCGCGCGCACCGAGGTGCGCGAGGTCGAGGAGCCGTTCGGCAAGGGCCAGAAGGGCTCGTCGGCGATGCCGCACAAGCGCAACCCGGTCGTCGCCGAGCGGATCTGCGGCCTCGCGCGCGTCGTGCGCGCGGCACGCGTCGTCGGCGCTCGAGAACGTCGCGCTCTGGCACGAGCGCGACATCTCGCACTCGTCGGCCGAGCGCGTCGTCATCCCGGACGCGTTCCTCGCGCTCGACTACATGCTCGACCGCTTCGCGTGGCTCGTCGACGGCCTCGTCGTCACGCCGGAGCGGATGCGCCGCAACCTCGACGCCGAGCCACGGCCTCTTCTTCAGCCAGCGGCTCCTGCTCGCGCTCGTCGAGTCGGGCCTCGACGCGCGACGACGCGTACCGGCTCGTGCAGCGACACGCGCTGCGCGCCTGGGACGAGGAGCGCGGACTTCCGCGAGCTCGTCGCGCAGCACGATCCCGAGATCGCTGGCTCGCGTCGACCTCGACGCGCGTCTTCGACCTCGAGCGCCGTACACACAGTCACGTCGACGCCGTCTTCGACCGTCTGCACGCACTCGCCGCAAGGAGGAACCCGTTCATGCCTGAGGCCGCAGTCCACGTCGCGAGCGGAAAGGTCCGCGAGCTCTACGCGCTCGACGACGAGCGGCTGCTGCTCGTCGCGAGCGACCGGATCTCGACCTTCGACGTCGTGCTCCCGACCGAGATCCCCGACAAGGGCCGCGTGCTCACCGGCCTCTCCGGCTTCTGGTTCGCGCGCACGCGCGAGATCGTCCCGAACCACCTGCTCGCGCTGCGCGCCGGACGGCCGCTCGACCGAGTGCCGGCGGCTCGAGATGCTGCCGATCGAGTGCGTCGTGCGCGGCTACCTCGCCGGCTCGGGCTGGAAGGACTACCGCGCGACCGGGCGCGGTCTGCGGCCACGCGCTGCCGGCCGGGCCTGCGCGAGTCCGAGCAGCTGCCCGAGCCGATCTTCACGCCGGCGACGAAGGCGCACGACCGGCCACGACGAGAACATCGACCGCGCGCGCAGGCGGCCGAGCTCGTCGGCGAGCGAGCGCTTCGACGAGGTCGAGCGCATCGTCGCTCGACGCTCTACCGCTTCGCCGCCGAGCACGCGGCCGAGCGCGGCATCATCATCGCCGACACGAAGTTCGAGCTCGGCCTCGACGACGACGGGAACGGCTCGTGCTCGGCCGACGAGGCGTTCACGCCGGACTCCTCGCGCTTCTGGCCGGCGGACGAGTACGCGGCCGGGCGGCACGCAGCCGTCGTTCGACAAGCAGTACGTGCGCGACTACTGCGAGTCGCTCGGCTGGGACAAGACCGCACCCGGGCCCGGAGCTCCCGGACGACGTCGTCGCCGGGCACGCGCGCGCGCTACGTCGAGGCGTTCGAGCGGCTGACCGGCATCTGCGTTCGACGACTACCTCGCCGACCCGGAGGTCGTGCTGCGATGAGGCGACCGTGCTCGTCCGCCCGAAGCCGGGGATCCTCGACCCGCAGGGCGAGGCGGTCGAGCAGCTCGCTGCGGCAGCTCGGCTTCGCCGTCGAGCGACGCGCGCGTCGGCCGCGTGGTCGACCTCGAGGTCGACGTCGGCGACACCGACCGGACGCGCGCGCGAGCGTCGAGCGGATGTGCGAGCAGCTGCTCGCCAACCCGCTGATCGAGAGCTACGAGATCGAGCGTCGCCGAGGCATGAGCGAGGCGCGCGCCCGAGATCGCGGTCGTCGTCTTCCCGGGCTCGAACGACGACCGCGACGCCGCGCTGCGCGCTCGAGGCAGCTCGGCGCCGACGCCAGTCCTCGTCTGGCATGCGGACGAGCCGAGCTGCCGCGAGGTACGGCGCCGTCGTCCTCCCGGCGGCTTCTCGTACGGCGACTACCTTCGCTGCGGCGCGATCGCGCGCTTCGCGCCGGTGATGCGACGCGGTCGCGGCGTTCGCCGGCGAGGGCGGCCTCGTGCTCGGAATCTGCAACGGCTTCCAGATCCTCTGCGAGGCCGGCCTGCTCCCCGGCGTGCTGCGCCCGAACGCGTCGCTCGTCCTTCGTCTGCCGCGACGTGCGCGCTCCGCGTCGAGCGCGCGCGACACGCCGTTCACCGCCCGCGTGCGAGCCCGGGCAGCGGCTCGTCGATCCCGGTCAAGCACGGCGAGGGCTGCTACTTCGCGCGACGAGCAGCTGCTCGCCGAGCTCGAGTCGCGCGGGCAGATCGTGCTCGCGCTACGAGGACAACCCGAACGGCTCGATCGCCGACGTCGCCGGCGTCGTCAACGCGGACGGCAACGTGTTCGGGCTCATGCCGCACCGGAACACGCCGTCGATTCGCTGCTTGGCTCCAGCGACGGCGCCCTCGTGCTCCAGGTTCGCTGGTCGACGCCGTGCGCGAGCGGCTACCCACCACCGCCTAGCCCCAGCGCCTCGGCGAGCTGCGGGTCGCTCCGCCAGGCCGGCCCGCAGCCGCTCCAAGAATCGCGCCGCCGCGGCGTCACCGGCCCGCGCCGCGCCGTTCCGCCCGTCGCGTACGCCGAAGGCGGACGAGCCGCTCGCCGCGCGGCGCCTCCAGCAGCTGCACGACCGACGAGAACCGCTTCTCGCCGGCACGCTGGGCCAGCGTCAACTCCTCGACGAGCTCCGCCGGGCCCCGAGGGTGTCGCCGTCTTCGCCACGTCACGTCCCACCTAGCCGGCCGATTCGCACGCGTATGATGTCAATTTGCGCCGAAATTGTGACGAGGAATCACCAATCCGAGGGACGCGCCGCGCCGCGGCTTCGGAGATCGTCTGGGCAGTGCCTGCGGCCCGTCTCGCATCGTCGTGCCCTCTTGCTGACGGCGTCCGCCGTCGTCTTTATCCACTGATCTTCTCGGCGTTTCTCCTGCTGGAGAAGCCGGGGCTCGAGGCTCGGCCACTTCTACTACATCCCGATCGCCATGATCGCGCTCGCGAACAGGCCTGTCTGGGGCGCCGGGGCCGGTCTCGTCGCGACGGGGCTGTACACGCTCGGGATCGTGATCAGCCCGCGCCTGCCGACCTACGACGTGCTCACGACGAGCAGCGCGATCCGGCTCGTCCACCTACACGATGATCAGCATGCTCGTGGGCTGGATCGCACACACAACCACCGGGTGCTGGTCGACCGCCTGCGAGTCGCCGCGGGCGCTGACTTCTCTCACCGGCCTCCTGAACACGCGCGCCTTCGACGCAGTCCTCGCCACGCGGGCTGGAGCTCGGCCGCTACCTTCGGGCTCGTGCTGGGGGACATGGACAGCCTCAAAGAGGTGAACGGCTTTGCGGGGGCCACGCGGTCGGCGACGACGGTCCCTTCGCCAGAGTCGGCGAGATCCTGGCCCGGGGGCTCGAAGGGGGACGAGCTGGCGCGGATCGAGCAGCGCGACGAGTTACGCCGTCGTCACCTCCACGCGCCGGGCGCCGACGCCGTTCGCGCGCTCTGCAGCCGGTTGACCGCAGCGCTTGCCGGCGAGGGGGATGAGCATGAGCTTCGGCTGGGCGGTGTGTCCGCGAGACGGGGACAGCGCGCTGCTCCTCTACCGGGCCGCCGATGAGCGCCTCTACGCGCAGAAGCTGATTCGCAGCCGCCTGGCCGCGGCCAAGGTCGTGCAGCATGCCGAGCCGCGCGGAGCGCTCGCCATGGGCTCACCAGCTCGGCTAGACCGCGGGCGTTCGATCAGCTCGATCCGGTAGCGCGTCCGGGTCCTTGCACGAAGCACAGAGCCGCGAGCCGCCCTCGCGCACCCGGTACGGCTCGCGCTCTGGCTTCGATGCCCTGCTCGGCCAGCTGGGCGAGCGTCGCCGTCGAGGTCGTCGACGCCGAGCGCGATGTGCCCGTACGCCGTGCCGAGCTCGTAGCGTGCGCCCGTCGTGGTTGAACGGTCAGCTCGAGCTCCTCGTCCTGGCCGGGCACGCCGAAGAAGTAGTTCGTCGCCTCCGTGCTCGCCGTCGCGGACGATGTCCATCTCGCGCCGGAACTCGAAGCCGAGCGCCTCGTAGAAGCGCGCGGCTCCTGCTCCGGATCGGTGATGCGGTACATCGTGTGCAGGTAACGGGTCATGCGCCAATCCTAGGTTGCTCCACCTCGGAGGGTGGCCTCTGCAGCCGCCACGACCGCTCGGCAGACCGCCACGAGCTCGGGCTGATCGCGCACGGCGCCGTTGCAGCGCGCAACGTTCACATCCGGTTGGAAGGACTAACCGGCCGCCGCGCGATCTCGTGGTTGGTGAGAGAGATGCCTTCTACAGCGCCTTCGTACTGGGAGCAAGACGTGACGATCTGCCCGAGCTGTGGACAGCAGAATCCCGCCGCCGCCCGTTTCTGCCTGGCCTGCGGAACCCGCCTGGCGGAGGAAGAAGCGACCCGGCGCGAGGTGCGAAAGATGGTGACGGTCGTCTTCTCCGACGTCGCGAGCTCCACCGCACTGGGCGAGCGCCTCGATCCGGAATCGCTTCGCCGCGCCATGGGGCGCTACTTCGACGAGATGAGCGCCGTGATCGAGCGGCACGGCGGCACGGTGGAGAAGTTCATCGGCGACGCGATCATGGCCGTGTTCGGCATTCCGACGGTGCACGAAGACGATGCGCTTCGTGCGGTTGCGGCAACCGTCGAGATGCGAGAGAGCTCGAGCGCCTGAACCACGAGCTCGAGCGCGGCCTCGGGGTCCGGCTCGAGGTTCGCGCTCGGCGCCAACACCGGCGAGGTCGTCGCGGGCGACCCGCAGCCCGTCAGAGGCTCGTGACCGGCGACGCCGTTAACGTCGCCAAGCGGCTCGAGCAGGCGGCGGCCTCGGGCGAGATCCTGATCGGCCGCGAGACGCAGCGCCTCGTGCGGGACGCCGTTCGTGTCGAGGAGGTAGCCGCGCTCGAGATCAAAGGCAAGCAACAGCCGGTGCCTGCGTTCCGGGTGCTCAAGATCATCTCAGGAGCTCCGGGGCACGTGCGACGGCTGGACTCGCCGATGATCGGCCGCGAGGACGAGCGCACCCTGCTCGAGCGCGCCTTCGAGCGCTCGGTCCGTGAATCGTCGTGCCACCTCTTCACGGTCCTCGGAGCGGCCGGCGTCGGCAAGTCGCGGCTCGTCTCAGAGGTTGCGGCCGACCTCGCCGAGCGAGCGACGGTCGTCTCGGGCCGTTGCCTCCCCTACGGCGAAGGGATCACCTTCTGGCCGATCGCCGAGGTTGTCAGACAGTTGGTGGACGTGCAACTCGTTCAGGACATCGAGCGGCTTGTCGCAGACGATCCCGACGCGAAGCTGATCGCGGACCGAGTCGGGGGCGCCATCGGCCTGGCGGACGGCGTCGGCAGCGCGGAAGAGACGTTCTGGGCCGTTCGCAAGCTGCTCGAGCGGCACGCCCGGATGCGCCCGCTCGTTGTCGTCTTCGACGACGTGCACTGGGCGGAACCCACCTTCCTCGACCTTGTCGAGCACGTCGCCGACTGGTCACGGGACGCTCCGATGTTGCTCGTCGCCGTCGGCCGGCCTGAGCTCCTCGACCACCGCTCGGACTGGAGCGGCGGCAAGCTGAACGCGACGAGCATCCTGCTCGAGCCGCTCACCGACGCCGAGTCGGACCGACTCATCGAGAACCTGCTCGGCCATGCGTCCCTGGCCGAGGAGCCCCGCGCGCGGATCAAAGAGGCGGCCGAAGGCAATCCGCTCTTCGTCGAGGAGATGCTCTCGATGCTCATCGACGACGGGCTGCTCCGCCGGGAGAACGGGCGGTGGTACTCGACGGCCGACCTCGCCATGATCTCGATGCCGTCCACGATTCAGGCGCTCCTCGCGGCGAGGCTCGACCGCCTCGAGCACGACGAGCGGGCGATCATCGAGCTGGCGGCCGTGGAGGGAAGGTCTTTCACGTCGGCGCGGTGAGCGAGCTCGCGCCTGATCGCCTTCGTGGCGCCGTCGACGCGCACCTGATGACGCTCGTTCGGAAAGAGCTCATCCGCCCGACCCGACCCGAGCTTCCCGGTGAACAGGCGTTCGCATTCCGACACCTCCTCCTCGCGACGTCGCTTACGAGGCGCTTCCCAAGCAAGGTCACGTGCCGAGCTCCACGAGCGGTATGCGGACTGGCTTGCCCGCGCCGCCCGCGAGCACGCACCGGAATACGAGGAGATCCTCGGCTATCACCTCGAGCAGGCTCACCGCTCTCGCGCCGAGCTCGGTCCGCTGGACGAGCACGCCCAAGGCGTCGGCCGGCGGTGCGGCGGAGTGCCTCGCAGCGGCCGGTCGACGCGCGCTCGCGCGTGGCGATGCTCACGCTGCGACGAATCTGCTCGAGCGCGCCCTTGCTCTTGTGCCGCCCACCGACCCGTTTGGCCTCGAGCTTGCGCGCGACGTGACGGATGCGCTCATCCTCGCAGGGAACTTCGAGCGAGCAGACCAGGTGACGACGGCGGCGATCGAAGCCGCAGGAGATTCGCGCCACGGCCTCGTCGCCTCGCTCATGCGCGCCGACATCCGTACGTTCACCGAGCCCGAAGGCAGCCTCGAGCGCCTGCGAGACGTCGCCGAGCACGCGTTGCCCGAGCTGGAGAAGGCGCGTGACGACAACGGCCTCGCGCGGGCATGGGCGGCAATCGCCTGGACGCATCACCTCGCGATGCGCTTCGAAGCTGCGATCGACGCCTTCGAACGCGCGTTCACGCACGCGCGGCGCGCGGGCGACGAGCGGCAGGCGAATCAGGCGCTGATCCAGATCGGGATCGAGCTCATCTATGGACCGACGCCGGCGGAAGAGGCGATCAAACGCTGCAATGCAGTCCTCGAGGACGCGTCAATCTCGCGTTGGGGCGAGATGGGCTTCATGGACGCGCTTGCCGTTCACGAGGCGATGCTCGGCCACTTCGACGCGGCGCGCGAACTCATCGAGCGCGTCCGTACGATGACCGAGGATCTGGGACTGGCGCGCGGGCTCCCGTTCATCCTCCGGGCCGAGCACGCGTTGGATCGTCGAGACGCTCGCCGGCGACGCCGCCGCCGCCGAGACGAGAATTCGCGCCGCCTACGAGGCGCTCGAAGCTGGAAGATGGGCGAGAAAGGCCTGCTGTCGACCCAGGCGGCGCGGCTCGCGCAGTCGCTCTACGCCCAACAACGCTACGTGGAGGCCGAGGACTATACGAAGATCAGCGAGCAAGCCGGCGCGAGCGACGACATCGCGACGCAGATGCTCTGGCGGCAGGTGCGCGCGAAGGCGCTGGCTCGGCGCGGCGAAGACGGTGCCGCTGAAGAATCTCGCCCGCGAGGCCGTCGCTCTCGCGGAACCGACGGATGCCCTCGACATGAGGGCAGACGCACTCGTCGACCTCGCGGAGGTCTTGCGTCTCGTTGGTCGCAAAGACGAGCCGAAGGGGCGTCCTGGAGGACGCCCTTCGGCTTTACGAGCAGAAGGGGAACGTCGTGTCGGCCGCTCGGGCACGTGACGTTCTCGCAAACGCCGTTCAAACGTGGCAAACTCCGCCGCCGTGAAACGAATAGCTGTACTCGTCACGATGCTGGGCGCGCTCGTGCTGATCGGAAGCAGTCCCGCTTTCGTGGGAAGGATCGACCCCACGGCCGAGGTCAGCAAGAACGGCCACGTAATTCGGGCAACCGGCACGCTCACCTGCGCCGTTGGCGAGCGGCTCTTCCTCCGCCTGACGGTTACGCAGCCTCAGACTGCCGCGTATGCGGAGGGGCGCACGCGAGCGCGGTGCACGGGAGCGGAGCTACAGTGGCAGGTGCGGGCACTCGGCCGGCTCCGGACGCGATTCGCCCAAGGAACCGCGCAGGCGTGCGCACTCGGCATCACGCGACTAAACGGTCGTCCGACCGACGCGCACCAATGGTGCGTCGACGTCACCCTCGGTCCGGCGAGCTAGACCGGCTCATTCGTCACAGCCCGTCGGCGGGGAATCCTTCCGGTCGCCAGTTCCGGCTGTCCGCGCGACGGCGAAATCGCGATGGGCCCGCTGGCCGCGCCCTGGTGCTTCGCCGCATGGAAGCGGCCTTGAGAGTGTGGACCGCCAACCTTCCCACAGCTGGCGCTCTACGCCCCCGGGGCAGCGGCGGTGCGGCTGCTGATTGCCGCCTGTCCCCGCAAACGTCTCCGGGGAGGAGGACGCTGGTCCACGTCGACGCGCTGTCCCATTAGCGGTGCCTGCCCCCTGCGCTGCCCGCGGTAAAGTTCCTGCTTGCGAGGCGCTTGCTGGTGCTGGTGGTGCTGAGCCTTGGCCTTTGCGTCCCGAGCGCGACTCGCCGATCCCGCCACAAGGCCGGTCACGTTCACGCCGTACGCCTTCGGCTACGTCAGAGACGGTTTCCTGGCGCTACCCAGCCGCGCAACCGCGTGCTGATCGGCAGGACCGCGCGCACAAGCGCTGCGTTTGGGACAAATGGATCAACACCCGCGCTACGGCTGTGCCCCAGTACGCCGACTTCCGCAGTCAGGCCCTGATCGGTGTCTTCCTCGTCGATCGTCCTGCCCGCGCCGTTGAGGGCGTAGCCGTGAGGAGTTGGCCATCAGCGGCGGGACTCTTCTCTGAAGCTCGAGGTAAGCTGGTACCGCCGAAGCTCCGCGGTTCAGGGTTTGAGTCGCCGATCGAGTACTGGGCGCTACCCCCGGCACCATCCGCTCGGTACCACGCCTTCACGATCGTGACGGTGGCCAAGGCGACCGTTGCTCACGTGCGCCGGGTCGTCGTGACGCAAGAGGTGTACCCCGCGGACGGCAACCTTGTGGTGGACGTCCTCGGTCCTTGCCTGGGGGAGGGTAGGGGCCGCCGTTTTGCGACGAAGGCTTACGGGGTCGCACGGGTGGCGGTTACGGCTTGGCGGGTGCTTTGTGGCACGGACGGCGGTGCGCCGGCCGGCCGGCCCTCCACGTCACGACCACGCAGCTCTCTCGCGTCACGCCATTCGTTGTCTGGACGGAGCGCTGGATGACGCTCGAGGACGCGCTTCCGGTGGCGCTCGCGCTTCCGGTCGCCGACGAGCGTTGCGTGACGTGCCCCACGCCCGTGGAAGACGACCCTGTCCCGAACCCGATCAGCGCGAACAGCGACAAGGAGAATGAACAGGGAACGCCATGTGACGGATGTTACGCCGCGGACAGCATCCGTTCCCAGGAGTCGATCGCCGGCCTCGGCGACGACCTCCGATCTGCCTGATGCCCCAGAGCGAAGCTTTTTTAGTCGTCCTTCGACTCGCAGGAGTTCTAGGAGTTCGCCGATCTCGTGGCCGTGTTGGGCGGGGTGACGCATGGCGATGTCGGTGTCTGATGCGTGTAGTGGTTTCGACGGCCGATCCGTTCGCTCTCGACGTAGCCGGATTCGATCAGGTCGGCGACGATGCGCTGGGCGGCTCGCTCGGTGATTCCGACGCTCTGGGCGATGTCACGGAATCGCGCGTTCGGGTCGCGGTGGAGGCAGAGAAGGACTTGGGTGTGGTTCGAGAGGAACCGCCAGGTCTTGTTGTTCGTCTCCAGAGCTTGACATACGATATCTGTAGCGTATATTTCTTTTCGTACGTTGTGTGTCGTGTCAATGTAAGCGCGACTTCGAAGGGATGCTACATCATGAGCGACGCCCCCGCGTTCCAAGTGCCGACCATCGAGGTTCGCTCGCCGCAGACCGCATGCCGCGCTCGTCGTACTCGCCGGGGAACACGACCTCCACTCGGCAGACGAGGTTCAGCAGACGTTCGACCAGTCTCTGGCCGTCTGCGACCACCTGATCGTCGACCTCTCAGCCGCCGAGTTCATCGACTCCACGATCGTCCGTGTACTCCTGCAGACGAAGAAAACGCCGTTGAACTCGATCGCAAGTTCAATGTCGTGCTGGGGACTGCGCCGGTCGTCGAACGGATCCTCGAGGTTACCGGGGTAGTCCCGCTCTTGAACGTCGTCCCGACTGTCGAACGGGCACTCGCCGCGTAGCACCGACCTCGTTCTGGCCTCGCCGCCGGGCCCACCTCGTCATCCGAGGCAGCGGCTGGTTTCGGATTCATGGACGCGTTTTGCATTTGCGAGTTGTTGCCGGGCGGAGGTTGACCCGGAGGACCCAACGAATGTTGTACGGGCGGTCGAAATGATCGAAATCGTCGCGATGGGACCGACCTACCACCGAGTACCCGGGCTAACGGTTTTCTTCCATCGCGAAAGCATTACCCGAGCGACTCTATGGACTCATCAGGCCGCCGCTTAAAGAGCGTCGAGCGCGACGAGCCTGCTGCCACGAGCCGGTCGATTTCCCGGGGGTAGCACAGGGGTAGTACCGGGTGAGCATTTCCGCCCCACCCGTCACACCTGACCCATGGAGGAATGCGGGTTTTTATCCTCCAATGTCAAATGGCGGTGCCGGGCTCGAACCAGCGACCTCCTGGGTGTAAACCAGGCGCTCTCCCAACTGAGCTAACCGCCCGTGTTCCTAGGTGTGCCACACGCCGCCGCAGCCGACCTGCGCGGCTGCGGCTAACTAAGCGCCTCTTCGAAGGAGACGAACCGACGAAAGTCGTCATGCCCGCGAAGCGGGCGGACGTTCGTCGGGAGTGCCCCCGACGGGATTCGAACCCGTGCTACGGCCTTGAAAGGGCCGTGACCTGAGGCCGCTAGTCGACGGGGGCGGCTCGCGAAGAATAGCCCTCGGCGGGGTTAGGAGATAAGGGGCGGGAGGCCAGGTTCACCGCATAGGGGATGATGCAGCCGCGTTGCCGATGCGGCGACCATCACGGTTCTTCGAAAGTGGCCGGCGATCGGATCAGCGCATCGGATGGGTGAGGGACGCTCCCGCGGTCGATCCGCGCTCGCTGATCCGGACGAGGCAGTACCGGATCATGCTCGTCTTCGCCGCGGCGATCGGCTCTGACTCGTCTCGGCGGTCTCGTGGGGATACCTCGAGCTCGTCCACTACATCCAGAACTGGGTCTACAAAGACCTTCCCGAACGACCTGGGCTACACCGCCTTGACGCCGGGCGACCTCGGTCACAGCACGATTCCGTGGTGGTACCCGCTGCCCTGGCTGGCGCTCGCGTGGGGTGCTCACCGCGTTCGCGATCACGCGGCTGCCGGGCGGCGGGGGCCACGTGCCGGCCGAGGGCATCGCCGCCTCCGGTTCTCCCACGCGGCCGATCGAGCTCCCGGGTGTCGTCCTCGCTGCCTTCGCCACATTGGGGCTCGGGCTCGTGCTCGGACCCGAGGCGCCGCTGATCGCGATCGGCATGGGCCTCGGAATGCTTGCGATTCAGCTGATCAGGAGAGAGGCGCCCGATCAGATCCCTGTCGCTGATGGCGGTGACCGGCGCCTTTGCGGCCATCTCCGAGCCTCTTCGGCTCGCCCGTCGTCGGGGCGGTGATCATGATCGAGGCTGCGGCCTGGGCGGCGCGACGCTCCTCGTCATCCTGGTTCCGGGCCTGCTCTGCCGCGGGGATCGGAGGACTGGTCTTCACCGGGCTGGGATCCTGGTCCGGTCTCAGCACGAGCGCCTACGCCCTGAGCCCGATCGCGCTGCCCGCGATCGCCAATCCGGATTGGGGAGACGTGGGCTGGACGGTCGTCGCTCGCGCTCGCCGCCGCCGTCGTCACGTTCGCCCTTGTCGAGCTCGCACGGTGGACGAAGCGCGTAGTCGAGACGCGGCCCCTGCTCTTGACGACGGCTGCGGCGCTGGCGGTCGGCGGGCTCGCGATCGCCTTCAACGAGGCCACCGGGCAGCCGATCACCGCGGTGCTGTTCTCGGACAGAACGCCTTCGGAGACCTCGCGCAAGACCGAGTCGACGCTGTCGCTGTCGACGCTCGCGCTCCTGCTCGTGTTCAAGGGGCTCGCCTGGGGCATCTCGCTGGGGAACTTCCGCGGCGGCCCGGCCTTCCCGGCGCTGTTCCTCGGCGCGAGCGCAGGCGTGCTCGCCGCGCACCTTCCAGGGCTCGCGCAGACGCCGGCGGTCGCCGCGCTGATGGCGGCCGGCTGCGCAGCCGTCCTCAGGCTTCCGCTCTCGTCGGTGGTGATCACGCTCGTCCTGGTGTCGCAAGCGGGCGTGGGCGTCACGTCGCTCATCGTCAGTGGCGGCGGTCGTAGCCTTCGTCGCCGTCGAAGCGCTCGACGCGCTGCGGAGCCGGGTCCGCGGGCCGCGCGCCGGCGGGGCGCCCTCAGCTCAAGGCTCCCTCTCGGCCCGGTGAAGCGCTAGCAATGGGCCAGGGAATCAGCGAGGTACTGACGTTTGCCGTCGGCGTCGCGATCAGCCCGGCGGCCATCATCGCCGTGATCCTGATCCTGTTCTCCCGGTCGAGCCTGGCGTAAACGGGCCGCTCTTCCTGCTCGGCTGGGTCGTCGCGCTCGGCGTCCTGGTTGCCGTGGTCTACGCCATCTCGGACCAGAGCAACGCCGGGACGAGCGACACCTCGTCCGATTCGGTCTCGTGGCTGAAGATCGGGCTCGGCGTGTCGTTCCTGCCCTCGCGAGGCGCGACTGGCGAAACGGCCCAAGCCGGGGGTCGAGCCGGAGATGCCGAAGTGGATGGCACGCGTCGATGCGCTCACGCCGGCGGAGTCGCTCGGCCTCGGCGTGCTGCTCGGCGCTGTGAACCCGAAGAACCTGGCCCTGTCGATCGGCGCCGCCGCCGGACTCGCCCAGCTCGGGCTGTCGACCCCCGACGCCGTCGTCTCGCTGATCGTCTTCGTCGCCGTCGGGAGCCTGTCGATCGCAGGCCCCGTCATCTACCACCAGCTGGGAGGTGAAAGGGCGGCGACCAAGCTCGACGAGCTGAAGGACTGGCTCGGCCTGGCACAACGACGCGCGGTGATGGCGGTTCTGTTCCTCGTCTTCGGCGTCGCCCTGATCGCGAAAGGCCTCGAGCCGCTCACCAAGTGGGAGACCTAGGTCTCGAGCAGCTGCCTTGAAGCCGGGCGAAATCGGCGCGGATCTCCTCCCCTCGCCGTGCGCTCGATCATCGGGTCGGCGAGCTTCACCAGCGAGCCCGCCTTCCCGCTCGCGACGACCGTGAGCCGCGTCCCGCCGTCGACCGCCGCGAGCTCGTGGTCGATCGTGAGCTTCACCGGGCCGCCGAGCGAGCGCAGCGTCAGGCGCCTGGGCGGGTCGAAGGCGACGACCTCGAGCTCGTTGTCCAGCTCGCGCCCCATGAGATCGGCGCTTCCTCGAAGATGCGCGAGCCCTGCGCCAGCGACCCGACCGCACGCATCTCCACGGCGCTCGTCTGCCATTCGGGCACGCGCGCGACGTCGGTCAGGTGCCCGAACACCTCCTCGGGCGAGCGCGAGATCTGGACCGCTGTGCTCGACCCGGATCACTCGAACTCGAGGCCGACGTAGTTCTCGGCGAGGCTCGCCGCTGCGGCCTCGCGAGGTCGCCACGTAGCGGAGCTGCGAGAGCTGGAGCTGCAGGTCGAACGGGTCGCCGCCCGGGAGCCGGTGGAGCATCGAGGTCATCCACCAGGAGAAGTGCTCGGCGCGCCAGACGCGGCGCAGGCAGGCGTCGGAGTAGCGCGTCGAGCAGCGTCGCGAGCTCCCGGTCGCGTACCAGGCGACGAGCGCCTCGGCGAGCACGCGGACGTCGGCGATCGCGAGGTTCAGTCCCTTCGCGCCCGTCGGCGGGACGATGTGCGCCGCGTCGCCGGCCAGGAAGAGGCGCCCGTACTGCATCGGCTCGACCACGAAGCTGCGCATGCCGGTGACGCCCTTCTCGAGGATCGGCCCCTCGGCGAGCGTCCAGCCGTCGAGGCCGAGCCGGCGCTGGAGCTCCGCCCAGATCCGGTCGTCGGGCCACTCGGCGAGGTCCTCGTCCGGCCGGCACTGGAGGTAGAGGCGGCTGAGCTCGGCGAGCGCAGGCTCAGAGCAGGGCGAAGCCGCGCTCGTGGTGGGCGTAGACGAGCTCGTCGCTCGAGGGCGCCACCGCGGCGAGGATGCCGAGCCAGCCGAACGGGTACTCGCGCGAGAACGCGTCGAGGACGCCCGCGGGGATGCTCGGGCGGCAGACGCCGTGGAAGCCGTCGCAGCCGGCGATCACGTCGCACTCGAGCTCGTGCTCGCGCCTCGTCGTGGCGGAAGCGGATGCGCGGCCGCTCGGTCTCGAGCTCGTGCACGGCGACGTCGCTCGACCTCGAACAGGAGCGGCAGTCCGCGTCGCGAGTCGCGCCGCGATCAGGTCCTTGACGACCTCGGTCTGGCCGTAGATGACGATCGACCGTCCGCCGGTCAGCTCGCTGAGCGGGATCCGGTGCCGCTCGCCGTCGAACTGGAGCTCGATCCCGTGGTGGACGATGCCCTCGCGTCGAGCAGGCGCTCCGCCGACGCCGCGCGTCGGCGAGGAGCTCGACGGTGCGCCTGCTCGAGCACGCCCGGCGCGGATGCGCTGCTCGACGTACTCGCGGCTGCGGTCCTCGAGGCACGACCGACTCGATGCCCTCGCGCTCGGAGCAGGTGCGCGAGCGTCAGCCCGCCGGGCCGGCGCCGACGATCCCGACCTGCGTGCGGGCCGCAGCCTCCGCCGTCTTCGTCGAAGCACGCGCTGCGCGATCGCGAAGGCGCGCGTTCGCCGCGGGCACGCCGCAGTAGATCGCGCTCTGCAGCAGCACCTCCTTGATCTCGTCCGGCGTGACGCCGTTTCGCAGCGCCGCGCGGACGTGCATGCGCGAGCTCGTCTCGCGGTTGAGCGCGATCGAGCGCGGTCAGCGTGATGCAGCTGCGCGTCCGCCGGTCGAGGCCGGGCCGCGACCAGATCTCGCCCCAGGCGTAGCGCGTGATCAGATCCTGGAAGTCGGCGGTGAACGGCGGTCGTCCGCTCGATCGCGCGCGTCGACGTGCTCGTCGCCGAGCACCTCGGCGTGCGTCGCCATTCCCCTGGTCGTGCAGCGGATCGCTCATCCCGCCTCCTCCAGTAGGGCGTGGCTCAGGATCGCCGTGTGCGAACGCCTCGAGGTTGCGGGACGCTGACGATGTGGGCGGCGTCGGGAACCGACGATGAGCTCCGCGCCCGGGATGGCCGCGGCGATGGCCTCGAGGTGGCTCGGGCGGCGTCGACGGATCGTCCGGCCGCCGCGATCGCGAGCGTCGGGACGGCGATCGAGGCAGATCTGCTCCCGGGCATCCCAGGCCGCGAGCGCCGTCGCAGCACGCTGCATAGCCCTCCTGAGGAGTCGCGAGGAACTGATCACGGAATCGCGCCACCACCTCCGGCCGGGCCGCCCGGAATCGCGGGCTGTAAACCAGCGCTCGAGCGTGCCGTCGACGAGCGGCTCGAGGCCCGTCGGCGCGGGCGGTTCGCGCCTCGCTCGACCCACTTCTCGGGCGGGGCGAACTGGGCCGACGTGCAGCAGAGGATCAGCCGCTCGAGCCGCTCGGGTAGCCCGCAGGGCCAGCGCCATGCCGACTGCACCGCCCATAGGGAGAGCCCGCAGAACGGACCCGCTCGAGCCCGAGCTCGTCCAGGAGCTCGAGCGTCCTCGGCCAGAGTCCTCGACTCGATACGGCCGGGCGGCACCGGCGAGCGGCCGTGACCGCGGTGGTCGTACCGGAGGATCCGGTAGCGCGACGGGCGAGCGCGGCGACGTTGCCGTCCCAGAGCTCCAGCGTCGTCGCGAGCGAGTTCGCGAGCACGAGCGTCGGAGCGCCGGTCGGGGCCCGTCGAAGCGATGGTGGAGGCTCACGCGCCTTCCTCCTCGTAGAGGGCAGAGCGCACGGTCGAGCGAACAGTCCGGCGGAGCCGAGGTAACCGGCCGGGTCGAGCGCGGCCTCGACCCGATCCGCGGGAAGCGCGTCCGCCAGCAGCCTCGCGCGGAGCGGCCGACCCTCGAGCGCGTCATCGCTCGAGCCCCGAACTCGAAGACGGCGCGCTCGAGCGCGTCGCCTCGTCGAGATTCGCCCGCATCCGCTCGGCGTCGACCGTCAGACCCTCCAGCAGCTCCGCCACGGCCGCGGCCGCCCCGCCCGGTGAGCGCAGAGCGCCCGCGAGAGGCGCGTCCCACTCCGCGTGCCATCCTCCGACGAGCGCGCTCGTGCTCCTGCACGAGGCCCTCGGTGAGCACGGCGGCGTCCGCGGCCACGAGCCGCGCGCAGGCGACGGCGAGCGCCGAGCCGACCGGGTTCCGCTTCTGCGGCATCGTCGAGGAGCCGCCTCCCGCCGGGGCGGGGAGACCTCGGCGACCTCGGTCTGAGCGAGCAGGGCGACGTCGAGCCCGGATCTTCGCCAGCGCTCCGGCGGCGATCGCGAGCGCGGAGCCGAGCTCGGCGATGCGGACGCGGTTCGAGTGCCAGGGCAGGGCGCGGCTCCTGCAGCTCGAGCTCCGCCGCGAACAGCCGCATCAACCTCGGGGCCCTTGTCGCCGAGCGCCGCGAGCGTGCCGGCCGCGCCGCCCAGCTCGGCCGCCAATCGCTCCGCCAAGATGCGCGGAGCCCGCGTCGGGCCTCGACGACCGCGACGAGCCAGCCCGCGGCCTTGAGCCCGAACGTCGTCGGAACGGCCTGCTGCAGCAGCGGTCCTGGCAGCCATCGGTCGTCTCGCGCTGCTCGCGCGCGTGGCGGGCGCAGGCGGCCGCCGTCCGATCGAGCGTCGGCAGGACGAGCGCGAGGGCACGTCGTGCGACGAGCATCGCGGCGCTGTCCAGGATGTCCTGGCTCGTCGCGCCCCAGTGGACGTAGCGGGCGGCGTCGCCGCCCACCTCCCCGGCGCAGCGCGCGCACGAGCGGCTCGACGGGGTTGCCGGCGCCGCGTCCCTGCTCGAGGAGCCGCTCGAGGTCGAACGAGCTCGGCTCGGCAGCTCGCGGCGATCGCGGTCGGCGCGCCTCGCGCCGGGATCACGCCCGCCTGAGCCTCGCGCCTTGGCGAGCGCCCGCTCGGCGTCGAGCATCGCCTCGAGCCAGGCGTGCTCCGGCCGTCGCCTCGCGCAGCTCTGCCGGAACGGCGATCGTGGCGAAGATCGTCAATGCTCGAAGAAGACGGTCGCCCGCTCGCCCTGCATGCGGCACGTCGAACCGGAGCGCCGCCGTCCTCCTGCGCGGCGAGCAAGCGTCGCGCGATCGCCCTCGTCGGAGCGACGAGAGCACGCGGGTCGCGGTCGTTCGCCTCTCGCCTCGTCCGGGAAGTAGATCCGCGTCAGCTGGTGCCTGAGCAGCCCGCGCGCGAACACGAACACGTCGAGCCGGGGCGCCTCGCCCGGCAGCGCTCCCGGCTTGGTCACGACGAAGGAGAAGCGGCCCTCGGCGTCCGTGCCGCTGCGCCCCCAGCGCCGGCCGGCCGCGTCCCAGACCTCGATCAGGCCGTCGACGATCGGCACGCCCTCGCCGTCGAACAGCTGCGCCGGCGAGCTCCACCGCGTCCGGCTCAGCTCGCGGTCGGCAAGCTCGTTCTCGGGGCGGCGGCAGAGCCCGAGCGTGTAGTACGGGCCGACCGTCTGAGAGGCGGTCCGCGGCAGGGTCATCGCCCGTTCTCCACGGGCGTCGTCCCGGTAGCCGCCCCGGCCGAGCACGATGTCCCACTGGTAGCGCGAGCGCCCACTCGGGCTCGTGTCGTCGTCGAGGTCGAAGCGAGCGATCGAGCAGCTCGCGAGCCTTCGGGTCGCGAACGCGAGTTGAAGATCGGGTCGTACGGAAACAGCGGGTCGCCCGGGAAGTACATCTGCGTGACGAGCCGCTGCGTGAACGGGCGGCCGAAGACCGAGAAGTGGATGTGCGCCGGGCGCCATGCGTTCTGCGTGGTTCCTCCACGGGTAGGCGCCGGGCTTGATCGTGACGAAGCGGTAGCGGCCCTCGGCGTCGGTGAGCGCAGCGGCCGCCGCCCGAGAAGTTCGGGTCGAGCGGGGCCGGGTGCTGGTCGACCTCGTGGCGGTAGCGGCCGGCCGCGTTCGCCTGCCAGACCTCGACCAGCGCGCTCCGGCAGCGGCCGGCCGTCCTCGTCGAGCACGCGCCCGGTGACGATGATCCGCTCGCCGAGCGGCTCGCCGGAGTGCCGGCGCGTGAGGTCGCGCGTCGTCCTCGTCGACAGCGTCCTCGCCGAAGACCGGCGCCGGCGAGGTCGGTGGAACTCCTCCGGCAGCGAGCACGAGCGGCCGCGTCGGGCGCGCGCCACCGCGTCGAGCGGTAGCCCGGATAGTCGACCTGAACCTCCGGCCCGGAGCTCGGATCGTCGGGCACGACGATCGGCGACCCTCCACGTCACTCGACGTCGTCCTCTCGTCTTCGAGGTCGCGCAGCGCGTTCAGCTCGGCCTCGGTGGGCGGCGGCGGTCTCGCCGCAGCTCGTCCGCGACGCGCAGCTCCCACCCGGTCGCCTCGCGTGCCTGCTCGACGCTCGACGCCCGGGTGAACGCGACGTCAGCGTCAGCTCCGCTCCTCGCCCGCGGCTCGAGGATCCCGAGGTCGGTGACGACGGTGCGCGACCGAGTCGCCCGCCGCTCGTACGGAAGTCGAGCTCGCGCGACGAACGGTCACGCAGGCTCTGGCGGAGCATCACGAACACCTCCTGCGCCGAGGTTGCGATCTCCGGGCGCGCCGCCCGCCGCCCGGGAAGCGCACCTTGGGGCTGTCGTACGTCGCCGATCACCGTGCTGTTCAGGTTCGCCGTGCCGGTCGATCTGCGCCGCGCCCGAGGAAGCCGACGTCGATGCGGCCGCCCTGGAGCCAGTAGGCGAAGATCTCCGGCACCGAGACGACCGGCGTCGGCGGTCTCGGCCAGCTCGCCGTCGCCGATCGAGAGCGGCAGCCGCGTCGGCTTGGCGCCGATCGTGCCGCTCTCGTAGACGAGCACGCAGTCCCGGGCGCGTGCGTACGCGCGGGCGAGGTTGGCCGCGAGGCTCGGGCAGGCCGATGCCGACGAAGCAGACCATCGCCGTCGCGCGAGCCGCCGCGCGCGGCCGCGACGGCCATCATCTCGTCGGCCGTGTAGGTCAGTGTCGCGCTCAGGCGGCGACCTCCGCAGCGAGGCTCGTCGGTACTCGACGACGTCGGCTGGTCGTCGAGCACGTGCCGCTGCATCCAGGCCCGGAACACGGTCGCGGTCGCGGCTGATCGCGTCCCAGGCGACGTAGAAGTCGTTGTCGCGGTCGTAGTAGCCGTGCGCGTAGGACGGATGCGCGCCGCCCGGGGCGAGCGCGACCGCGTCGACCACCCAGACGGGATGACGATCGCCGCCCGGCCGCGGCTCGAGCTCGTCGACGATCTCCTCGACGGTCACGATCGAGCGCTGCGAGGCGAGCACCGTCTCCTTCTGCACGCCGAGTGATGCCCCACAGCTGGACGTTCCCGTGCCGGTCGGCCTGCTGCGCGTGGACGATCGCCGACGTCGGGCCGGAGCGCCGGCACGGCCGCGAGCTCCTCGCCCGTGAACGGGCAGGTGACACTCGCGACCGAGGCGTGCTGTCCGGCGAGGTCGCGCGCCGCGTGTAGCCCGCGGAGCACGCCGAAGGGCAGGTTCGACGCCCCGGCCGCGTAGCGCCGCGGCCATGCCCGCGTGCGAGTGCTCCTCGAGCTCGAGCGGCGCCGGCCAGCCGTGCTCGACGGCGTCGCGGAACCGGTGGAGCGAGCCGACGCCGGGGTTCCCGCCCCAGGAGAACACGAGCTTGCGGGCGCAGCCCATCCCGATCATCTGGTCGTAGACGACGTCGGGCGTCATCCGCACCAGCGTCAGCTCGCGCCGGCCCTGGCGGATCAGCTCGTGCCCGGCCGCGTGCGGGATCAGGTGCGTGAAGCCCTCGAGCGCGACGACGTCGCCGTCGTGCACCAGCTCGCCTACGGCGCTCGGCGAGCGGACGACTCGCCATTGCCGGCGCATCAGAACGGGAACGGATGCGAGCCGCTCTGCACCGTGATCCAGCGCAGCTCGGTGAACTCGTCGATCACCGCCGTGCCGCCGAAGCGGCCCAAGCCGCTGTCCTTGACGCCGCCGAACGGCATCTGCGGCTCGTCGCCCGACCGGCTGGTCGTTGACGTGGACGATCCCGGCGTCGATCTGCTGCGCCAGCGCGAGCCCGCGGTCGGCGTCGCTCGTGATGATCCCCGACGACGAGGCCGTACGTGCGTCGCGTTCGCGCGGTCGACCGCGTCCTCGGCGCTGTCGACGACCTCGATCGCCGCCACCGGCCCGAACGTCTCGTAGCTGTCGCGAACTCGGAGTCGTCCGGCACGTCGGTCGAGCAGCGTCGCCTGGAAGCACGGCCCGACGGCCTCGCCGCCGGCGAGCACCGTCGCGCCCTCTGGCGACGGCGTCCGTCGACCCGGCTCTTGACCAGTCTGCGAGCGCGCTGCTCGTTGATCAGCGGGCCGATGATCGTGTCGTGCTCCTTCGGATCGCCGGCCTTCAGGCCCTTCGTCTTCTCGGCGAGCTGCGCGACGAACTCGTCGGCGATCGGCCGCTCGACGATGATCCGCCGCGCCGACATGCAGATCTGACCCTGGTGCAGGAACGCGCCGAACGCCGTCGCGTTGACCGCGTACTCGAGGTCGGCGTCGGCGAGCACGATCAGCGGGTTGTAGCCGCCGAGCTCGAGCACGACGCGCTTCAGGTTGCCGCCCGCGGCCTCGGCCAGCTTGCGTCCGGTCGTCGGTCGAGCCGGTGAAGTTGAGCCTGCGCACGTGCGGGTTCTCGACCAGCTCGTCGCCGATCGGGCCGGCCTCGCCCGGCGCGTGCGTGACGATGTTGAGGACGCCTGGCGGCAGGCCCGCCTCGGCGAAGATCTCGCCCCAGAGCAGCCCGCCGACGATCGGCGAGCAGCTCGGACGGCTTGAGGACGACGGTGTTGCCGAGCGCGAGCGGCGCCGCGATCGAGCGCGCGGACAGGATCAGCGCCGCGTTCCACGGCGCGATCGCGCCGACGACGCCGACCGGGCGCCGCAGCCCCATCGCGAACGCGCCCGTGTCGGAGGGGATGACCTCGCCGAGCGGCGCGTAGGCGAGCGCCGCCGCCTGCCGGAACAGGCCCGGGCACGAAGTGCGATCTGGAACATGCCGAAGCCGAAGGTGCAGCCGGTCTCGCGCGCGAGCAGCGAGACGACCTCGTCCCGTCGCGTCTCGAGCAGCGTCTGCCGCCTTGAGGAAGACCTGCTGCCGCGCGGCCGGAGGCGCGGCGACCACTCCGGGAACGCGGCCGCGGCGGCCTCGATCGGCCGCTCGCGCGTCTTCCCGCGCGCCCGCCGAAACCGTTCGCCACGACGTCGCCGGTGAACGGATCGAGATCGTCGAAGGTCTCCCGCCGCCGCGCAGGACGCGACCCACTCTCCGGGCGATGAACCGCCGACCCTCCATGACCTCGCTCTCGACTGCCGCCATCGTCGCTCCTTTCCTCGCGTTCGACCCATCCTCGCACGACGACGGCAGCGTCGCTCCGTTAGCGTCCCGCTCCGTGCAGCAGGCGACGACCGAGACCGCGAGCACGCGAACGGACGAAGCCGCCGTTCCGGGCCGAGCACGTCGGCAGCCTGCTCCGGCCGCCGCGAGCTCCTCGAGGCGCGAGAGGCCTTCGCCGCAGGACGGATCGACGCCGCCGAGCTCCGGACGATCGAAGACGAGGCGATCCGCGATGTCGTTCGCAAGCAGGAGGAGGTCGGGCTGCAGCTCGGCCACGGACGGCGAGTTCCGCCGCGCCTCGTGGCACATGGACTTCATCTACCAGCTCGACGGCATCACGCACGAGGCCGGACACATCGCGGTCAAGTTCACGCAACGAGGAGGGCGAGATCGAGTTCACGCCGGCCGCGCTGCACATCGACGAGCAAGCTCGGCGTCTCGAAGACGATCTTCGGCGACGACTTCCGAGTTCCTGCAGCGACGCGTGAGCGACGCGCCGTCGCCGAAGCTGACGATCCCGTCGCCGAGCATGGTCCACTACCGCGGCGGCCAGGCGGCCGTCGACCCGGACGTCTACCCGACGCTGGACGAGTTCTGGGCCGACCTCGATGGCCGCCTACCGCGACGCAGGTGCGCCGCGCTCGGCGAGCTCGGCTGCACCTACCTCCAGTTCGACGACACGAGCCTCGCCTACATGAACGACCCGCACCAGCGCGAGTACGTCGCCTCGATCGGCGGCGATCCCGAGCGCCAGCACGTCGAGTACATCCGCCACATCAACGAGGCGCTCGCGCGGGCGGCCCGAGGGGATGAGCGTCACGACGCACATGTGCCGCGGCAACTTCCGCTCCTCGTGGGCGGCCGAGGGCAGCTACGACTTCGTCGCCGAGGCGCTGCTGCAACGACCTCGAGGTGGACGGCTACTTCATGGAGTGGGACGACGAGCGCTCCGGCGGCTTCGAGCCGCTGCGCTTCCTGCCGAAGGGCGACAAGCAGGTCGTGCTCGGGCTCGTGACGACCAAGCGCGGCGAGCTCGAGTCGCAGCGACGACGCTGAAGCGGCGAATCGAGGAGGCCAGCCGCGTACGCGCCGATCGAGCAGCTGTGCCTCTCGCCCGCAGTGCGGCTTCTCGTCGACCGTCGAGGGCAACGTCCTCTCGGAGGAGCGAGCAGTGGGCGAAGCTCCGCCTGATCGTCGAGGTGGCCGAGGAGGTCTGGGGCTAGCTAGGGGTTGAAGTCCGGGTCCGGCTCGACGGTGACCTCGAGCAGGAGCGGCTCACGTTGCGGTCGGCGAGGCCGGGAACGACCTCGTCGAGCACCTGCCGAAGCGTGTCGAGATCCGCAACCCGTCGCGCGTCGCAGCCGAAGATCCTCGGCCAGGCCGGCGATGTCGACGTCGACGTCTCGGCCAGGCCGACGCGCCCCCTTCGTGCTCGGCCAGCCGATCCATGATCGCGTAAGCCGCCGTTCTTCAGGATCACGAACAGCGCGCCGACTGTGACGTCGCCCGCACTCCAGAGCGACTGGATCGCCGTAGAGGGACGAGCCGTCGCCGATGACCGCGACCACGGGACGCGAGGGAAGCGCCAGGCGCAGGCCGATCGCGCGCCGGCATCGCGAACCCGAGCCCACCCATCGCAGGACTGATCAGGCCCAGGTTTTCCGTGGCTGGAAGGCGAGCGAGCAGCTCCGGACGGTTCGAAGGCGCCTCCTCGAGCACGATCGCGTCTCGCGGCAGCCGGGCGGCGAGCTCGGACAGGACATGGCCGGCGCGTAGCGCGCTACCTGGCGCCGGCGGCTCGGGAGCCGGCCTGAGGGCGGCGGCTCGCTGTCTCGCTGCGGGAGGCGCTCGGCGAGCGCGGCACAAACGGACGCTGGTGGCGCCAGCACGGCGAGCTGCGCCCGGCTGCGGTGCGCCTCGGCGGGATCCTCGGTGACGACGCGCGACCACCGTTCCTTCCTCCACGAACGGGCCTTCCGCATAGGCGTACTGGCGAAAGGCGGGCCCTCCGACGACGAGGACGACGTCGTGGCCTGAGAGCGCCTCGGCGGAGCCTGGCGCGGTCGGCGGAGAGATCGCCCGCGTAGAGCGGGTGCTCCTGCGGGAAGCCCGCCCGCGCGCCGAACGGCTCCTGCCAGACCGGAGCGCCGAGGCGCTCGGCGAGCGCGGCGAGCGCGACCACGTCTCGGGATCGTCGGCTCCGGCGCCGGCGACGAGGGCCGGGGACTCCGCCTGCTCTAGCAGCTGCGCGAGCTCCTCCACCGCAGCGGCGTCCGCGGCTGCCGCACGGACGAGACGATCGGGAGCGGCGTGCTCGTACGGCTCGGGCGCCGGCGCCTGCCAGTCGTCCATCGGCACGATCACGAGCGCCGGCCCGCGTCGCGTCTCGCGCCTCGTGCCATGCCGCGCTCGAGGCGAGCCCGGCACGTCCTGGGGACGGATCGGCTGGTCGACCCAGACGGGATACTCGCCGGCGAGACCCGCGAGCTTGCCCGCGAGGAAGGGCTCGTGCGCGAGGTGACGCCGATCCTGCTGGCCCACGGCTACGACGAGCGGCGCGCGGTTCACGCGGGCGGTCGCCAGCGCCGAGACCGCGTTGCCGAGGCCCGGGCGTCGTGTGCAGCAGCACGAAGGCGGGCTCTCCCCGGCCGAGCGCCCACCCGGTCGCGATCCCGACCTACGGAGCCCTCGTGCAGGGCGAGCACGAACTCGAGATCCGACGGGCAGGTCGACGAGGAACGGCACCTCCGTCGAGCCGGGGTTGGAGAAGATCCTCGTCATCCCGCGGCGCCGCAGGACGTCGAAGGTCGCGTCTCGCACCGTCACGGTGGATGTGCTCGCAGTGGCCCGGTCGGGCCGCACCTCAGTGCCGCTCACGTTGCGGGGGAGCCTATCTCGCCGGCGCTCGAATCCCGGCGCGCCCGGCGCTGGCAACGGGTGTCGCTCCCGCCATATGATCGAGGCCGCTACCGACCGGAGGTGCGCGATGGCGACCATGCTGACCCCGGAGCTCTCCGAGGAAGCACTCGAGTCCTTCAGGACGGCACTCGGACCGGAGGCCGTGCTCACTGACGAGGACGAGCTGCGGGAGTTTCGAGACCCCGTTCGCCTTCCTCGACCTGGGAGGACTACACGGCGTCGGCCGTGCTGCATGCCGACGACGGTCGAGGAGATCCAGGCGATCGTGCGCATCGCCAACGAGCACAAGGTGCCGCTCTGGACGCACGGCGCCGGGATGAACAACGGCTACGGCGGGCCCGGCGCCGCGCGCTGAACGGCTCGGTCATCGTGAGCCTGCGGAAGATGAACCGCGTGCTCGAGATCGACGAGGAATGCGCGCTACGCCGTCGTCGAGCCGGGCGTCCGCTGGTTCGACCTCTACGACGCGATCAAGGCCGGCGGGCACAAGCTGATGGCTCTCGATCCCCGACCTCGGCTGGGGCAGCGTCGATCGGCAACACGCTCGAGAACGGCGTCACCTACCTGCCCGACGGGCGCCGACATGGCTGCGCTCGTGCGGGATCGAGGTCGTGCTCCCGAACGGCGAGGTGATGCGGACCGGCATGGGCGCGATGCCGGGCAACAAGGCCTGGCACGTGTACAAGCGCGAGCCTCGGGCCCGTCGCCCGACCAGCTCTTCATGCAGTCGAACCTACGGCATCGTCACGAAGATCGGGCTATCTGGCTGATGCCGTACCCGGAGTGCTACATGCCGCTCTGGCTGCGGGTCTGGAAGCGAGGACGACCTCGCCGCCGCTGGTCGAGACGCTGCGCAGCCTGATGCTCGACCGGACGATCGAGAACGTGCCGCAGATCTGGAACACGATCTCGCTCGCCTCGGTGATGTCCTCGCGCGTCGCTCTGGTACGAGGGCGAGGAGCCGGTGCCCGACGCGATCATCGACAAGATGGCGCGCGAGCTCGAGAGTCGGCCGCTGGATGATGCGCTTCGCCCTCTACGGCGACGAGTCGGTCGTCGACCACCGCTTCGCGAAGATCAAGGAGGCGTTCGGGCGGATCCCGGGCGCCGAGGTGTGGGGCGCGAAGTGCGCGCCGGAGGCGATCCGCGAGCCTCGAGAACCCGCACGAGCGCGTGCAGGCCGGCGTGCCCAACCTCGACATCAACCAGATGACCGGCTGGTACGGCGGCGAGGAGGGCGGCCACATCGGCTTCTCGCCCGTCGCGCGCGCTGACCGGGCACGGACGCGGTCGCGCTGCGCGACCTGCATCCGCGGGCCTCGTCGAGAACGAGGCCGCGGCTCGACTACGCGGCCGTCCTCATCCCGACCAACGCGCGCAGCTTCGTCCACATCACGCTGGTCATCTTCGACACGAAGAACGAGGCGCGAGGCGCGCCGCGCCTACGACACCGCAAGCTGCTCGTCCGCGAGGCGGCGAAGGCAGGGCTACGGCGAGTACCGCGCGCACCTCGACTTCATGGACCTCGCCGCCGAGCAGTACAGCTTCAACGACCACGCCTACCGGCGCTTCGCCGAGACGATCAAGGACGCGCTCGACCCGAACGGCATCCTCTCGCCGGGCAAGCAGGGGATCTGGCCGCAGCCGCTGCGGAGACGCGGTCAGGCGCTACGGACCGGCCGGCTCAGAGACCGGTCGAGCAGCTCGTGCGACCGCGTCGACCACCTCGTCGGGGCGTTCGCCCTCCGGGACGTGCTCGAGCTCGATCCTCGCCGCTGATGCCGCTGCGCACGAGGATCGTCCGCGCGCCGCCCATGCGGCCGAGCGCGATGTCCATGCTCAGGTCGTCGCCGATCACGGCGAGCTCGTGCGGTCGGCGAGCCGAGCCGGTCCGCTGATCGTCCGAGCAGCGCCGCGCTGCGAGCGGCTTGCCGACGATCGACCGGCCGGGCGCTCGATGACCTTCGCGAGTGCGGCCGCCGTCATCGCGCCGCGGCTGAGGATCGGCCCGTTCGCGCCCGCGTAGGCGGGCGCGTAGCTGCGCCGTCAGGAGCCGCGCGCCGCCGAGCACCGCCCGGGCCGCGCGCTCGAGCTCGGTCGAAGTCGACCGATGTCGGCGTGGGCGACGAAGACGGCGTCGGCGCGTCACTCCGTCGACGAGCCGCACACCCGCCCGCCGCGAGGTACTCGCGCGGCGCCTCGGTCGCCGAACAGCAGCACCGACGCCGTCGAGGCGCCGCGTTCGCGCCAGGTACGAGCTGCACGCTGACGAGCGGCGTCAGCAGCTCGTCGTCGGCGACGTCGAGACCGACCGGCGCGCAGGCTCGGCGGCGAACGCCTCCGGCGCGCTCGTGGCTGCCGTTCGTGAAGATCGCGAGCGGCCGGCCGGAGGCGCGGATCCGCTCCAGCACCTCGACCGCGCCCGGGCTGGACGTGAGCCTCGTCGCCCGCGCGGTGGACGAGCGTCCCGTCGACGTCGAAGACGAACGCCGCGGACGTCGTCAAGCCGCACGGCGCCACTCCGACCAGGTCGTCGCCCTTCTGCACGCGCAGGTGCGTGACCGACTCGCGCTGCCCGACCTCGCGCAGCAGCGTCGCGACCGGGTAGCGGCTGTCCGGCGCGTCCCGGCGCGCGGGCGGCGGCTGGCGCGAGCATCGCGTCCACCTGCTCCTCCGGCATCGTCAGCCGCAGCAGCAGCTCCTCGTCGGAGATCCGCGTCGCCGAAGCGCTCGCGCGCGCCCTCGAGGTGCACGCGGCTCGAGCTGCGCAGCTCCTCGACGCGCGGCGCGCGAGAGCACGCGCTCGGCGACGTCGGGCGCGACGGGCGCGGCGGGCTCGCCGTAGTGGCCGAGGAAGTAGCGGATCGGTCTCGTCGGAGACGTTCGCCCAGCGCTCGCCGTCGATGACGTTCCGCACCGCCTGCGTCGCGACGAGCTGCGAGACCGGCGTGACGATGATCGGGTAGCCCATCTCCGCGCGCACGCGACCGACCTCCTCGAGCACCGCGTCGAACAGCTCGGGCCGGCGCAGCTCCTCGAGCATCCGCCGCGTCGTCGAGACCATCCCGCCGGCGAGCTGGTGGTGGTAGTAGGTGGCGTCGAACTCCTGCGGCGCGCCGACCGGCAGGCCCTTCTCGCGCCCGAGCTCGCGGAAGTGCTCCGACATCGCGGCGAGCGCCTCGAGGTCGAGCCGGTGCGAGTAGCCCTCGGCCTCGAGGTTCGCGCAGCGTCGTCTCGGCCGCCGGGGTTCGACGTCCCGCGCGCGAGCGGCGCCGACCGCCGTGTGCAGCACCTGGAACCCGGCCCGCAGCCCTTCCACGTAGACGAGTGGCGCGAGCCCGATCGTGCAGTGGCTGTGCAGCTCGATCGGTCGGTCGCCTGCCGCGCGCAGGAAGTGCGGCGCCAGCTCGCGCACGCGCGTCCGGCGTCAGCAGGCCGCCGGGATCCTTGAGGTAGAGCCGGTCCATGTCGGCGCAGTCGGCGAGCGCCGCCGCCCGCTCGGCGTAGTACGCGTGCGTGTGCACCTCGCTGACCGAGTAGGTCAGCCCGATCACGACCTCCTCGACGCCCTCCTCCCGCGCCATCCGCGGCGAGCCGCCGCAGCCGCGCGGGGTCGTTCGACGGGTCGGCGATCTGGAAGCGGCGGATGCCGTTGCGCACGACGCAGCGGAAGGCGAGGCGCATCACGCTCCTCGTCGGCCGGCACCCAGGAGATGAAGCGCATGCCGGTCGTGATGAAGCTGAGCGGCGTGTTCGGCATCGCGGCGCTGCACGAGCCGGAACCGCTCCCACGGGTCCTCGCTGGTGGAAGCGCACCGAGACCGCCATGTGCGTGCTCGAGCTGAAGTCGCGCGGCGTGGAAGCCGACCCGGTCCATCGTCGGCGCGATCGCGAGCACGTCCGGCGTGGTCAGGCCGGTCGCGCTCCACAGGCTCTGATTGCCGTCGCGCGTCGTCGTGTCGACGATGTCGACGAGCGCGGCTCACCGGTCGCGGCTTTCCTGCCCGTCGGCCGTAGGCGGCGGCCGACGACTCGCCGCTGCGACGGACGTAGAGTGAGAACCGCCTCGGTTTCGACTCGGAGCTCCTCGTCGTCCGGACTCGTCGATCAGTCGGAGGATCTCGCGGACGTCGTCCTCGCTCAGCGGCATCAGGGCTGCTTCGGTCGGTCGGGCGCGGCGCCGAACGTGCTCATCACGAGCGACATGCGCCGAGCCGGACAGCTTCGGGCGGATCCGGCAGCGCCGTCACCGGACGGGCCTGCAGGACGACGAGCGCGTCCGGCAGCGGCCGCCCCGCGCGATCGCCCACTCGACGTCCTGGTGCGAGCCGAAGTGGCGCTCGATCGCGCCGGCGCGATCTCGACGAGCGCGGCGAGCTGCTCCTCGTCGAGGCAGGCGACTCGTCGCGCCGCTCCGGCCGGCACCTCGACGCGCACCGTGCCTCGGCCCGGCGGCGTCGGGCACGTACTCGATCTCCTTCGCGCTGACCGTGCTCGCGCACGACCTCTCCGGTGACCTTGCTGAGCGAGGTAGTCGTCCGGGGTCGCCTCGCCGCCGACGACCGCGATCCCGAGACCCCAGCTCGCGTTGACCGCGACCATGCTCGGGTCGCCGCTCACCGGGTTGCAGGTGAACAGCACGCCGGAGACCTCGGCGTCGACCATCTGCTGGACGGTGACGCCCATCGCCGGCTCCGGCCGTCTGCTGCCGAGCTGCGGCGCGGTAGGCTGATCGCGCGGCGGCTGTAGAGGCTCGCCCAGCAGTCGCGCACCGCGTCGCAGACGCTGCTCGACGCCGCGGACCCAGAGGAAGCTCTCCTGCTGGCCGGCGATGCGTCGCGTCCTGGCTGTCCTCGCCGAGCGCGCTCGAGCGGACGGCGACCGGCGGCCGCTCCGCCGCCCTGCACGCGCCAGCTCGTCGTAGCGCTGCTCGAGCTCGTCGCGGACGGCCTCGGGCAGCGGCGCGAAGCGCATCGCCTCGCCGATCGCCTTCGAGGCCGCGCCGACGTCGTCCACGTCGCCGGCCGAGGCGCGGCAGCGCGGCGCGATCGTGCCGCTCCAGGCCCGCCTCGTCGACGAACGCGCGGAAGGCGTCGCGCTGCGAGCGCGAACCCGGGCGGCACCGGGATGCCCGCCGCGATCAGCTCGCCGAGGTTCGCGCTCTTGCCGCCGAACTCGCGCCGCGTCCGGCGCGCCGCAGCTCGGCGAGCGATGGCTGTGGCGGCGTCGACGCCTCAGGTCGAGGATCGTCACGACGCCGGTCGAGCCGTCGACGCGGACCGTCTGGCCGGTCGCGATCTCGCGCGGTCGCCCGGCCCGGTGCCGACGACCGCCGGCAGCCCGTACTCGCGGCAGACGATCGCGGCGTGCGACATGACGCCGCCGATGTCGGTGACCACGGCCCTGACCTTCGAGAAGATCGGCGCCCAGGCGGGCGAGGTGATCGGGCAGACGAGCACGTCGCCGTCCCGGACGTCGGCGATCTCGCTCGACGTCGATCACGACCCGCGCGGCGCCCTCGACGACGCCGGGCGACGCCGCGGCGCCGGTCAGCTCGGCCGCCGCCGTCCTCCGCGCTGCGCCCACTCCTGGACGCGCTGCGGTCGTGACGCCCCAGAGCATGATGCGTCATCGGGTCGGTGATCGCCTCGGGCGTCGACGCCGATCGCCGGCGGCGGCGTCCAGTCGCGCGAGCTTCTCGAGCAGCTCCTTCCGCCGCGCGACGATCGGCGGCCAGTGCGTCGGCCCGAGCGGCGCGCCGCCGGTCGCCCAGGTGAGCAGCAGCTCGTCGAGCGCCTGCGCGACCTCGTGCCGGCCGAGGCTGGAAGACGTCCTCGCGTGTCCTCGAGGAAGCCGTGGTCGGCGAGCAGGGCGCCGAACTCGCGCACCTTGTTCCACCAGCGGGTCGAGGAACCAGTAGTCGCAGTAGAACTTGTGCTCCTCGACGTACGGGAAGACCGTGCGCGAGAGGCCGAGCAGCTCGTGGAACGTCCGTCCGCGCCTCCTCGTCGAGCAGCGCGCCGTACTCCTCCGCCAGCCGGTCGCGCTCGCGCGCGAGCTCCTCGCTCGGGCGCTCGACCTGCTCGCCGTCGTTCAAGCGCGCGCGACGTAGCCGACGATCGACGCGTAGGCGATGCTCGGGTCGTCGTACCAGCTCCCGTAGTAGTGGTAGAGGCCGTC